>JAABUW010009158.1_pt1 | contig 11365 bp, 8 predicted proteins | sample 5560081 | NCBI WGS metagenome assembly JAABUW01 (sample SAMN10711882, study PRJNA513363) | rock metagenome | isolation source: Antarctica rocks | place: Antarctica: Victoria Land, Knobhead sud | reverse complement strand
CGCAACTCAGCCTCTTGCTCAGCCGTCGCAACCAAAGAAGACCGACCCGCCATGACCATCACCCAGCAAACGCCAACGATAACCCGACGCTACCATCCGTAAGACAGACCGGGAAAGCCTGCTTAGTATGACCGCGGCGAAGCGGGATGGCAGGCGGGGCATGGCGCTGGCTCTTGGTGTGGACACGCCAGCTTAACGCGCCCACCCGCTCCGCCAACCAACATTCGTCAGACCCGCCAAGAATGGACAAAGTCGAGCTGAGGATCACACACGAATCCTTGCTATCGTCCGTCATGGCATCAGACCACGCGAGGCCGGTGCCGGCACTTCCGCGCCCAGGTCTCGTGACATACCTTCATGCGAGCCGCGGTCCTCGCCGGCGGCCGCGGCGCAGGACCGCCCAGATCACGGACAGCAGCGCGATCATCGCCGCGATCGCGAACCCCGCAACCGCGAGCCAGGTCGCGTTGCGGATGAGCCAGGGCGTGTCGAGGCTGCCGTTCAGAATGGTGGAGACCTGGCCTGCGTCGAGCGCCTGCGGGTCGCCCCCGAACGTGGCACGCACGTAGCTCGCCAGCGCGGCTATCTGCGCGTCGGTCAGCGCGCCCCGGAAACCCGGCATGAGGACGGTCCGGCCATCCACCGTCCGGTTCACGCCGTGCGCGATGACCTGCACCAGCGTCGAGCCCTGCCGCGCGGTCACGCCGTTCACGAGGCGCAGCGAGGGATGCGCGAGCCCTGCCGAACCCTGCCCCGCCATGCCGTGGCACGAGGCGCAGGCGGCTTGGTAGAGCACGCCCCCGTCGAGCGCGTCGTGGGCGAGCATCCCCTGCCAACCCCGCGCCGCCACCGGATCGGGCACGGCGACGGACCCCCCGGCCCGCGCCGCGGCCGGCACGAACCTGTCGCGCGGCCGCGAGACCGAGTCCCCGGGTGCGGAGGCGACGGGCGGGATGGCGCGCAGGTAGGCGACGATGTCGCCGATGGCCTCGGGCGACAGCTTGCTCAAGCTGCGCGAGACGACGGTGCCCATCTCCCCGGCCGCCACGGCGACGTCGGTGTGGCCCGTCCGGAAGAACGTCGCCAGCCGCTCGTCGCTCCAGTCGCCGGTGCCTCCCTCGCCGGGCGTGATGTTGGGCGCCCACCAGCCATTGACCATGCCCCCGCCGAGGTGTCGTCCCGACAGGGGCTGCATCAGCTGGCCGCGCGGCGTATGGCAGGCGGTGCAGTGCCCGAGCGTCTCGACGAGCACCTGCCCGCGCAGCGCGCGCCCGTCGGTCACGGTCGGCGCGCCAATCGGGTGCCCCTCTTCGAGGAAGAGCGCGTTCCAGGCGATCATCGCCGGCCGCACGAAGGGGAAGGGCAGCCGCGTCTCCTGCGGCACGTTGCGCACCGGCGCGACCCCGAGCTTGAGGTAGGAGTACAGCGCCGCGATCTGGCCGTCGCTAAGCCCCGTGTAGGAGGTGTAGGGCATCGCCGGGAAGACGTGCCCTCCAGGGGCGCGGCCCTGTCGCATCAGCGTAGTGAACTGGCCCAGCGTCCAGCCGCCGATCCCGGTCCCGGCATCGGGTGTGATATTGCTGGCGTAAATTTTGCCGATCGGGCTTGCGACGGGATCGCCCCCGGCGAGCGAGGTGCCGTGGCAGCCCGCGCAATCCCCGGCCGTGGCGAGGGAGCGCCCGGTCTCGACGAGCGCGGGATCCGCGCCCGCACCCTGCGCGGTGGCCGCGCCCGGTGCGCCGAGGGCAGCGGCGAGGAGCGCGGCCGCGGCCCATTGCCTCCGCATGTCAGATCTCTCCGGCGATGTGGCGCCCGGCCCGGACGGCAAGCGCCATGCCGGTGAGCGTGGGATTGACGCAGGACACGGAGGGGAAGACCCCAGTCGTCACGAGGTAGAGGTTCTCGTGGTCATGGCAGCGCAGGTCGGCATCGACGACCGAGTTTGACGGATCGGCGCCCATGATGACGGTGCCCATGATGTGGTGCTGGTTGTACCAGGCGGCGCCGGGCACCTCCTGGGGCACCCCGTTCATCGCCTGCATCCAGTTGGCGAAGTCGTCGATCGTTCGCGGCAGCGCGGCCTTGGGATAGTCCTGCAGCCGGTAATGGACCTTGATGCCGGGATTACCCAGCGCATCCCGGAACGAGGGATTCACCGTGACGGCGTTGGACGGATCGGGTAGGTCCTCCAGCAGGAGCTGCACGGCCATGTAGCGTGCGGCACGCCAGCGCAGCTCCTCGTCGAGCGCCTCGCCGATGCGGCCCCCCTCCTTGAATAACGCTTCGGCCGAGGACAGGCCGGCATTGTGGTTCATGAACTGGTAGAAGCCCCCCGACATCGTGCCCCGGTCGGGGCGAAGCCGGTGCTGCAGGTTGGCGCCGTGCAGGTATTGGCCACGGCCGACCCAAAGCGGCTCGTCGGCGTACAGGCCCATGGAGAGGGTCGGGTGCATCATCAGGTTGCGCCCTACCAGTCCCGAGGAATTGGCGAGCTCGTTCATCAGCAGCAGCTTGGGCGTCTCGAAGCCGTGAGCGGCGAGGACGAAGATCCTGGCCGTTAGGGTCGTGCGCGCGCCCGCGGGGTTTAGGTAGGAGACGGAGGTGATGCGGCCCCGCCCGTCGCGCTTCAGTCGGTCCACCACAGCCTCAGTGCGAAGCCGCGCGCCGGCGGCCTGCGCGGCCTCGAGATCATGAATGCCCGAGTGCTTGGCGCCGATCGGGCAGTTGGGGTTGCAGATGTTGTTGCCGATGCAGGCGGGGCGGCCCGCGTAGGCCTTCGAGAGGCGCACGTTGGGTGCGTGGTCCCAGCGGTAGCCGCGCTCGGCCCCGCGCATCTGGAAACGCTGGAGCGCGTAGGGCTTGGCCTCGGGCGGCAGCGGGTAGGGCCGGGAGCGCGGCGGATAAGCCGTCGCGCGCCCCTGACCCGAATAGTCGGTCTCGTCGGCGCCGTTGACGCCAACCTGATACTCGGCGGCCGTGTAGAAGGGCTCGAACGCATCGTAGTCGAAGGGCCAGTCGCGCCCGATGCCGAACAGGCTGCGCAGGCGCATCTCCTCCGGCAGGAGGCGCCAGGCCACCCCCGTCCAATGGCGCGAGGTGCCTCCCGCGATGCGCAGGGTGCCGGGGATCCATCCCACGTCGGCGTCGAAGTCGAGATAGCCGGGGGTGTAAGAGTTGGGCGCCCAGGGGATGTCGCCAAAGGGGGCGTTGAGATTGCCCTTGCGCGGCGAGGCACGGAAATTTTCGGTGATCTTCCAGTCAGGCAACTCGGGGCCGGCCTCCAGGATCAGGACGTCCTTGCCCGCCCGCGCGATCTCCAGCGCCGCGAGGCTGCCCAGCGACCCCGATCCGATTACGATCACGTCTGCATCGTGCTCTGCCATGTGGGAGCTCCTGTGCGTGAGAGGTGGCGGGGGCCGCGTGGGGGTCAGTCGGAGGAGGTCCCCGACGAGGAGGGCGGAAGAGATAAGGGCGGCGAGCCACCAGGCGCTGGGCCGCCCGGTTTTGCCTGACGCGCCGCCGCGATGGTGGCGTGGTCGGCGGTGGCGTAGGCGCGCCACGTCGGGTCGGATGGGAGGATCGCCGCGGGACCGCCGGGGTGGAAGGTCCAGTCAGTGATCGCCTCGGGCATGGCGGGCGCCTGGATGCCTGGGGGTGCCGTGTCCCACCACGCTGCCCCGTGGCCGGGATAGGTGATGCGCGGAACCTCCGAGATGATCTTCTCCCAGCCCTGCGCCTCCAGGAAGGTGGCGAACAGCGCGTCGTCCCTGAGCACGAAGCTCAACGGGTCGCCCACATAGCCGAGGTACCAGGGGCGCGCGATCTGCAGCGCGAAGGTGACCTGGTCCTTGGTCAGCTTTGCCAGCTTCGACGCCCGGTCGCCCGCCCCCGCTTGCATCGCCCGCGCAAGGTCAGCGAGCTTGCCTTCGAAGCCTGCCTCGCGCGCGGCCAGCAGCGCCTTGATGCGGGCGCCCGCCGCTGCCGTGAGCGCGTCGGTGCCGGCGATGATACGGCTCACCTCAAGGAACGCGTCCGGGACCGCCTTCTCCTGCGACTGGGCCGCGCCGGGACCGAGCGCGAGGGCGGCGGGCGGAAGCGCCGCCAGGCCGAGGAGGAGGGCGCGTCGCGTAGGCTCAGCTGAGAAAGAGGACTGGTCTTGCCGGTGCTCTCTGTGCATCAGATCGTTTCCCTGTTGCCGTAAAACCTGAGGCCCTCGCCGTGGTCGTCTTGTCCGGTGCCGACGGGGTAGCGTCCATGCTCAAACCCGGTCACCCGAACTCAATGGCGCAGATCCACTTGAGCATTGTGAAACCGACCCCGTCCCTAACGCAGTACTTCAGCTACAGTCGCCGAGGCCGGTCACGGACGTCGACGGGGTCGAACGTGATGCTCGAAGAGCCGCCGTGGAAGGCCAGGATGCAGGAACAGTCCGGATTGTTGGGCGTGCCCTCCATGATGTGGCGTCGCAACGACAGGCCGTCTGCCGTGTCGCCGCTTCGGCTGCGCTTGTCCGCAACCTGCCGCTCGACGAGTGCGACGATATTCCCCTCGCGACCGGTCGGTGCAGGATCGGAAACTACTCATGGGGCTTTGTCCATGAGCCAGACCGTAGGCTGCCGCGATAGCAGGCTGGCGTCTCGTGCCAGTTCATCCACCGGCAGAATCCGTTCAACGCCGGGCAGGTCAGCCCACCCGGGCAGTGATTGCTCCCTTACGATGCAACTTCCCACTGCCTGACGGGTTGGCAAACCAGACCTGGCCGAACTTGGCTATCCGACGATCAGGTCCCAACGTTGAGGCATGTGGCCATGGCTGACCCAACCGAGCTCCCACACGCGTCCGGTCCGGCCGGAGGCTGGGGATCGATGAAGGGTATCTCGCGCATCTATGGCGAGTCGTGGTCCTCGCCGGCGGCGGTCAAGAGCCTTGCCCGGCAGAATAAACCGAAAGGCGTCATGTGCGTATCCTGTGCATGGCCGAAGCCTGCGAACTATTCGGCGTTCGAGTTTTGCGAGAACGGCGCGAAGGCGACATTGTGGGAATTGACCAGCGCGCGCTGCACGCCTGACTTCTGGAACGACGACGCGCACAGCGTGACGGCGCTGCGCGGTTGGAAGGATCATGACCTTGAGAAAGCCGGGCGGCTGACGCATCCGTTGCGCTACAACGCCAGCACCGACCGATACGAAGCCGTCGGATGGGACGAGGCGTTCGCGGCGATCGGCGCGACGCTTCGGTCGCTGCCGAAGGAGAGTGCGGTCTTCTATGCTTCCGGCCATGCCGGGCTCGAGGCGTCATACCTCTATGCGCTGCTCGCGCGTGCCTATGGCAACAACAACCTGCCCCAAAGTTCGAACATGTGCCACGAGACGACCTCGGTCGGCCTCACCAAGGTAATCGGCTCGCCAGTGGGCACGATCGTGTGGGACGATCTCGCCGAGACCGATGCGTTCTTCTTCTTCGGTCAAAACCCCGGCACCAACAGCCCGCGCTTCCTTCATCCGCTCAAGGACCTGAAGGACCGCGGCGGCAAGATTGTCACCTTTAATCCGGTCATCGAGCAGGGGCTCGTGTCGTTCCTCGACCCGCAGAACCCGATCGCGATGCTGACCGGGAAGGAGACGAAGATTTCGGACCAATACCACCAGCTCAAGGCGGGCGGCGACGTCGCCGCGATCCTTGGCCTCTGCAAGTGCGTGGTCGAGGCCGACGATGCAGCAAAGGCGGCGGGCAAGGCCAAGGTCATCGACCATGCCTTCGTCAAGCAGCACACGACCGGCTTCGACGAGTTCATCCAGTCGTGCCGCACTACGAGCTGGGCCGAGATCGAACAGGAAGCCGGATTGACCGAGGTCGCGTTGCGCGAGGCGGGCGACGTCTACATCGCCGCCGAAAAGGTGATCGGCGTCTATGGCATGGGCCTGACCCAGCACACACACGGCGCGCTCAATATTGCGATGCTCGTCAACCTGCTGCTGCTGCGCGGCAATATCGGAAAACCAGGTGCTGGCTGTTGTCCCGTCCGCGGGCACAGCAACGTGCAGGGTCAGCGCACCGTTGGCATCGCCGAGAAGACCAAGCTGGTGCCGCTCGACAAGCTGAAAGAACTCTTCGGCTTTGACCCACCGACCGTGGACGGGATGAACATCGTCGAGGCGGTGCAAGGTCTGTTCGAAGGCAAGGTCAAGGCATTCGTGTCGTTAGGCGGCAATCTCGTGCGCGCGGTGCCCGACCAGAACCGGATGGAAGCGGCCTGGGCGGCGCAGGACCTGACCGTGATGGTCTCGACCAAGCTCAACCGCAGCCACCTGTTCCCGGCTAAGCAAGCCTATATCCTTCCCTGCCTTGGCCGGTTCGAAGCTGATGAGCAGGCAACCGGCAACCAGACTGTGACGACCGAGGACAGCTTTTCCATGATCAGCGCCTCGATCGGCGAACGTCCGCCGGTATCGGACACGGTCAAGAGCGAGCTGGCGATCGTTGCCGGCATCGCCAAGGCGGCGGCAGCACCGCAACCAGGACTCAAGTGGGACGAATGGACCGCCGATTACGGGCTGGTCCGCGACTTGATCGAGAAGACCTATCCCGAGGATTTCCGGGATTACAATGCGCGCATGTACGAGGCCGGCGGCTTCTATCGCGGCAATGGCGCGCATGAGCGGATCTGGAAGACCCCCGAAGGCAAAGCGGTGTTCACCACCCCCGGCCAGCTCAACTCGCTTGGTTTCCAGGACGCGCCGGGCCGCTACCGCCTCATCACGATGCGTTCGAACGACCAGTTCAACACGACGATCTATGGCTATTCGGACCGGCTGCGCGGGCTCGAAGGCTCCCGCAACATCCTGCTGATGTGTCCTGAGGATATTGCCGAGGCCGGGCTGACCGAAGGCCACGCGGTCACATTGACGACCGATGTGGACGATGGGCTGGATCGGCGGCTCGGCGGGCTTACGCTCACTGCCTACAAGCTGCCGCGGGGCACGATTGCGGGATACTATCCCGAATGCAACGTGTTGGTGCCGATAACCCATTACGATGAGTTGTCGAAGACACCGGCGTCGAAATCAATACCGGTACGGGTGGGTGCTGGTTAAGCCTAGCCGTCGCAATGCTCTGGGCGCGGCGGTGGGCATGATCGGACGGGGCGGGCAGAATGTTCTGCTCATGGCTGGCCTCGCGCTCATCTTATCAGGGTGCGGGGAGAACGGCATCTCATTCATGTTCCCCTTCGGCACGGTCGCCGCGCACCAGCGGGCTTGGTTCTTCTGGATCGTCGGCCTGGTCGCGATCGTGGTGCTGCCGACGTTCGTTCTCGTGCCGGGGTTTGCCTGGCGCTACCGCCGGACCAACAAGAAGGCGGCATACCGTCCGGACTGGTCGTTCTCCTGGCCGCTTGAGTTCGCGATCTGGGGCATCCCCTGCCTCATCGTCGGCGCCCTCGCCTTCCTCATCATCAGCCAGGAAACCCGGTTCGACCCGTATGCGGCGATCCCCTCCGACCAGCCGCCGCTTGAGGTCCAGGTCGTCGCGTTGAACTGGAAGTGGCTGTTCATCTACCCCGAGCAGCACATCGCGACGGTCGGACAGCTCGTCATCCCGCAGGGCCGGACCGTCAGCTTCCGCCTGACGAGCGATGCCACGATGCAGTCCTTCTTCATCCCCGCGCTTGGCAGCCAAATCTACGCCATGGCCGGGATGGTGACCCAGCTCCACCTGCGCGCCGACAAGCCCGGCACGCTGCTGGGTGAGAACACCCAGTTCAACGGCACGGGCTTCTCAGGCGACAAGTTCACGGTCTCGGTCGTCTCGCCGGACGCCTTCGCTGCCTGGGTGGCCGCCACCGGCAGGGACGGCCCGGCCCTGGGCGCGGACAGCTATCACGCCTTGCAGAGCGACCGCAGCATCACCCGCGACGGCCCCGACTTCCACCTGCCGCCCAGCGGCGCGCAGGCTTACGCCAGCGTGCAACCCGGCCTGTTCGATTCTGTCGTCTCGAAATACCGGGCAGGCGCCATGCCGCACGGCTCCAGCAAACCGTAGGAGTCCGATACTTTGCAGAACCTCGGCTGGTGGCATGTCCTGTTCGGGAAACTGTCGTACGACGCGCTGCCGTTCTACAGCGGCATCGCGACGTTCGCGGCCGGTCTGGTCGTGCTCGGCGCGCTCACGGTCGCCGCCCTGCTGACGTACTTCCGCAAATGGGGATACTTCTGGTCGGAGTGGGTCACCAGCCTCGACCACAAGCGCATCGGCATCATGTACGTCGTGCTGTCCTTCGTGATGATGTCGCGCGCCCTGATCGAGGCTTCGATGATGCGCGCGCAGCAGGCGCTGGCATACAACGCGCCGGGCTTCCTGCCGCCCGACCACTTCTCCCAGCTCTTCACCACCCACGGCACGGTCATGATCTTCTTCATGGGGATGCCGTTCCTGACGGGCCTCATCAACTACGTCATGCCGCTGCAGATCGGGTCGCGCGATGTCGCCTTCCCGATGCTCAATTCGGTCAGCCTCGGCGCGACGGCGGCCGGCGCCGGGCTGATGATGGTGTCGCTGTGCCTGGGCAAGTTCTCGACCGGCGGCTGGAGCGGCTATCCGCCCTTCACCGAGCTGCAGTTCAGCCCGGGCGTCGGCCCGGACTACTGGATCTGGGCAGTCACGCTGAGCTCGGTCGGCAGCACGATGTCGGGCATCAATTTTGCGGTCACGATCTACAAGAAGCGTGCGCCGGGCATGCACCTGTTCCGCATGCCGCTGTTCTGCTGGACAACGCTGTGCACCAGCATCCTGATGATCTTCGCCATGCCCGCGCTCACGGTCGCGACCGCGCTGCTGGCAGGCGACCGCTACCTCGGCATGCACTTCTTCACCAACGCCGACGGCGGCAACATGATGAACTACGCCAACCTGTTCTGGCTGTTCGGCCATCCCGAGGTGTACATCCTGATCCTGCCGTCGTTCGGCGTGTTCTCTGAAGTGTTCTCCACTTTCTCCAGCAAAAAGCTCTATGGCTACACGTCGCTGGTATGCGCGACGATGGCCATCGCCGTGCTGTCCTTCACCGTCTGGCTCCACCACTTCTTCACCATGGGCCAGAGCATGAACGTGAACGCCGCGTTCGGGGTCGCCACCATGCTGATCGGCATCCCGACCGGGGTGAAGATCTACGACTGGATCCTGACGATGTTCCGCGGGCGGATACGCTTCACCGTGCCGATGCTGTATTCGATGGCGTTCATCGTGCTGTTCGCGGTGGGGGGGCTGACCGGCATCGTGCTGGCCAACCCCGGCGTCAACTACCAGGTCCACAACACGGTCTTCCTGGTTGCGCACTTTCACAACATGCTCATCCCGGGCCTGCTGTACGGCATGCTGGCGGGCTACAACTTCTGGTTCCCCAAGGCGTTCGGGTTCCGGCTCGACCAGAAGTGGGGCGTGATCTCGTTCGCCTGCTGGGTGTCCGGCTTCCTGCTGGCGTTCATGCCGCTCTATGCGCTCGGCGCCATGGGCCTGCCGCGCCGGTCGGACGAGTATTTCGAGGCGGCCTACCTGCCTTGGACCGTCGCCGCCCTGTTCGGGGCCGGACTGGTGCTGGCAGCGATGGCCAGCCTGGTTGTGCAGCTCCTGGTCAGCATCAAGCACCGGGAGCGCAACAGCATGCCCATCGGCGATCCGTGGAACGGTCGCAGCCTCGAATGGGCCACGCCGTCGCCGCCGCCCGAGTACAACTTCGCCGTGATCCCGTCCGTGGGCGGGCGCGACACTTTCATGGCGCGCAAGCTCGACGGCACCGCCTACGACTCCCCTCGGCGCTACGAGGACATCGTCATGCCGCGCAACAGCATGATGGGCGCGGTCATCGCCGTGGCCGGCGCGGGCGGCGGGTTCGGCCTCGTGTGGCACATCTGGTGGATGGCGGCGGGCGGCCTGCTGCTGGCCATAGCCGCCGTGATCGCCCGCAGCTTCGTCCGCAACACCGAGCGCGTCATCCCGGCCGAACAGGTGCGGCGCGAAACCGAGGCGTGGCTGAAAGCAGTGCGGGCCGAGCCGCCCGCCACGCGCGAGGAGGAGATGACGCCCGCCAACCACGGGCTGGCCGAGGCGGCAGCGGCATGAGCGGCGGCGCCACGGGAGAGCGGCTCTACCCCGGCCTCAACCTCCGGCGCGACGACCCGGACCACGAGGGCGCCGAGGAGGCCGTGTTCGGCTTCTGGGTCTTCCTGATGAGCGACCTGGTCCTGTTCTCGCTGCTGTTCGCCACCTACGTCACCATGCTCGGCGGGGAGGCAGGCGGCCCCGGGCCTCACGACCTGTTCGACATCAAGAGCGCGGCTGTCGAGACGGCGTTGCTGCTGCTGAGCAGCTTCACCTTCGGGATGGCGTCGCTCGCGCTCAAGCACGGCCACCGCCGGGTGGTCCTGCTGCTCTGGCTTGCCGTGACGCTGGCCCTCGGCGTGACGTTCCTCGGCTTCGAGACGCATGACTTCATCACCGCCATCGCCAAGGGCGGGGGACCCGGCCGCAGCGGCTTCACGTCCGCGTTCTTCGCGCTGGTGGGCACGCACGGGCTGCACGTCACGTTCGGCTCGATCTGGATCGTGGTGATGATGGTGCAGGTGCTGGTGTTCGGCCCCGACCGGCTGGGCAAGACGCGCCTGCTACGGCTCGGCCTGTTCTGGCACTTCCTCGACATTGTCTGGATCGGGATATTCTCGGTCGTTTACCTGCAAGGTTTCGCGTGATGGACGAGGACGGCTACGGCAGGGAACTCCGCTCCTACCTGACGGGACTGGGCCTGGCGCTGCTCCTGTCGGCGGTGCCGTTCGCATCCGTCGCCTGGCATGTCTTTCCGCGGAGTTGGCTGCTGTGGCTGATCGCGGGCGCCGGGCTGATCCAGGCCGCCGGGCAGTTCCGGTTCTTCCTGCACATTGACCTGTCGCGGTCCAAGCGGGACGACCTTCAGTTGATCCTGTTCTCGACGCTGATCGCCGTCCTGATGGTGGCGGGCACCATCTGGATTTACTTCAATCAACAGATGCGGATGATGTGACCGCCGTCCGGCTGCGCCCTCGGCACAGGCAGACGGCGACGCCACTGGAGCTTGTTCGGTGCAGATCGAAGCACCGGACGTGCTCCAGCCTTTGTTTTGGGAGCATGTGTCCAGCCTGTAAACCAGCATAGGTGTAGGACCCAAAGGAACTCTGATTTTCCAACGCAGTGTGGTGCTGATCAGCGCCGAGGTAGCGTCGCGAATGTGGTGGAAATGGCCTGACTGGCTCGTCTCCGGCGTGGTGATGGTTGCCTGGCTCAGGCCGCGAGGTCAACCGGCATGGGATCGGTCAGCTTCTCGCCGAGCGTTTGCCAC
>JAABUW010009157.1_pt1 | contig 11365 bp, 13 predicted proteins | sample 5560081 | NCBI WGS metagenome assembly JAABUW01 (sample SAMN10711882, study PRJNA513363) | rock metagenome | isolation source: Antarctica rocks | place: Antarctica: Victoria Land, Knobhead sud | reverse complement strand
CGGTGTCCTCGAGCCGCCGAACGCGCGCCCGGTCGTCGTCGAGGACGGCGCGCTGATCGGCAGCCGCTCGATGATCGTCGAGGGCGCCCGGGTGGGCCGCGGCGCGGTGGTCGGCTCCGGCGTCAACGTGACCGCCTCGATGCCGGTGATCGACGCCGAGACCGGCGAGGAGGTCAGCCGCGGCCACATCCCCGCCTGGTCGGTGGCGGTCAGCGGCGTCCGCCAGAAGGAGTTCCCCGGTGGCTCGTACGGCCTGCCCTGCGTACTGCTGATCAAGCGCCTCCCCGAGGGGGAGCGGCACGACAAGGCGCAGCTCAACGAGGTGCTGCGCACCCACGGGCTGTCAGCGTGAAGGACTCACCGTGAAGGCCCGGGCGTGAACGCATCAGCGCTCGACCTGTCGCTGCCGGTCGAGGAGCTCACCGCCGTCCTGGTCGACACCTCCTCGGTGAGCGGCCGCGAGGGCCCCCTGGCCGACCTCATCGAGGAAGCGCTCGACGTCGCACCCCACCTGACCGTGCAGCGCTCCGGCGACGCGGTGGTCGCCCGCACCTCCATCGGTGGTGGTGCCAGCCAGCGGGTGATCCTGGCCGGCCACATCGACACGGTCCCGGTGGCCGGCAACCTGCCGTCGCGGGTCGAGGGCGACCGGCTGTACGGCTGCGGCACATCGGATATGAAGAGCGGCGTCGCGGTCCAGCTCGCGCTGGCGGCAACCCTGACCGAGGCCGCCTACGACCTGACCTACGTCTTCTACGACAACGAGGAGGTCGAGGCCAACCGCAACGGTCTCGGCCGCCTCGCCCGCGAGCATCCCGACTGGCTGGCCGCCGACCTGGCCATCCTGCTGGAGCCGACGTCAGGCCAGGTCGAAGCCGGCTGCCAGGGCACGCTGCGCGCGACCGTACGCACCACCGGCCGCCGCGCCCACAGCGCCCGTTCCTGGCTCGGCATCAACGCCGTGCATGCCGCCGGTTCGGTGCTGACCCGGCTGGCGGCCTATCAACCCCGCGAGGTCGAGATCGACGGTTGCATGTACCGGGAGGGGCTCAACGCCGTGGCGATCACCGGCGGGGTGGCCGGCAACATCATCCCGGACGAGTGCACGGTCACGGTCAACTACCGCTTCGCCCCCGACCACACTGAAGCCTCGGCCTTCGACCATGTCCGAGAGGTGCTGGCCGGCTTCGACGTCACCCGTACCGACAGCGCGCCGGCCGCAGCGCCCGGCCTGTCCGCGCCGCTAGCCCAGGCCTTCGTCGCCGCGGCCGGCTCGACTCCGGTGGCCAAGTACGGCTGGACCGACGTCGCCCGGTTCGCCGCCATGGGAATTCCGGCGCTGAACTTCGGCCCCGGCGACCCAAACCTGGCCCACACCCGCGACGAGTACGTGCAGCTCGCAGCAATCGAGTCATGCCGGGAAGTGCTGGAGAAGTTCCTGACCGACGCCGGTGGATAGGAGTTCGGGTCGCTGGTCTGCCCCGTACCGTGCAGAGCATGAGCGCCGATGACCGTGAGCTGACGCCGCCGCGCCCGCAGTGGCGGCGCCGGAGCGGCGAGCGCCAGCGGGGGCCGGTCACGATGCGCCGCTCGCAGGTGACCGCCACGACCACCGACCAGCGGCTGCTCGACAGTCGTAGCCCGTCGGATTGGGTGCACACCGACCCGTGGCGCGTCCTGCGCATCCAGGCCGAGTTCATCGAGGGTTTCGGAGTGCTGGCCGAGCTGCCGCGGGCCGTCAGCGTCTTCGGCTCGGCGCGGACGGCACCGAATCATCCGGATTACGCGATCGGCCGCGAGCTCGGGAGCCGGCTGGCCGATGCGGGCTTCGCCGTGATGACCGGCGGCGGCCCCGGCACCATGGAGGCGGTCAACCGTGGCGCCGTGGAGGCCGGTGGGCTCTCGGTCGGCCTCGGCATCGAATTGCCGTTCGAGCAGCGCCTCAACGACTACGTCGATCTGGGCATCAATTTCCGTTATTTCTTCGCCCGCAAGACGATGTTCGTCAAGTACGCCCAGGCTTTCGTGATCCTGCCGGGAGGTTTCGGCACGCTGGACGAGATGTTCGAGGCGCTCACCCTGGTGCAGACCGGCAAAGTCACCCGCTTCCCGGTGGTGCTGCTGGGCCGCGCCTATTGGGGCGGGTTGCTCGACTGGCTCCGCGACACCGTGGCCGCCGACGGCAGGATCAACACGACCGACCTCGACCTGCTGTCGGTGACCGACGATGTGGCCGAGGCGGTGCAGATCGTGGTGGATGCGGCGCACGAGCGGCCGCCGGCGCAGGACGCCGAGGCCGCCGTGCAACCCCCTCCGGGTCCGACCGGTTAACCGGCCCGGCCTCCGACCGGCTGGTTAGTCGGTCGGCTTGGGCGTGCTGGTGGTCTTGTTTTTGGATTTGTCGGCCTTGCCGGCGCCCTTGCCGATGACGAGCCCCTTGACCGTCACGGTGCCGCCGCTCTGCACGGCGACAACGGTGGCGACATCGCCGACCTTCACCTCGGCGACGGTGGCCGCGGCACCGTTCTTGCGGATCTTGGCGCCCGTGCCGACGGCGTAGGTCGCGGTGAACCCGTCGGTGCTCTTCAGGCTGACCGAGGTCGGGCTCACCGCCGTTACCGAGCCCCGCTGCGCGTCCATCGTCACGTAGCCGGCCTTCTCCTTTGTCACGAACTCGCCGTGCAGCATGTGGCGGGCATCGAGCCGACCGGGGTGGCCCTTGTGCTTGCCGGTGGCGGGTTTGGCCGGCGCGGTGGTGCTCGGGCTCGCTGCTGCGGTCGGGGTCGGCCCGGAATCGGCCAGGGCGACGCCGGCCACCCCCACGCCGGCCAGGCCGACCACTCCGACGGCGGATACGGCGAGCATGCGCTGCTTCATGGTCATGAGGTGCTCCTCGAATCGATTGGTGTGTTGTTCCTGTGTCAGAGTGGCCGCCAATAGTCGACGTGGCGTGCTGGTCGTGTACGGGGCGGGTAAGTGACACGATGCGGCGATGGGCACGTTCCTCAGCTGGGTGCTGATCGCGCTGGTGGCAGCCGGCCTGGCGTTCGGCGTCGTGGCTCTCCTCACCGGCCGGGCCACCGGCCTGGCCGAGATGCCGCCGGACGCGACTCCCGGCCTGCCGCCCGGGCCGATCGGCCCCACCGAGCTCGCCGCGGCGCGATTCGACCTCGGGTTTCGCGGCTACCGCATGGACCAGGTCGACGCCCTGCTGGACCGGCTCAGTCAACAGCTGGCCGCCATCGAGGTCGAGCCGCCGGGACGACACCAAGACGCACCGCCGGCAACCCCGTCAGTCCCGACTGAAGTCATCGCAACCGAAGCCGCAGAGGAGCCCGAGCGTGCCTGAGATCGTGGAGCGGGTCACCGTCGAGGCGCCGGCCGAGCGGACCTGGGATGCCGTCACCGCCTGGGACCGGCAGTCGGAGTGGATGCTCGGCACCCGGGTGTACGCCACCGCCCTCGGCGGCCGGGCCGTCGGCGGCGGCCTGTCGGCCTTCACCGGCATCGGGCCGATCGGGATCACCGACACGATGGTCATCACCGAGTGGTCGCCGCCGGAGGTCTGCCGGGTCCGCCACACTGGCCGGGTGGTCCGCGGGACGGCCACTTTCGCGGTGGCGGCGGACGGCCCCGGCCGGTCGGTGGTTACCTGGTCCGAGCAGTTCCTGCTGCCGTTCGGCGGCCTGGGGGAGACCCTGTGGCCGCTGGCCCGGCCGGCAGTGGTCTGGGGCCTGCGGCTCTCGCTGCGCAAGTTCGCCCGCTGGGCGCCGACCTACCCGATGTGAGCCGGCCACTCGGAACGCCGCTCGACCGCCGGCCGCGCTGCGCCTGGGCCACCGGCGACGTCGTCGCAAGCCACGACCTCATCGCCTACCACGACGACGAGTGGGGTGGAGTACTGCACGGTGACGCGGCGATGTTCGAGCGGCTGTCGCTGGAAGCCTTCCAGTCCGGGCTGTCGTGGCTGACCATCCTGCGCAAGCGGCCGGCGTTCCGCGCGGCGTTCGCCGGCTTCGACCTCGCCGCGGTGGGCGCGTTCGGGATCGAGGATGTCGAGCGGCTGCTGGCCGACCCCGGCATCGTGCGTAACCGAGCCAAGATCGAGGCCACGGTGTCGAACGCCCGGCTGGCGCTGGCGCTGCCGGGTGGGTTGTCCAAGCTGCTGTGGTCCTTCGCCCCGGCCAGCCAGCAGAGGACGGCGCCGGCCGGCGTCCCGACCCAGTCCCGTGAGTCGGTGGCCATGGCGAGTGACCTCAAACGCCGCGGGTTTCGCTTCGTCGGCCCCACCACCGCGTACGCCCTGATGCAGGCCACCGGCATGGTCGACGACCATCTGGCCGGCTGCTGGCGGGCCAGGTGAGCCCCACACCAGGACAGCGAACAGCGCAGCCACGCCCGCCCCGCCGCCTCAGCGGCCCTCGAACTCCGGCGCCTCCTTGGCCACAAAAGCAGCGGTGGCGTTGCGGTGATCGGCGCTGCCCCCGGCCCGCGCCTGCAGCACCGCCTCGCGCTCCAGTGCGTCGGCAAGGCTGGCGCTGCCGCCGTAAGCAAGGGCCTCCTTGATGCAGGCGTAGGCCAGCGTCGGGCCGGCCGCCAGCCGCGACGCGAGCTCGTGGGCGGCGGCCAGCACCCGATCGTCGGGTGCCACGAGAGTGACCAGGCCCATCTCCAGCGCCTGGGCCGGCGTGACCGGCTCGGCCAGCATCATCAGCGCGGTGGCGCGGGCGTGGCCGACCAGCCGGGGCAACGTCCAGGAAGCCCCGCTGTCGGCGCTCAGGCCGACCCGGGCAAAGGCCACCAGAAAGCCGCTGCCCTCGCCGGCGATCCGGAAGTCGCAGGCGAAGGCCAGCGCGGCGCCGGCCCCGGCCGCCATCCCGTTCACCGCCGCCACAACCGGCTTGGGCATGGTCGCCAGTGCCAGCGCGATCGGGTTGTAGTGGTCGCGCACCGTCTGCAGCGGTCGCGGGTCACCGGTGGCCAGCAGCGCCGCATGCTCGCGGAGGTCCTGTCCCACGCAGAAGGCACCGCCCGCGCCGGTCAGCACCACCGCGCGGACGCGGGAGTTTTCGGCCACCTCGGTCAGCCTCGACAGCAGCGATTCCTTCAGCTGCGTCGACAGCGCGTTCATCGCCGCCGGGCGGTGCAAGGTGATGGTGGCGACGCCCCCGGCCTCCTCGAGCAGCACGCTGTCCGACACTGGCTACCTCCGGATCGTCGGCTTGCGAGGCGAGGCTACCCCCGGCCGCCCGAGTGACCGCGCGGCTCGGAGTCGCCCCGGTTTGGGCGGCGGTGCGCCATGCGGGACAATGATCGCCACGACTCGCGTCGCCAGCTCGCTCGGCGGCGCGTTGCCCGATCCAGCTCTGTCCGTTCCAGGCAATGCAATCGTGGCCGCGACCCAGGCGGCCGCTTCTGAGGGGAGTACCGCATGGCGGCCATGAAGCCGCGGACAGGTGACGGTCCGCTCGAGGTCACCAAGGAAGGCCGCGGCATCGTCATGCGTGTGCCGTTGGAAGGCGGCGGCCGGCTGGTCGTCGAGATGTCGGCGACCGAGGCGAGCGACCTCGGTGACGCGCTCAAGGCCTCAGTGGGGTAGGCCGAGCGCCGGCAGTCCCCGCGTGACAGCGACGCGGGCGCTGCCATCGCCGCAGCGCTCAGCCGTTAGGGTCGCCCAATGGTTGTGCGAAGCCGCGGCGACAACGTCCTGGGCATGGTGTTGGCCGGTGGGACCGGGCAGCGCCTGATGCCGCTGACGCAGGACCGGGCCAAGCCGGCGGTGCCCTTCGGCGGGATCTACCGGCTGATCGACTTTGTCCTGTCCAACATGGTCAACGGCGGCTACCTGCGGCAGTGCGTGCTCACCCAGTACAAGTCCCATTCACTCGACCGGCACATCACCACCACGTGGCGGATGTCCACCTTGCTCGGCAATTACGTCACTCCGGTGCCGGCGCAGCAGCGGCTGGGAGCCCGGTGGTACACCGGCAGCGCCGACGCCATCTACCAGTCGCTCAATCTGGTCTACGACGAGATGCCCGAGTACGTAGTGGTCTTCGGCGCAGACCACGTCTACCGGATGGACCCTTCCCAGATGGTGGACCACCACATCGAGTCCGGCGCCGGCGTCACGGTCGCCGGCATCCGCGTTCCGCGGACTGAGGCCACCGCATTCGGCGTCATCGAGACGGCGAGCAACGGCATCGACATTGCCGCTTTTCTCGAGAAGCCGGCGGACCCGCCTGGGCTGCCGGGCAGCCCGGACGAGGCGTACGCCTCGATGGGTAATTACGTGTTCTCCACCGAGGTGCTGCTGGAGGCGGTCCGCAGTGACGCCGATAACGAGGACTCGTCCCACGATATGGGCGGCGACATCATCCCGCTGCTGACCGGCCAGGGCTGTGCCAAGGTCTACGACTTCGCCGACAACCACGTGCCGGGCAGCACGGACCGCGACCGGGGCTACTGGCGCGACGTGGGGACCCTGGACGCCTATTACGAGGCCCACCTGGACATGGTGTCGGTGCACCCGGTCTTCAATCTCTACAACCGGCGCTGGCCGATCTATACGTCCACCCCGCCGCTGCCGCCGGCGAAGTTCGTGGAGGGTGGCGTCGCGCACGACTCGATGGTCTCGCCCGGTTGCATCGTGGCCGGTGGGCACGTACGCGGCTCCGTGCTGTCGCCCGGCGTGACCGTGCTCGACGGGGCCCAGGTCGACGGCTGCGTTCTGATGAACGGCGTGACGATCGGCAAGGACGCGGTGGTCCGCCGGGCCATCCTGGACAAGAATGTCAAGGTGCCCGACGGGGCCCGGATCGGGGTCGACCGCGAGGCCGACCGCGAGAACTACAGCGTCAGCCCCGGCGGCATCGTGGTCCTGGGCAAGGCCGAGCGGGTGGCCCGCTCCTAGCGCTCGTCGCCCAGCACGGCGACCAGAAGCCCGTCGCCCACCGGCAGCATCGCCGAGACCAGCCGATCGCTATCCCGGACCGATCGGGTCAGCTCGCGAAGTGCGGCACCCGCCTGCTCGCGTGCGGCGCCGGCCGGCCCTCCGGTTGCCGTCGGGGCGACGTCGAACGCCACGATTCCGCCGGGGCGTAGCAGGCGGAGCGCCTCGCCCAGGTAGTCGGCGTACTCCGATCGGGCGCCGGCGCAGAACACCAGGTCATAGGAGGCGTCGGCCAATCGGGGGAGCACGTCCATCGCCCGGCCGGTGATGGTGCGGGTGCGGGCGCCGGCCACCCCGGCCTCGGTGAAGGCGTCGCGGGCCAGCCGCTGGTGCTCGGCCTCGGTGTCGATGGTCGTCAGCACTCCGTCGGCGTGCATCCCGCGGAGCAGCCAGACGCCGGAGACTCCGGTCCCGGTGCCGATTTCGACGACGGCGTGCGCGCCGACCGCGGCGGCCAGCAGCCGCAGCGCCGCGCCGGCACCGCTGCCGACGGGCTGCACGCCGAGCTCGACGGCGCGCTGGCGGGCCGCGGTGAGCACCACATCCTCGACCAGGTAGGTCTCGGCCTGATCCTGGGCAGCTGACGGCGGCACATGAACCTCCTTGATTGCGTGCAGCCTACCGAGTACGCCCGACGTCGAGGTCGTCACCGCGGCGGGGCTGGAGCGCGGCGCAGTGGCGCCGACCGGCCGGGAACGCAACGCCGGCGGCAGCCGTTCCGGGAGGGGAAGCCACACCGAGGTGGCCCTTCAAGGAGGCACCAGGCACCATGATGTTGACCGCGTCCGCGCCGCCGGAGGGAGGCCTCATCAGCATCGGCTCCGAGCCGCCCGCCAACGGGCTACCGGCTGCGCCATCGATGCCGGCCATCCCCTTGGTCCCGGTTGCCCCCACTCCGGCTGGACGAGCCCCGGCTGTCCCGGCCGACGAGTGGGTGCCGCCGACCTGGGACGAGGTCGTCCGCCTGCATTCGGCGCGGGTCTATCGCCTGGCCTACCGCCTCACCGGCAACCGGCACGATGCCGAGGATCTCACCCACGACGTGTTCGTCCGGGTATTCCGCTCCCTATCGGACTACACCCCCGGCACCTTTGAGGGCTGGCTGCACCGGATCACCACCAACCTGTTCCTTGATCGGGTCCGCCGCGCCGCGCGGATCCGCTTCGACGCGCTGCCCGATGACAGTGAGCGCATCGCGGGCCGGGAGCGCACCCCCGAGCAGGTGTACGAAGACACCCACTTCGACGACGATGTCCAGGCCGCGCTGGACGGCTTGCCGCCGGAGTTCCGGGCAGCGGTGGTCCTCTGCGACATCGAGGGCCTGTCGTACGAGGAGATCTCCAGCACGCTGGGCGTCAAGCTCGGCACGGTGCGCAGCCGTATCCACCGCGGCCGGGCCCAGCTCCGCCGGTCGTTGCCGAACCGCATGCCGCGCCCCGCCGGAGGGACCGCATGAGTGCGCGCGACGGTCACCTCGGGGATCTGGCGGCCGCCCTGGTCGACGGCGCGCTGGACGGCGACACCCGAGACCTTGCCCTGGCTCACGTGGCCGGGTGCACCGGCTGCCGCGCCGAGGTCGACGAGCAGCGGCGGTGCAAGGACGGGCTGCGCCAACTGGAGGCGCCCGCGCTGCCAGCCGGCCTGGCCGCCCGGCTGATGGCCGTGCCGGAAGCCGCCGAGCTCGGGGCCCCGCGCCGGCCCCGCGCGCCGATCAGCCGGACCCCGGCCCGTCCCGTCCCGGCACTCGCCGGTGTCTCGCGCCGTCCGGGTGGCGGCGCCGGACCGACCGCCTCGCGACCAGGCCGGGTGCGGCCGCCGTCCAAGGCTCGCCCCGACCGCCGCCGTAGCCGTGGCGCCCGCGTGGCCGGCGGCGTCACCGCCCTGGCATTGGGCTTCGTGGTCGTCGTGACCCTCGGGCCCGGCCGCAATGCCGCGCCGAGCGTGTCGCCTCCGGTCGGCCAGTTCACCGTCGAGCACGCCCAGACGACCGGCGGCTTCCCCGGTGCCGCTCCGGCCGCAGGTGCCGTGATGACCGTGTCCGCGAATCGATGAGTGTTGGGTTCGGCTCCGCACGCCTGTTCTCCCTGATCCTCGGCGCCGGTGTGCTGGGTGGCGTCGTGCTGCCCGCGCTCGTCGCCGGCACTCCCGGCGCGGCCGGGCCGGGTGCCGCGGTGCTGACCCTGCCGGCGGAGCAGACCGCCGCGACCGTCGGGGCGGCCGACGCCGGCCAGCAGGAGGCCGTCACCCTGCTCCGGCGGGCGGCCGCGGCGGGGAACGATCGCACCTACGGGGGCACGCAGTTCGTCACCAGCTGGTCCGGCGCCGGGGCGACGAGCGTCGTGGTGGACGTACAGCACCTGGCCGGCCGGGGCGTCCTGGTCCGGTTGTCCTCGCCGGGTGACTCGAGCGCCGTCGACAACGCCGGTGCCGCGGCGCTCGACCCGCGAGCCCTGGCCGTGCTCGAGCGGCACTACACGCTGTCGGTATCGGCGCAGGACGCGCAGTGCGCGCAACGGCCCGCGCGCGTGGTCGTGGCGCGCCCCATCGGGTCCTCGGCGGTGGCCGGCCGCTTCTGGCTGGACAAGGCCACCGGATTGGTGCTCGGCCGGGAGCTCTACGACCGGGCGGGCCGCACGATCCGGGCGGCCGCATTCGTCGACCTGCGACTGTCGGTGCCGCAGCCGTGGACGCGGCTGGCTCGCAACGCCGCGACCGACCAGGGCGCACCGCTGAGTGCCGCCGCCGTCGTCGACCTGCGCCGGGACGGCTGGCGGGCGCCGGCCCGGCTGACCGGTGGCGCCGAGCTGTTCGATGCCCGGCTGCACGCCCAGGTGCTGCATCTGAGCTACACCGACGGACTTTTCGCCATCTCGGTGTTCAGCCAGCACGGCCGCCTTAACCCCGACTCGGTGAAGGGTTGGCAGCACACCACGCTGGTCGGCACCGCGGCCTGGACCCGACCCGGGTTGAGCCAGCGGGTGGTGTGGACGGGTGGCCTGTTCGTCTATACGGCGGTCGCCGACGCGCCCGACTCGCTGGTCAGCGCCGCGGTGACCGCCTTCCCCGGGGTCGGCCACGACAGCTTCGCCCATCGCATCGCGCGCGGCCTGCGCCGGATGGGATCCTGGGTCAACCCGACCCGGTAGCCCGACTGCGGGACTTTACCGGCGGTGCCAGCGGTTGAGATCAGTGCCGCAGAGGGGACCACACCGTCATGACGAACGATCCGTACGGCCAGCAGCCGGGACCCGCGCCGGAATCGCCGTGGTGGGCCCAGGGCGCCCAGAACGACCCGTGGCGTGATCCGCGGTCCGCGGCGAGCTGGGCGACTCCCAGCGAGCGCCTGCCGACCGGCAGCGACCCGTGGGCGCCGAGCCGGCCGGCCAACGCGGTGCCAGCCGGTGGTGGCACCGGCCGGCGCGGCCTGGGCGCCGTCCTCGCGGTGGCGCTGGGCGCGGGCCTGGTGTCGGGCGGGGTCGCGGGCGGCGTCGGCTACGGCTTGGCCCACCGGGCCGACAACGGCATCGTCACCGTCGACCGGGGCACCCCGCTGGGCGCCCCGGCCGCGGCCAACCGGGCGCCGCGGTCGGTGGCCGGGATCGCCGCCGCCGTCCTGCACAGTGTGGTGTCCATCCAGACGGCCTCGGCCAGTGGCGAGGGGACCGGGTCGGGCTTCGTGATCCGTCAGGACGGCTATCTGCTGACCAACAACCACGTGGTGGCCGCCGCCGCGGACGGCGGCCAGATCAAGGTCGCCTTCGGTGACGGATCGACCAGCCCGGCCACCATTGTCGGGCGCGACCCGTTCTCCGACCTCGCCGTGCTCAAGGTGCCCCGCGGCGACCTCAAGCCGGTCACCCTCGGCGACTCATCCTCGGTCGCGGTCGGCGATCCGGTGGTGGCGGTCGGCTCGCCGCTGGGCCTGGCCGGCACGGTCACCTCCGGCATCATCAGCGCCCTGGACCGCCCGGTCCGGGCCGGCGGCTCGGAGTCGGGGACCGGCGCCGATGCCGACACGACGTACCTCTCGGCCATCCAGACTGACGCGGCGATCAATCCGGGCAATAGCGGGGGTCCGCTGCTGGACGGCGACGCGCGGGTGGTCGGGATCAACTCCGCCATCGCCACCCTGTCCACCAGCAGCGGTCAGGCCGGCAGCATCGGGCTCGGCTTCGCCATCCCCATCAACCAGGCGCGGCGGGTGGCCCAGCAGCTGATCTCGACCGGCAAGGCCACCCGGACGGTCATCGGGGCCTCGATCGACGGCACCTATCACGGCGCGGTCGACGGGGTGAAGCTCGGCGATGTCCCATCCGGGCCGGCGCACAACGCCGGGCTGAAGACCGGCGATGTGATCACCCGCTTCGGCCCGAAGGTGGTCGATGACCCGGTGGCCCTGATCGCCGACATCCG
>JAABUW010009156.1_pt1 | contig 11367 bp, 11 predicted proteins | sample 5560081 | NCBI WGS metagenome assembly JAABUW01 (sample SAMN10711882, study PRJNA513363) | rock metagenome | isolation source: Antarctica rocks | place: Antarctica: Victoria Land, Knobhead sud | reverse complement strand
TGGGGACCTGAGAACTGTAAGCTATTGACCTGATTAGGGGTGGAGAGAATGGTTCGAGGAATCCCCAGGTGTAGCTCCATTGTAGAGCTGCTCTACCGCTCTTGCGCAAGCGTGATAGGACGAAGATCGGATTATAGAAAAGACACAGCACTTACCTTGTAGTAAGCCTCCATGCACAAGAGTATCTCGGAAGCCGCGTACTTGTCCATATCGACCTCATTGCGGGTCGAGAGTGCCGAGACCAAATCGGAGACCTTCAAATTTGCACCAAAGTTGTCCATGATCTTACCGCTGCCCTCGAAGTATTCCGGAGAAAATTTACGAAGACGATCGGTGATATCCTTTTCCAGACGCTTCTGGCGGATGGATTGGATTGTTTCGGTAAAGTAGTGATTGTACGTGATAGGGTGCCCGCGCGTGAAAGGTATGAGTATCTCGTTGACTTTGGCATTGATGTCCTTGACGCGCTCACTCATGAGTGGTCCTGTGACGTCGCGAAGTAGGTTTGAGCTTGTGTTGTCGTCCGCCAAATAGGTCAAAGTCTTCCCAAAAAATACTTCGACTGCACTGCAAATATTTCGCACGTGAACTGTGGCTTTGCCCTCCCACGGCTGTGCCTGTTGATGGAACAACTCGCCCACAATCATCGGATTGTACATTCCAGGAAGCTCTCTGCCTCGATTCCGCTTCAGCAGGTTAACGATCCTATCCTCGAATTGGGCTCGAGTGGTTATTCTCGAACTGGACCCGGGTTCCTTCTGGTCCACTATGACATGACGTTGGCCATGAGTGCGCATCAACTCGGCAAAATCGAGGTTGAGATTCTGCACAACAGCCCGCAAACGCTTTGAGTCACCAGCATCTGAATCAAGCTCTCCGAAGTACGGGTCGGTGTAGATTCCATCGACAGCTGCTGTGACCAAGGCCTGGAAACGCTGCCCAATACGTAGGAGAAATAGCCGTTGCTCCTCGACAGAAGAATGTTTCTCTCCAAGCTTGTCAAGCTACTTCTTGGCTTCATGGACGCCCTTATCGATGTCTTCAACAAGGGTGGGTAACTCAGCTTTGATCTGGTTGAGCAAGACCTTGCTTAAGCGTCCCTGGAGCGGGTTTATGCCGACCATCGAACGCGGAAGATCTTTCCAGATGCCTTGAGAGAAGAAGGCGTATTCCGTCGTATTCCGCTCCTCACTTAATACGTCTCGAGACTCGTAGCTCCGGTTCTTGAGGACATGCCAACCAAGACGAAAGGACACATCCTGGTTTTTGGCAAGATCAATAAAAGCAGCTTCGCTCTCAGAACCGATAGACAAGGTGTCCGGCTTCGTAATCATCCCCAATGTACGATATCCTGTATTTTCCACCAGTTTGGCTAGTTTCAGAACAATTTGATTCGCGTAGTCGTTCTTGGCTGAGACTATTGCCAGGATTATGCTACGCTGATTCTGCATGTATCCGTTAACCATTTCCCAGACCATTGCAACATCAGCGGAGTTTTGCAATTTATTCTCGGAATGGATCAGTCCCGGCAGGTCGACGATGGTGAGAGATGGTCGGGTGGGTCCGGAGATTTCAACACGAAGCACATCGTTGGAGAACGCACTAGTGGTTGCAGATATGCCCATGGCTGTCTTAGCTTTTTCGACGATATCTGGGAAGTCCTTGAGATCCTCCAAGGTTTCGGAGAAATGGCCAAGGCGGCTGCATTCTTCTTCGGTGCGAGTTTGGCTTGGAACGATGCGGATTGAGACACTAACAGTCCCGGCTTTTCGCAAAATGACCTCAGTCGCGAAGCGTGTGCACAGGTTGTCCTTCGATGGGAAGGAGATCCCGGATATGGCCTCCAGGACGGAGCTTTTTCCAGATGACTGGTCACCACAGACGATCAATTGCGGTAGAGACACGTAGTGGCTGATCCCTTGTGAGCGTAGCTTGTCTATCTCATCCAGCAGCTTCAAATGATCATCTGACTGTAGGCGGTGTGTTTGATCCTGGACGTCGCCGGATGCCATCTTGAAGGCAACAAATCTTAGCTTCAACTCTTCAACCGATCATGAGATGTGAGGTAGGAATCATACCCTCAATTGGTGACCTTTCAGGGGTCCGCCGTATCTAGTAAGCTTGTCGTACACCTTCAACTGATATGAACGTGATAGTGCTGCTTGGTTTGCCTTCGATGCAGATGTCGTCGTCAACTGAGCGCAGCTTATGTGCTTGGGTGGTATAAGTGACGGGATTGATGTGTTCAGTATCTCGCGTCGGCAAAGACGCGTCCGAAAATAACCCAGTGAATATTTACGCTGTCTTCCAAATCACATGCATGCAACCGCCATTCATTTGCTAAACGACGTCATACGAGAGAACTTGCCAGTCTACAGATCTTGCAGTAAGTGGAGTTGGCAAAACAGGAACTATACTTGACAACACCTCCAATGATATGATGACAAGACTGCGGAACGGCGCCGGGATAAATGGTAAATAAGAGACCTTAATTCAGTTGACGCGAGTTGGAGGTATGTGATCTTTAGGATGCCTAAACGCTTACGGCGCTCTCACGCCGTATATCATGTTAAATCCTAAGAAGTAGATGTAACAGCGTGAATTGATTGAAGTACTCTATGCTGATCAGACAAGACTCCTGTCCCGTTAAGGTGGGAAAACGTTCTATCCTTGGAAGATTGTCTGAAGCCAGGCCCAGCGTCCCGAATCGTGAGGCCGAGGAGTGGCTGGCTTCGTCTTCTGCAGGGTGACACGGAAGGCCCGTGGATCACTCCGCTTACTAAGTCCTGTTCATCGAAAGCGAAACCAAATTGTTGCATGCTTCATTCCCCATATATGAATGAGTCCACATAATTGATGAGGCAGAAATCGATGACGCCTTTGGACTCTCTGTCATCCGGCACAACAGTCGCTCTCCAGGACTCAACGCCATCGGTCGGGCGAATCTTAGCCGGCACGATCTGTACCCTGCTCTGGTATGTGTCTCGTTCTCCGGTCATTAGATGGATAAATTTTTTCTTGAGTGGAGGGTTGAGGATTTGTAGCCGGAATACTTTTCTTGTGTCTGATTCCTGGCAATTCTCTCCACTTTATGGACGACGGTGATGATGACATCATTATTAATCCAACTGTGAGCTTTACTATCTCCAGCAACAAGAATATTGGAGCCCAAATCGTAATTCGGCATGAGTACAATATGAGAGACGTAGCCGAACAGCGCACCGGCTTTTGTGATGAGCGTAATACCGCGGTCAGTATCCGGTAATAATGTCGTCGTCCGAAAAATATTTTATGGCATATCAAAGGTATCCGTCAGACCGGACGAGCATGGATGTGGTTTGAACCACGTATTGGTTGTTGTCTCATCTAGGAGTTCTGAGTTGAGTATGGCTCGAAAAAGTCTCGAGAGATCAGATGAGGTTGAATAAATACCACCAGTCCTAGATATTTCGGAGATTAGCGCATGGAGCATGGCGGTCAGAAGCTAGGAAAGGAACGCTGACGGATCGTAAGCTCCAGCAACATGATATCAATTATTTCTCAAGACTGGAATGATACTCTCAGAGTCTTCGGGCTTTTGCATTGTTTTCTTTCGCATTCTCCGTGACTGCAGCATGGTCGACTCAAGTGCCTCTTGTGTCGTAAGTTGAGCGCGAAAGGGCTAGGAAAGCCGGACAAGTGATTCTGATTTGAGAAGGAGCGCCTAGGTATTTGAGAGTGATAACGGAGTGTTCGAATATCCGCAGGACTTGGAGGTCCGAGAATTCGGATGCTTGGGAAGTGAGATGCCGAGAAGTAACATGGAGCGAAGGTCGGATGCTGGTAAGCAGTTGCAACTGATAGAATAGGATCTCATTTGATGTGGATTGATGATCTTAGCGGATGCTCTCGATCGAAGTGCGCGATGAAAGTGAGAATTAAGGAGACGTGGTAGATAAAAGTGAGGAACGACACGTGAATTCTGAGCGGGGACCCACTCGTCCCATGGAGTGCTCCGGACTGCACTGTCCGCAAGGACGTCTCTAGCTTGGGAAGTCGTCTCGTTCTTCTGCTTGTGATGGCCATATCTTCATGGTGACAGTTTCGGTCGATCGCCGGCATTCTCAATATTACCCATGGAGCTTTCCCGACCACAGATTACGCCACCGGCAAGGACGGTTCGATGCGCACTCAATGCGAGTACGCTTAGGCTAGAAAAGCATAGAAGCTGTGACGTTTATCTGACTGTAAAGGCGACCGAGTAGAGCCGTGGATAATTGCAAGCAGGGGCGACGTCTACGAAGGATATGACTTGCTGCTTCACCGGATTACTGACAAGAGCTTTCCTTTGATTGCATGGTCGTGTCATGACAGTGCTTGAGCGACGTCGAGCGAGCCCCGATCACTCGCACCCGCCGAGCAACCATCCGTGCAAGACCGAGAGCAATTAGTGATGGAGACAGACCTCACTTCTGTCTTGATCGGGACGTCTGTTGGATTGCGTCTGTCGAGATCGAAGGCACGCGATCTCCTTCTCATCCAGCCGAGGACAGGCGGTCCAACGACAGTTCTCAAGTCAGGTGGAAGCTCGGGGAACCGATTGCATGGGTGGTGTCGTCTCCGATTCAGCCGGTGGGAACATGGCGTCACGACGAAGGGTTGGGGAAAGACGAGGTAACGGAGGGCTTTGCAGAATGGGTCTTGATGCGCTCGCAGGAAGCTGGGTGCAGGGTTCTGTAGATCAAGACGTCAACTAACCCTACGAGCCGCTATGGGCTAAGTATCCAGCTCAATAATTCTCTACCAATCTATTCTTGCTGCCCAGGCGCATGCTTCTGCTGCATGGCCGTCAGAGCATCTCGTCTACACACAACGTCAGCCGTAGACGGTTAGTGAAGCCAACGCTGGGTGGCTCTCGCATTGTCCGGTGTGACGTACTCGCCACTTCGACCTCGGAAGCCTCCACCTTCCTATCGACGAGTTTCCTCCACCTTCATCGTGCTCGACCTAAAATTTACGTTTGCGACGGGGGCTAACCTGACGCGCTTCGCAGGTCTCGACTGAGGCGCGCGATCGTCGTTGGAGTCTGGACGGCACATGCTATCAGAAGGAGTGACCGTCGGCAACGGTAATGGGAAGGACCACTTGCCATCTGGCACCACCGGCTCGCGCCGGACACGTGGCTGCGACCGCAATGACCCAGTGCTGTCGGGGACTTGAGCGATGTTCACGATGCTTGCTTCATTGTTGACCGAATGACGACCGGGATGAGAAGAGAGCAAGCGGTGTCGCTCAAGGGTCGCAACCGTGCAAACGGTGCGTATCTACCCTCGCACCGTACCGTACGGGTCGCCTTCGCCCTAAACGGTGCAGTTTTGAGGCTATGCCGAACCGTACGGTTTGCACCGATAGTGCACCGATAGTACGGGTGTTTAGGAGGCGCATTTGATGCTTCCTTTAATGTATATATCCACCTCTTTAATGCGTATCTAAATATCCTCCTCCGCCACCTCCGCGGCCATGATGGCGGTCAGATTCGCGTCCGTATATATGCCTTGCCGCATCCAATGCTTGACGCATTCCAAAGCCTCTATCGTATCGGGTTTTAATTGTGCTCTTTCGTCACTAAGGATGTGCTTCGTAGAAGAAAAGACGCGTTCTGGTTCAGATGACATCGTCGGAATAGAGAATGTATCCATAGCCATTCGTGTAAGCATCGGCAGACGTGATCTTTGACCCCCTCACCACAGGCTGATATTGAGGCTATCGGTATAAATAAGAGGCTCGTTTAGATACTGTTCTAACTCGTCCGTCGCCGTCGTCGGCCGTGTGGCGTTTATTCATCGCAGGAACTCCGGAACCTCTATTGCCTCTACGACTGCCTCAGGCGAAGGTCTGGTTGATGTAGGAGTATTGTATGTCTGCCATAACTGCGGTAATTGCCGTCTTGCATTGTCAACCCAATCAGGCTGCCAATGCGCGATAAAGTAGGACATCTTTCTTGTTGGATTCAGTGCGATGGCGGCAATGTAGATAGAGGCTAGATCGACGTCCTTATTTCAGTCGATTGGCAGAGTCGATGCCGTGCTCCTTAATTAGGTGGTTCCGAGGAACACGCGTTCCGTCATTGAGTTTGTATGTAGTATAGCAGTGCTTGCACTTCATGCTGTTGTTGTCGAAGTGCCTCCAAATGTCTGACACGAGCTTTCGACTAAGCACGCGGCATGCTTAGTTTAACCGCCTTTCGCGCAGATCCTTTGGAGATATTTCTAGCATCAAGTTCTAGCCACGCGTTTCCCATGCAGCCACTGAGAGCCTACCGATGCCCATGCCGGATCGCATTTATATATATAAACCCGATGGATCCCTCATCCTCTCTTCCTTCGGCAAACCCCATTCTTACCTCTGTAACGGCTCAGAATGGCCGAATTTGACCATTCGAAAACCATACTCGTTGTGAAGCCCGTCGGCCAGGCCGCACTGGAGGCGCTTCGTTCCGGACTGAACGCCAATCGCCTTGTTTCATTTCAGTTCTCTGACTCCTTCCACGAAGAGACCACTAGCCGTGCCAGTCGTGAATGCACGCCATACATCCTTCCGCCTCCGGAGATCCAGCTTCATCTAAGATTCGACCCGAAGCCGCAGAGATCTCAGCGAGGTTTCGTCTTCGGGATCAAAGCGCAGACGTGCGACGTTGTCCTTTTGGACAATCCTGACCCCAATAATTCATATGGCATCAGTGGAGAGCACTTCTATCTCGACTTTAATTGGGATTCCGGATACGTACGACTGAACAACATTTCACGGTTCGGTACCAGAATTGAGGCGCCTTCAATTGAAAACGGCTATTAGCATCTCAAACGAAATCAACGACGCATGCTCGTTCCAGGAGAGCAAACTAGGATCGGCGTAGGGTCCCTCAAATTCGACATCTTCTTCCTCGTTCGGAACGATCATCAACGCCGACTATATCGACAGCACTGGGAAAACTTTCGATCGCTATGTCAAGGGGCTCCTCTAGATATGAAGGGATTACAAATTATGTCTGAGCCGAAGATTACAAAGTTCCTCGTTCGCCGCGGGAAATGCGAAGGGACCTATCTATTGCACGACCGGATTGGTGCAGGTGGGTTTGGAACTGTTTGCAAGGCTTTGAAGGAACAGGACGGGGCAGTGTATGCCGCCAAGCAACTCTCGAAGAAAAATGCTAAACCCACTTTCGAGATCGATTTATTGAAGAAGATAAGCAACGTTAGCTGTTTCCCCAGGTCCTATTCATGATTTTGAGCTGACACCTCATTCAGGAGCACATCGTTAAGTATGTCGACGTCATCGAAGACGGTGAGGACCATATATTGGTGATGGAATACATGGCCGAGGGCAACTTGAAGCAAGCCAATGAGCAACGGAAGATCACCCTGGAAGAAACGAGAACGGTTTTCAGACAAACGCTAAAAGCCCTCCATTATCTGCACGACGATCAAAAGATCACTCATCGCGGCATCAAGCCGGAAAACATTCTGCTGTATTCTCGAACCCCAAATGTTTCCATCAAACTATGCGATTTCGGTCTGGCCACCAATAATCAGGATCTGAAGACTCGTTGCGGTACGGCAATGTACGCGGCCGCGGAGATCTACTCGCAGATTTACGACAACTCCGTCGATATCTGGGCGACGGCTGTCGTTGCTCTCGAATTTCTCATAGGTCTTCCGACAAATGCGAAGGGCATACAACATAGCAGATGGTGCACGAAAGTTCGTCAGAGCATCGAAACAATATGTGGGCAGGCACACGATCCGCTGATGTTATTGCTGAAACAGATGCTCGAGCTGACGCCTGGGAACCGGCCATCGGCGCAGGCCTGTTTGGCTGACCAGTCGATGATGAGTATGCGGCAACCCTCGCCATCGCCATTTGAACCAAGAATCGGTGTTGCCGCGACGGAAGTGTCGTCAGAACAGTCAACGCAAATTCTGTTGCCCCTGGCAGATGGTCAAGGCGGATGGGATAGACCGACCACGCCACAGGGATCGAGCAAACGGTTGCGATTTTCGAGGTGCAGCGTCGGATCACAAGTCGACGATTCTCAGAAACAACCCTCCGCCAACTACTATCTTAGACCATCTCCTGCACCTAGAAACCTCGAAACGAATCGTCGCAAGGTCCACATCGTGGTAGGACGGACCGGCCTCAAAACGATCGCGAAACCACAGACGGCCCCACTCGACAATGTCGACGAGGTGTTCTCTCCTTCACGTCCAGATGATGGTTATGCGGGAAGAGAAAAAGACCCAACAGCACTAAGCTAGTGCACCCATTCGAGGAATAAGACATAACAATTTGGCTACTCAGACTTCTCCCGTACATCGATTCTTCAGTAGGAAATTTAACCTCCGTCTTTCATATCTTCCATTCTACTTGTCTGCTTGCGACTTTGACAACGGCGACATCGTAGGCAAATCCTCTCGATCCTGAAAATCCTCTAAGATATGAGTATGTTTACGGCCCGAAATCTCTCTGGAAAAGCATCAGCTGGTTCTGCTTGCACCGGAAAAGATTCACTCACAATTCGAATTTATTCGCCGAGGACTGATAGACCATGATTCTTTGCTTTCATTGATTGCAAGGGTTCTCCGTCGAGCAAGTGTCGAGAATGCCAGTGGGTTGGCTCGAGTTGGGGCTGTATCTCAACCAATACTTATGGAGCATGTATGGGTACACCCTATCTAAAGAAATCTGTTCTTTGACTAGAAGAACGACAAATATGTCTTCTAAAGTCATCATTGTAAAAGCTCCCAAAGCATTTTTAACCTTACTCCCAAGGACGAGTCCTCGCTTTGGACAAGTTTCGAAGATCGTTACAACCATTGGGAGTCTTTGGGTGAGAAAAGCGTCAATGCTCCCTGTTCGCCAAAGCTATGACAAGTTCCTCACACTTCGCCCCTCAATCCATCGAGCAATGGGACCACACTCTTCCAGCCTCTTGCTGTGAAGGTCATTCCGAGCACGGCACGATCTGGGCTGCACAACCGCTGTGATCAATCAAAAGACGGAAAGTCTCGGGCATGATGTTGTCTTTGGATTCCGCTACATAGCTAGCAGCTGCGATCACAAATCTTGGAGAATGTGGGAGGCGAAGAGATTAAGAGCTCGTAGCACGTGTGGTCAGGGTGCGTAGGACTATCGTGCACCGTTTTCATTGAAGGCAAGTTCTAGCGTCTACCATGCGCACCTCCAATCCTCCATCAGGCTTGACCGGGCGTCTCTTATCGCATCCGAAGATAACATTGTCCCCACCATTAGTTGGCCGTCTCCGCGATCAGACTAATGCGTCGGCCCTGCCACTATCCCTTCCTTCAACTTCGTAACTCGTAGCTGTTGCAAACCCTTGTGTTCGTATGAGTAGTTCGTAGTATCGAAGAACCCTGATCGGCGATGCGTCGAGATGGGTTTCTTTCCTTTATGGAAGTCACTGTCAAATTCGTCTCTCACCTGGACTACTTCGCCGACATGAGTCCCTAGCCGAATTGCCATCGTCGTAAGCAGTGCCCGTTGGTACATTGATCTGGCCATCTTTGGCCCGTGATGGCTAATCGTCTTCTGTACTCTCAAAGCGTCGGGCATCGGTTGAGATCGCCGCATTGGTGAGAAGGAATGCCTCGAGACGAATAGATGTTCCTTCAAATCTTTCGCACTTCTCTCACGAATCCGCCGGACCATTTCTTCCATAACTTCAGCCTCGATGGGTGTAGAGCTGGCTGTTCTTCCCCCCTCGGCCTGAGGGCTTGAGGTGTAAGCCTCGAGTGAGATGGATGAAACGTGGGAGCCTCAAGATGTGCTTACTGTAACGCTGTAACGATCACCGCCATGAAGCTGGGACATGACGTTATATGCCGTGACGAAGTTTGGCGTTCGTTGAAGCAGAATGGATATCCTTACTTTGCCAGAGTTACCTGTCGGCCATCCTCCACAATTTGATCAAGCCAAGAGTGAGCTTGTTGATTTGGAAAGTATATATGTAAGGTGTGGTAAGTTGAAAGTGAGCTGTAGGTTTTAGCTATTGGCTGGGAAACTGCAGCTTCAACGATCAGCAGGGAATACGAAAGGGCAGAACCTGCAGCTTCGCAAACAGTCGGGTTACGCCTCTCTCCAATAATGTAATATTTGACTGATCACAACAGGCTCGCCTTGGGTGATTGGCTTTGAATCATGCCAAGACCCGGCATGCTAGTCCGGGGTGTTTTCATGTTGGAGTCCGACTTGGGGTTCCCACACGTCAAGCCCACGAAATAGCGGACAAGGCTTCCCTCGGACGGTGCCAAGCTGCTTTGAGTCTATGCTCCTCCCAGAAACAGCCACGCCTTGTTTTTGTAACCAAGGCCTTTGGCTAGCTGTCAATAGTGGGAAGGTTTGTCATATAGTAGTAGCAGCGGTAGGAGGACGAGGAGAGAAGTGAATAGATATTTTGATTTTCCTCCGGATGAGGCTCCCACAAATTGTGATAGTGAATAACCCTTTCCTCTAGGCCCCTTCCTTCCCAACGTTAGCCACCGCGTAAATCGGAGTTGGAGCCGACGTTTTATGCAGCGCTTTATCAATTGCTAGCAACTTGACTTGAGAGTTCTGTCCCTGCACCCGATTCAGCTTCAGAAGATTCATCATTGCCATCACCACTGGAGAGATTATGAATACATTTCAATACCACTGATCAGGAGTCAGTAGAACCTATATTTGAGTCTTCGGAGATGACGGCTGTTTGCTTACTGTCGACAATCTCTTCTTCCCAGACGCCCATCTGATAATCGACGAGTCCCAAGCCTTCCAATTTATCGCATTGCGACGTTAATATGTCACCCAACCTTTCGAGGATTTCTTTCGAAAGAGTATTCTGAGCATCGACTGATTCTTGCTGTAATTCTCGCATTTTCTGTGTCTCACTTAGCTGGCGCTGAAGTAAAGCCAGCCAGCAATGGTTGAATTCTCCCCAGAGCTCAAGACGACGATCATAGGATTCTTGATCGTCCAGCACAAGTCCTTGGATATATTAATTATGGACACATTGTAAGACCGTTCTTGACATACCTAGACCCGCAGCATGACTGGGAAGCCATTCGGAGATTTCGAATAAAGTCTCCACTGCCGCAACCAGTCTGCCGTGGGACGTATTCCCATTCGTCTTCTTTAACTGACTGTATACGTGGTCGTAGCTATAGGTTTTTCGTTGCAGTTGGTTGGTAGGTTCAGCTCCGGCGGCTTGTTCTGGTTCTGCACTAGGATCCGAAGAAGCAAGTGTGGAATGTTCAAGACCAGTGGCGTGGTTATATTGCAGAGATTGTTGATAGAGTGCGGTTGAATATCGTTGCGAGACAACTTCGGCAGCTGTCG
>JAABUW010009155.1_pt1 | contig 11367 bp, 17 predicted proteins | sample 5560081 | NCBI WGS metagenome assembly JAABUW01 (sample SAMN10711882, study PRJNA513363) | rock metagenome | isolation source: Antarctica rocks | place: Antarctica: Victoria Land, Knobhead sud | reverse complement strand
CCATGCTTGAACTTATAGGCTTTCCGGAGGTTCGCATTGGCTCTAGCACCGGCATCATACCAAGCACTGGAGCACTTATTGCACCGAGGCCGGGAAGAAGATCCCGGTATAGGGCATGAGGAACGTGAGGTTCGTCTCGTTCCATGCTTGGACCCTGAGCTCTGACTAGGGCCTGTAGTGACTTTTGGACTGGTATATGACCAAGCACTGGCATGTTTCCTGTTGCGGCATTACCTTGAAGAGGTTGGTGGCCCGGAGCACGAGGAACGTGCAGGGACTCGAAGGGAGTGCGAGGCAACATGTCCAGTGTCGGGGGGCCGGGGTTTAGAAGCAAGAGTCGCCCAAGTGCCTGTGCTACCGAGAGTGGCTGCGACGGAGCTTGGGTGTCAGTCTCCGGTCGTGGATTGGGTCGCAGGTCCTTGTGGGTGCAGAAATGTGCTTGGGGTCTGAGTACATGCTATCAGCATGATGCTTCATGAACAAAAACCCGGCTTTACTTACCCGCAGAATGGACACTGAGGTCCAACTGGCTTACTCATATTGAGAAGGGAGAGAACCGGCAGCTCTTCAACTCAGTGCTGCACTCCGACGCAGCAAAGTCCTTTGTGTCAATTTGAAAAGACCAACTTGGTAGGAGCGACGTTATCAAGATTGATGGCACTATGGGAGAACCATCGAGCAGCTTATTCAACCAGCAGGAAGGGTCTGCTGCTACTTGTGGCAACATTGATGAGGCACAGTCAGTGAGTGACTCTGGTCTTGCGCAGACACGTTGGGCAATTCACCGTGCCGGAGTACATCTGCGATTCTCGCAACCATCATCCGGTCGCTTGCAGTGCGGTGTAGCTTATGGCATCCGAACACGATAATTCAAGGCCAAAAAGCACGCTCGTAACTTACCATTCCCGAGCTGCTGAACCACTATCTCGGTGGCTCACAATCACCAACAAGTGAGAAACGATGAGAGGGTCTTGCATTGGTACGAAAATCGTATTGGAATTGAGCCTGATGTCAAAAAAGGTAGACCACGGGACGTATCGAGCATAGACTCACCGGTTCGAGCCACCAATGCCTACACACACGGACAAGTCCAGAAAGCAGACGCAGACGTCAACTTCGACTACTAGTCACACCACATGTCAGACTTGCTATTGGGCAACCGGATGCCATCGTATCACGCGCTCTGGCCCACGCATGTTGTTGCGATTCAAGAGGCCCCATGTAGGCCTACGCAAGGTTCCAGGCCAACAAGTCTCCTACGATTCGCATCATTGGCACACAAATGATTTACTACCCACGACCTGGTGGACCACGCGGCGCCCGAGAACGGGTGCGTCCTGAAATCTGAGTAGATGGAGACCGAGATCGATCAGAATCGTCATCGTCGGCGGTCGTTGCGGTTCTACGCCGACTCGTAGGCTGACTCATAGGCTCGTGGGTGCGGCCTCTCGGATCCGAACCCGTGTGATTTCCAACACTGGATTGTCTCCCCTGGATTATAGCTGAGTCCCGCTCCGTGATTGTGCCGCTAGGTCCTTGTGGGGCGGAGGCTGCTGGAGCCGCTGGCGTAAGTGTTTGTCTGGAGGTTGCGCGGTTACTGGTGGGCGTCCTGAGTGAGTCACCCTCAACCTGCTGATTAGAGTAGCCATGTCCAGAGTCGTCCATGGCTTGCTGATCGACAGACTCTGGGCCAGCTGAACGCTGCTGTTGTCGTTGGAACTCGAGAACTTGAGCAATCGTAGTGTTACGGACATCCTCCGTACTTCGAGGAGCAGGCTTCGGGACCTGCAACATCATACCGGGTGTGTTATACGTGTTGTCCCACTGGCTGCCGAAACCGCTTGCAGTTTGCTGGGTTGTAGACGTGAGGACAGCCGAGAGCGGCGGCTGTCGTTGGAAGGCAGGATTGTGACCGATCCGAACGTTCTGCACGGCGCGACTGCCCTTTGTTCTTGGGGTGGTTCGAAAATGCTGTACCGGAATCTGCTCTGAAGTTGGCACAGGTATAGCACTCTGCACAGTTGGAGCTTGGTTAGGATTGTTCGGCTGGGTATCTGGAAATTTAAGAGGCTGTCCGTAGGTTAGTGGAGACCAGGCATTCTGTACTGGAGCACGTAAGAAAGCTTCTGCATCTGCAACGGGCATCGCCAGTTCTGCGTCACCGTCTCAGTTCCAGGCGCTAGAATCTGTTGGACTTGGTTTGGCAGGATTGGGGTATCGAGATCGGTAGCAAGGCGTGGAAGCGCTCGATGTCTGTGGGGATTGGTACATTCGAGCTGAGTTGCAGAAGAGTGGACGGGTCAGTCTGTTATGCTCAGATCACTTTTGTTCATTAGTGCTTACATCTCCGTATTCACAGAACTTCCTCATCTCCGCAAAGCAATGGTCACAAAGCTTGTTGGGGCCCTTGCAAAGGTCGCTGAGATCACAAGCTGTACGTTGTTGGCCCCTGAGTATCGCCATCTGTCAGATCAAGACTTGTGAAGGTCTATCGTCCAGTTTGAGGACTTACCGGCAGTGCGTACACACATTTGGTGGCACCTTGTTAGGGTTAGAGCATTTTATATCTCCATGTATACAGAAGTTGGACTTCAGTTGCCTGTAGATCGTGCGGCATTGGCCACAGTTCCCAGTCGAGCAGAAGAGGTCACTTACTGGCAATTTGGGCACTCCGGTCGATGTGTTTGATTCGTATTCGGGAAGCGGAGCTGTCAACGATAGCGGGAGAAATAGCAGCAGGGATCAAAGACTTGATGGCGAAGGCTTGGGTTGTTCGGGTGTTGGGATGAGTACTAGATGTACTTCAAGCGTGTGGTTCAAAGGGGAAAAGAGAAGTAAAGATTTAGAGAAATATGTATGCCCGAGGGTAGTAGATATACTCAGCAGATGCAGTTTGCTCCAAGGATGACATAGAAGCAGTCAAACGAGTCAATGGATGACTGTGATGTTGCTTGTTGACGCTGTTCACTTCGAAGGAGCGCATTGGTGGTATGAGGCAACTCACTGTCGCTCTTCATCAGCATACTGGCCTCTACCAGGTAGGCTAAGCAACTCTCACAAGTCGCTCCCTCACTGTACTCGCTGTACTTCGACGACCTGGTAATTAACCCAATCTGAGTGACTGATATCATAGCTCTGCTACGGCGACAGAGGTCAGCTGTTATGCATGTTCAAGATATGCCTTTGCAGATTATCTGCCCGAGCAAATTCCTGTGAGCACGTAGGGCAGACCTCAGTCTGTCCAGTATGGGTTCGCAGGTGTCGTCGGAGGTCTTTGCGTTCATAAGCTGTATATGTGCACGAATTACAGTGATAGGGGCGCTGTTCTGTCGGTATATGACATTTCTTGTGCTTGGTGAGCGAGCTAGGATTATCGAATACTTTGTAGGCCTGTTTACAGCCTGGATGATAGCATCGACAGCCGCTGCTTCCTTGGTTCGATGCCCTGAATTCATCACCTGTCGACACCGTCGCGGAGTCTGGGCTCTGCATTGTCAGGTCATTGATAGATATTGGGAGCACCACTTGGTCTGCAATGTCTATGTCCTTCGTATCAAGGATTGAGGCGGCAGCAGCAGCGAGCACATCCAAGCTTGCAGTGTCATTTCGTCGCTGCAGTACTGGTGCTACAACCAGAGAAGCAGCAAAGGCGAGGGCATCTTGCCTTGCGTTAGTGGGCTTCACCAAGCTGCGGTGCAGTTTATTTTCGACCTACTTGTGCCCGGTGGTGCTGCCCGACGTCCAAACCAGTAGAGCTTGGTTGTTGGTCGGTTTCACCGTGTTTCACGGCGACGACAGCAGCAGCAGTGATTAGAGCTTTGGCCACATCGTCGCTCTGACGCAAGGTACTCCTCTCACTTTGGCGTCCTAGCTTGCTTGCTAATCGAGCTGGACGGTACTGTGAGTTCTTTGGAAGTCGTAAGCGTTCGGACGGTGCTGGACGGGCCTGTCGATCGGACGACTTGTTCAACCCTGAGTACTGTTCACTGGTTCCACTTGTTGCCAGCGGCTGTGCGTCCTTGGATAGTCTAGTCGAGCAGCGCTTGGACTCTATATCCGCTGACGCAGATCTGGTACACGACATGACTTTAGGGATGGTGTAGTTTTAGCTGGAGGTCTTGTCCTGGAGAAGTTGGTGAGCTATAGCAGACGGGTAATGCTTGATTGTGAGAGATCCTACGCCGCGAGGGACCGGAGCTGTATATAACGGTAGCTGGTGTCTGCTACGCTGTGCTACGCTGTGCTATACTCGACTCATGCAGCAGTACTCACATCGTAGTCATCAGCAAGAACCGGTGAACCCGCCGTCGTACCATGGCAACAGGTAGAAAGTAAAGATGCCGTACGTATTTTGTGATTACTGTGCTGTGTGTACACCACATCACCCCCTTACAGTCAACAAGGAGTCACGTAGCCTGCGGGGAGGAGAAAAAGGGCCAGCGGACTGCAAGTGTATATGCGTCCATTGTGATGGTGATTGCACCATGGAGAGACAAACCGTGTTGTAACTTGTCCACGTTGTACACGAGCTATAGATATCCAAAACAGAGCAGTAATTTATATGAAGAACAATTCTGATAGTAAGAAAAGAGGTTATTCATTGACAGCTACAATGCCTGGCTTACCTTCGCCCCTGTTTGCTTACCTACAAGTTCATAGAAGCCCTTAGCCCATGAACAAGGACACATTACCGCCGCCTTGGAAGCTGCTGTTCGTGTCCAGCAAGCTGGGCCACAAAGGGTAGCTGCTGCGCTTGCGTCTGACCGGGCGTAGTTCGTATCGGGGGAAGCTCTAGCTCAGAAGGTCTGAGCTGCTCACTGGCTGCCGAGTCTGGTTGATACTGCTGTCGACGGTCAATTGGCGGAGGCGGAAGTGGTCGGGACGCACCTAGATCAGCTGCATAGCTCGGTGGTGTATAGGAGGGAGGGCGGTTGAGATCGAAAGCTTGCGGCGGATGTCCGATAGATGCTTGGTATTCCGACAAGCTAAGCGTCGGTTGAGATTGCTGCTCGAGCGTAAGTGCAGGAATATTTGATGGACCAAGTCTCGGCTGCAGATGTTCAGTGAAGCGCCGGCGGCAGCTCACAGCGGAGCGGCCCTCTAGATGGCCGGAAATGACTTCCCACTCCATCCCATTGCCGCGAAGTTGGATGAGCTTCGCATCCTCTTCGGGAGCAAACTTGACACGTTTGACTGGCCTAGTGTCCGGCGCTTTCGGCTTTGGTTTGTATGGGTTGCAGCATAGTGGATCTTTGAAGTCACACACCTCCCTTCGAAATTGACTGCGCCTGGTCATTCGAATTTAGCTTTGATTTGAGTATCTCCACCAGCATTACCTACTTACACGCAATGTGAACACAAGACCATTGTGGATTGTCGGACTGTTCTGGGTTGCTACAATGTTTTGAACGCAAGTTGCTATTGCTAGGTCACGGTGGGCCCAAAGTTCTTTTTGTCGTATGTGTGTCAGGTTCGCTGTGGTCGTGTTGGACTCTAATCAGAGTTGATTGTGGTTAGCTTTTGTAGAAGAGGTTGAGGTTGGGCGAATGCTCGTATATATAATCTTGAAGCGGGCGTACGCTCATAGTTGACGTATGCATGATACAGGAATCGGTTGTCCGTGAGTGCCAAATGATCCATGCTCGTTGTTTGCTTGGCCGGATGACACATAGCAGAGAAGAAATTTTGGTCTGCAGCAGCTTAGCATGATGAACGACACACGACTAGACAGGAAGGAGCAACCGCTAGTTTGAGTGCAGAGAGTAATGGATCTGAACCGGTGCAGAGATGCAGATATACAAACGAGCACATCGAACACACGACGACTTCGCATATTACATCGACCTCTCACCTCGCTCTGGATCCCCACGTGGAGACATACCGGTCTGCCCTGCTTCGCCTCCACGACTCGCAGGTCGCAAACCCTCGGAAAGCCGCAAACGTCCTTGGATCTGGTGTGGCTGTACCGGGTGACCTAGATTGTCGTTACGGTATCGGTGCTGCGGGGAGATGGAATCCGCTGCCCTGTCAAAGGATCCTCAATGCTCGGTTGCGGTCGAAGACGATCGACATCTTCGGTTGCAGTGTTGCTTGCTGTCGCGAGTACCGTACGTGCACGTCCACTACTAGCAGGGTCTCTCGGTACCCAGTCATCAGGTGCGGCCATCTCTACCGGCCAACTGGGAGGTGCTGCAGGCGCATAGATAGTTTGGCCCATCGATTGTGGAGGAGCCCAAGGCTGGGGGGCGGTCCAATCCATTGGCTGCTCGTAAGTCCTATCAATCGGATGTTGCGATGGCCAATGCATCGGTTGCTGCGGAGTCCAAGTCGTCGGTTGCTGCGGAGTCCAACTCATCGGTTGCTGCGGATTCCAACTCATCTGTTGTGGCGAAGTCCAGGGCGCTGCCTTTGGCGGGTTCAAAGGAACGGATTGTCCAATAGGTCAAAGCTCTGGCTGTGATTGAGTCCACGGCACCTCCTGCGGAGATGTCCACGCTCCCGGCTGCGGGACATCTGAAGGCGCCGGGAGTTGAGGTTGCGTTCCGATCTGTGCATGCTCCTGCTTCAGCTCTTCTGGCTTGTTTGGATTCACGCACTTAATTGATCGATAATCACAGTATCGATTCCGGGATGCTTGTCCTGAACAGCCTGTGCACAAGAGGTTCGGATCGGTGCAATGGCTATCACTACGATGAAATTGATGCCGACCTTGCGCGATGCACCGCGGGCACTTGGGGCCTGGGAGACTCGTATCAGAGCATTTCGGATCTGTGGGATCGCATCCGTGCAGCCGACCTGTGTACCTATAAGTTCCCAGGGTCAGCGTGGTCTGATTCGGAGGTATATCGCCCTCGCTCGCATGGAGAGGAGTCTCGTACTTGCACCATGGGCAGTTGTAACGAGCCATCTGTTCAAGGTATTGGTATGATATGTCGATGTCTGTTAGACAAGAATGCTCTGAGCTGAAGTTTCGGCAATGTTATGCTCAAGGTTAAGAGCACACCTTTGCAGCCTGGAACCTTTTAAAGGCGTTTTGCGTCCACAGCAAACAATCGCTTTACCTCGCATGGGCTATCATTGACTCACCGCACGACATAACGTAGGTAGCGCTCGCGTGCTCGCTGTCCCTGGGTCAGCATGAAGCAAGAGATCTTTGCGACAGAAATGGGTATGATATGCGTGGTAGTCGCGAACTTCGGACAGCATAATCAAGACAGGTCTCAAGAACCCTATAAGTAAACATCGTTCATCGTTCACCTGAGCCCAGATCTACAGCTGTCGACACGCTCATCTACTCATGAGTGTCCTAACGCTTTATCACGACAGAACCAGTGTCTTCGCGCTTCACGACCGGACGGCCTTCGCCAAATGGACTCTCGGTATCGCTGCTGGGTTCCTGCTTCAGTGTCCGGAACGGCATAGATACTTGTCGCTGCGTTGCTGTAATTGGATGATCCCGGTGCTGTTGACCCGTTTCTGGGTTCTCGACACTCTGCTGCGGTGGAAGTGGATCACTTCCCGCGTTCCACACGAGGCCCGAACCCACCATCGACCGGCGTCCTGTAACAGGATCTTTGGGAACCTGATGGAAAGGTACAGGTAGCGAGTCCAGAGCATAGATATTCTGGCCCGTCGCTATTAGAGGTTGCCCGTTGAGGACCGCGTGAGCTTGCCTCAGCTCCTCAGGCTTATTGAGGTTGGTGCATTTGATTGAAGTATAGCCGAAGAAGCTTAGCTGCTGCCCAGGTCCAGAATACCCCTCGCACTTCTTATTTGGGTCGCTACCTAACGCGAGGGATTGGTAGCCGTTAGTAGTGCAAGTAGGTAGAACGTGCGGAAGGGAGCTACTTACAGCCGGGGTCGTTATGATCGCATCTACTGCGACGTTGGGCGATGCAGCGTCTACATTTGGGCCTTGGTACAGTGGTATCAGAGCATCGTGAGTCGCTACGGTCGCATCCATTGAAGCGTCTTTGGAGTCTGCGGGCATCTCGGATTCTCGATCAGCCTTCAACTAGTCAAAGTTGGTGAGGGTGTCATACTTGCACCAAGGGCAGCGGTAGGGAGCCATGTTTGACGGCCTCGTAGGATGCGATGAGGTGTAAGATAGGTAGCTTGTGGTTGGTGGTGTTGCTACTGTTTAGGCCTGATGCTGCGGTTCATTCGTTTTCGACGGTGATATACCTGCAGGGTTTTCGAGGACTCATAGTCGCCTTCATGCTTTTCGCAAAGCAATGCTGCCTCGAGCTTACAACTCACCTTCGACTCATTGAATGACATGGTGGCAAGTACATGCGGTAACCCTGTGCTCTCGGTCAGAAAGTTAGCACAATCCAGACGACACATACATGACATCACAGAGATGAGTGGTGATCAGTGAGTAACGAACACGAGTACGAGACACGGTCTAGAACGGACTTCGCCACAACCGCCCATTGATAGCGAGTGCTGAGCACGCGCTCTTGCAATGCATTCAAACGGTCGGACTAAAGAAGACTCTCCATGATAACAGAGCAAGAAGGTAAGAAACAAGAAACTCTGCTCATCTCTCACCTAAGCCTCAGCCTCAGACGCAGATACAACAACAACACAAGAGTTTCCCACAATCGTCACAACCCGGCCCATTCCCACATATCGGCCGTGAGGTCATCGTCTCGGCGCGCCTGGCTTTTTCTCCCTGCTCCTGTACGCTGAAGGAAGGGGGAGACGGACCCCGTTGTGCCTGTGCATAAACGGGAGGAGCAAGGTTCTGCGGAGGCTGTTGATTGACCGGAGTGGGAGCACGACTCCGTTGCGCCTGTGCATCTGTGGGGGGACCAGGACTCCGCTGCGGCTGTTTATAAGCAGGAGGGGAAGGATTCGTCCGTTGGAACTTCTTGAAGGAAGGTGGAGAGTTATTTGGTCGTCCAGGACCCGCAGCACTGGGGTTCTCCGCGGTCAAAGTCGCTGGCCGAGGTGGGACTGGCTTGCAGTATTGCGGAATCGCCTTCGGCTTTTGACCTTTCCTCGAATCGACTGGCTTTGATGTGAGAGGGCGAGTGCAGGCAGGATCTTTTGTGAAACAAACACTGCAGCCCTGCGAGCTATGGCGTTTCCATTGGTGTAAGAACCATAGGATGAGAGACTTGCTTTGGCATACCGGCAAAAAGAACAAGGCGTCGACATAGCATAAACTTCTAGCGATCTTGTATGTTGGGCAAGATTCCGAAGCGGTGGACGAAGCTGTGGTATAACATTTCCCAGGGAAGGTATCGAAGACGTTATAAGGATCTGTCGTGGTGTGAGCAAGCAATATTGAAGCACACTCACCGTCGACTCATCGAACGACACATTTCGACGTCACATGCTCGCGAAGGTATCGCCTATATGATCTCTGTAAATGGGTCAGCACGATTCATCTATTAATCACCCCAGATGGATGACATGTAGACCGAGACTGACGAATTGCAGCATGTCAGTATGGAAAGATAAGTAGACAATATGTGTGGCCGCAGCCCGAAAAGAACTCGCCCTGGCTGTCTAGCCATCAACAGTCACCACTGTAATACAGCTAAGCCGCCAAAGTGACGAAGTAGCTTAGTGGGAAAACAGGGCAAAGGACATCCTGCTTAGTTCTCGTCTAGTTCGAGATCCTAAGAACGAAACACCGACACTCACTGATCTCATTCTTTGTCCTCATCCTCGGGCCTCGGGACTCGCCGACCCTGAGAGTCACGGAATACGCTCAATAGAGGGTTTTTCATCGGCCGTGAGGTCTGAAACCCAGCTTTCTTCGCCCTTTCGTACTCCGCGTTCACGTCGAAGGGAGCGGCGGCAGGCGCAGGCGCAGGCGCTGGTCGCGGTTGTGGTTGAATGGGAGAGGGAGTAGGACTTCGCTGCACCTGTGTGTAAGAGGGAGCAATGTTCTGTGATCCTGTATTTGCAGTTCTCGACTGCCCTGGGGCTCCTAGCTGCTGGGCGTAGAGATAGTTGGGGGATGATCGGAATCTCTGTGCTTCCCTCAATTCAGCTGGCTTCGCAGGGTTCCGACAGGACGGGTTAAGGTAGTCGCAAAACATCCTGGAGGAAGGGCATGCCACGCAGCGACGATTAGGATCACCACAGTGGGGATCTCGGGGATCACAGGCGGAGCGACGCTGCCCATGGCAATGCCGGCATTTCGGCCCTGGCACGAAAGGGCGAGTACACCTGGGATCTCTCAATTCACAGTTTATGAGACTGTTATACCTAGGGACAAGTTTTGGATCAGTGTCAGACTCGCCCGAGTACTCGGGTATAGGTGCACATACTTGCACCAGGCACAAGCGATCGGCATTGTTCGTTGATGTGTTTTGTGGGCGAGGCCTGTTGATGATGCAGATGAGCTTCGTTGTGTAAAGTCGGCGGGATTTCGAGAAGACTATTGATGTTGTAGTGTAGTTCTGTTCTTCGTGAGAATCTCTGAGAGCTTATAAAGCCATTCGTACCTGTAGCAAACATATGAGCTGTACCACAAACACGTATCATCAACTCACCCGTGACATAACCAGCCTCATACTGCTCGTGCAGCCATCGCCTGCGCTCCGCATGACTCGAGACTACCCTGTCACCACTACATCATCGTACGTTATTGCCAGCAGACAATGCCCACTTGCGACCTTGAGTTGAAGACAGAACATACATCGCCTCCAGGACGGCGAGGGAGCACCTCTAACCCACGCTCTATCACTGATCCAAGCGGACTGTAATCGAATGATGTCAGTGATATCTGGACGGTCTATATAGTGCAAGCTGTCGTACCTAATCTTAAGGAGGATCGGGCAAAAAGCGAGTTGCATCTGAAGATTCGGGTCGGTCATGCTCATGCTCATGACTTACCTGAGCCCTATTACTGCTAAGTGAGCGTCCCTCACCATCAGTTGAAAGATCAAAAAGAGTAATGTCCACTGCAGGACTCGAACCTACGACGATTAGCAGCAGCTAGTAGCTGCTGCTAAGCAGACAAACTCATCTGCTTAGCGTCAGCTAGTACCTCCTGCTCACGCTCTACCGGCTGAGCTAAGCGGACTGTGTTGATATGGTCAGCAATTATTAAGACAGTGTATATAGGGTAGGCTTGGCGTACTCAAGGCCTCAAAGGGCGAGTGGCACTCAGACAGGCACGGGATGGCCTCTGCGCCGAGATATATGTTCTTCGAGAGCGAGGGTGTTATCGAAGATGTTCGGAGGAGTTTTAAAACACATTTCATACGTTCTTTGAAGCAAGGGTATCTGAACTTCGCATTTTCTCGCTCGCTGTATCGCACCTGCTCGCCAACCAAAATCATTCGTTCGTAGACCATCGTACTGCACGCTGTCCCGGTATCCTTCGCTCAACCATGACCTACA
>JAABUW010009149.1_pt1 | contig 11374 bp, 12 predicted proteins | sample 5560081 | NCBI WGS metagenome assembly JAABUW01 (sample SAMN10711882, study PRJNA513363) | rock metagenome | isolation source: Antarctica rocks | place: Antarctica: Victoria Land, Knobhead sud | reverse complement strand
GGTTAGCAGCTTTTCGACATGAAGGTTAGGGAGAAGACAGCATGCTGACGTACCTGGCCATTCCGGCCGCCACCCCGGAGGTTTCACCGCCAACCAACAAGGTGCCGCCGAAGCGGCGAGGGTTTGACCAACAACCCACAAGGAACCCTTGAAGAGCCTCGTTGCGCTCTGTGAGATCGTTCTTCCCAGCCGCCAGCTGGTTGTTGCGTGTCTGGAGCGTGGCGATCTCGGCGTCCTTCAGGTCCGACAAGCGAGTGATGCAGCCCGTGATGCCAGCAACTGCGGCCGTGATCGCCTGGCCGGTGGCATCTCCGAGCGCTGGACGACCCGCGGATGGGCCGATCCCGCTTGGTGGCTGGAAGTGAAATCAGTAAGGCGCCTTCGGCATGGAGGTCGGGGAGAACGGGGCATGCTGACTTACGGTGGCCTTCCACCAACCCTACCGAAGGTTTCACCGTCAACCAACAAGGAGCCGAAGGTTTCACCACCCACCAACAAGGCTCGGTGTAGCTTCTTGATCTGCTCTCCGTCTCTTGCAGCCACGATGTGGCCTTGGGACAGTGCCGTTGTCGCATCTGTCCCCCAACATCGCGCTGTCCTGAGATGTGACAGCTCTGGCTCTGGGTTGATTGCGGTGAGCCAGATGCGAGTCTTGTAGATCCGATCCAGCTCCATGCTTGAAGTTGATATAATGGTCGGCATATTAGTAGAAGATCAGCTTCTGGAAGTCCCTGGAGTAAGGTCAGCAACGCCGCAGTACGCTCACTGGTACAGAGACTTACCACTGCCACCCACCGTGGAGGAGGTTGGTGGTGGCGTTGGTACGCCGCCCAACACCCCCACCGAAGGTTTCACCGACCACCAACAAGAGCGCTTTTTGGCCAGCCGCTTAACCTCTGCTCTCCGTGTTCCGCAGTCACGAGTTGCCTGTGGGCGGTGCCGTTGTCGCAGCCGCCCACATTCGCAGCACTTCCTAGAAGTACGGGCTGTTGGGTTGAACGTACGGGCTGTTGTGTTGCGCGTGTGGGCTGTCATGCTGGATGCCGTATGGGCTGTTGTGCCGGCCGGTGCCGTTGTCGCATCCGCCCGCACTTCAAGCCCTTGGATGGTGCCGTTGTCGCATCCACCCACGCTACAATCATGTCAGCGGAAGCTCAAAGCGGGATTGATCGGGATGCAATGCTCACGTCTCTAAGACGAACATGGTCTCATCGAAGTAGGGCCGGTTCGAGTTGTCACGCGGCCGCAGTGAATGACCTGGCGGCAGGCGGGTGAATGCTGGCAGTGAGGGCAACGTGGGCGACTTCGGAGCGGAGCTTCGCTGTCTTGGTTGAGAATCAGATGTCGACGCGGAGGACTCGAGCAGCACGTCAGGTGGACGGTCGAGGGTTTCGGCGGGCAATGCTGACGCAGGGTACGCGTGGTAGTGATATGAGTGCTCTGCTCACCGTATGAGTGCTCTGCTCACCACCGACAGTTAGCAATGCCCAAGTCACTATCTTGGACGACGTCTTGGTGGGCGGTGCCGTTGTCGCATCCGCTCACGCCACGAGCACTCTGGACGGTGCCGTTGTCGCATCCGTCCACTATGCAAAGATGTCAGTCGACGTACAAAGAGGAAATGGGGAGGATGCAATGCTTACGGCTTGGTCTTCTCGCCGTTCACCCCAGTATGGTTGTTATCTGAGCTGGCGGAATCGTCACGGCCAGTGACCGTCTTGGTTGGTGCCATGGTGGTGTCTTGCTGGGCGGTGCCGTTGTCGCAGCCGCCCACACCACATGCACCAGGGGCGGTGCCGTTGTCGCATCCGTTCCCGCCAAGAAATCTGTAGACGGTGCCGTTGTCGCAGCCGTCCACGCTATGAGCAAGTCAGCTGGAGTGCAAAGCAGAGTGGGGAGGATGAAGTGCTCACTGCTTGGTCGCGTCACCGCTCACTTCAGCCATGTTGCCGAAGTCCGTGAGGTCGACGGTGTTTGTGGCCTGCTGAGCTTCGGCGGTGTTTGAGTGAGCGCGGACCGCCAGCTTCTTCTTGCGTCTGTTCTCGGCACTCTGCTCTGAGTGTGGGCGAGCGTTGTTTTAAACGTGGTATGTCAGTATGGAAATCACATGAAAGGAAAGAGTTGCTCACCTTCTGGCTTCGGCCAGTCAAGGCAGCCGCCGTTTCTCCCCCTCGAGAACGCCGACGTGCTTGACGAGTGCAGCCTTCTCTGCTGTGGGTGGTGTCAGTGAAGGCATGTGACGAAGAGGGGAGATATCAAGACTCACCGCTTGGAGAGGCGACTGCTGGCTACCGCCTCAAAAGAGGCGGACTTGGTGATTGTTTTCGAATGAACGAATGACAGCTCTTACTCTGGCTCCGTCTTGATGCAGGAGGTGGCTCCCACGCGTGGTGGTCAAAGAGATGGAAGTGATGATGCATGTTGATAATCTTGATGTTGTGATGAAGATGATGGTAACGAGGAACACGTTGCTGGAAGAAACTTCGCTATTGATAGGAAGCAAGCGCGGCCCGCAGCGGGTGTGACGTGATCAATAAGGCCGCTGCTGCCTTGCTCGAGCTTCACTTTGACCGAGACTTCGTCCTCTAACTCCTCGACACAACACTCATATCACACCACACACCTCACAATCACACACTCATCATCTCCCACACTCACACAACAACCTCATCATGCCTCTCTCACTCGAACTGAAGCAACTGCACTTTCTCGACGGCTTCAGAAGAGATTACGCGTTGACACCATTCGTCGGCGTGAGTCTCGACGGCAAGCTCGAGCCCGACGTCTTTCCCGACGACGACGATGAGCTCGAGCGAGAGAAGACAGAGGTACGCTTTCACTCACTGCAATTACCCCGTTGTACAATGTTGATCACTGACACTTCCTCACAGAAGAAGCTCATCGAAGCAGGACTTGCAACCTTCGAGCAGCGACGACAAGAAGTGATTCAACGATGGCAACCATTGCAGCACATGCAGCATCACAGTGATTATCGTCACCTGCATCTCTACCTCACTCTCACTGACTTCACGCAGATCTGTCACCGGTCGGACGACACCGAAGAAGCCTCGCTCAAGTCCAAGGCCACCTCATATCAGCTCAAGCATCCCGCACCTCCGCAGCCGACGCATTCGGTACAAGCACCAGCACCAGCGGTCAAAACTCCAGATACGCTCCGTCGATGCCCAGACAGCAAGACTGTCACCAGGCACGGCGGAGACCAAGACACGGTGAGGCTGCTTCAGCGGTGGTGGGAGAGGTCCCCAGGGCCGGTCGCAATATGACCCCGGCACCCTGTCCCAGCTCCGCGAGGATGGAGAATGCGAGCATTCGCAGCTGCTGTGGAAGACACTGGCGGAGGAGATGGCCACAGCGGCACTCGTTCCCGCACACATCAAAGTACGTCGTCCCTCAAGCTCATGTCTGTCACGTCCAGCTCACAGTTCTCGCTCCACAGGCTGGGCCCGTCAGAGGCAGCTCGTCGCTCATGGAGAGGCCGACAGGTCGAACAGCGGACCAGCGTGCCGAGGTTCAGGCTGCGAGGTTCGTACCTGCACTGCACCTCAACTCGATCACATGCTGACATCTCACCCAGGGGAAGCGTATGCGGAACCAGAAGAAGGAGTGTTTTGGCCAGGTTTTGTGGCCGCCAGAGCTAGAGCTGTCATTTTTCAGATCTCTCTCTGCTTTGGCAGAGAACGAACCCAACGTGTCCTATACGGACGCAGCGGCGCGGCCGCCTCCCACCAACACCACCATCGCCCGCGCCAGTACAGCGGCAGATCTGGCCACCGCGTCGACAGGTCACAGTCGACCGCGGCAACCTCGCTCAGCAGCCCATGGACTCATGGCCCGGTCCCCGACTACATCCAAAGCGCGAAGATCCCGAAGAAAGTGAGCTGGGACACGACCGTGAAGAGCACCTCAAGCCGTCCCGGCGCAGCCGATGCCGTTGCCAACGCTGCCACGGGGCCGGGACCATTGCCGGGGTTAGAGGTCGAGCCGCCATACCTTTTTGGATCTTCTGCCTTTGCAGAGGATGCATGCCTTCGTGGCATGAGTAAGTCCTCTCGACGTCGCACATTGCTTCGTTCACTCCACTGACTTCTTCTGTTCGCAGCTGTCCGCGGTCGCCGCTGAGTAAGACTCAATCAATGATTGCCACTGCCAATGCCGACCCTAAGCAAAAGAAGAAGCACCACCGCAACTCCTGTCGAGATCCGCAAGCAGGTTGACTTTTACTTCTTCGAGTTCAATCGCCCCACCGACAAGTATTTCTGGTCACCGCCGGCCACGAGAACAAGCCCGTCGACGTCGGCGTGATCCACACCTTCAAGCGCATGCAACACTTCCAACCACGTTCTGCCGTCAGAGCCAGAGCTGTCACTTTTCATGACTTCTCTATGCATTTGCAGAACGTGCTCGCCACGGTGGCAAGCGTAAGTATTCTCAGCCACTTCGTTTCATCTATCACGCTGACGCCGGACCACAGCCCGCTTGCCAACGCACCACCAACCATGCAAGGCACTCCACGTGACAACTTCAGCACCATCAAGGCCAAGGCCATCAAGGGTCTTGCGAGTGCTCACGAGATACGTATGCTCGCCGAAGACAGCGACGAAGCTAGGCCGAAGCGCACTTGCCAGCAGAATGTCGCTCACCTCCACCTCGACATGGAGATCCTCGACGCTGAGTGCCGAGCGAGAAAGAAGGCAATGAAGCAGAGCGACTGCTCTTTGAGGTCAGAGGTCGAGCCGCCATATGTTTCAATACTCTCTGCATTTGCAGAGATTGCCGCACGCACGCCCGAGCGATAACAAGCCCATCCTCGTCATCTACAACCAGCGTGAGTCATCTCAGCAACCCCATCTCGCCGGCTATACTGATGATGTACAGTGCTCTGCCGCCCGGCCAGCTCGACAGGATGAAGTATTTCGACAAAGACGAGAAGGGGCAGCCGTTCGACATCCCCAACATGTACACGGTTCAGTGCGTGAAGCTTGACGAGCACGAACGCAGTGACCTAGGTGGCTACGTCCCAGGCGCAATCTCGAACAACATGCCATGGGCGAACAACCAACGCTCTCGTAACAACAAGCAGCTCTTTACCGTGAGCTTGAGGTCAGAGGTCGACCCGCCATACGCTTTTCTTTCTTCTGAGCTCCGCTTTTGCGGAGTCTGGGTGAGTCTACCCTCTCCCTCACTACCATCAAACATTGCTGATTATCTTTCTGCACGCAGCATTTCTCTCATTGGACAACATGAAGTGGGTTTTCGAAAACAAGATCAAGCCTCTCACCGGCCCGCACTGTAAAGAATGTTTCACTTGTGCCGGATGCCGGAGACGTCCAGGGGCTACACAAAGCATTCCGCCGTGGGCACCGAGCACGAACAAGCAGTTGTTCATCGTCAGCTTCAGCTGCGCGGAAGTCCTTGTCGAGGTCAGAGGTCGAGCCGCCATACGCTTCTCTTTCGAGCTCTGCTTTACAGACTCTCTTGTAAGGCAAATCTGCTCATCTTCACAACTTCTGCTGACTCTTCGCGAAGCCGGTCACTTGCCTAGCGTGGCCGGAACGAGCACAGCCGTCCTCAGTCTCGCGCACAGCTAACACCACGGTATGGCTGCTTCTATTCTTCGCCTCATTTCTGATACAGATGCTGACTCACAACAGTCATATGCTTCTGGACGAGTCCGCGCTGCAGCATCCTCACGCCCTTCGCTCGGAGAAGCTGTCCACCAACGCTGTTCACACCGCATGGTTTAATCACCTGTCAAGCTACTGCGTCGGGATTGGGTACCGGCCACCAGGACGTGCGTGTCTTCTCTTCACCGCGGTCCTGGTGGCCGGCTCGGTGGCAAGAAGGGAGGTGGAACTATGGTACCGCTGCAACAGCGACAGCTCATGGAGGTCTCATGTGCTGGCGGCTGAGGTGTGGGAACCGGCAAAAGAGATACCGGTGGCTGTCGCAGGCGGATTGATTGGCCACAACGCTGGGATTCAAACGTTTTATAACTTGTATCTGGCTCATCCAGTTCATCTACTGTCACGTCTCACACCTGTAGTGAAGTTGTCTTCCGCTTCCACCTTTCCAAAATGCGTGTCCAGAGTACGTTCACGTCACAGTTCGAGCGCTTCACCAACCTCCGAACTCTCGCCGGGTTCGCTCATCAGACCAGCCTCAATGCAACCGCACGCTTTCAACCCGACACCGAGCAACGAGAGCTCGCTCAGAAGCACATCACCATTGCCGCCGATACTGAACCGCACGCTTGACCAGAAATGTGAGAGAGCATCAGACGGTAATCGGAGAGCAACAATGTTTAGGGCACGCCTCCTAGCCACATGCACACCCAGCATAAGCTAACGTGAGAGGATGGGTTCCCTCGAAGTTCCAATCATCGCCATGAGAGCGCCGCGCCTGGAACCTGGCACCTCTCACGGCAAGGTTGCAATATTCCGCTCAGCGTATAGCAAGCTTACATAATACATCAACGGACATTCAACGCTCCTAGACTCGCCAGAGCGGGCTGGCAAGAGCGTGGACGTCTCTTTGATATGAGCAGGATATACGTAGGAAGCACAGAGACCACGATGCTACAGGGAAGAACTAGCTGTAGGAGATTGGAGAACACATGCAAAGGTGCAGTGCTGCGATGTGCTCCTCCATATGGATTCGGTCATATGGATATAGACCTGTTCTGACAGCTCCATATCCATATCCATATGGATTTATATGGATTAGCTATGCTTGGCGGTTTTATACTAGGTGTAGAGTGCCCCTTTAAGGACGATAAAGCCTACAGCGCTCTGATTAGCTAGCTAGGTCCGGCTTGGTATTAGTCCATACTCCATATCCATATCCATATCATTTTTCTCGAGCTCCATATTTATCGGTCCATATCCGTACGGCCAATTTAGTCCATATGGACGAACACCGCAGCACTGCAAAGGTGTCAGTCCTGAGCGTTTGGAGAGGTACAATCTGAAACCGCCACATCTCTTCTTTGCACGTGACCGACTCTGCATGCCTCAATCATCTGCAACACTTTGGATCTCTGATGATATCCTTGCATTCGGCCTTCCGGACTGTCCTACACCAAATGGTCGAGGCCCGAAGCCTCTCCGATCCACACTGCCATCTTCTGGACTTCGCCATCTCGGACTGCTCGAACCCAAATCCGGCAGACTTCGACCCAGAAGGTTCTGGACAAAAGCGATGACTTGGCTACGTTGCTTGTTATCGAGGACTATAAAACCGCGCAGCTGGAGACGAGGAGATCCTTCCTGCTCGAAGGGCCGTCTGCAGTATGTCGCAGCATTTATCTTGCGGTACTCACCTGCCCAATAATTCTAGTGCGCTGCTGACGTACTTCCGCCTTGCGTCCACGCCACTCTTCCCTGCCCTGTCTCGTGGCCACACGTGCTCTGTCAAGCTCTTTTCTGCCGCCATATTCTTGGGAAGTGCGGACATGGACGGGCAGGCGCTGTCCGGGCGTGCTAGGGATCTTCTCCATTTCAGGCCTCATCTGTCTGTAGGGCTGGAGACTCCACGAGTCTATGCCGCAACCTTGCAAGAGCAGAGAAGAGACATTGTACAGAAGTCGACCTCTCGAGATTGTGCTCAGCCCGAGGGCGCACTGGAAGCTTAGGAGAACAGAAGTCTTCTTCTGTAGCACGAGTCGCTCACAGCCGGCGAAGATACGATCTTTCGGGAATACGTGGCCGCTCGATCCGCTAAGCTCTTCCTACAGGCCGACGTGAATATCACTATCTTCAGCTGGTACTGTTCCATCGCATCACGCCGGAGGACATCTATATGTACACCGACGAGGCATTTGGGAGCTGGAGCTGGTCCGGTAAGTAGATTGTGGACTTGTAAAGACAAGCGTTATAAAGATGCTCTTTAATGCACGCTCTCTATACCCTTGACGTACATCGGCGAGCTGGATCGACCATGTTCTTAGACGTTGTTGAGATCCACTTTGTTTGCCCTTACCGCTTAAGGTAGCAAACCAATGGTACTACTTCAGATGGACTTTTCTCCTCCTTCGTTTATTTTAATCTGCGTACTCCTATATATCTTATGGAATCTCAGCTCAAAAGATATATACTGGACATGGTCTCGTAGACCAGATGGTCTGTCTTGATTCACTTTCACGTGTCAGACGTTGAAAAAGCTTATCTGTCTAGCGCCATCCCACGTCTTTCCCCCCGACCCTTCCCTTCGTACACCTCCGCAACCCAGGTTCCTTCATCAGCCAACACAAGACTGTATTGCAAATATGCTACCGACTACCCCAGATCGGACGGACCCCCCGCCTGCACGACCGGTCATCAAGCACCTGTCAAAACTCCAGGCAGCCTCAAAGCGCCTTCGTGAGGAGCTCCTTGCCGAAGTCGACATCGGCAAGATCACCCGCCATCAAATTCTCGTCGTCTTCGAGCCCGCGCCTAATACCATTCCGCCGCCCGACATGAGCGCCTTTACCGCTGTGACGGACATCATTATCGCGGTCGCCGCCCGCCCAGTCGATGGCGCCTCCAGGCACTGCCGCTGCTGCTGCTCTACGTCCTGCGGATAGATAGTCTGGCCAGGGGAGATTAGCTCTGGTCGTACTGGAGGAATTCGCGTATAAGACAACGATATTGAGGTTTGGAGTCGTGTTGGGTTCTTCTCGAGCCATATCATTTCTTCCCCGGCCCGGAGATGGCTCGGCTCAGAGCGTCAACGACAGTAATGAAGGTACTTAAAGTGTTTTTGAGATGTGCTTCTCCATGGCAGAGTAGCTGGGAGATTGAAAAAATGGTCTAGTGGTACGTATGTCGAGTGATCATGTGTGACAGGTGGCTTGGCGGCCGGCTTTGTAGACTGACTCCCCGTTCGACTGGTGCAATCACCAAAGGGGAGGGGAGATTAGCCACCATACAGGAGAGCATTACGACTCTGCTGTGTGGGGGTGAACTCTTTTGTCTTTTTCATGTCCATTTTTGTCGACTTCGTGCGGTGTTTGTGGAGGGGAGGCTTGTTGACCTACGCGGCTCACTGTAATTTTGGCGTGGGCGGGATGCTTCGGCTCACTTATGACTTCAGTATCTGCTTGCATTCTTTTCCGATTCAACGAGCTCGCCACCAAAATCGGTGAAGCCCTCGATCATTGAAACAGTCCTACATGTTCAAGTGCCCGTTGCAAGTTGCTCTCCTAGGAAGGGTTAGACGACTATCGGATATTGAAAGCCCAATGACAATCCTTTGTTCGCCTTCCAACCCTCCCTCCACAGCCAGATGCGGTAGTTTTGAACAATGAAAGCATTCCTCGCCCCAGCATTCCACGCCCTTGACCGAGGCATGTACGCCCTTTGTTCTCCTTCTCGAGGCCGCTACCTCTCAACATATGCTCCTGTCGCCCTCTTCACTATCATGTCCGGTTCTCCGAGATTGTCACTCCTGCGAAGAGCCGATACCGTTGTCCTTGCAAGTGATAAGCAGCAACGCGCCAGGACGCCCGCTGGCCATGCGCCTGTCGACCTCGTCCGTCACCCAAACGTAGCTCTCGCGCTCATCGTTCTCGGCCCCATCGCTCGTTCTCGTGGCTTCGGTTTCTGCGAGGGCCACCGCTTCGCCTGTCGTTGCACCCAGCTTTTGAACGCGGTGGCGGAGAAGTTGAACGGGTTTGAGATCGCGGATAGCGGGTTCCCGATCTTCTCACAGTTGATCTTGAGGACCGGGGTCATTTTAGGCGGCTGTAAAGGCGGATTTTGTGAATTTGCGAAGGAAAATCTTGCGCAGGTGTGATGATTGTGGTGTAGTCGTTGCTCGAAGAAGGGAGGTAGGATACGAGCTGGATGTTCTCTTCTCCGACTGAAGAACGGCTTGCGATGATCAGTGGATTGCGCTGGTGGTCTTCTGGGAGGCCGACGTTGAGGAGAGACAAGGATTCTTGCGCGAAGCCGGTCGGGCTGCTGTGAGGAGGAAGATCATAATCTGCTTGCAATGCCGGTTCTCGAAGTGGCGAATGTTTGCGGTGCTCACCAAGTCGTGCCGGTCATTCTTTGAGGCGCCAATGGTCTTCGGGAGAAGAACTTGTTCATGCGCCCCTTCGTGATGAAGCTCTGGCGCGGAGGTGGGATATGAGGCGACTGGAATCGTCCTTCTCCAAGTGGCGACTGGAGCGCAGTGCTCACCAGGTTCTGCTGGTGGCGTTATGGGGGGCAGGTCTTCCCTTGGAGAAGATCGCCCTCGTCCCAATCATCGTGATGCAGCGCTGGTGCGGAGGGTTTTTATTATTTGGTCGGACTCCTCGTCCTCCAAGCCTCAGGCCGATCGTAGTACTCATGGAGGCGCTTGTGTAGGTCTATAATCTGCGGATCGTATGTTCGAGAGGCCTTTGTCCGTCGAGACCTCCGTGGTGAAGCGTTGGCGCAGGGGGATATTGTGGGCTTGCTTGATCTTGTCTTCTCGGAGCAGCAAAAGGTTCCTGGTGCTCATCACGTTGGTTATGTAGTCTTCTCGTCTGCATAGTGGTTCTCGGAAAGGCGTTTGTTCATGTTTTGATGCTCCACCAAGCCCGGTCTTCTACGACCAGCCGCGCCACTTTCGCGCTGCTTCCTCATCGGGTCGTTTTGCTCGCCACCACGACCTAACGCCAAAACATATTCCAAACGCCTCTCCAGCATCGGAACCGCATCAACAATACAAGTACACCATCACCAGAAAGACCAACGCTATCCTCGAGATGACACCGAACGACTCCACCTCCACCTCCGGCGGCAAAATCTCCTTCAACAACCATAACAAAGACATCGCCGCGAGCTACATCCAAAACCAGGAACCGATGCTATCGCCTCAGCAGACGTGGAAGACATGGTTCCTTCGATTCCTCCCTCACCGTCTCTGCTACTTCAAGGCAAATCCCAGCAATAGCCCATGAGCGCGCTCTTGGTCGCCACCGCCGCTCGACATCATTCTCTGAGATCACACCATACCACCTGCGAGCACTGCATCACCATCAGACGACACCTCTGTCGGCCGACAGGCTTGTCCATTATCGACCAGCGACGGCGCGACATCAAGTCACCATCATCTATCCACAGCAGCGCAGATATGAGCAGGTCATCACGGCGAAGATAGCGCAGTAATTTGAGATATGCTACCATCAAGACACCATCAAGCTCCTCATCGCAGTAGTCCGTCTCGGCCGTTGCGCCGCCTCTCCACCTAAGCAATACCCGCTCGCCACCACAACGGTAAGCATAACGCGAAATCCCAAGTTCGTGATGCCCGAGAAGAAAGAAGACGGCTGCGCGCCAACAACCACCAGCAGCAGACTCAAGACGGTAGGCTGCTCAATCTCGTCTCTTTCCCATCACCCACG
>JAABUW010009144.1_pt1 | contig 11378 bp, 12 predicted proteins | sample 5560081 | NCBI WGS metagenome assembly JAABUW01 (sample SAMN10711882, study PRJNA513363) | rock metagenome | isolation source: Antarctica rocks | place: Antarctica: Victoria Land, Knobhead sud | reverse complement strand
TTGCACAGGCTGGCTGCAGCTGCCTCAAAGCTGCAATACGCTCATGCTATGATATGCACTATCCAGAATTGGGATATGTTGACTGCTTTGCGGCAATGAGCTGCAACACCAGGCTGTACAAATCAAAGCTGCTACAGGGGCTGGCAAAAGCAAAGCAGACAGGGTTCATTGACTGGCACCTGCCTAACTCCACTTTCAGTCTTGAGGAGTATGAGCACTATGAGCAAGTGGAGAATGGGGACCTCAACTGGATTCTGCCAGGTGCTCAAGCAATGCTGACTTTCATACCTTATTGTACAGCTTTGCACTGGCGAATGTTGTTCCCATGCTGAACATCAGCATGCATACATGTCATCTAGATCCACAGCTTGTGGACATCAAGACCTTGTATTAACAATGTAGTGCTTGGCAGCAGACATGTTGCGCACCTGTTGAGCTTTGCCATTGCTGCTTGACACGCTGACCTATTCATGCAGACTTTTCATCTTGAATCATGTTGCATGACCTTGTCCAGATCTTGATCAAGAGTCATAGAGTGACATCACTTTGTGCAATGCAGGCAAGCTTTTGGCGTTCTCTGGCCCCTCCAATGTTGCCCGTGTATACTATGGCTTCAAGTCATTCACTCCTCATGACTATGTTGAGTACTTCAGGCAGCGGGGGGTGTCTGCTATTGTCAGGCTCAACAAGCCAGTAAGTACTCTTCATGCTTTCCTGCAACCTTGAGAGCTGCCTTCAACGTGCACCTTTGTCACATGCACGCGACTTGTGTGATGTGTGTCATGCGCTTGGTTTGATGCAATGCATCACAAGGAACACCAGTAAACATCCTGAAGCATGAGCTGACCATTGGAAGTCTGTGATGTAGATGTATGATGCAAAGCGGTTCACAGATGCCGGCTTCAGACATTATGAGCTATACTTTCCAGATGGTAGCTGTCCGCCAGACACCATCACTGCCAGATTCCTAGAGATTGCTGAGAGAGAAGGAGGTACTGCTCTCTCAGTTTTCAAATTGCATTGGTAGATTGTTATGGCTGGCCCAGGTTGCAAAGGTTCACGATGACCACAGAATGTTGTGTGCTGCACTGGGACAACATCCCATACATTGACCCATGTGTATCCTGTATGACCAACTTCTTCCTCATCTTTGTTGTTCCAAGGCTCATCCTTTGCATGCAAGCAAAATCAGTCCAAGCCAACTCATGCAGGAACAACTTCTCAAACTGTTGTCAGACATTAGTTCTGCCTCATTGTGCTTGAGTAAGTTGTCTGATTCCACTCACACCCCAGTTGCTGGGGTCCAGATACTACCTGGAATGGCAAGCTCACCTTTCAATGGACTTGCTTCAAACAGCAGTTCACACTGGGAGACTGCTGGGCCTTGATCTGAAAGACAACAATTGCGTATAGAGACAAATAACGGATTGCACCTATAGGTGACACAAGCATCAGCAAGAATACATTGCTGAATATTGGGGGGTGGGGTTGGCATAAGCACCTCAAAGTCAGGCACAAGTTCACTCCTTGGAGTTGCTCGACCAGGAGCTTGGCATAAGCATCTAGACAGACTATGCACAGAGTTGACCTTTGCCAATGCTGAGCAGAAGGTGACAATGATGCAGGGGCGCTGGCCATTCACTGCAAGGCAGGGCTGGGGCGCACAGGGGTGCTCATCTGCAGCTACCTCATCAAGCACCACGACTTCACTCCTGAGGAGGCCATTGGTTACATCAGAGTGTGCCGGCCGGGTTCAGTCATTGGGCTGCAGCAGAACCATCTGCTGGCTAAGTATGCTCAACTCCAACAAGCAGGCCAGCTCTTCAGGCAGCAGCATCAGGTAGCCACTGCAACCACGCTTTTTAGCATGCAAGAACAGCTTTGCAGGCATGCCTTCAAGACTGGTTACTCTTCCAAGAGTCCTTGCCCCGGCAGCTTATAGCAATGTTTACAACCTGTAGTGCGTTTGTTTGTTGGTCACATGACCCTTGGTATTGTCTGGAGTGATGCTTGGCACTCAACCAGGCTCATCACAGGCTTTGAACTGTGAACGTAGAAAGTCAAGTTGTGCCCTGCCAAAAGAGAGAGTCATAAAGCAAGCGACTGGCTGGCCTCGTTTGCTGCTTTGCTGATGTGAACAGCAAGCATGTGTTTTGTCTGCAGAAGTGCAAGTTTGTGTGGTAGAACTAATATAGAGCAGCTCTATCCTTCCAGCAATCTTGCTTTTCCAAGTGAGATTGGACAAGGCTTGCAGAAATGCCAGTGCCTGTGTCAACGGTGGTCTGACAGTGGGCATGGTTGCAGATGGGGTGTGCACCTGAAGTGGCAACTCATTTGGAGCGCATGCAGCCTGCCTCAGCACCCCCAGCACGGCCCCACAGACCCGCTGCAATGGCAGGCGCCTTGCTCAAGCCAAGTAAGCCTGTCTTGCTCACTTCTCCCTCAAATTTCTATCTGTTTTGCATTGAGTTTGCCAAAACATTTATGCGTGCACAGCATGCAGAACAAGGGTGGCTTCCAAATGATGACTTTAGTCATTTCCATTGCTTGCTAACACTTCTGCTACTGTCTGCCTTTGCTTACTAGCATACAGGTTCAAGGGCAGTGCACCATTGCACATGTTACTTGCAAATCTGGAATGTGACACAGACTCTGCCGTGTTGTTTTGAGACGCTGCAGCTCAATATGCTGCACGATTTCTCTGTGTCAGTTGGTTACGATAGGGTCATACAGCATTTGTTGCCAGTGCTAAACACACACAACATTATGTGTTGTGCTTGTCTGTGGTGTAAGACTGTATCTTGACTGTGTACTGACAATCAAGATGTCACAGGTGAGAGACCGGCAACCGCCAGGCTGGAGGTGACAGCATCCAGTAGGACCGGCATGTACCCCACCTCTGCTGGGGGGAACCAGCCCCCTTCCCTGCAAAGGGCTACCTCCCTGTCCAGCCGCACCCCAACTTCAACAGCTGTGTCACCCAGTCTGTACACCCCTCCTAGCGCCAACACCAGGTCCAACAGCTTGCGTGCTAGTACCAGCAGGTCAGCATTCTATTTGTCTGTGCAACACAACACCTATGTATGTGACCTGCCATGTTGTGTGTGCAGACCTTACACCTCAAAGTGTCACTGTAGCACAGCATGTCGAACTGCATGGACTTTGTTTGTGTTTGCTGCATGTCTAAGCTGGCTGTATTATAACCAAAAAGCAATCTGCCAAAAACCTCTGTGATGCTTTCAAGCAAATTTGCCACAACAAGTGTATGATTGCAGGCTCACAAATTTCCTGTCATCCACCCCCAGTTCATTGCGGGCGTCCTTTGGTCGGTCTTCCTTGCTGAGTCAGAGCAGTCCTGATCCCCTGGCTGCGGTCAAAGCGTCTGGATCTGCCATGGGCAGAGCCAATTCTCAGCCTCCTAGTCCACAGATGGCAGACATGAGCAGGGCTCTTGCCCCTGGTGCTGATCCCGCCGCAGCAGTGGGCAAGTCGGGGGTGACCCGGACTTTGGCTCCCAACGGCCAGCCGAGGAAGGTTCCGACTGCGCTGTTGGCACCAGGTAGCACACCGGTCAAGCCAGCCAGATTGAACAGCGGCGGTGGATCCATGGAGTCGAGCTGGAAGATTGGTGTGAACACTGCTGTCAATCAGGCGCCGCCTGCCACCACGTACGGCTCAGCATTTGGAAGGCTCAGCTCTGGGACCAGACAGACGCGCAACTAATGGCTGCACATCAAAAGCGCTGCAACAGTTTGCAGTGCGAATAAACCATTCATGCATGAACATCTTGGCATGCCAATTTGTTCATGATACAGAAGCCCTTCACTGCAAAGCTCAAGTCGCTAGTAGAATGCATTGGTGAACAGAGCAACACAAATAGTGTCAGCTTTTAATAACTGAGATGCGTGGTTTTGCGACACAGGCAGCAGCATTCCCTTTATTGAGTACATGCATTGCAGCGCGTTCGACTTCTTGCAAGGTGCATATGCATGGCTGTGTCCATGTTCATGGCAATGCTGGAAAGTCAACACACCTTACAGTCAACGTACACAATTTCAGCAAAATACTTTGCTGCTGAAGTTGACTGGCCTTTGCTGTGCTTGCAAGTGAACTGAACTCACCCCGTCAACTGACCACATAACACTTGAACAGCGAGACAAATCTGGTAGCATTCGTTGATAAGGCACAAAGAACAACATGTACAGTCCGTGCACCACCTGGTTTGCCTCAGCTGGGCAATTCATGCTGACTTCATGGCCCAAGTGCATCATACACATATGTACACAACTAGCAACAGTAACAAAGCTGTGGATGGAGCCCAAAAAAAGAAAATAACGACTGATGACCAACAACTGCGATTATGCCTGTCACTGGTGGCGTCTGGAAGCTGGCAATTTTGTAGCTGGTTGAGCATATGGCAGTGGCTGCACCTTCATAAAGCAACCTTTACTGAAAGTAACAGGGCTAATGATACAGTCATTGTCCACAAACCTGTGCCGCAGCTTCCCAGATGAGATCCACAAAAGCAGCTTTTGCACAGAGTTCAAGGCTGGCTGCTTATGCCTGAAGGAGACCGCCTGCATGAGGACAACAAGTAGCCAGACCAGCTTTCAGCAAGACTACAACTGATGCTTGCAGCTCTCTTTGAGCTGTCAGTTTGCAACAGTGTCATGGAAAGTGTTGAAGCAAAGCATAGCGCAACGCTGCTGTTGCATGCCAACCTACATATCTGATTCCTATACAATACCTAGTTAGGGACACAAGTGCAGCAGACAAAATTCAGCATCCAGAACGGCAGGCAATGGGATGTATTTCTGCTCTACATTAGCACAGCTACTGTGAACCTTATGATCTGCCTTGTTGCTACAGTCATGCAGTCAGTGCTGAGGCATACCTGCAGGACAGCTGACAGGGCAAGAAGGGCAACAGCAGGCGGGGCCTCAGCAAATGGCTTTACTGCCAAGCTACAGAGCCTTGATAACTGCTGTCCTGACTCAATGGATGTCATTCTCTGCTTTTGTTCATTGCGCTCATTCAGCTGAAAGCTGTCGGTCAATAAAGCCTTAGCTTGAGCTGACATTATGTCATGAGCTGCAGCACAGCGTTGCTGGACATGCAGAATTGCGTGGATGATATCCGCACTGTTTTTAGAATGGCTCAGACTGGCATCCGCCTGAAGTCCCCCAGCTGATTCCTGCACTGCTTGTGTGATGTGTGAACTGCTTTGGCGCTCCTTTGATGTTGCTTCTGATGAAGCTTGCCAACAATGTGCAAGCAAATTTGCAGAGCCCACAGTCGCTGAGAGCCATTCAGAGTTTGAAGTAAGGTTGCTGATGGGTTGATGTGACAGTGCAGGGGTTTGGTGTTGGCTGAGAAGTGTACGCATCCTGTTTCTAAGGTAGCTTGTGTCAAGATTGGTTGGGTCATTGGCCCATGTGAGTCCCTGCTCTCTACAAGCGGTCTCCAGGATGCCCTTGTGCACATCCAGAAATGGCCGGACTAGTAACAAGGGATGATCAGTATCTGCGTACACAGTTCAGGAATGAAGTGCCGGTCAAAGGCTGTGTGCAGAGCAGCTATGAGTGTTTGCTGCCAGCAGAGTGGCTTATCATGGTGCAGCAGCAGGCAAATGCAACGGCCAAGTGCTTCCTGCAATGCACCTTCTCTTGATGCAGACTGCTGCAATAGTAAAGGGGCAAGTGCAGTGAAATCAGAAATCAAGGGCCAGGTGTGCAATTGTGATGTAGCTTGGGACAGACATGTACCTAGGAAGGACCATGATGCCTGAGAAATGCTTGCTAGGCCAGCAATGCCGCTGCCCCTGCTGGCTCTGATCATCAGGTTCTCAGCTTGATCTCCTGGATAGACACACTCTCCATGTGTATGTCTTTGCAGCCTTGTGTAAGGGCAAATGGGGACATAGTCCCACAAACACCAGCATGCGGGATGAAATAAACCCAAGATTTGATTCATAACAAAGCATGCCAACAAAACAGGCCGGACCACAGCCTGTGTCCTCACCAGCATGATGTCCAGTCAGGAGCACAGATATGTTTTTGGCCTTGCAGGCTCTGTGAAGCAACAGATAGCGGTTGATGCTGGCTGTTTCCATTAAGCGGCCTTGTCTGGGTTTCTCAAGCCATTCCATTTGCATAATGTCAGGTTGCAGACCCATAGCTGCAGCTTGGCTGGCTGCATGCTGGCACTCATACTGGCTCTCCATCCTCAAGGCATGGTCTATACACAGAGCAGCCACATTTGGCTGCTGTGTTCCCCTGGTCTGCTGCACCTTTAGTTTCTGAGCTGTGGCTGGATTCAGCAGGCATTGCAGGTGCTGGGACACTGACAGATGTTTTTCTAGGGGGATTGGCTGCTTTGCAGGTCCAGATTGGTCTAGAGCATTTCGTACAACCCTGGGTACCCGGACTACAGCCACATGCGCGAAACACAGCTAAAGCCATGTTATGTATGGAAAATGGAACAGCAGCAAAATAGGGACATGGCACACACCATCGGCTTTTGACCAATCAGACACAGCTAGAGCAAGGCTGAGGCTGTCTGCTCCACCCGACAATGCGACTGCAACTCCAGTGAACCTGGTGATCCCCAAAGCTGCCAGTTTGCCGGCCAGGAGTTTGCCAAGCAGCGCTCCTTGTGTGTGGGACATAGCGTCGACATGTGCTTCAGTACTGTTGTGATGTCAGGCAGGAAGACATAGCGGAGGCGTGAACGTCGTCATAGGACACAGGTGCACAAATTCGCAGTTGGACTGTTGACCAGGTTCCTGACTACACAGTACTGCAGTACGCCACGGAAAGTACGCAGTCTGCTCCGGTGTTCGACAGCAGGCAGTGTTCGGACACTCATAGTACTCTTCAACGCCAGTCTGGTCCTGTGCCGCGCATCTTTCCAGTAGCAAGTGCCAGCCTGTGTCACAGCGTGCTTAAAGCGGTCAGCAAGTTATACCAGACATGCCGAGGGTAGGATGTTAGGTAGGCAGGTGAATTAGGCGGCACGGACCGAGGAGTTTCAGTGGCTTTCGGGTAATACTTGAGCATGTCGACCGCTGCTCTGCCTCGACATCTGCTGAAATGGGTTCTGAGCCTTGACCTGACCTATCCAATCAAGCATCCTAAAAGGTAACCAACAGCAAGCTTGCAGCCTACAACATGATGCACTCTCGTAGGCCCATCCCGCAGCTAGAGACGATGCTTACGATTACAGGGACTTTGCCAACGGCTTTTTGGTGGCAGAGGTACTGTCAAAGTACTTCCCTGATGACGTTCAGATGCACTCGTTTGAAAATGTCACCAGCATTGAGCGCAAGAAGAGCAACTGGCATTTGTTGAAGAAGTTTTTCAAGGTATACAGATGTCAAGTCAGGCTCAACTGACTTCTTGGGCTGGTTTGGCTTGGTCAGACGTGTAGCTTGCCGTGACATCAACCTGAGTTTTGCTACATACAGCGGTATGATGTACCAGTGAGCAAAGACGATGTGGATCAAGTGATGGCAGCAGCAGATGGCGCCATAGTCAAGCTTCTGCAGATCATATACGATTACGTACATGAGGATCCTGCTGCGCAGTCAGAGCAGCAGCCTGAGTACCATGAGGAGCAGCAGTACTATGACCCCACTGCTATGCCAGGCTACAGCTCAGGTTCACCAACCATGCAGCTTCAGCAGCAGCAGACTTCATTCACGTCAGCTAGCTCCCCTGGGTATATGCAGCCAGGCAGCCTGCCATACATGCAGCAACCATATGCTGAGAGTCCTTCTGCAGCATACTCACACCAGCAGCAGTCCCAAGGGGTTTCATATTCCCCAGGAAGTGCTTACTCACCAAGTAGTCCTTACTCACCAAGTGGAGTGTCCCAGCAGCCAGCAGGAGAAAGCTGGCCTCAGCAGTACCCAGCTGGTATGCAGTACCCTAGCCCTATGGCCATGCAGCAAGCGCCACAGTATTCCCAGCAGATGTTCAGCGCAGGCATGCCGCAGCACATGCAAGCTCCACAGCAGATGATGGGCAATACAGTGCAGTATGCAGCAGGCTATCAGCCTGGGGGATATACACCTGGTCAAGATCAGCATGAGGGCAGCATGCCCAGCATTGAGTATGATAGGAGGCCACGAGCTGTGGAGTACAAGCCGTACACACAGCAGGATTACAGCAGCAGGAATTATGATGCTAAGATGCAGAAGGAGTACTGGAAGCTGGGAACGCTAGGTCCCCAGATTGAGGATGAGGATCTGCAGGTAACACCAGCTTGTACAATGTCTGACATGCTATATGGACAGCTTAGTCACAATGAGGTCTTGAATGACCTGCACACTGCCTGATAACATCCACTGTAGTGGGTGTTATGCCGCTCGATTGCACCTTTGAGAGCAGATGACAACCCGTTACACTGTTGTACTGGTGAAGCAGTGTGTGTGAGCCTTGCTGTGCGACACAGCGGCATAGTACATGATGATTTTCAGGCTGATTGCTGCACAGGCCAAGAGGAAGAAGGCTGAGGAGCTGAAGGACCTTGCCCGCAGCATACGAGAAAAGAATGCACGCTTGGTACGGTCCGCGCACAATGCTTTGAACATGGTCTTCTCATGTAGTGGCTGCCTTGCACATAGCTTGGTCTGCTGATATAATGACCAGGTATGCATATGTCGCTTACTGTGTGAAAACATGCAAGTTTCCAGCAGCCATTCAGGTGAACAGGCAAGCAACTGCTCAGCATTGCCTTGATCTGAATGCATTGCCTGCGTGCAACATGATGTCATCTTTCAGTAGGCATAGGACTTACAGACTGGAGTCAAAAGATTGAAGTATTGACTATGTAGGCTTCGATGGCAACAGCAACAGCCAGGCCCAAGGTCGAGACCCCAAAGAGCAAGTCTGTGCGTGAAAAGGCTTTGGAGTTCGCCAGAAATGTGCCTAGACCAGAAATGAAGCGTGCAGCTTCAACAGGCAGCAGTTCAGGGGAAAGCACACCCAAACGGCAGCCATCAACTTCAGGTTTGACAGAGATCGAGCGACTGCAAGCACAGCACGCAGCACATCGCAAAAGGGTCGAGTCAATACGTCAAGAGTTTGTGAGGATGGCAACAGGATAGCGCAGCGCATTTAGGGGATCCATAATTGAATGTGTTGCAGCTGCAACACTGATTATGTCTCTAGTAGGACTGCATATATTTCAATACTGCAGAATACTGAGTCGTATGTCTGACGGTAGATTCAACTTGAGCAAAGCGCAGCGTTTGAGATAATATGTGCCTCTAAGCAGCAGGGTTTGCAGAATTCATTTGCTACCACCTGGGATTACTGTACCCAATGGGTTCATTGGACCCAACAGATGGTCTGTATAGATTCATTTCTCTCTCCCATCCTGCCTCATGGCTGCTCCAAAAACTTGTCTATGATTGCTGAGAAAGCGCCAAATGTCAAACAACCAGCACAGGCTGCCTTGGGTCCTGCACTTGCAGCAAGCGTGCCACCCGCAAAACAGCCAGCATACATGGAGTTGTAGATATCATGCTTTGCTCGCATTTTTTCTATGACGCATTCTGAGCCAGCAAATAGAGCACCCACAGCACCAAACCCCTTGGCGTATGTCCTGCACAGATTGACACTTGCTCAGGCGTGGGCAAGCTACAGACCACCTGTGCAGTGCTGTGACAAGCACTACATTGTGCAATGCAGCGTATGTGACAGCAATGTAGTCTGCTGTCCTATGAAACTGTACACATAAGCAGGTGCTCACCAACTTCTTGATCTTGCTGTGAGCAGCATTTGACGAAAGACCTGCCGCGTTGTCTGCTTTTGAGCTTCAACACCTGGGGCTAAGTTCCCATCCATTCCAGCACCCTATTGTATCAAACCGACATTTTGATGAGCAGTAACGTATCGATGCATGCCATGATTAGTTGCCTGGACCAGGCAACTCAGGCAGCGATGCAGACACTTACTCCTGCATCCATACTGCCCATCACAACACCAAACACCAGTCCCAAGCCCATTCCCATCACTCCAGACATGACCGTTCTGATGCCGCAGTTGTTCATCATATCTTCTTGGACTATTTGCTCCGGTGTGGGCATCTGCATTTGTCTATACTCCTTTTTAGGTTTGCCTTTATTTGTTGGTTGCGTTGCAGGAGGCTCCTGCGCAGAGGGATCAGCGGACGGAACAGGACTGGACGAGCTCGGGGCAGCACCGTCATTTGGCTGCGACATGATGCTGATAAACAATGTAGTTTGATGGCGCTTGGGCGACAAAACGCTGCTGCACAATGTGGTTTGACTAGTAGGGCAGTATGTGACCGCCCTCCTGGCGACACAGGGGCTTGCTGGCACAAGGCCCATCATTTCCCCTTGTCAGCCCATCATGCTATGAAGTCTTTGAGGGCACTGAAGCACCATTTTGAAGACTTGCTTGCACATTTTACACATGATACCCTTGTGTATCACATGACAAGGCAAAGCTATGTGTCTTGGGCATCTGGAGCAGTTTTGCTAGTGTTCTGAGGTACTGACGAGGCAGCTTCAGTGGGAGCAGAAGATGCTGATTTTGCAAGTTCTGCTGAAGTAGCCGCAGCAGCATCCACTGAAGCCTGTGTGTCAGGCTGCTTGCTGCCTGTTGACTTGCCATTAGCAGCAGCGTCATCGCCAATCATGCTGAGCTCTCTCAGATTCAGCTTCCCTAGCAGCTTGTAGTCCTCAACCACACTGATGGCAGCAGTGGCTTTCATCACTTCCACCAGGATTGTCTTCTTTGGGTTGTTCAGCTCCACCTTGTAGGGCGGCTGCAAACGCAACATACGGTCGATGCTAGCTCAGCTTAGATCACTAGCAGGCAACACAGATGATGCTGCAGTGCAAGGCATTGCACTCAGGACAGCCATTCTTGTGAAGTCATCCCGTGCTGCAGTAAGAGATGTCTCAGTGAGCAAAGCTGATACCTGAGGAACACAGTCGACCATGGTGTTGATGACATCCATGCGCTTCAATAGATCGCTGGCTCTGTGCTCATACAACACACCAAACTGCAAAGCACACAAGCTTTAATTATGCACGGAAGCTGCATTGCCCTTTCAAAGTGACAGTGAAACTGCAGTGACCAGCTGAGCTTGCGGTTCTTACTGTAGTTTGTGGGACATCCTTGCCGGTTGGGAAGTGCTCAGCCAAGACTTTTTTGCCTAGCTTGGAGATGTCCTCCAGACCAGCATAACAAACACCCTCTATTGGCATGAACCTCATGCACACCCTGCAACATTTTGCAGCCCATCACTCCACAGCATATATTTGACAGTCACTGCATTTCTGCAGCCAAAGCGTGCATATCATGATTATTGCAAGCTGTGCATATACAAGCTATTGTACTTTT
>JAABUW010009141.1_pt1 | contig 11381 bp, 20 predicted proteins | sample 5560081 | NCBI WGS metagenome assembly JAABUW01 (sample SAMN10711882, study PRJNA513363) | rock metagenome | isolation source: Antarctica rocks | place: Antarctica: Victoria Land, Knobhead sud | reverse complement strand
CTCCATGCTCTGCTTCTGCTTCTAGCTTGCTCCTTCTTCTCCCTTGCTTCATGACTCACCTCCTCTTCTTGCCCTTGGTACGGCAACGGTGCGCTTGGCCCTGGTTGGTCGAATTCACTTGTGACTGCCTGATTTGGCAAGCCTGAACTTGGACCTGGTTGCTCAGGGCCATTGGATGCGTCCTGATCTGGCAATGTTGTGTTTGGTCCTGGCTGCTCAGGGTGATTGGCGGCATCCTGATCAGGCAACGTCAGGTCTGACCCTGGTGGGTGCAGGCTACTAGCATCTGCTGGATCAGACAAAAGTCCTGGCTGATCAGGACCATTTGCTGCATCCTGATCAGGCAATGCCACGCATGGCCCTGATTTGTCAGCATCATGTGACCTGGCGTGATCATGTGACATCGTGTTGGTGGAAGCATCTGTGGCTGAAGGTCCACATGGAATTGCAACATCAGCGTCTGCTTGGTGAGCAGCAGAGACTGCCACCGCTGATCCTGGTGGATCATGGTTTGTGCTGACTGATGCTGCTAGATCATGACCAACAGCTTGGGACAAGCTGCTCGGTCTGTTCTCCTGTGCTGTGCTCTGAGAGGCTTCTTGCATTTGGCCAGACCCATTCTCACTGACTCCTCTAGGTGCAGTGCCTACAGCTGCGCCATCCTGCCTTTCAAGGCGCTGCTCATCTGCCCTTTGACGCTTGGCATTGGGCAGCTGTGACCCTTCAAGGTGTTGCTCATCTGCCCTTTGACGCTTAGCAGTGGGCAGCTGTGACCCTTCAGCGCCCTCCTCAACCCCTCCACCATTCCCAGAGGTTTTGCGTTCCAACAGGCAAGCAACAGCTGCTGCTGTTAGGCCCTTGCCCTGTGCATTGCCATTGGAAACAGGTGGAATGGGCAAAGAGCCATCTGATGCACGGGTGTCCAGAAGTTCAGCTACTTCCAAGTGAGAGGCAGATTCCACCGCTGCTGAGATCTGTTGCATCACCTCCCTGTACGCACTGCCTGCACGGAGACACACACAGGTTTCCTCCAAACAGGCTTCAGACATGGCGAATCGCCTGCATGAAGCTATATAGAAACTTGAGGCCTGACTTTTCAGTGCCATTCTCAAGCATGACACATCTTATCAGGCCACATTGCATAGTCCCTTCACGCTGCATAAGACACCACTGGCACACAATCTGCTGCCAAACTATCACAGAGTCACAAGCTGTGATAGCTTGGCAGCAGATTGTGCGGACATGCCAGTGGTATCTTGCGCAGCGTGAACAAACTATGTGTCAAAAATCCCCAAGCGGTATGGATGCATGGATGCCCCAGAATCATGCAGTGGTCATGCATCAAAGCATGCTTTTCACGCCAAAGTCAGCTCACATGAAGTCCCACTTGGCAAAGCACCAAGCACAAACACAGCTGCAGTTACATCCCCCAAAGTGCGATCTAGCTTCCTACGACTGCCATCAAACAGCACGCCTGGGCAGCCCAATATGCTCCTCATTGAATTAGAGCCAAAAAGGTGTAGTCTTGTTTTTTCTGTTCTTTTCTCAAGCAGCACAACAACCACACTTACTGGGTCTGTGTCCTGGAGGAAGAGCGACGGCTTCTTGCAGCAAGCGTGCAGTCACATGGGCTCGTGCAGCCTGGTCATACTCCATGTAGGCCTTGGCGGTGAGGCGCGCCATGATGTCCTGCATGCTCAGCCGGTCTTTACCCAGCATGCTGTCTGATGTGCGCACAATCTGGGGGTGGCAGCAGCACTGCCGCAGCTCTGTGAACTGGCGCAGCAGCCGTCCCGCTATGCTGCAGCCACATAAACATCCTGTCAAGCGCTGATGGTCTGCATGTGTTGTGAAGGGGTGACACAGTACGTACACAGGGACTTGTGATTGCCATGCTGCAGCCACAACAGCATCCTGTCAAGAAATGACGGTCTGCAGGTGTTCTGAGGAGGTGACACAGTATATGCACAGGGACTTGTGATTGTCATGCTGCAGCCACAACAGCGTCCTGTCAAGGGTTGACGGTCTGCAGGTGTTCTGAACAGGTGACACAGTACGTACACAGGGACTTATAATTGTCAAACTGCAGCCACAACAGCGTCCTGCCAAGACTGGGCGGCCCGGTATGATACTCGGCTTCTCATGAGATTGACGTCAAAAGGCGTAGTCTTTTCTTTTCTTTCATTCTGTCAAGGGTTGATGCAGCTGTTCTGAGGGGGTGACACGGTACATACACAGGCACATGTGTTTGCAATCACAAGAGCCACATGATGCCGCCTCATGGGCTAGGGCCTTAGCCTTGGCAGGAGTGTAAATTCATGCCGGTCACCATCAGAGTATGCCATGTACAATAGGCCAATCACAATTGAATCACAATATGTGTGCAATGCACACAGTCTGGGCATGACAGCACAAGTGGACAGGCATGATAGCCGGCCAGCAAGACCAGAGCAAGACCCCATGTGTTTGTGTTAGTTTGTGACCACATGCTGTTGTGCCAGCTCATGACGCTCTGACTATGGCATGGGTCTGAGCACATAAAGAGACTGTCGAGACTCATGACTTGACGCCAGCTAAACAGCAAAACCATGTCTGCAGATGCACACAATCCCATGAATCATATCAACAGCCAAAATTGGGCCATTCAGGGTGGTGCAGAAACCACCAAGCTTTGGTGCATCACAAAGAATATGGGCACACTGACCTAGTTGGGTTGCGGCTGCTGCCAGCCGGGCGGCGTTTCGTCTGGCTGGCCTGGTGCTGAGCCTGAGTGCTGATGACCTGCTTGTGCAGCCTGTCATAGAAGGAGCGCTCCACGCTGCTCATGCTCACCCACTTGTCTGTGTGCTCGCAGGGCGGCAGGGATAGCTGTCCACCTGCCACAGCCACAGGTGTCACTTGCTGGGCAGCAAAGATGACAACAGCATCAGTTACAGCTGTTACTTAGGGAGCAGCAAAGCCGACAACAGCATCAGCCACAGGTGTCACTTGCTGAGCAGCACAAACAATAACAGCATCAGCCGCATGTGTTTTGCAGAGCAGCAACAAGCGCCAACAGCATCAGCCACAGGTGTCACTTGCAGATCAGCATCAGACTGAGCAGCACCACACAACAACGTGCCTGAGTCTGCACAACATATGTGCTGCACACAGCAAAGCATGATGACTGAGCCCACATGTGAGCAAGACATGACCAGCCAAGCTAGAGGCAGCTCAACTTACAATGAGCCCATCATCTGCAGTCGTGCTGTGTTGTTTGCTCACATGAGTAGTGTCATACATATATATGCATATACATATATACAGGCACGTATCTCATATATACAGCTTGAAGATCTCGACAACACAGCAAATCCAGGAAACAGAATCACACAAACCACATACCTCAGCCACATCATTGTCAGGATCCAGCCCGTCAACAACAGTGACATTCTTGCAATAATTGCCACCAACAACACTGACAATGCCAACCATGGCAGTACCATAGCGTGGGACTGCCATGGTTGGCATTGTTAGTGTTGTTGATAGTGACAATTGCAAGAATGTCACTGTTGTTGACGGGCTGGATCCTGTATATATGTGTATACATGCATAGGCAATTGAGGAAGACTGACCAACATGGGCCTTGGTGCGGCGCAGCATGACTCCCTGCATGAGACTGCGCAGAGGGAGGCTCCCATCTGGGTGCTTGCCTTCTAGAGGCCCATGCAGAAGGCTCCTCCATACCGTGCTGTGATAGAAGGGCTCATACGCCAGAAACTCCAACAAACCCTGGGCAACAGAACAAGGACTCGCCAGTGTCTTGATGGAAATCTGCCATTAGAGCGGAAGCTTCTTTGCGATGACCTGAGGGATTAAAGAGTCGATCTTCAAGTGAGTTGCTGTAGTGCTCTTACTGCAGCACATGGACTTGAACACATTGCTATGATTACAAAGGTCGTGATCTGCCCTCTCTAAGACATGCAACAGATTCGCTAGCAACAGCTTACTGCTGACGACACCCCAGGCACAATGCCTGTGACCCCCCAGGCTAGCGCATGGGGTGTGCGGTGTTGATGATTGGACAATGCTGCATACCTCTCACCTGGATTTCTTCAAGGAGTGCAGTGATGGGGGTGCCTTTGACAACCCAGGCATAGCGCATAGGGTGCACCTTATTGATGAATGGGCGATGCTGCATGTCTCTTACCTGGATTTCTTCAAGGCGAGCAGTGATGGGGGTGCCTGTGACAACCCAGGCATAGTACACAGGGTCTACATTGATGGATGAATGATGCTGCATGTCTGTTACCTGGATCTCCTCAAGGCGTGCAGTGATGGGGGTACCCGTGACAACCCAGGCGTGGCGCCTCCACAGGCTGGAAGTCATTTGGGCAGCCACACTGCTGGTGGCAGCCACCAGCTGGGCCTCATCCAGCACCACCCGCCAGAACCCAAATTGCAGCAGTAGGCACCTGTTTGTCATAGCAGCTGGTTGACAGCTGTCACATGGTGACACCCAAGTAGGCTTTGCTGGGACCACAATAGCCCCAAAGCATACAGATTTGATCGGATTACACAGCAGATGATCACGCATGTGACAGCGCTCCTCAGTTGGCATAGCTTGAGCCAAGTGTATGACATTGCAAAGGCAACAGGGCACCGTGTCAATGACTAGCTTCATGGGTGATGAAGAACTGCATCTGCCTTAGACAGTCATACACAGTTTGACTTGTGGCTTATGACACTGCATATGAGACAGGGAAGGCTCATGCAACAGGTGGCAGCCTCACTTGTTAGAAGCACTCAGCTCTTTCCTGAGCTGCTCATAAGTCATGAGCGCGATGTCCTGCTGCTGCATCTGCACAGGGCTCCCATTGGGGTCCAGGCACCAGATGGGTCTCACCAGGCTCACAAACCCCCCCTCTGCAGCGGGGTCCCTCTGGCTTCTGGTCCTCCTTGTCAGCACCCTGGTTGGCTCTTGCACTGCTGACGAAGCGGCTGCTGCCCTGTTGCTCTTCTTTGGCTGCTGTTGGGACTTTGCCAGGTAGTCAGCCTTGCCGTCATAGACACACCTGGCAGAAGCACAGGCAGTCAGCAGGCAGCAAACCTGCTTGGTCCTCTCACTGATCATGACTGTCATCCAGATGCACCAATTGCATCTGACTCTGCTGCCTCTTTGAACAAGTGAAGTCAAAAAACACTCATCATTTGCGTTATGAGGGATGAAGCGGAGAGCCTTGCCTGAGTCACAGATCACAGACATCATGCTGCTGTGCGTGATGCACCTTTGCATTCTTACTAGCTGATGCATTCAAAAGCGCAATCTAAAGCTGTCAGGGTGGTACTTGCAGGCATGACTTGCACTGCATCCATGCACAAACAACAGCAGACCAATGGCTGGCGGAGGGTGCAAGATGTTGATGCAGCAGTGGCAGGGGGTGCAAGATGGTGAAGCAGCAGTGGCAGAGGGTTCAAGATGGTAAGGCAGCAGTGGCAGAGGGTTACAGATGGTGAGGCAGCGGTGGCAGAAGGTTCAAGATGGTGTGGCAGCAGTGGCAGAGAGTTCAAGATGGCAAGACAGCAGTGGTCGAAGACTAGAGATGGCAAGACAGCAGTGGCAGAGGATTACAAATGATGAGGCAGTGGCAGCAAACAAATTGAGACATTTAGGACAGCAGTGGCTACATATGCATACAACAGCTGCGCAACAAGTCGGCTGTGCAAGGCAGCATGACAACAAACACCCACCACTTGAGGGCCCCCTCCTGCACGTGCTTTGAGAGTTCATCCTGCCACTGCTGCAGCAGGTTGGCGGGCATGACAATGAGGGTGGTCTTGATGGGCACCGCCTCCCCCCCTTTGTCATGGTTGTGCTTATCCAGATTCACCACTGGCCAGGAAGCTGGAGCTGGGTTGGCCAGAATCAGCATCAGACTCTGTAGGGTCTTCCCCAAACCCTAGCCCAACCACACAATACGCCGACTAACTGATGTTTTCAGACTTTCAACGGTGTGTGCATTGTATAGCAAGCGTGTGGGTTGGGACAAGGTGGGGTCAGTATCTGATTGGACTGTTGCATGTGTATACATTGCCATTGCATGTGATTGGCAGAGACAACGAACAGGCTGATGCAAGGAGCCAGCCATGTATGCACAAACAAATTGGGACCAAAGACCAAGCATGTCAGCCAGTATGTGCGTCACTTGAGTTCACAACTTCTGTTTGGGAGATCATATGTCCTGTGATCTCTTGCAGAGTTTGCAAGTCACTCTTGAGGCGCAGTGCTTGCAGTTCCTCAACATTGCTGCTCACCATTTCATCACACAGGAAGCCTCCACAGGTTCCGCCAACAGGCGCTGCAACCAGCGTGTCTGAGAAGTGGTTAGCCAGGCGGTTGTAATGCACTAGCTGCTTGTCAGCTGTCAGCAGCTGCATCCACTCTGGATGCAGATGTAATTGGCCCCTGCAAGCCAAAAAGCATAGCTGTTGTCAATGCTGCAGATGCTGGTTGTCTAAGCAGCAATTGTAAATGCAACAGTTGGTTGTCAGCCACTCTGGATGCAGATGTGGATGGCCCCTGTTAGTCAAATGCACAGGTTTGACTGATGCCTTGTATGCTTGTCTCAAGAACCAAAAGTTTGGTTATGTTAGAAGCTCAGAAGCAAGAACTGCTGATCTGTATCCCACAGCTATCTTGCTGTAGCACCACTTTCTTGCTGAAACAAGAGTGAACAGACTACCTGCTACAAGCGGTGGCATTGATACAAAAGAAACATGCAGCTATGAAGGGCACACATGCCTGCTTGGCTGCCTAGATAGTCAATGACGCATATAGAGAAAGCAGCAGCCATTTGCACTGAAAAGTCTGCATATTATCACTTTGCAGCAGAGCTCTACAGCAGAGCTGCAAACAGCAAACACTGATTTGCTGAAAGCTGCCAAATGCTGTGGGGACCTTTTTCAGGGGCACAAGTGTTGCAAAGATCTCGAACTGTACAGGCCAGACAAGCACCTGTCATGCAGTTGTTGCAGAACTGACAAGCCCTTCCAGCATTACACTGCAACAGGTAGTTTTTGTAATTGATAGGGAGCTACACAAGCAGCAGAACTGAAAAGCAGGCAGAATGGAAGGCTCACCTGCCCAAGGCATCTCCTTGGCGTTCACGAGCAAGCATCCAGTACAGCCCTTGCAGCTGGAACTGCTTAGGCACAGTGCGCAGTGCACTTGGGGCCCCGGCCCTAGGGGCATCATCTGGCAAAGCAACCGAGTCCAACATCTGCTGCACTGTCACTGGGGCTGCTGCTGACTGCCCCTGCGCATGTGATGGACCCTGGCTGTCTTCTGCTGCAGGTTCTGCCACTGCAAGGAGGCCATTGGTTCCTTCTGAGGCGTCTTGCAACAGCTCTGCCTCAGCCTGAGGCTGAGACACTGCGCTGCTCAAACTAGCTGTGCTGTCGCAGAAGTTGAGGAGACCGTCGCTGTCAGGGCCGATCTGCAGGCCCTCAGAGGCTGTCAGCAGCATCCAGTTTAGGACCGGTGCCATGTGACGGGCGTTGGCATGCCATGTGTTTGACACCTTGCTGTGAACCTTGCCACGCTTGGAGTGCTTCTTGTCTCTCAGCTGACTGGCATCCTGCCCATCGGCCAGAATTGCCTTCTCCAACAGGAAGACATCAACAACAGCATGCATGGGTTTGTTCAGCACAGGAGGTTCTGGAAAGTCTGCTGCTTTGACAAGCTCTGGGTGTGGTGGTCCTGGCGCCAGCTTTGCACTAAGCTTTATGTGACCCTCATCTCGCAATTCCACCAGGTGATACAGGAGCTGCCCAAGAACTGAGCTGGCTGCTGGTACGCGTCCCACCGTTGCTACATGCACAGCATCCTTCTTCTGCAAAGGACAGGGTCCTGTGTAAGTCAGTGTAAAGACTCCGATGACAGGCAATGCAATCTACGTGTGCCTGTGATCTCATACAACATGGTTTGCACGTGAAGAAGTGACTGTGGTCTTCAGCACAAAGTGCCATCACAAGTGCAAACTGATGTGAGTATGATTGCCAGGTGAGACTGTACAAGCTTGCATTATAGGACAGCACTGCATCATGTTCAAGCTAAGGCTGAGCGCTCTGTCTTGCCAGCAGAAAGACAAGTGACAAGCGTACCTTGGGTGTAGTGTACAAGCGCATGCTCATGTGCCTGCACCCATGCAACTGTGTAAGTAATTTTTGCTGGCAACAAGGCGGCTCTATGGTTGCAGATAGATCGAGCCTGCTGAAAACTGCAGAGGAAACCTCAGGTGCATGCATGCAGACCCAGAGTGAACGGGCAGCAATGCAAGATATGCCACAAAGCAACTTTTACAGACAGATTTGCCATGCAAGTCATTGTCTGGGTCACAGAGAAAGGCGATTCCTTACGAGCTAACACCCATCACCAGGGTACTTCTGAGAGTGGTGTAGTCTGTAAAGTTAGGTCCCACGCCAAACTTGCAACTGCACTCCGCCCTTGCAGACGCATATGTGGTCTTCACTTCCTACAACCATACCATTGCATGGACACACGGCTGATGTGCATATATGCTGACATCTCAGGAGAAAGCAAGGAAGGTAACAAGGTTTTTTGTTAAACTGTGTGCACCAGTACTTGACAACAAAAGGTTGTTTGCGAGGTGCCGTCATTGGGACATTCATGTATTGATGGACGTGGACTACATTGCATCATGCAGCTCAGCAGCTTTACTGTTGCTACTATGACCAGCCTCACCGACACAGGTAGACTCAGGGACCCAAGATGCACTGGGAACTTCAGGGGTAGCACTGTCTTTTCGGGGACATCAGCAACCTCTTGACAAAACAAGTGCCCATTTGGGGCTCTCTGATTGGCCAATGGCATCTGAAGACCACCAAGCTGGTGCTCATTCTGCAGTATCAAAGCAACCAGTGTGCAGACCAAACCCCCCTGCTGAGCTCTTTTCATTTGTCATGTACTCTGCTTTGTCAACCCCGCGAGGTACATAAGCCATTGGAATGCAATGGCTGACTGTTGTGCAATTGCAGCGGTGTCCAGTGGTGCACCATGGTATGATGAAGCATGACCATGCATGCTCTGCATGTCATCAGTCATGCATACGAATGCTGTGACAGCTGCAGGTTGCCGACAGACCTTGCTTGCAGCTTGATCTCGCACAACGGCAAAACTCAGACTGGTCCAATCTTTGACAGGCTGTATAGTAAATACTTCGCGAGAGTCATCATCATTATCATCATCATCATCGTGCTCTTCACTGCTTGAGCTGCTGGCATCTAGGCATAGACAAGAAAGCATTCAGGCCTGTGTGAAGCCAACGTGGCTTGAGAGCGCAATCCCTTGGGAAATGGAGGAGAATCACACTCACTAGGGTCAAAATCATTGTCAGTGCTGCTGCTCAGCTCCACAAAATCCGATAGAGCCTGCCAAGCTGGCGTTCCGGGCTGCCTCGCAGCTCTCGGAGGGTCGCGACGTCGTCGATACAATTGCTCTACTGGCTCGTTACTTTGTCGAGCACTACTTCCCGACGCCGTTTCTGGAGCATCTAGTACAAACAGGTCCGGGGACTCCCTAGCTGGGCTGGTGTCTGCACCAAAGTGCAAATCCACCGCCCTCTGCACTGAACCGGAAGCCCGCTGCAGTAATTCTCGCAAGCGTGTCCTGGCAACTGAGGGTCCAAGAATATCCCTCAGCTGCTCAACATTGCTCCCGGCTACACTCAACGACTGCATGCCACGCTCTCAAGCTTGGCGGCCTGAAGTGCGCACCCTTCAGCGATCACAAAACAGTCGTTGATGATGCATCGTTTGAATGAAATCGCTGCAGTACTGTTGCGCTGCTCGCAACAGGCGAGCGAAATGCACAACAGCCTCGTCCGTGCTGCGCTCAGTTCATGCCCCACGTGATCAAGGCATGAAGCGCTCCCAGATGAAGCACACTGCAAGTTTGGACTATTATATTAGGACTATCAGTTTGAGCTGATTACGGTGTGTGCAAAAGGTCTGCTTGCTGCCCTAGTGAAAGTTTGAGACTCTTTGGGGACTTTACAGTCTTTCGGCACTGAACACGGTGTGATCAACGTCGTCGGGAGGCGCACAGAGTTGCGGCAACTGTCTGGCCAATAACACTCATGGCTTCCGCCACCTTGGAGTACAACGATGCTCAAGTGACAAATTCCTTGAACTCACAGCGGGCCAGATTTGAACAATTTGCTGGTGTAAGTTCCCAGCCTGCAACCCCCGGCTCACTAGCTCTGCTACGCGAAGTAGTGTCATGATATGCGCCTCGGATGCAGAACACACGTGCGTTCGCCGACAGTATTGCAGAAATGGCAGAGGCTCTTCTGGGGATCGAGGGGGAAGAACAGGCAAGATTCCGTTTCAGTGCGAGTTTCCTATCCAGTGTATATGCACAGTCATATTGATTGTTCTGCAACATGCAGACAGAAGCTGCCATGTTGGCTATCAATGAGCTGCTTGATACTGAAGCAGAAGCAAAAGCATACGGCGCTGCTTTGGCTGCAGTACAAAATAGCTATGTTCCTGGTGCACGAACCACAAATTTCAAGAAAGATCTGGATCAGCATGCAGCGCGACTGCTACCAAGCCTCAGGTCAGCTGCATAACATGCAGGTGGTGCACGCATGCTTTGTAAAAGCAGTAAGGATGCATCACAATACTGGCTGTCTTGCAGGCAGCAGCCTGAGATGAAGCAATACTATAAGGATGTGTCTCAGAGACTGGAGATCGAGGATGAGGCAGCACAGCAGCAGGACGGCGATGATGATGAGATTCAGATGGGAGGAAGCAACACTGGGGCAGCACCCAATGCCACATGCCCCTATTCTGGGAAGCCTGTAAGTGCAATTGTCGGTCAATCAAATGCAGCCCAGCAGTTTGCAGTAATGTGCAGTCTGCGACTACTGTCTTCTGTGTCCTCTGCTCCCCTTCTTCTGCGTCCTCTGCTCCCCTGCACAAAGCTGTGTCTTGCAGCTAGAGAATTGTGCATCACAAAAGTTTGTGTATATTTGTGTAGATTCTTGAGCTGGAGGATCCTGTTGAGGACCAGAAAGGCTATGTGTATGAGCGAAAGACCATCGAACATTACATCAGAGAAGCGGGAGGTACTTTAGAGTGCCCTGCTGCAGGTGAGCAAATCGTTATGCTGCTGAAATGGGCAGCACGCTTGTTTGCCCTGCTTGCAAGTTCCTGAATACAGCAGCGTACCTTAAATTTGGTTCTTTCTGACAGGCTGATCACACTCACACAATCTGTTGATTTGCAGCAACCAACCATTTTGTCACCATGGCAACCTTGAAGAAAGCAAATAAGGTCATCAGACTGCAAAAGAAGGCGCAAAGGCTTGGCACACAAGG
>JAABUW010009138.1_pt1 | contig 11383 bp, 8 predicted proteins | sample 5560081 | NCBI WGS metagenome assembly JAABUW01 (sample SAMN10711882, study PRJNA513363) | rock metagenome | isolation source: Antarctica rocks | place: Antarctica: Victoria Land, Knobhead sud | reverse complement strand
CCGGAACCGAGGAATATGACGCTGGAGTATTCAGTCGCTGGGCAAGTCGACTGTGAGAACAATGCGATTGTGTACCTGTCTGGTCCACTTCTGCCCGTGACGGTCCGGATCTCTGATGCTCTCTTCGTTGGAGGCCTGACGCATTTCAGGGCCGACTTCCCGTTCGAGGAGGGTTTTGCGAATGGGCTGACGATTGCTGCTTTGGTTAAGGGGACGGGGAAGTTTGCGACTAATGATGCTGTGGCTGCGGCGACGGTGTACGGTCCGGGCCTTATTGAGATCAACTGAATGGCCATGAGCATAACAAAGGCGATGCGCTCATGGTGTATGGGTCGAGGATTTCTGGCTTCTGCTGTCGATAGTACTGTATGAGCCGCAAGTAGCACACCAATTAGAGCTATCCACACTGTAGCTGAATAGCCTCCAATGGAAGAATTCTCAGCTGATTGGCATCGCGGACGATTACGTTCATATCTATGTATACGCTTCCATCATCTATGAATCTTCACCACGCATGGAAAGCACAAATGCCTTCACTTTCATTTCAAGCTCCTTATTATCTGATAGTGTTCCGTCTTGCTGCAAGTCCCCCTTGAAAACTACCTACTTGCCTCGTCTTATCATAACAACGTAAGCTTCTCCTGCATCCATCATTTCATAAACCCATGCGACCTGATCCCCTTGTACCCTAGCCACGACCACCTAAGCCAGCTCTCACAACCATCGCGACCAGCAAATATATTTAAACCCAGCTGGGCCAACGATCACGGATAAACACACAAAGCATCGGCCTCCCGCCTGAGATCGTAGCCAGCCCAGCGCAGCTGAATGTCTTGGCCCATTCCACCAGCCAAATCACAGCATAGCCTGTGTCTGATGATCGACTGGAGTCTGCCTTTTCCCTGCGTACAAACAAGGGTCGGCCACTACAGGCTGGAACAGACCACCGATCAAGGAGGTCTTAGCTGTGGAGGCAGGGTCCTTAGGGTTGGTTGTAATTCTGGGAGATATGAGATGTGTGGATTGTCGTCAAATTTGGAGGTACGAGTTCTGTAAGGCTCTGGATGGGCTGTGGGTCCGGAAGGGAAATAAAGGGTTTTTTTCGGTGTGGAGAGAAGGGGTTTGGGGTTGGTGATGAGATTGATACTGTGGTTGTTTGATGGATGGGATGGGAGCTGCTTGTGTAGAAAATACTCCTGGAGAGGCTATCATACTGGGGAAGAGATCATGTGATGGACTCGGATGTTATAGTCCATCTCCAAGTAAAAAATTTCCAGAGCTACGGCGCGGACGGGAAAGCAAACTCACGGAAGACAACGCCATTGTTCCCCCCCCTGCCCCCTCTGAACAACAGCTGCCACAATGTTCGGATGGTATAATATTGAAGGGATGGGAGGAGAGGGGGACGCTGAGTGACCCGTGTTTGCAGCATAGTAGAAGACTTTTGAAAAAGACTGAAATTTTGAGATTACAGTGGTAGTTGGTCCCAGTATACTACATCAGGATCCGGATGTGAGAAGCCGCATTCATGGGCGTCGTGCGGAGATATTAGGAAGGGCGAGAAAGCGCAAGCATGGAAGACAACGCCATTGTCCCCTTCTACCCTCCTGAACAAGGCTCGACACCTGCACACCGTGGGATCGAATCAGAAGTGGGAAGATGCCTTCATGGGCTTTGTTGGGACGCTCTTGTAAGGAGTGAGAAGGCGGGAGTGTTGGAGACAACGCCATTGTTCACCCTCTCGGCCTCGAACAAGGAGATGGTGTTGGATTGGAGTGCATGGTTCTTTGTTCTCGAAGCCAGTATCGAGAAGTCGGAGGGAGGGTTAGGCTGTACTTAAGGTGTAAGCGTTCGCTGGGAAGGAATTTTCTAAGAGTACAGGACGACAACACGGGCAGGTCCTCTGAAAACACAAGATCAACACCTTCGAACCAAGCTCCTCTAACACTCCAACTTCGGTCTTACCCAACACCCCGAATTCGGTCTTATCTAGCACTTCGCACGATATCAGGGACTGCTGTCCATTTTGCCATGGCCGACCAAGGACTCAGTCCCGCCGAGGAGTCCTTCATGTCTGCTATCATGCACCCTGACCACCGGAGACCATACACCGCAGAGCACCTATCCTTGACGCTCGATACCATCATGTCCGATCAGATGAATCAACTCACTGTCGACAACCCCACTGCGGAACATCCATCTGCAGGTGATACCATTGAAGGCGCCGAGGAAGTGATGCCCTGGTGGCCTACCATACAAATGGGGGATAACGAGTTCTTCGTACGCCTTCCCGATAGTCTACGAGCAGGAATCCAAGTCCCTGGAGCCATGGCAGCGTTCGCTAACCCTCTTCAGGACACCGACCAAGTAATGCCCTGGTGGCCTCCCCGACAAATGGGGGATAATGAGCTCTTCGTCCGCATTCCCAATAATCGACAAGCAGAAGTCTCCGTGCCAGATGTTATGGCAACATTCCCTCCAGTCGCAGAAGCCGATCTCCAAGACCCCATCTGCCCCTGCTGCTACGTCGCATACGGCACGTCCGCAGCAGAAGACGAAGAGGCCGAGCATCCTGTCAAGACGCCATGCAACCACGTCTTCGGCAACCAATGCCTCGAGACATGGCTACCCAACAACAGCTGCCCCATCTGCCGGGGAGAGCTCTTCCAAGCTCGCAGGAGCCGGCTACCTTCAATTTCACACCTTATCGATGACGCAGCCCTAGCTCCTCTGGTGATTAGGGTCGTTGATGGGGTGTATTCCCTTGACAGAGAGCCTCTGAGCATGGCAGCTGTACATGGCTTTCGGGATCTGGCACGGGAGCGCGCAGAGAATCCGCAGCCTGGAGAGCGTCAGATCATCTTTGAGGAGGCACATGAAGATGAACCACCATCTCCCAACGAGCAATTCGGGCCCGACGATCGTCTTTTCCTCGTGGAGGAGGTTCGAAGAATGGCGGCACATCACGAGTACAGACTCTACCAGCAGCTCCACGCCGAACATGTGGTCCTTCCCGGCCCTCGGTGGACCGGACCGCTTCTTTCGGGCACGCTGGATTGGAGACAGCAGCGTGAGCTCTTTCGCGAAATCCAGCGCCGGGGAGCGTTTAATTACCCGGGGATGCGACAGTACTATCGCGATGGCAATGGAAATGTTTTGCGGGATGCGGTGATGTTTCAAGAGCTGCGCGACGCGGGCACCTGTTGGCAGCCAGACGGTTCTTGGATCCTGCAGGATAGTAGACCCTTGTGGAACGAAGGCAATGATGGAATACACCAGTCAGGTTATCCGGTCCGGGGCTGGGATGTTGATGCTAGTCCAGATGATCCGGTCCAGCCTAGGGAAAGAGCCAACAATGAGGCAGTGTTCAATGAGCTAGCGAGGTCGATCGATACTTGGGAATTTTAGTCTCGCAAGCCGGTAATGAGGGGTCTGGGTGCTGAGTGGGGCGACGGAAAGGTGTGGTCGGTAGGCTGGATTTTCCCAACTTCATAATAACAGCGTGCTTTGAGAATATTGAACCTTTTTCTTGAACCTGATACGTCATACCGCACAAAGTATGCTATTGCAGCGTGAGCATCTGTTGTGAATTTGTCGTAGTTTTCATGCCCCCTCTCGGAGTTGATGAACGATATAGCCATGTGCGCTCATACAGAATAGCCCCTCCCAGCGGTATCATTGCTCCAGCGTGAATTCGATCTCCTTCCAGGTTCAAAGTCGTCGCTTGACCGTCTCCTTTCATAAGAGCCCGATTCTGACCTGCCTGCAAAAATACGTAAGATTAAGGTTTTGCAAGCTGCCCGCGAAGTCGTGAAGTAAATGACCGAATTCCAGAAGCCCATTAGTGACAAGACAAGGCCAGCCGCGTACTGGTTGGAAACCGAGATCGCATTGGGGTGCGCAAGGCCATATACACGGTTGACAGACGATGGGACCTGCGTAACACCCACGGGATAAGTGTTATGCGAGACAATGCCAGGATTAAGCGCTGCTTACCCAAGTTATGAGCAGAGAAACGAAGAAAAGCAAGGCGACTTTCGTATAACCCCACGCGGCTCTGTTGGCCTCCAGGGCAGCGTTGTTCTTATTACGTTGCGCAGACATCCTGCTTCGTCTGTATTTGGCGGGGCCAGACGCTATGTTCACAGAGTACTGCTCGTAGTTCTTGCCGGAAGCGGTCGTTCTGGTGCTCTGTCGCCCGTTACGCGGTATGTAAGCATCCGCTAGCTCTCCTATGGGCACTACGAAGTGCGCAAGCTCGCTTGTGATCTTCACGTCCGTAGTCTTGTAACTATCGGATTTCCTGATATCATTGAAATGCCGCAGCTCCCTGCGCTTTTTGAAAAGTTCCCTTCCTGATATGACATAGATTGTGAAAGCGGAGATTATACTGATCCTGTAAAGATGTAAGCCTAGCGCAAGAATGCACTTGTATGGCAAGAAATCTACCATGCTGGAGCGTAACACACTGCCACGCGCATAAAGTCCCACTCATTAGAGATCCAGCACCAAAGCTGATATCGCCAGTCAGTTGCCACGAATATCGCTTGATTAATTTTGACCTACTATTGCCGGGCCATACACTCGGCCTCGTGACGTGGTCTCAATAAATATGAGAGTCAACGCGATAATGAAGGGTCCACCATAGCATAGCAGATGATATTTCCACTCCAGTGCCTTGAGCTGCTGAGAATTATACTTCTTGAAGAGTGTCATATAAACATTGATCGCCATGGCAAGATTCCACAGAGCATCCGCTGGGACGAACCTGCGCTGTGTAAGTCGACGGTCTGAGCCATGGTTTGAGAGATACGTACATTTGGATTAAGAATGCCTGAAATTGGCACAAATGCGATGTCTGCCCAGCTCGTACGCCAGACTCGGATATCATAGTGCCAATGTTGCAAAGCGTGTTTCCCCAAGAAGCGAAGAAGATGAGACGATTGATGGGTTTTCGAAAATTCGGAGATGATGCAAAAGTCACGAATATAAGAGTGGTGCCAATCAGAGAAAAGCAGGATGCGACGCGCTCGGTAGTCTGAAGGGCCCCAAGCTGGTGGGCTGTCGTGGGAGCCGGGTCCATGGCTGTCGGACAAAGAGGCCTTTCTCTGCGAGAGGTAAGTGGAAAGGATTAGGCTGTAGGGAGCACCATTATGTAGATGTGTAGGTGAAAAAGTTGGTCGCTGTGAGACGTGTAACAGTGTGCAACAGCAACTTAGAAGTATACTCGAGGAGGACAACTCCACAATTTCATTTTCTGTCTCGGGAAGTAGCGATCGCACCAAAGCATAGGTACGGTGTAGACTTGAGATATTTGATTCGAGCGACGTCTAAGCTTTTACGCATCTCGATGCCCTTATCCGTCCGTAAAGTGGCGTGACACGCAGTGAGGACAGGGGACGGTGTGGATCCCCTAGGGAGATCTCTGCGGGCGAAGCCATCTTCTCGTCGACTGTAGGAGCGGCAAGTTATGCAACGAGATCTCACTGCAGATGGCATTGCCCAATGTAGCTGTAGAATCCTCCGAGAGCACAGTCGTGATTGCATCGCCAAGCGAAGGCGTTTGAGTGGGTCGGTTGATCGTCGCTGACAGTGGGGCATCTCAAGCCAAACAGGTTTCGTACATTATTTGGTCCGGGGGTGATGGCTGTACGTCAGACACTGGCGTTGAAGTACAAGGGTTGGAGGATGAAGGTTGGCAGCAGCCATAGGCCCATGGGGATTGACAGATGCTTGGCTCCGGGCCGCCCGGGCAGGGCTGAGGGGATCCCCCATCTTTACGGTTATGGCGTCCCGGATCTGCACCTCGATAACCCCACTTCCGCTTGTGCACCCGTTGGGATCTGTCACTCCCAATTCAGGAGGCGTCGCGGTTCTCGACCTTACAATCCCGGATGGGTCATTTCTGTAGCCAAGGAGTGGATTGCGTCACCACTAAAGTGCCGTGAGCTAGCTTGAGTAGCAATCTCGCGAAGTGTGCAAAGGGTCCATCTACCTTAGTCAGGCACATAAGCTAGTTGGATCCCAAAGCAAGTGGCATTATGGTGTGGACAGGCGGTCCTAAGCGAAAGCGAAACATATCCGAAACGGGATAAAGCTAAGCGTATCAATGCTCGTCGTGCAACCCGTTGAAAGAGGCCGTGCTTTGCGACGTAAAGGCTGACCGCTTATTCGTCGCCACAAGCGCACACGTGGTGCCCAGTGGCATGGTAGATAGTCTCTTATAACGCAGGGTCAATACGTCTTCTCCAAACCAATAATTCTCTGAATCTCTCTGTGGCACCACATCCCGATACCGGACACATCACAAGCTCCAGAATCCAAAAAACAATACAACATCTTCAACTAACTTTATGTGTTCGACCCTTTTCGAGCACCAGCAAGCAATAACCAAGATCTAGATCTTGTCGACTTATAACATTGCCAGATTCGTCTAGAATTATTAGTTCTGCTTGGGTTGTATCTCTCAAATATCAAAGCATCACGTATATATATCTAGTAACTCTGTCGGATTGTAATATTGAGAACAGACGATTATAACAATAGAAAGAAGTCTAATAGAGTCAATATATTGTCGAATCAAGATATATATCTCTTAGTCTTCAAAGTAGTCTCTATTGAATTAATCTCGAAATTAATAGAGTAATTATCTGTTTGCTTTGTTAAAACTTAAAGTTATTGTATAGCTATTAAGCAAGAAGTAGCAGAAAGAAAGAATATCTAAAATATAAAGAATAGCAAGAAGTAATATTTATTACAACAATAGAAATAACAAAGAAAGAAATATAGAAAAGTACTATCGAAATAAGAAAGCTATTAGTATATTAAATTATTAATAATAATTTAACTTCTTCTATATTTAAGAAGAACTATTAGATATTGTAGCTAAATTACAAGTAAATGATATTATAAATATCTTAAATCTACTTAGAATTAGCAAAAGCAAATAGAGATTATCTAATTAATAAACTATTATTTTTTATAGAGAATAAATATGCTTTGTTAAGATAATATAACTTAATATTAGTATATATTCTAATAATATATATATAAACTTTGTTTGCTAATATATATTTATATATTAAAATAGAGTAATTGTATTAAAGTAACTTAGATTTATTATAAATATTAATATTTTTCTAGTGCAAGAATTATTATTACAACTTACTAATATTGTAAAACTTAAAATTCTTATATTAGAATTAGAGTTATAATAACTAGTATATAGTTAATTAACAAAAATACTAGCTATATAGAACTAATTATATATAGGAAATAAATATAAGTACTATAAATATTAAGACACTAGATATTATTTATAGTATATTCGAGACTAGAGAGCAAAGATCTAGAGAATAATTAAAGAGCAAAGTTTATCTAATCTAGAATTATAATACTATTTCTTCTTCTATTTCAAGCTTTAACAAAATAATATTTAATCTTCTAGTTAGTATTTTTAATTAACTTTAGTTAATCTTAAATATTTGTTAGATATAAACTTTAATTATTATCGAATATATATTAAATATTGTTTAATAAATAAAGTAAAGTTTCTAATATATATTAAATAAGAGAATAAATTTGTTAAGTAAAGAATAATAATTAAAAGTTTTAAAACAAAATATAGAAAAAGCAATAATATACAAAGTAAAGAGTTTATATATTACAAATAAGATTTTAATTAATTCTTAATTATTTCTAATTAATATTAAGTATATTTATTAAATATAATCTTATATTTAAAATTAAATATTAAACAATTGTTAAGTAATAAAAACTAAGTTTTAAATAATTTGTTAAACAATAATAAGATTAAGAGAGAAAGAGAAGTAAATAAATTTTAAGAAAATATTTAATATAAAAAAAACTAAAAGAGATATAAAAGATTATTAACTTTAATTCTAAGAAGAAATATAAGTAATATAATACAAAAATTAAGAAATTAATAGTAAGATAAATATTAATTATATTTTAGAAAATCTAGAGAGTTAATTATATTTAAAGAAATTTAGAGAATTAATTAGTTATATAATCTAAGAGAGAATTAACAACAACAAAAAAAAGTAATAATATTAAAAACTCGAAATTTTTCAAATTTTAATTATATTAAAATATATTTATCTAAATCTATTATACAAAGAGAGAAAATAATATAAAAGTATTTTAATAACAATTTGTTTGCAATTGTATATATATTTAGAAATATTAAGTTAATTCTTATTTAAAGAATATTTAAAAGAAATATCTATAAAGTATCTAATAGAAATATTATAGAAATAACAACAAGAATTGCAAATATATATTAACTAACTTCTAGTAATAATAATATATTAATAATATATTTTTCGAAGTTCTTATTAACTAACGCAAAAGATATAATAGTATAAAATATCTAAAAGAAATACTATAGAGATAACAACAAGAATTACAAATATATATTAATAAACTTTTAACAATAATAATATATTAATAATATATTTTTAAGATTTTTGTTAACTAATATAGAAGACAAAGTAATATATTAAAGAAGTTTAATTTAAAAAAATATTTAACTTTAATTACAAATATATAACAAGTAACTCTTAATAAAAATAATATATTAACAATATATTTTCGAGATTAATTCTAGAAACAATAACAAGAATTATAGATATATATTAAGTAATATCTAGCAATAGTAATAGAAGAATACAAAATATATATAGATAAGAACTATTCTATTTATTAGATTCTTAATTAGAAGATATCTTAAATATTATATAAGATTCTGTTGTATCTAAATACTTATATTAGAAGTTAATAAGAAAGTTAAAATAATCATTAATTATAGAATAATTTAGTTATTTAGATCTATTATTGTAGTTTGTATAGCTTGTAAAGAGAACTTAGTATTAAAGTATTTTGTATCTATTATTAGTAACAATTAGATTTAAATTTAAATTATTGTTGTTTTTATATATATTATATTTTAATATTTTAATATCTTTAATATAATATTGTTACAAGTTTTAACTAAGATAGACTTTGTTCTTTAAGTTTTTGCTCTCTTAGTTTCGAATATACTATAAATAGTATCTAGTATCTTAATATTTATAGTATTTTTATCTAAGTTCTATATATAGATAGTTTTGTATAGCTAGTACTAGTATAATTGTTAGATCGAGTTAAATACTTTTTTTTTAATTCGATTTATTCTTTTAAATCTTATAGAGTTAAACTAGAATTAAGTTGCAAACTTAATTCTAGAGTTAAGATTTTATTAAATTAGTATTAAAAGTTTCTACTAATCTTATTGTATTAGCTTTTGCTTATTTAATCTAATTTTATCTAATCTAATTTTGCGCTAATCTTAATTAAGTTAGATTAGAATTTAATTATATAATTGTATTAACTATATTAGATTAGTTTAGAATTTATACTAGTTTAATTCGATTAGTATATTATATAATATTATATAATTGAACAAATTAAATTAAATACTTAATGCGCATTCTTTGCTTGTTCTACTCTATTAAACTAGAAAATCTACTTAATTCTAGAATTAGAATTAAACAAATTAATTTGTTTAAATTAAAATCTAAATCAATAATTATACTAGCTAGTACTCTTGTTAATTAACTATATACTAGTCTATTAACTCTTTTCTCTAATATAATACTAGATATCTTTTCCGAATTAATTAACAAATTGTTTGCTAAAGATATTTTTATTTATTATTTTGTTAACTTTATTGTAGTTATAAAGTAACTCTAAATACTAACTTTTAGATACAAAAAAGAATTAAATCTAGTAGAAATAATAGATATTTAGATATAAAATACAATAGAATATTTACTAATATTAATCTTTAAAATATATATTAATAGAAGAATAAAATTTATTTAAATTATATTAACAATATAATAAAGCAATCTCTAGTTAGAAGAAATAAGTTATATAGACTAAAATATTTGATATATCTTTAATAAAAAATATTAACAATAAATTTATTACAAACAATATATTAATAAGTTTACTATAAAAAGTATATTATAAAGATAAATTTATTATAATATTTTTACTATAATAACGTACTTTAATAAACAAAGAAAATATAATATAAATTATTTACTTATTGCAATACTTATTTAAATATTGTTTGCTATAATTAAGTATATTATTATAGTATTAGATTAACAATCTATTAACTATATTTGTTAATTAAATTAATCTTTATCTTAATTTTACTTAATTTTTTTAATTAAATCTTAATTAAGATTTATATTAAACTAGACTAGATTAAAGTTAATTCTTGCTAGATATAAAGTCTACAATCTTATATAGTTAATATTATTTTATTTTTTTCTTATTTTTTTCTCTTTTTTTTGTATATTAAATTTAGTATAGATTTAAGTTTTATTTAGTTATTAATCTAAATATCTCTTTAAATAGTAGTTTCGAATTTAGTTTATAATATTACGAAAGATCTATACTTTTTACAATACTTTTATACGTTAAAATCTAATTTTTAGTTTCTTCGAATATATTAATACTTATATAATCTTCGACTTAATAAAGTATTTTAAAAATCTTTCAAAAATCGAGTTAAGTATTAAAGAGTTTGCTTAACAAACTATTTAAAATTTAATAGAAGCTTTTTATTAATTTCGAGAGTTTTAGAATTAAATACAATTTAATATTAATATTACTTTTATCTTGTTTACTTTAAGTTTATTTTTTATAGAATTAAATACAATATCTATAATTGCAATTGTATAAATTGTTGCTTAAATTATAAGCAATTAATTTACTCTTCTTATATAATTTCTATTATTTTCTATAAATATTATTATTTCTATAATTTTTAAATTTAAGAAACCTTTTAATATATTATAATACAAAAGAGACAAAAATTAATTAAATATATAAAAATAAAATCTTATATAATATTGTATAATACAATAGTAATATACTTAAAGTTTGTAGATTAAGATAATATTAAATAGATAATCTAAAAAGTTGTTTATCTAATTCTAATTAATTTACTTAGTAAATTAACTTAAATCTAGATTAATTTAATTTAAATAAGCTAGACTTAATTAAGATTAACTTAGAGATTATAATATATTTTGCAATCTTTGCTCTTTATATATAATTATCTTCTAGAATATTAATAATTTATTATATTGTTTATTATATCTTTTAGCAAATTATAAGTTCAAATTTGCAAAAACTTTTAATTTAATAGTTTTTAATACTATTATTGCGACAACTTCGATTATATTCTATAGAGAACAAAAAACACTACTATTAACAAGTAGAAATTAATATTTTTTTTCGAGTTATACAATTTTTTTTATTCGATTACAAATTCTATAAAAAATAAACAATAATAAAAAAGACT
>JAABUW010009136.1_pt1 | contig 11384 bp, 11 predicted proteins | sample 5560081 | NCBI WGS metagenome assembly JAABUW01 (sample SAMN10711882, study PRJNA513363) | rock metagenome | isolation source: Antarctica rocks | place: Antarctica: Victoria Land, Knobhead sud | reverse complement strand
CGGCGGTGAGTGTGCGGGAGCGCGGGCGCTTCTGGGTCTGGGAGGTGCGGCTGCGGTTGCTGCGCTTGGGGCGGGGCAGGATGCGGCGGGAGGCGATGATGAGGACGTGGCGGTCGGAGAACTTCTTCTCGAGTTCGCGGGTGAGGCTGATATGTCCACGTAAGCATTGGGGTGGAAGGAATAGATGGGTGGGGAAGGGTTTATACCGTTGCTGAGAGCGGTGCCATCCGACGAGCAGTGGAACGGGCACGAAGATGACAATGGCCTTCCTGCCGCTGCCGACCTCGATCTGTGAAGAATCCTGGTGTCAGCGCATGGCTGCCCAGTGCCCACCGCCTCTTCGCTACAGATGGATATATGGTGTATATTGCTATCTTTCTGGGTGTTGCTGTTCTCATCTTACCTCGCGAGCGGACACGAACTGCAGGGGACGCAGGGCGCTCTTCATGTCCGGGATGTTGGTCTCGAGCTCATAGAGAGCGGTCGCGATGTTCTGCTCGATCTCGGTGGGCTTGGCCCTCGATGGGGAGTTGGGCGCGATCTTGTTGAGCGCTTGAGGGGACGCCATCTCGTCGGGGATGTCGGGTGGGTGGAAGGAGGTGGTGGTGGTTGGTGATCTCGTGTCGTATCGAAAAGTGTTTGATCGAGCTTCGAAATCGAGCCGTGGTGTGCCAAGCCCCCTCACCGGAGCACCATTCGCCGAGACAGCGTCAGGCCTGATCGAGATTCGCGTCAAAGTCTAATCCGCCGCCGGGCAAGAACGACCCAGTCCAGTTTCTCATCAACAACCTCTCGATGTTCGTGTCCCACTTCTCCGCCCACAGTTCTCACATCACTCAGCGCATCTGCTAGCAACATCACTCGCGGGAATCCACTTCGATACAACCAACTACGGGACAGTGTCCCCCTCTACCATTGCATGCGACGGCCGGACCTTCCCCTCTTACCAAAAGACGAGGCTTAATACGGTAGCAGGATGATAAGCAAGCAGGTCTGCATCGAAATATGAATGTTTCCCACTCTCCCGACCCGACTCCGCACACAGATAGAGAGCAGCCATCTCCCGTACTGTCGATCGAGGAAAACCACCACGAATTGCCCGATGCGCCCACCACCGAACAGGAGAGCACAGCTCGTGCGGCCACCAATGGCGACGCCGACGAACACAACGACTCGGAGGCGGAGACGGAGATAGAGTCTCCGGTGAAGAAGCGCGAGGCGGAGAAACAGCAACAGCAGCAGAACAATATCCCACTCGTCAAGACCGAGAAGCCGCAGAAGAGTCGCATAGGAAGCCTCCCGGTGCCTCAGGATGACGACGACGATGCCGAGTCTGTGGCTTCGCTCATGGATAGTACCGAGGTGAGCATTGGCAAAGCAGTCTCCAATGGTGGTGATGCCAAACACGACGAGGACGAGCACATGAAAGACCAAGACGACCTCGACGACGACGACAGCGATGAGCTTAGTACACCCCGATCGGACGACAATGGCTCGTTACTCCCGTCGCGTGCTGCGTCTGAACGGCTTCAGCAGAGTCAGAACCGGTCTGCCGGATCACCAAATCCCAGGAAGAGGAAGCATCGCGCGAGCTCCATTAGTCTGCCAAGCAGCAAGCGACAGAGCATGGATCCGCCCAAGCGCACACTCCCACGAAACAGAAACGGTATGAGTGTCGATGTGGTCGGTCTGCACGACCGTTCGCACTCTCCCGAGTCACGATCGTATCGGCGCGCGTTCTCCCCCCAGTCTGCCGTCGACGGTTTGATAGGAAGTAGTAGCAGCCGCAAGCGAAGATCCGTCCCAAGCTTGCCTGGCCGCGAAGTCAAGTCGGCGAAGACATGGGACGAGTCTTCCACTTCCTCCGAGACCACCTCACGTGGCCAACTAGAAGAGTTGAAGCGTCCACAACGCGGCAGCAGCAATCGATGGTCTTCCGCTACGCCTGCTGGTCGTCCTGGTGGGCGCGAGCACAAACGACATGTCAACAAGTATGGCTACACGCGTCTGGCGGAAGCGTGTGAGGATGGCAGCCTGGATGTAGTCAAAGAATGGAGAGAAAAGGATCCGGATCAGCTCGAGATCGCCGAATTTGCTGGCAACAAGCCACTTCAAATTGCTGCGCTCAACGGCAATATCGAAGTTGTGACATACCTTATCGAACAGGGCTGCCAGATCGAGTGCGCGAACGGCGTCAAAGATACGCCTCTGATCGACGCGGCGGAGAACGGGCACCTGGAAGTTGTGAACCTCCTGCTCGAGGCCGGAGTGGATCCTTTACGGCAGAATCAAAAAGGACAGCAAGCTCTCGACGTGATCACGGACGAGACCGACGATGCTACATCTATCCGCGCCGCTCTACACTCTGCTATCGATCACTGGAACAGCAGCGAAGCAAAACAGCGTCGTGAAGTCGAAGAAGAACAACGCCATCGCGCCGGTCCTTCGAAAGAGCTGCATTTCATGGCACGCACGTACGAGAACCTCCTGAAGCTGGTGCAGAATAACGATCGCAACGGCGTACGGGAGTTCCTAGCTGCGCGCGTGCCTGTAGACAACGCCATCATTGCAGCAGCTGCGCGGACTGGAGACCTGTACCTCGTCAATATGCTGTTGGCTGAAATGACGGAGAAGAAGGCGAGCCAGAAGCCGGAGAAGCCAATGCTGAGTGTGCTTGGAAGTAGTCATTTCGAGATGGTGCAGGCGTTGACGCAGCTGGACCACTTCAATCCTTCGTGGACGAATCGTGCTGGCAAGACATGGCCGGAGATTGCGGAGGAGAGGGCAGGGCCGATGTGGCGGCAGGAGAAGGAATTATTAACGAGGTTGTTCGAGGCTCCTCCTGCTGGTGGCAGCGCAGGGAAGGAGAGGAGGTCGAGTAGTCCTGTTGCTAAGCGTGATGGACTGAAAAGACGGCTCACTCAACCCAAACGAGAAGAAGAGGTTACGAGCAACAGCAGTAGCGATGAGGAGAGGGAAGCCGAGGGACGAGGCAAGAGGAAAAACGGGAGGAGATTAATGAGCCGGCGGGATATGAGGGCAGTGGGTAGCAAAGGTGGGCTGTCCGATCTCGAGGACAGCGAGCTGGACGCGGAAGGTGAGATGGAAGTGGACGAGTCCGAGCCTGTTACAATGACAACGCGCACGATACCCGCGGAGGACGAAGTCATGAAGCCTCCGGAGACGCCGAACACGAGAAGAAGGTTGAGGAGCGAGAGTATATCTTCGCCGGCGCAGCCTGTTCTGACGGCGGCAGGGTCCCCAAAGACTAGGTTGAGGCGGACATCGAGTTCGCTAAGGGGTGCGCAAGAGCTGCCGACGTTGACCGAAGAGGATAAGGACCTCGACCACGATATGACGACGCTGCCTAGCACCAATCACCAGCAAGAGGAAATTCGGATCAAGAAAGAGCGGCAGGAAGAAGCCAAATTCCGACTCGCAGAAGCCCAACGCCTGGAGAACCAACGCAAGGAGGAAGAAGCTGCCGCAGAAGAAGCCCGACGTGCAGAAGAAGCTGCGAGAAAAGCGGAGGACGATCGCATAGCAGAAGAGCAGCGCAAAGCCGAGGAGCTCCGGCAGCGTCAGGAGGCCGAGCAAGCGCGCAAAGCCGTGGAGGAGCGTTCAAGGCTTGAGGCGGAGGCAGAGTCGCAGCGTCGCGCTTATGAGGCGCAGGTGCTTGCGGCGTTACCACGGCCTTTGGCTCGGGTGCTAGATTCGGCGGGCTCAGACCAGAAGCTTACAAATGGAGGCGAGAGGGAGCATGCGTCGCAGCACTTCCTACCCCTCCGTATTCTCGGAGACTCATCGCCGACCATGCAGCCTGAAGAGGCGGACCCTTGGGTTCTGAATCTGCAAGCAGCGCCACTGCTTGGTAAACGAGGCGTTCCACTCTTCTTCCAACCAGAGAAACCCGGCTACACCGGCTCGGTAGCGGAGCTGTGGCAATCAAAACCGTTACAGGAAAGCGACTGGCGGTGTGTAGACCAAGGCCTTGCGCGGCTGGCTTTCGAGGAGTCCGATAACAACGATTCCACCGACTCAACGTACGATACACATGACGACCAAGACCTCTCCATGGCAGAAGAGCTCCGCCGTGCCGCTGCGCGATACCGCACCTTCGCAGACGCTAAGAGCGCTCTACGCAAGGCGGACTCGCCTGTAGCGCTACGACGTGTTCGCTTGTCGGATGTGAGGAAGCATCTACGTCCTGGACATCTCGAAGCGGAAATCGAGCTCGATACGGTAATCCCAGTTCAGGCTCCCGACAGCAACGGCACTGTAAGAGCGGGCGAGGTTGATTTCGCGGAGAGCCTCCGTCGTTTCTGGGAGCAGGACGCTCTTCGTCTGCGAAACCTCCGGGCGGTGGATGACGCCCCTGATGGGCATGGACCGGACACGGCGACCTCTGTGGTGCAGTGGTCGGAGGTGATGGTTGTGCACGAGAAATGAATGTCCAGATTCCCTCTCGGCGGAAAACGTCCACGTCGGTGTGAGCCATCGGTAGGACCGGGAAGCAACGGGCCAGACATCTGGTATAGGACTTGCTGGCAAGGACACCGCTGATATGCGCTGTTACTGTAGAAACATATGATAACCGCAAACGAGAAATGAAGAATACCCTTGTACATACTTACCGTACCGGCAGAAACATCGTCTTCCGCTTAACCTCTCTCAGCTCGGTCGCCATGTCAGCCTTTCAAGTGTGAAGACAACGAGGCTGTATTCTGAGAAGCTCCTAAGAAGTAAGAAGAGGCAGGCACGTCAGGGCTTCCGAGCACCTCCTACCGGAAGCGGGGTTGATATGTGGGTACGGGGGGGGTTGCTTAGGAATCGTCAACCTCATGTCTTTGAACCAGTCGTTTGTCTAAGGGTATTGATATATAAGAGTGGTGAGTTGTTTGCTAACCGCTGGCCGTCCAGACAGACACGTTCGTTTGCCCATCTCAAACGACACCACATCTATCCACGAAAATGTCCTCAGACTCCAACATCAAGCTCTACACCACCCAGGTAAGCACTCATGAGTGTGTGAAAGAGACCGATCGTCAAAACATCACTAACCTCTCCACCTTTTCCTTTCTGCAGACGCCCAATGGCATCAAGATCTCCATCACGCTTGAGGAACTCGGGTATGCATTCTCCGACCACCCATCTATCTCGAATCGCATTGCTGATTGTGTCTAATCTCTAGGCTGAAGTACGAGACGACGAAGATCGAGTTCTCAAAGAACACGCAGAAGGAGCCTTGGTTCCTGGAGATCAATCCCAATGGACGGGTCCCGGCGCTGACAGATACGTTTACCGATGGCAAGGAGATTCGGCTTTTTGAGAGTGGGAGTATTATGCAGTATCTCGTGCAGAGGTATGGGAGACCTGGCTAGGATAGATTACGAGGGGTTAACGACTAATGTGGGTTGTAGATACGATAAAGACCATAAGATCAGCTACCCTGCTGGCTCGAGGGAGGCTGTTGAGGTACGCTTGCTCAGAGTACCTGCACTCCCTGCAGTTGCTGACGAGTCTTGCCTTCAATGGTTAGATGACCAACTGGCTTTTTTTCATGAATGCTGGTGTTGGTCCAATGCAAGGCCAAGGTAAGTACTAATGAGTAAAAGGGCAGTTGTCGTTTCCCTCTGTCTAAGACACTGCTGACCCTTTTACCCTTTTGTTCTTCAGCGAACCACTTCAAGCGCTACGCACCGGAGCAGATTGAGTACGGCATCAACCGGTACCAGAACGAGACTCGACGGCTGTATGGCGTGCTCGATAAGCATTTGAATGATGCGAAGACGGAGTATTTGGTTGGCAATAAGTGTACGATTGCTGATATAGCTCACTGGTCAGTTGACTCCGAATATGCAGTTTGAGAGAGAGTAGGCTGATGTTTGTTGGTATAGGGGCTGGATCTCCGCTGGTCCATGGGCTGGCGTACGTCGACCTCCATAATCGCGGTCACATTCGGTTTACTGACGCTGAACAGATCAACGTCGACGACCTCCCAACCCTCAAGAAGTGGGAAGACCGCATGTGGGCGCGAGAGGCGGTGCAGAAAGGCGCTAACGTTCCTGAACCGTACAAGATGAAGGAGCTGCTGGCTGATAAGGAGGCAATGGAAAAGCACGCGGCGCAGGTAAGTCAGCTTCTGATCAACGCGAAGTGATCGTTGCACGATGTTTTATGAAGTACAATTGCCGACGATGTTTTAGGGCCGTGAATGGGTGCAACAAGGCATGAAGGAGGACGCTGAGAAGAACAAGGCCAGAGCGGCGGAGAAGTAGATGTCAGAGTAAAGACTGGATTGGTAGGTTGATGGTTGTGCACAGGATCTCGCTATGCTTGACCTAGCAGCTTATCTACAACGCAGCCACCTCGGTCGTCTTGCCGGTGAAGACGTCGTAGGTATACCCAACCACTTCCAAGTCCTTCGGTAGGAAAGGATCGGCTTTGATTTTCTCCATGTCTTCCTTCACGCTCTCTTCGAGACTATGATCACTACAAGCAAGAGTCAGTCGATCAACCCGACTCGTAACTCACTCAGCAACACTCACCCATGAAAGCTCCCAAACTCCAACTCATCTACCTCCCTCGCTTTCTCTCCTTCCAGCCCCACCCTCTCCTTCAACAGCTCCTTCACCTTGTCATTAGAAAAGTTCCTCAACCCGCAATCCGCATGATGCATCACTGCCACCGCACCGACGGTATTCCGCCCATACGACATGATCCCGGACAGGACGCGGATCGAGCGGAGCACGTCTTCGGTGACTCTACCGCCGGCATTACGGATGATGGCTGGGAGGACTGGGCCTGCTTCACTGAAGTTCCAGAACTCGGCTGGGTTGGCGCGCGGGTCCATGCAGGAGACTATCATGCTGGCCTTGACGTTGGGGAACTGGGCGAAGCTGATGGAAGGTGTGTGGGAGTCGGCGAAGGCGCTGGAGGGGGGAGTTAGTGGTTGGGTTTCTTGCGGAGCAGTTGGTGGGAGGTGTACTCGTTTCGCTTTGCGATCTCGCGGATCTCTTGGGCAGACATGTTCAATTGGTGCTGTTGTGGCTGACCCGGTATCAACAGTAGCTGGACGTGGGAAAGATCTGACTTTTGGGCTTCGTGAGGGGTGGTTATGCTTGGTGTGATGAAGATGTTCGTAACTGTCGGGTACTCAACACCTACTTATATCTCCAGTAGACGGCGTGCATCATCCCGCAGCACATCACTGCGCACGCCTGACCTACCTGTTGTCTAAGATCCCATAAGCTGAACATCATCGCCTGTGATTGCATTCGGTGTAACTGTTCTTCAGCTCAGTAATCCTCTGACACCGGCGATGTCGAGTCAACACTCGACCACGAAGTCGCCGAAGTGAAGCTGTAGTCGTGACAAAGCTGACAGGAGTTATTTGACATTGTTAGGCTGCGTGATGATGATGTAGGCCCAAGTGTAGGCAAGGGAAGTAGCTTAGCAAAGCTTCAGAGAGATGTACGTGCCCTAGGGCTGGGCTTGTTGCCTGCATGAGTGACCTACAAGGCGGGTCGTCAGCCTTGTAGACACGGACTCCGGCTGGATGATCATCCTGAGAAGGGTCCAAAGGAGGAATGTGTGTAGTGTTTTGCCATAAGAGGCGATCCATACTCCGAAGCTAACTGTACACAACGAAAGAAACGGACCTTGATCTCGACCATAGCTATATGACAGTCGGCCGTAACAGCACTTCGCACTTCCGCGAAAGAGAACTCGCTCTTACGCGACAAACACGCGCTTCCTTCCATGAGTCTACCATGAGAAAGCCTCCTCGAAGAAGTCAATCTCCGTCTTCTCGCACCTGGCCCTCATTGCCTTTCTCAAGTCATCACTCAAGCTTCCAGTTCCACAGCAGCTCACAGCCATAGCGCCAACCTGCTGGCTCTGTTCCTTGTCCATCAAGGCGCCAACATCAGGCTTGCCAGGAAACATCTGCACACTCGAGCTAGGCGAGTGAATCTCCTTCGTGCTGCGTGGGCGTGTGATGAAGAGCAGGATCTTCAAGATGTCACGGCGCTTCTCCATGCCCAGGATCTGCGTCATCCACGGCCTGATCCATTCAAGGTGCTCAGGCGACTGGATGATCCAGACCAAGGTGACCTTGCGTGTGGCGCAGGTGCCGTTGGCGTAGGCAGCTACCAGATCACGGACGTGTGGGACTTGATGGGTGATGCCGACACCAGCCGCGAACAGCATGACCGTGCCGTATGACTGGAAGCTTTGGTTGCCATACGGGCCTTCCACGTAGGCGGTGGTCATGAATTTGCCACCCGGTGTGCGCTCGGCCTTGGAGAACATACGGTCCGTGAAGCCGGTGCGGCGTCGGATGATCAGTGACATGCTAGCAGTCTTCTTTCCGAGAATGTCTTGTCTAGCCGTAGGTAGATTCTTTTCGCCACCCAGACTGTCAATCTCTTGACTCCAGGCAAGTGTGAAAGGATGGCTAGTCCAGAGGCCAACGGAAGGCATGTACATGTAGACGTGCTGTCCTGGCTTGAACTTCCAGGGGTTGGCAATGCGCAGTGTGACTCGGACTGCATCTCCTGGGAGAGCTTCGACTTCGGCTTTGGTGACGCCTCTGCCGATATTGCGACGCACAAGGCTGTAGAGGCGGGCGCTGCGCTCGATGGCCCAGCACAGTATGACAGGCAGCAGGAGTTGCTTTTGGTGTGGCAGACCCTCAAGATGCATCCAAAGCACAACCAGCGTGGTGATGACAAGCAGGATGTGAATGTGCAAGAACGTCTCGTAGAAGGCGTGGCGAATGATGGATGGTGACTGTAGCAGAATGACGATGAAGGCGCAGACACCAATAGTACCGGCCAAGATCGTCGTAGAGGATCCCATGTAGGTAGTGATGTTGTTCCAGCCTTTGGTGGGATCCTCAGTCACTTGTTTAGCCATCCAGAAAGCACCATGGAGAATAGCCTCAAAGACGCAGATCCGGCCGATCCAGCGATGAATCAAGTTGTACGTATCGAAGCTAATGCCGAGCAGCCATATGAGGGGGTTGTTGCGTCCAGCAAGTACGAATAATGGAATCATGTTGAGCACAGCTAGTGTACCAGTGCGGTCACAGACATCACCAAGCCAGGTGGCCTTGTCTCCTTGCCAGTTGATGTGCATTGCACACGTCACAGCATTCATGGCAAAGTATCCAACGAGGATGAATGACTGTGCACGCGAAGGTAGAGTGCCCACATTCATAGCCGCCGAGAGCTTGAACTCGCGGTTGTGCCTTTTACGAAGCAGTGGAGCGACAATGAAGTGCCGCTTGAAGCTCGCCCATCGCTCGTCGGGAATGGTGAAGTACTTTTGCTTGCTGTCGCTCGAAGTGCCGTGGTTGAGGTTCGCTATGCGTCGGATGTGGTGTAGAAGTACTGTGGTCCAGCGGTAGATCATCATTACGGCCGCGATGGCGGCCCAGGTCCACGCAGTGTATTTGCACATGTTCCAGTTTTGATCCCACGCTGCATAGTCGGCCGCGGTGGGCGCCCAGTCGTCGGCAAGTGCGAGAGGTAGGGCGGCTGCGACCAGCAGAGCTTTTGATGTGAACGTCATGTTGGAGAATGAGAAGAAGGTGGTGGGTTTGGCGAGTTGTGGTTCGCAAGACGCAGGTATGGGACTTGGATGTTTGTTCTCGATCTCCGGGCTGGGAGTCCAAGGTCATGTACTCAGTGGTGTCCAGCACGTGTCACGATTTCCAGTGTCTTCAGGAGATGCAGTTATGAACGAAAGTGAAGCCGCGCAGCAGCGATGTCGACCAGCGTGAAGTGGCCGGCGGTGAATGAATGAGCGTGGTGGGAAGCGAGGGACAGTCGGTCTAGGCCGAAAACTTCGCAGCGCGGAAGGGTTGCAGAAGAGTGACGAGAACCCGCCTGTGGTCTCGAGTTGACGGTGCGAAGAGGAGACGCTTGGAAGCTGGCACGAATAAATTGGTCTTCTCCTGCAAGGCGTTTCACATGCAAACGGCGCTTGGCGAAGCAGCGCCAGCTAGCTTCCAAACGGCGAACGCAAACGCAAACGCAGTAATCTGATTACGACTGATTCCTTCTGGCGTCTCTGATTTGCACATGTGATCCTCCTCTCCACCTCTCCCCATCGTCTCAGCGTTGATATCGCGACTTTCAGGAGCTGAAGCTGTTCTCGACCGACGAGAGGACGTCCAATCGGGTGCCGTATGCAAGGTACCGATTATGCTTACCCGCTAGCGCCATCTTCAAACATCTCCTGTGGCCAGTCAATGGACGACCTCACCTCGGATTCCCAAATCCCGGAGCGCTGGTTGTTTGGCAACTTGGCAGGCGACGACGACGACAACCCCTTCCTTTTCGAGCCCAGCAAGCGATAAGTTATCGCTACGCAACCGCACTTTACTTATATTGCTCGACCCGTGGTTTGATCGCGAATGTTCTTCATCTCCACTACATATATGACCATAGAACAGGCCCGTCTCGCCGTAGAACTCATCTGAGACGCCAAAGGTGTCGTCAACTCTCCGAGCCTTGGTAGAAGGACGGACGAACCACTTAGTAAGGATCTGTGACAGCTCGCGTAAATCGCAACTGTAACATCATCCATCTGCCCCAGAACTTTCCACGGGGAGAGATCGGGTGCACAGGACTCAACACGACGAATGGTCGTTCCGCTGCCTCTCCATCATATGAGCAACGGCGAGGGCACTACAGCGACAGTAAACGCCTTGATCGCATTGCTTGTTTGTAGGAGAACGCTGTCATAGGTGGGTTATCTCACATCCCGCAACACCTCACCTACACGCCTACCACCTCGTAGAAATCTCTCACACCCTGCCGGAACCCTGTCTCCCATTCCCACGCATACTGACCGCTCTGCCCACTCTCCTTGATACGCTTCAGGCACCAGAGGTCCAGCATGCCAATCTTGTCTCCACCATCGAAGCCGCGCTGGGAGCGCGAACCGAAGAAGGCCGCTGCATCGGCGAATCCAACGTCCCATCCGTGCGGGAAGCGGTAGTGTTCGTACCTGAAGTCGTGGGTAGAAGGGTCAGCAAGTGTCTCGGAGCTGAGGACAAGTGATAGAAGGTCACAGAGCGCTGCTCAGTGCTTGATGCTGTCTCTGAGAGCGCTGCAGTCACTTACTGGCCCGGAAACTGCGTGTCCCAGTACTGGCAGTGGGCTCCCCACGACGTGCCTCTCCGGTAGTCCTTTTGGCTTTGAGCAGTGCCGATACGAGTGCCGATTTCCGCCGCGGGTGGGGTGAGAGATACTGGCGGAGCAACGGCTTGCCGGTTGTTCATTTGCTTGAAACCCCACTCGCCGCCATCCATCCTACAGCAGAAAAGGGTCAGCAAGTGTCTCGGCGTTGTCGATGAGTCTCAAAAGGTGTCA
>JAABUW010009135.1_pt1 | contig 11384 bp, 6 predicted proteins | sample 5560081 | NCBI WGS metagenome assembly JAABUW01 (sample SAMN10711882, study PRJNA513363) | rock metagenome | isolation source: Antarctica rocks | place: Antarctica: Victoria Land, Knobhead sud | reverse complement strand
AACGCTTCAATTGCTATATCTGTTTGGTTGGTTTGTAGTGTGTTGTGTCTATCTCTTGGAAATGCCAAAAATCTATCGTGGTCTTCCGAGTCTCGAATGGATGCCATTAGTACTGTGTCGGCTCATGTAGAAATCATCTTATTAGACACAACCGCTTTGCAAGGGTTAACCGAGAGTCAGGTCACTAGGTACCTATGTATAGATATGATGTTAGAGCAAAGAAAGAAGAGTTTTAGTTACACGATGAAGTGATGTTCGCCAGTCGAACGCGCTAGTATCCATTGGCCTAGTGCCCGCGGCCTTCTACGGGCGGTCACCTGCAACTAAACTAGCGCTAACATTTCAAGTTAACAGGCAACAGCATTACTACAAGCGATATTTTTCGAGGCTATTTGAGATAGTTTGAGAGGGTTTGAGATGGTTTTCTAACTAACCAGGATGTGCTTTTACCTCGTTGTGATGTAGAAGATTAATAGGGGTGCCTTGGCTTAGGCAGCAGCTTTTGAAAGAGTGAAGATCAACAAGGGACCTGTACTCAGGTAGTGTAGGTGCTGCGGTGCGCTATACCAATGCATTGTTCGACATGATACCACTTCGGAACGTGAAGGATGGTTTCTACGTGAAGCATAGTTCGCGCATACTAAACCAGATGTCCGCATCAAAGCTACCGCGTTGAAACCTCCCGATCCCAAAAGAAAGCAGTGGATCGCGTGGCTTGGGCTTTCTCAGAGCTAGATTGAGTCAATTGACATCAAGCGCGGACGCCATGCGGACCTTTGTCGGTAGGTTTTGCGTCCGAGGGCGAAGCTACTTTCAAATTGCATAAGAGAACGCTACGTCCAGATATCAAATCGATAACTTCAATCTCACCTGGTCTTGAAACACAATTACTCATGAGGATCCTCTCCATAAACATCTTTCTATCACTATTGCACATCTCCCTCACCATGGCAGCAAGTCCATCACCCCAGTGTCCCACCCGGGTCTTAGCCAACATCACAGTCCCAGACACCCCCCTAATCCAGCACGCTCTCGACTACGCCCGCACCCACTCCACCCCCGGCGTCTACAACCACGTCCTCCGCTCCTGGCTCTACGGCACCGTCATCGCCTCAAAAGTCCCCGCCTTCCAAACCATCGACAAAGAACTCCACGCCATAGCCGCAATCCTGCACGATCTCGGCTGGGACCCCACAGGCGCCCTCGTCACCTCGGACCGACGCTTCGAAGTAGATGGCGCCGATGCCGCCCGCGCGTTTCTCAGATCCAAGGCACCGAACTGGGACGAGCATAGGCTGCAGTTGCTTTGGGATACTATCGCTCTTCATACCACGCCGTCGATTGGGAGATACAAAGAAGTGGAGGTGGCGCTGACGGGGATCGGTATCGCGGCCGATTTCTCGGGACCTAATAATGTCACTGCTCCTGGTCTTACGTGGGAGGAGTGGAATGGTATCGTGGAGACCTTTCCCAGGACCGGTCTCCAGGGCGAGGTGCGGGGCATTGCCGTGCATTTGTGTCAAACCAAAAAGGCGACGACGGTGGATACTTGGGTTTCGCAATTTGGAGAGAAATACATCCCTGGATTCAGTCTGGCTGGGGAGCGCGTGATTGATTACATAGAAGGCGGTGTCCCTTCATAGGCGGCAAGAAATTTGTGAAAGCTGCGTCGTCATGGATCAATGAGAGATCAGATATTCTGTTGGGCTTCTAGCTTCAGCTTGTTCAATGTCTATAGCATCTACTATAACCTGCGTCACGAGGGCTGTCTGCGGTATAAAGTCGCGGCACGAAGACCTTTATCCCTTACATGGCTCCTTTTCTAATATTGTATTCTCAACCAACCATATATTCGTCAATGACTATAGCGCGATCATTAATGATTTCCTAGGGTTTCACACCACCGCAAATTGTGGGGGGCTGGCATTGCACTAGGATATGCAGCTACGAATTGGATTGGCATGCCTATAGTATTAGTAAAGTGGGCCCCCTATAGAGCGAGTATATTACGCCTAGTACAGTTTTACATAGTCTTCTCAGCCAAGGTAGCGATTTGTACCCCTACTTTGATTTTAATCCTCTTGGAATCTTTCTACCGCGCTATCTGCAGTGAGCTTAGATGCTGAGGTACCTACCTACTCATGGTTGATGAACAGTCTTGATAATACCTAGCTTTCCCTTCTCTGAGCTGGGTGATTATTGAACGCAGGTGCATACGCGGATTGCGACGCTCCTAAAATAGACAGGTGTCGCTAAGGGGAGATGGTAGGGAGGCAGGGAGCTTCATCATCTGAAGTCTTATTGCGTTCAGCTTACCGTATTGTCCTGTAGCATCGCTTCGTAGAATCGTTGCTTTTCATTGATGAAGAGCATGTTTAGTGTCTACGCTTTGTAATTGTTTTCGTTCGTTTCTCGACACAATACTTGCACCATCGTCTTGTAAGATATTGGGTTGAAGGTAGGAAACCCTCTAATCGTCCTCCAATACCGCTTCGATTAAGCTTCCAGCCGCAGCCACCTCGGTCCAGATACCAGCAACTTTCAGGCCAGCAGACCATAACAACTCCCGCCAGTGAGCCTCCGTGCGCTCGGAGCTAGCAAGAACAGCCATCACCATCCAGTCCAGAGAGGTCATCTGCCAAGAGGCTCCGGTATCCGGTACTATGTTGTCGTAGATCAGAATCTTGCTGTAGCCCTTCTTCATGGCTGATTTGATATGTTCTAGGATCACCTGGCATTGGTCGTCATTCCAGTTGTGGAGAATTGAATGCAAGTAGTAAGCTTTCGCTCCTGTCGGCCATAAATATCAGCATTTTTCGGTGGTCTGATAAGAATCTCGGTTTTCTAACCTTTGACGGGCTGTGGTGTAAAGAAATCATGAACCGTGGCCTCAATGCCCGAATTGCTTTTCTTGAGTTCGGCGATGACGCTCTCTGTATCCTGGAGGATTGATCGTCCCGAGATGTGTGGGAATCTATCCTTGAACTATCGAAGATCGTGACCCATACCTCCACCCACATCGACAAGAAGTACCTGGTCTTTAGGCACTCCCTCCAGCCGTTCGACTATAGGATAGAACCCTTCGTCCATCCATTGGGGCCTTCCTTCGTTGTATGCTGACATGTGGTTCGAGAAAGCCCGGGCTACGCCTGGATGAGCGTTCAACCATTCAAACAGCAAGGATTCTGTATCCATGGCGTACTGGAAAGGGCCATGAAGAGCGTCATCTGGGTTTCGGTAGCCTTGCGATGCGAAGTATGCAGGAATCTTCACGAGAGAAGGGTGTATGCAATCGAAACTGTGAGCCTGTGAATGAATACCCTCGAGGAATGGAAAAGATCAGGGTATAGAAGAGTAACGGTACCAGTATATCACTCCGCCTTCGTATTTTGGTTCTGCGAGAGCCTGCGAGAAGTGGGTGAGGCCAAACAGATCGATGCCAATCTCTTTGATTACCGACATACTGGCAAGGTGCCGAAGAATACGCCCTAAAGCGAGACTCGTTACAACCCAACCCGTCTGTTCGAACCCTATCGTTTCCACGACGACATACCAACAAGACGAGGATCGGCATCAGCCTTGGAAGCAAGTTGGCTGCACGTTTTCCCCGTCCCTCCATCTTCTGCTAGGTTTTTGAATATGCCCAGATCAATTGCTAGTCGTGTAGCAGCGTTCCTCGTAGGCTATCAAATTGCTTAAGTGAGATCATATGCCACGATGGAAAAGAGAAGGTGCTGACTTCTGCCCAGTACATCCGCAAAGTTGACTCAATTGGTGTCTCAAGAGTAGCGATGAGAGACTGAGCTTTCGCTAGAATTTCCACTCGTGTGCCATTTGCAGAAAGCAAACTCTTTTGTCTGTAAGTGGCCAGGTCGTCTAGCAGAATGGAAACTTGCTCCGTCTGCGTAGGTGCCATTTCGGTGGAGGACATAGTAAGAGTCGAACAGGGCAGAAGAATATTCTTCTCGGAGTAGTGGTCAAATTCGTCAGTAATAGGCGTTGCTGTCAGAATTAGAAAAGTTGTAGAGATAGTGCTTGTAGGCGCGTCAATAAAACATTAAGCAGTATTCAAATCACGGAGAAAGGAAGCGACGTTGATGAGGTGTTCGATCCTTCCTCTCCTTCCCTTTCAAGCTAATCTTAGCTTCGGTTGACTGCAGGAATCTAGTAGTGATGACATTCTGCGATCTCTCTAATGGGTCCCGGAGGAAGCTTTCTAGCGGCAGGATCAATTTTAATTCGAGGGACACGGCACGGCTCCTACCAACAGCGTCTGTGGTTATTCTGTGGCTGACTGTATAAGTTCATCGGTGCCAATCATGTAAGTCTACCACTTCCGTGGCAGAGAGGAAACTTCGCCACGCCGCCTTGAGCTTGTGTCTGGCCGTATCTTTCCTTTGATTAGGAAAATGAATGAGACCTGACAGTAAGCTTAGTGGGAGAATTCAGACATCCGCTACTCTCAAGCAGCTGGACGAGGAGATGAAGAGAACGACGACGATGCGGTATGGTTCCAGACGTCTGCCGCCAGAGGAGTTTCGTCATGTGATCAAGCTAGCCATGTTAGTCAGCTCTAGTGGCTTGGCAATCTCGTCAGTTTTGGCTCCTGATGTTGTAAAGTACTGACAAGTTTTCTTTGTCAAGCCGCGTCTTGGCCGACCTGAATTATGGGTCAAGATACGCGAGGTAAAGATATCTCTATCAAGTCTTGAGTACCAAGATGATGACACCGTCCTATGGTCTCGGCACTTCTTCTTCCTGAGCCTACAATTCATGCTACAAGCCTTACAGCCCACAACGCGATATATATACAGTCCATTAGCTGTTCTAAGCGTTACCCTACTATTCTCCGCCTCGTTATTACACTAAGAGGTGTATAACCATTATTGCCGCTTCTACCTTTCATCTCTACTCCGAACGTTGGACGCCTATCCTTACCCCAGCAAGGTCACTACTTGTGATTGCATAGATGCTGACGATATTGGCGTTTCTAGCTGAGGCTATATCTGCCTTGACCCAGGCCAGAGTTGAGGGCTAAGAGGCTGGATGGGTCTAGGATGATGAATATTTCGGAAGCTTTTGGAATATGTATATAAGTAAATAAGGAAGGGCATTGAAGGCACTAATAAGGCTAGGGAAGTACGCTGACAACGATTACTCTCCATTCACTCCCGTCATACAATCAGAACCATTCCACTGTAAGTCAAGCCTTGACACCATTAGCGACAGGCTCTTCGGCTGCACTCCCGTGGCCCTTAACCTTCTGTACAGCAGATGGCTTGTGTGCAGCCACCGGCGACTTGGCCAACACATCAGCACCATGACCGTCTTCTCTCCAAAGTACTTTCCCACCAGCACCATCAGTTTCACCGCCACCATTAGGTGAGCTTGGCAAGCCATGCAGCACGCGATGAACCTCACCAATACCCCAATTACTTGTGGCGCGCTTCACACCCATACCCGGGCGTCTCAAGCCCTTCTTTGCCTTGACATCACTGCGCTCGTCGAGATCTTCAGGCTTTGCAAACTCCCATTCCGTTGGCGCGACGAAATTACCCAGCGTCTCCGAGGGTTTCTCCTTGTTGAAATCCCAAGTGTCAATACCTTGAACGTCCTTCCATTCTGGCTCGCCTTTGTACATCTCCCTCAGTGCATTGACTAGGTCTTTATACGTAGCGGCGGACTTGTCCCAACCCTTGAGGCGCAGAAAGCTTTGTTTCAGTAGGTTCACATGTTTAAGCGCTGTCTGTGATGGCATCGTGTCAATAGTTCTGTCGTCGCCATCGTCACCTTCAACGACGAGACGAAGGATGCTCTCGTGCACGCCTTGCGCTTCGCGGTAGTGGGCCATGGAGGTGTACAACTCGGATAGAAGCTCGGACATTTCCAGAGTCTTAGGGTTTAGGGAGCCCCAGACACGACGAAGGTTGTAGCTGATGTCCTCGCAAAGACGTATGGCGCGAGAACGGTGGTCTTTTTTGAGATAGCGGGCCTGGACGAACCGATGTCCAATGGCGATGATAGTGTCTGGTTCCCATTGTTTCTGTACCTCGCGGGACGACCACAGGAGATCGAGCAACCACTGAGATATGTATCAATAACGATGCGCATCTTTTCAAGCTTGGAAATTAGTGAAGAACATACCTCGAGATCAGCAAAATTTTGCTGGTCACCCAACAGACCGGCAAGCTCGTTCAATTCTGGCAGCCTCAGTCGTACAAAATTGATGTTAGAGTCTTTGCAAGCACGCAGGACTTCATGGATGATGTTGCGGGAAAGTTCGAGCATGCTCTCCCGAAGCTTAGTATTGGTATCGGCTTTCAGTGGGATTTCAAGACCACGTCCCACCATGAGCGCGGACAGCTTGAAGCCGTTGGGAACATTCTGCAAAAGATGGAAGGCACGTTCGTGCTTGATGAGTTTGAGTGCGCAGGACGTGACCTCAAACGCCTCTTGGGTGTGGCCTTTATTGAGGAGTTCCCTGACTGTTGCAATGCTCGCAGCGCATGCAGCATTCCCAATCTGCACATCGCGGGTTTGCTTTCCAAGTTCGATAAGTAGCCCAATGTAGAATATGCGGCTAATTTCTTCGCGGCTCTTGATGGTCGTAGTCCATTTCTTGATGAATACCTGGAAGGCTTCCTCCTCCAAGCGCTCTTTCTGAACCTTGCGGTGGTGATCCGCAAGGAAAACTCGGAGTCGAGCAGCGTGTACCAAGATCACCGTCACATCTGTCTCGGATTTGACGCAGCGGTGGTACGCCTCATAGAGAAGAGTCTCCATGAGAAGGTCAGCCATGATCTCAGAGTAGCTGACAACTTGTCCGCGGATGACCTGCTCGAATGTCACTAGAAAGACGTACGATACCCTGCCGATAACTTTGTCGAGCTTGAAGCTAGATTTGTCCTTAGTCACTCCAGTGATGATCTGTAAGCGCAAGTCCTCAATCATTGTGCGGCCTTGCTCGGAAAGCCCACAGGTGATGTAGGTGCTGCCCAAGGATCTTGCCGCTTCATGAAGGGTCTTGGAGTGTTTCTCCACCTTGATAATTTCGATACAAGCTTCCACAAGCGTACGAAGGATGCTGGTATGAGTCTCCTGCTTCTTCAACTTCATTTGCAAGAGAACCAGTTCTCGAAGACAGGTCAAAGTGTCGGTATGGGCCCAGCCCAGTGTGATTTTGAGGGACTCGAAGCGCTCACGAACAATGATGATAGCACGCTCTATGATCGTGATGGATACAGAACCGTGGCTACAGAGTGAGACATAGGCCTTGTTGAGGCTCTCCTTGACTTTTGTGATCGTCATGGTGGAGATGGTTGACGTTGTTGTTGTGGTAGTGGTGGTCGTCGTGGTATTCTTGATCGTTATAAGGACGTCTTCGTATATGGAGATGGCTTCGTGGATGTACGTTTCGCTTCTCATGCATAATTGAGCCAACTCAATAGACGCCTTGATGGTGATAACGGCCGCGGCAGTGAAGACTTTGATGCAAGTATTGCGGTATTCGATCGTAAGTTGCCGCAGGACTGAATACTGGCAGGCCTCATGATGTTCTAGAACGTAACGGTAACGCAGGTAGAGCATCTCAACAAAATCGGTGGTGAAACTGTTGTGTCCGTGGTGTCTGTCTCTCCAAGTCTCCCACAGGATTTTGCAGGCGATCTTTAGCTTCTCCCAATGCCCTGATTCATAGTGCACGCGACACATGGCAAACATCGCGTTCAAGGCATCGACGTGGCAAATGCTTGATCCGTGGTTGAGCACGGTGATGATCTCTTCATAATACTCATGAGAATGCCCATGCCCATGGTCACAGCACAACGACCCCAGAAGGTAGAGCGTTCGGATCGTCAGCTTGTGAGACGCTCCCAATCTTTTGCGATATTGAATGAGGAGTTCTTGGTAAACTTCGATCATCTTGTGCCAATGGTGATGCTCCTCGTAAAATCCGATCAGTACTTCGTAACATCTGACAAATCGGCCATCCTCAATGTGGCAGGAGTTCCGGCAAGCATGATAAATGCGTACGTAGATCTCTTCAGCTTCGTGGAAATGGTACGAACGTTGGTGGCATATTGCCAGACTAATGGCAATATCGATTGCACCAGTCCCAAAGTGTTGGGGTAATGCGAGGGTGCCGGCTCCGGATACGACAAACTTCCAGATAAGAAGAAGAGATCTCCTAGTAACTTCGAGAGCTTCTGACCATTGCTCAAGCTTCATGTAATATGATATAAGGCTCTTACATATCGAAATCGTCTCGGACGTCACCTCTTCGCTCGTAAGCCTGGATTCGAAGACCTCCTTGACAACTGTCTCTGTGGTCGATGATGTCGTCGTAGAAGTTGTAGTCGAGGTCGATACAGTACTTATTGATGTTATCGTGATGATCTCTTCGATGGTCTCGATGATCAAGACTTCGCAGGATGCCGCATGGTCAGTCTTCCCCTTGACTTTGAACCAGCTCCAGCACTTTCTGAAAACGGACACAGCTATAGAGAAGAGACTAACAGCCCGCATAAGCTCCCCAACGATTTTCAACCGCAAGAAAATGGTCTCCGACTCGAAATCGTATTCTTCGTATTCGGTCCATACGCAGATCAGGATGTTGCAAGCTTCTTCATGTCGGTGGCCACGTCGCAGGAATCTGACGTACTCGAGGGCAACATCAATCATATGAATGTGGATCTCGACCCCATGATGGTGACCAGAATGGTGGCATCGCTCGGTGAGGCGCCTCCAGAGCGTGACGTAGAGATCCTCTGCCATAAAAAGCTCCTTTCGTGCTTCATAGGATAGCGCTAGTTCTAAGGTCAACTGGATGTGACGGATGTCCCATACTTCGAGCCCCCTTGTAATCTCCAGAATACCTGTCTCATACTCAATCACGTTGGTCTTGTTGTCGCCCTTCTTGAGCACAATGGTAAGCTGCTTGGAGATACCCGTCTCTTCCTGCATGTAGCATGTAAGCAAATGATCAGTAGAGGGTGCATGCTGCTGGCAGGATCCAGGCACTGGGGTCCAGTGAGAATAGCTTACTTCAGATCCCGTGCCAAAGCGCGAGATGATAATTTCACGAAGCTCACGGCAGACAGCCTCGGCCTTTTGCTCCTCGTGTATCTCAACATACAGCTTAGCGAGCATCTTATAATACCGGATGACAAGATCATGGGTCTGGCCATGTTGATGCTTGTGAACATCGATGACATATTTCAAGGTCTCTTCCTTCCGTGTAGCAAATTCTGTACGAGTGGTTATTGTGGTAGTTTCCGTCATGGTCAAGAAAGTTGTAGCACAAGTGACAGTGAGCGTGTGATGTTTGCGAAGTACTGCTTGACCAATGCGCGATGCGCGATAGAAGAAATTGCCGGCTTCCGCTGTCCTGGACGTCGACCGGAAGAATGTGCCACAGGCAATTAGGCTTTGGAGCACGCACTCATGCTTTTCAGTGAAGACTGACTCTCGCACACGAAGTGCGAGGTCATAGGATTCGCCACTGAAAGTTTGAGGGCCCCAGCAGGCCCATTCCAGCATCGCCATGGACGTCGAGCTGGGAAAGATGCCTTTGAATTCGGAAGAAAGCTGAAGGGATCTCTCCATGTACATGGACGAAGCTTGGATGTGGTTGGTCCAATAGCGTACTGCATATTCGAGTAGTACATATTTGGTGAAGAGCTCATGGACATGGGTCTTGTTGATTACCTTCAGTGATGGCTCTTGATGCTCGGTGAGGTTAAATTTACAATAGGCCAGAAGTCTCATGGCGAAGTCCGCCTGGGTATCTCCAGGTTTGAGAAGTGCTGGTGTTCCATGGATCTGAAGCCCCTGTAGATATTCTCGGATGGCTGGGTGCCGGATTCTGACAAGTTCGTGTTGTATGAGTACCAGGGGGCCCAATGCCACAAGAAGGTCTTTTCCGATATCCGTCTTTCTTTGGATTGTATTCCGGTTTTGCAGATCTACCTGAAGGAGGCTCCTGATCTCCAAGAGTGTCATTGGCCGTTCTGCGACAAGCATCCATGACAAGCTGAGCCTCGCATCGAATTTGGCTAAGTCACAGGCTTCGGTCATACGCTCTATCGTTTGGTCCAGTGACAGGGGTGTTTCGTTTGCAACCTTGAGGGCTTTCTCAAACGCATCTGAGGACGATTCCTTTCTGAGGAGATAGATTGTCAAAAGTAACCAGAGAAAATTTCCGTGCGCTGTGTGGATCAATTTCTCGACGATGATTTCACGGGCATGTCCACCGAGATTTTTGTAATGGACGTAGTCCTCGAGCGCATGCTCCGCAATGTGGCGAAGATCTTCCCGGGTATAATCAGGCTTGATTTGAAATGGTTGAATCTTGCCCCTGCCAGGTTTCTTGGGAGAAGTACGGGAGAGGGTGACGGCCTGGAGCCTACCATGCTTGGAAGTGAGGAGCCCCATATATTCCATGACCGATTTGACGTTGTCGTGATTCTTTAGCTCGTCAAGACCATCGATGACAATCATCAGATGGTCATCTCCTTTTCCGGCAAATCGGTCAAGCCCAATAGCCAGAGCGTTCCACAAAGCTTCTTCGAGCTTGGTGACACTGAAATCTTTCGAAATCGAGAGGTCGTAGGCCTTCACAAGTGCATGAAAGAGAGACTCATCACCAACGTTCTTCTCGAAGATTTGCAACGAGAGGCTTTTGGCTATGGCCAAGGATGTTGTCGTGCTGGGGATATCGGACTCGACTGTGTAATAGAGCGTGCCATCTAAGAAAAACGGAGATCAGTATGTCATACTCTCCATGAAACCTGATTCCAGTCTTGGGTATCTGCATCTACGAGCAGTCCCGAAAAAGACAACACTCACAAGTCTTCTTTCCCAACGGCCTCTGCAGTCTGTCTACGGTCCATCGAGACAGATAAGTCTTCCCACAACCTTCAGGACCATGCAAAGCAAGAACATCCTCTTGGCTGCGCGAAAAGTCTATGAGGTGTCTGTGAAACCATTCACAGGTGTACTCATCCCGATGTTCAGGAGTCAGCAGGCGCTCCTTGTGGAGCTTCTTCAACATGCGGTCACGGGTGTCAAGCCAGGATCGAAGGGTCGCAATTCCCAAGGACTCATTCTCGCCGAGCTGGTGCTTCCATATCGCATCTGTGATGTACTTCTCTCGGGTGTAGAACTCGTCGATCTGACCACCGAAGAGGCTCATGAAGTCTAGACTAATTTCGCCAGACAGCATGCCGTGCACCGCGGCATGATAGTAGATACTGACATCTCGGACCAGCTTGAGCATGCCGTTGAATGCCTGGCCAACCTCGGTCCGAATATGGGGGGTGACGGATAAAAGCTTGTTATGACCAGAAAGGAGCGAGATAGATATCCCTAGTTGGTAGAGAACTCCG
>JAABUW010009130.1_pt1 | contig 11387 bp, 12 predicted proteins | sample 5560081 | NCBI WGS metagenome assembly JAABUW01 (sample SAMN10711882, study PRJNA513363) | rock metagenome | isolation source: Antarctica rocks | place: Antarctica: Victoria Land, Knobhead sud | reverse complement strand
ACAATGGCAGGCGCACTGCAGTCAAATCCATTTCATGGGAGGATCAAGACTGCAAATGCTATGATACTATCCTGTCCCGCCGATGGCTGTGTGAATGTGTCATGCAAACAAAGTCTGAGTCAGCAATCTATTGGTGTTGGGAATTTTGTAAAAGATTTGTGTTAAAGGCTATGCAGCTTGGCAAAGATACAACTCTGGCTCAGATGGAGCAGCAAACAACGGTCATAAAGGTGTGGTCCGGCAACCAGCTCACTCAACATGAGGTCACTCTGGTGGAGTTCTGGGATGAGTTTGAACCCAATTGGAGATTGCCTGTAAGTTGGCTGGTACATGCAAGCAGCGTTTGATGCTTTGTATTATGAATCACATGGCATATTGTGTTGAGATGTGCACATTTGGTGGGTCATTGGAAGCACTGCGCGTGTGACATTGCTGATCTGCAGCATCAGGTGTGGATATATTGCATGCTTCAAAAGTCCTGCAGCATCCTGGAAATGCTTTTTATTGTTGATACAGCTAACTTATTATTGCCCTTATTGTTGTGGTTTATGATGATTATCTTCAAGCACCTGAGCCAGGGTATCTTTTTTGCAGCTGCAAAACTGGCAACAGAACCAGTTCCATTCAGTCCCAGGAGCAAGCCGTGAGAATCACGGTCTGCAAAACATGCAAGACTCTTATGATGCGGGCAAAGGCATGGAACTGCTACAGCAAGCTGTTGGGCATTGGGCGTCACGCCCTCATGTGGTGAAATACATAGTGGGAGAAAAATGTACAGATACTGAAAAGGTCAGGACTGTCTCTTGTGGCCTGGAAAACTGTTGCTTGACCATACATGGTTTGCTTATTCCTCAATGGCTGTTACTGATACAGGCAGCACTTTTGACACTATGTTGCTTGTTGTACAGAGCACAAAGCAGGCAGGAAAGAGGAAAGCTAGTGCTCTGAATGGCCTCCTACCAAGTCACTGGGGTGCACCAAGTCACCCAGGTGCAGCGGCATCTGTCTCTCAGCACGATGAACAGCCTGAGGCCTCTACTGAGCGGAGCTCTGCTAACTCATGTGAGGACTCTTGTAGCCGTCAAATCTGGCACTGTCATCAAAATCAGTGCATGCTGCTGCTGCCCATTGACAATCTGTTGGCGTTCATGGGATCTGCATCACATCCTGAGGTGCAACGGCAGGCTGCGGTTTCTTCCCATTTCACAAAATGATGGCTTTCACCCAGCACTGGTTGTGGTCCATACAAGCAAAGTATGATGTCACAGTTGCAGTCTATCAAACTGCTGTGTTTTGATGCTGTAGATTCAAATGCAGAGGTGGATGCTGCCCCACTTGCTGCTTGTAGCACAAGCAAACAAGGCACAGTCAGCGCAGAGCAGGTTCCCTCTATTGAGGTCAGCATTAATGGCCAGGCAAGTAGCCACCACTCAAGTCAAACTGATGCCAGGCATGTCAAACATGGCGTGCTCGGGCGTCTGCCCTCTTTTGTATATTTTGCTGACAACAGTCAAGCTCTTGAAACATTTCGCTGCATGTATCGTGGTAGATCAACCAAACACGGCTGCAGCGGGATAGCTTGTGAACACAAAAAAATATGCTACGCTTCCAAGCTCTTGTTGAGCTGCATCCTTTGTGGCTCCACATTTTGATAGGTGCTTGTCCAACAATGTAGTCTTGTATGGTACCATGTTTGACCCCATATGCTTGCTGTCTCAGGTGTATTTGATGCATCCAAGGGATGCTGTACATTGCCGAGCGGCTGCTGTGCCACACCAAATGCCAGGTGTTCCAATGACTGTACAGGACTTACAGCAGAGTAGTGATGTCACAGCTAGTGCAAGTGTGATCTCAGACACTGGATTTCTCGATTTTCTGACAGATCCAGACCTATGGGATAATGTCAACACAGGGTCTCTTCGGCTCAATGTCAGACTGGCAAACATGGCTGAACCTGCAGAGCAGAGCAGAGCTATTCATCAGCTCCTCACCTCCATCACCACCAAGTGTGGCATGGACTGTGCTTTTGCCATGACAATCAAAGTGCCTGGAAGCACACTGAGCTGCTCCAAGTCTGCTGGCATCAGCCTTGTAGAAATCAAGGAAGCCAGTGGGCTCCGTCCTGTGATTTCAGCAGTGTACTTTAGCCATACAGAGCCTGACCAGATGATACTTGAAGGCTGTCTCTCGGAGGCTTGTACATTGTGGTCCTTCAGTGACAGTGCGAGGTCTGTAAAATACCTTCAAGTGGTCAAGACAGCAGCCAAGAATGAGGTTGCTGAGACAACAGTCAAGAAGGAGGTTGCTGAGACAGCAGTCAAGAATGATGTTGCTGAGACAGCACTCAAGAATGAGGCTGCTGAGACAGCAGTCAAGAATGAGACTGCAGAGACAGCAGCAGTCGGCCTGAGCAATGCAACCCCAGGTCAGACCTCGTACATGACACAGTATTGTTGTTTCTTATTTAGGCTGTGACCAGATTGTCTAGTCTACGTTTGTCCGTTGTGTGTGTCTTGAGAAGGTTTACACTTGGTGTGCTCCTTGCATTGATTCCCAAGCACTACGCTGCCGTTGTGGGTTGCACTGTTGAATCCCCCTACTGTGTTGAAGGACAGCTCCTTGATTGGTCAATTGATTCAAACCTGTGCCAACCTTTGCTCTCGCATCAGCCAGGTACTACAGCTCCTTTTAGGCAGGATTGCTGCTGTGTGTATTGTAGTTGCCACACTCAGAGCTCTGGTTTGTTTACAAGGCACCAGAGGTGCTGGGAGCATCAGTTCCTGCAGTCATGATCATGAGAACCAAGAGGATAAAGAGGCAGAGGCGGTTAGCGTAAGAACCAGAGCTCAGACCAGGGCTCAAAGCTCGAAGGCTGTAATGCAGGAGCTTCAGGTAGCTTACTCTGTCAATCATGCAGTGCAAAGGATGCTTTGAGGTCCAAAACATCACTTCTCTCAATTTACTCAGCTAATCTAGTGCAGCAATCAATGTAGGACTGGCTGACTGACCGGCCAACACTGCATACACTGGGAGGCTTTACCTGTAGCAACTAGCTCCTGCATTGGTCTGGCTTTGCCATGAAATGCAAGGTCCCTGTGACTCTTTGTAGAGAAAGAGGGCAAAGGAAGGGCAGATTTTCGCTGGCCTCGTGCAGAGCAAGAGGGCAAAGAGAGGCCAAACAGTAGAGGGTGATGTAGCGACGCAATCAGCAGTCGGTGCGTTTGGTGTACCAGATGCTACTGGGACGGACGCCCCAGAAGCTTCTACAGCAGCAGCAATAGCAGCTGATGTTGCACCACAGGAGCCTCTTGCTGTTGGCAGTAGCAAAGTCACACAAGCTGTACAAGGCACACCAGCCGCACCAACAACTTCTACAGAGCCAGGCGCTTTAAGAGGGTCTGCTTCCGATGGGGTGTCGCAGCAGATACCAAGCTTACAATACATTGAACATGTCTTATTGTCAGCTAAGCAGAGCCCTGAGGACAGGGATGCTGCAGCGTATCATGGCACCATAACAGTGCAGATGCCAAGGAGTGTCTTGGACAGCGGCAGCTTTTGGCTGCAAGCCCAATGCGGCAACTGCATGTCAGAGCCATTTGCCATGCCAAGATATGTAGTGACTGTGAAGGAGCAAAGCATGAGCCGCTTTCAAAACCACTGGAGGAGATTCATGTATTCCCCAGACACCTTGAGAAGGGTCCAGTAAGTTCTCAGCTACACGTTGATGTCATGTTTCAGAGAAGCCAATCAAAATTCTTCAAATTATAACATGTTTTTGTGCATCTGTCATGCAGTGCGGCTCTGCATGCTCATAGCAGCAACTTAGGACCGTTTTATGACCCTGACTCTGGAGGAATGCCTTTGGATTCATGCAGATTGCACTTTGTACTGCACAACATGTCTGAGACTTGTTGAATAACATACTCACCTTTTAGCTTGCACGCCAGACCACAAGTGACGCTGTGCCATTCATGACACCACATATCCTTGTGCTATGTGCTCTATATGCCCGTTTCATGTCTTTAATCGAGGCAAACTACCTTTGTGTCTGTGCAGGTGGACCGGTGACCCTATTGTTGCTAGGGCACAGCATATCTCTGCTTCACTCCACTCTGAATTGGGGCCGGCAGCCGCACAGACATCTATTGATGTCAATAAAGAACACAAAGACGGACACGGTGACACTTCAGACTTTAGGCTTCTACATGCTTGCAAGGTGGGGAATGCGGGGCTGGCTGAACATTTGGCCTGGCAGGCAGTGACAATGCAGAGCTATAGGTCAGACGACAGTCAGCGTTTGACTTGCAATATTATGATGGAGAGGGACTCAGAGGGTGTCTCATGCTTGCATGCCATTGCTCAGAGCTCATCTGGTAAGATCTTATGAAAGGCTGACAATAGCTTTCAGGTTCTTGGCCACACTCAGATTCCGATACATGCTTATATGTCTTGTGTACTTCTGTGTTATGCATTCAGCTTTTTTGTACATCATCACCTGCAGTTGCTGATTCTCTCAAGGTTTCAGTCTCATTGTCATGACAACAATGAGTATAAGCTGTGTTGGCGCTGCGCATTGCTGAACATGATGGCAGAATTTTACACGCTGGTATTCATTGTGTGTGCTATTGTCAAGTTTTCATTATTGTATGGTACAGCCTTGAGTTAGCCAGTAACAGAGGAACATAACTGTTCATTGACAGTCCGGGTCTCACTGTTGCAGACCTGAGCTTCATGGTTCTCCCCAACCTTATGAACGCTGCCGGAGCAGAGCTGATGCATCTCAGGACCAGATGGGGCCTTCATGCCATGCATTATGCTGCTGGGAATTTGGTTCAAGGGTGCCAAGTCTTGACTCAGATGATTGAGTATTGCAAAATATCTTCTAACCAGGTACTACACCGCCATTTGCTTGTGATTCTCTTCTCAAGATAGCAAGCCTCAGCAAGCAAATTGCTCAACAACAATGCATGAAGCAATGTCATGCTCCCGCCCTGTGCTGAGATCTGGGGATGCGCATCACAGGATGCTGGTGGGCTTCTGGAGTGCAGGGACGCAAGGGGCTGCACTCCCCTGCATTGGGCAGCAAAGGTTGGCAATGCAGAAGCCATCACATTGCTGCTTAAAGCTGGGGCTGATCCAAATGCTCAGGACCATGCTCAGGCATCTCCGCTGCATTATGCTGTAGTCTCCCCCACAGCATATAGACTCGAGTGCATCACGGCAATATTGGCCGCGCCGTCGCCAACACAAGCAAGTGTCACAGCCAAGGACATTAATGGTCAAACGCCCATGCATTGGCTAGCCGGAGCCTGTCATTTGTGTGTCCACCTGGAAGCAATTGATATGCTTCGGATGAGTGGGGCAGATGTACGTGCAACAGATAGTTTAGGTAACTCTCCCCTGCACAATGCCGCAGCCAGCAGCAGCCTGCCAACAACAGCATTACTGCTTTCTCCTTTTGGAGCAGCTACTCAGGCAGTGAATGTGTATGGCGACACTGCCTTACACACAGCTGCAGGCTTTGGCAACCCTGCTTTGCTGAAATATCTCACTGGGGAGATACAGGAGACAGGTTCCCTTTCTGCAGCTCTGTCTTGTACCAACAAGGCAGGGTACACCCCTCTGCAGCTGGCTGTCGTAGTGGGCTGGAGTAAGGCAGCAGTGTGCTTCTTGTTGCAGCTTGAGCTTGAGCAGCATCAGCAGAAGTTCAGCGGTCAGCTCCTTAGGCTACTTGTTGCACAAGGGTGGCGCTCAGAACTAGGGCCAAGTTTGATGCGGCAGGCGTTGGCAGACGGGGTCAGTTTGCCTGCTTTGTGGAATTCTGTGCAACTACTGAGCAAGCCAAGAATGAAGAAACTGCATGACATCACAGGGGAGCCAGTGCAATCAGCCAGCAGGTTTCGGTCGCAGTTGCATGTGCGATTCTCCAACACAGTAACAGGCCCCAACAGGTTGCTGAGGGTCAGAATGGTGTTGAGGCTGTTCCGGATTGCAAGCAGTGCAGGTCAGAGTGTCGAGAAAAATTGACTGTATGCCAGAAGTCAGCAAACAGCACTGCGTTCTAACAGAGCATGGCATTCGATTTTGTCAACAGCGTATGCGTCCAATCGTTACCACTCAGGCTGAAGGCCATCAGTATTGATACGCTGCTTTGTATTGCACTTAAAGTGGTGGGTGCAGATACATCTCTGCACGAACACAAACTAGAAGCTTAAAAGGACTTTCAGCAGCATGCCTCGCATCCAAATTGAGGTTTGTACTACAGGTGGGTGGGAGAAAGCGGTGCCAAAGGCTGTGGACTTTGTAACGGCAAGGCGGCCTGCTGGCTTAGACCCTCGCCCTCAGAGCAGCTTCATCTTCTCACAGTCTCAGACAGTCCTGACAGTCTTTGACAGGTTTTACGACCTGCCAGAATACATGCAGTCGTACAACCAGCCAGTCAAGGCTGTGGATGAAATTCTGTCAGGCTTGCTGGATTCTAGCAACAGCCAATCTGATCACTTTCTGGGCAGCCTGGCATTGTGTCATGGCCCATTTACTGGTCATTACTGGTTGGTTGATGGCCACCAAAAGCTAATAACTCTTCAGCTGATTCTGGCGTTTGGCATGCACTGGGCCAAGCGCCAAGGCGCCAGCCAGGCTGCGCTGTTTGATGCTCTCAAGAGTTGTCTTTGGGCAGAGAAGGCTGAGGAAGCACCTTCAAGGTACCAAGAAAGCATCTCTTCAATTCGGTGTTGTCATTGTTGTGCAGCGGTGAATGCATGTTGGTGTTTGGTTGTGCTAATGGGCACAAACACAGCTACTGGCAATGTTGTCACAGATGCAGCAGCTTTACACTCAGCAGAATCAAAGCAGTTCAAGGCACAAGGTCTTGAACTGCAACATTGACAACCTTTGTCTAGTGACCTTTGCTTGGTGAACATTATTGTCCACTGCGCTCATCTCATCTTTGGTGTCATACAGGTGGCGCCTCCAACACAGGCAAGATGATCAGAAGTTCCTGTGCGCCAACATCTTGCAGTACTTCTTGCCTCTGACGTACCTGTGGCAGGCAGAAGCATCTGACACGTTTCAACCAGATGGTGGACCAACAGGAGGGGTTGTGAGTGACCACCCTGCTGGCTGTCAAGGGAGCTGGGCTGATTTTCCACAGGTACTGCCACATTACAGTGCTGCATTACCCAGTGAGCACTGCTGCTCTCTTGTGCACATAAAGCATCAGATCTGACTGTACTGAACTCAAGAGCTGACATTGTGCCCTGATTTGTGCTTTGATTGTCTGTCTTTTTGAGGCTTGTTGGCCGTGCGTGTTGATGTAGTGTACAGCAAGTCAGGTGTGGTGAAGCTTGTTGAGGTGACGTTCTCTTTGTGTTCACAGGGGCTGAGCAATGCAGCCTGGTGGCATGTCTATGCAAATGCCCGCAGAGTGCAACAAGTGCTGACTGATGAGCAGCAAATGCACCAGCTGGACTTGGCAGCCTTTTTCAGGCACATGTGTCAGCGATGCCACATGACATGCACCATCTTTCGAGATGAAGGCTCTGCCTTTTGTGTGTTGGGCAGTCTTCGCTTAGAGACATCTGTCATGGACAGGATCAAGATAGGGTTGTTGCAGCTGCTGCCACAGGCCGAACAGGAGGCTTTTGCTGAAAGGTACATGTATGTCGTGCTGCATATTTGAAACTGCTGCAACCTTTTTTTGTTCGTATTGCTAACAGTCTACAAGGCTCGTTCAGATACAGTGCTGGCTGGTGAGCATTTCAACAAGATACGTCAAATGTTCAGTTAAAGCCTTGTCCCACTGATGCACACACGATTTTGCTTGTGACTGACCAAATGTTTACAGTCTATAGCAGCATGAGATATGTCTGTGCTAACCAGTCTGTGAGCCGTCTGAGTGTTACTGCTGTGTGCAGATGGAACTTTTGGGAAATGGAGCTGGGCAATAGCTTGTTCGAAGAGCTGTCAACCTGCTGCAAACAGATATTGCAGCCTGCTGACACAAAGCTGAGCCTGTTGGAGTTCTATCTCAATACAGTCACCCAGGGCAGCCGCAATGCCAGTCACAAGGCAGCAGCTGTCAAGTCTTGCCTGACACAGGTCTTCCAATGTGCTGCCATCCTGCATCAGACCACCTCCTATGGCTTTAATGCTTCCACCACATCTGTAGCTCAGCCTGCCATCAAGCAAGAGGGACTGCTGCAAGCAGACACTGTCACACATATGGATACAGACACAGAGTTGCAGAAGCTGCCGCTTCTTAACAGACCTTCTGTGGTAGAGAAGCAGCATGAGGGTAAGCCTGGCAAGACAGCAGCAGGTGTGAGTGTAATGGAGGGGACTGGTTGCAATGACAAGGCAGAAGCCAAGGGGCATCAGAGTACGGAGGTCGAGACTCTACAGAGCCTTGACGAACTCTGCAGGTAGGGTCAAGGACATGAGTTGTCTAGAGCACATATGAGCAATCTTCTTCATCTGTAGTGCCACCTCAAGCCGGATAGCCTAGATGCGGCGTTTTATATCTTCAATGGTATGAAGGCTCCAGTGATGCAAAGTTGCAATTCTTAGTCTTGCCATCTGTCTTATTGCTTGCTCATGATGCAGATTTCTGACGCTAATGCCAGACAGAGAGTGGGTTGGCTTGGCCCTTCATTTCTGTCTCCTAGAGCAGGACCCAACTCAGCGGCTTGCTTTCTTTGGCTGTTTGGAGGCATTGCAGGTAAATGCGGTTGGTTCGCTGTTGATCTAGCAGTGCCAGCAGATACTGTGAGGTGGTGTGCCTGATCAGGCCAACATGCACTGTGTCCTTGAAGCATCGCTGCACCCAGCTTGCGAGCCTTGTGTGCAACAACAACCCAAAAGAACACTTGCTCCCTGCTGATCATTTCAATGCGATCTACATTTGCTCTTGTTCTGCCCTATGCTATTGTTACAATCCCATCAAGAAAGCTCCCAAGACGTCGTGCCACTCCTGCAGGTTTTCTTTTGGCTGACTGAAGCTACAGCCGACAGCAAGAAAAGCCGTTGGAACTGCATAGCAAAGAAGCTTGGTCAAGTACCCTGCCAAAGCCAGGACCAGATGCAGCAGTCGCAGCAGCAGCAGCAGGAGCAGGAGCAGGGAAGAATCCCCGTCCAAGGACTGGTGCTACAGGCGGGGCTTGTGCAGCAACCAGCATGGGCTGGTCCAAGCATGCCTGCACCAGCCCACTTAGGTCTTCAGGCTGCTAAGCTCACTGACATAGAGAAGACCAGGTCAGCTGTGTGTGCAGATAGAGCTGCAGGTGTTTTTGTTCTTGGTGCTACTGCAAAACGAATGATCTTGACTAGGTGTTGATCTCCCCTAGCCTTTTGAGAGTCGCAGAAGTCTCAGCCTTTTGGTTCTATGAATCAGGAGATGGCTTTTGACAGTAGATCCTATTTGGTTGGATGTGGTGCAGATTCAAGGCAGAGTTGAGCAGGTCTGACCTTCTAAGGCAGGGCAACATGGATCTAGTAAGGTACCTGCTGCTCAGAGCAGAGGATAGCCTTTCATGGGCAAGCATATCATGGAGCAAACTTCAGGTGATATGCACATCTGACAGGCACTTGTAGGATAAGGCCTGCAATCTTGCAGCATGAGATCAGAGTCAGTACCTGCAACCTGATCAATTGCAGGCATCATAGGACTGTCATAGCAAACTGGCAAATGATGACACCGCATTACCTTGTCTCCGGCTGTTTGTCTCCAGCTTTTACGTCTCCAGCTGTTACATGGCGTAATGGCATGTGGCGTTACGAATTGCTTTCACAAGCAACTTTTGCTTTATGCAGGTTGACCAGATTCTGCCTGACCAGCCATACACAAGATCCAGTGGGACCTTATGGCAGCAGGGTGTTTTGGACAGCCCATCCCCAGCTGACCCTGAGTGCGCCCGGCAGCATTGGACAGCCTCGCAAATCCAGAGCGCCAGGCGCAGCGTTGGCAACATGCTACTGCTGCAGGCTGCCACGTGCTTCACAGACAGGCAGAGGAAGCAAGAGTTCAACGAAAAGAAGAAGGACTACGTATTCAACTTCGACTCTGAGCTGTTTCCAATGTCTGCAGCTATCATACATGAGCCGTTTTTCTCGTGCAAATATGAGTATGCTGATAGGCAACAGGCATATATCATGCGTTTACGCCAGATCTATGGGTTGTTTGTCTTTGGTACAGACCCTTAATCTGGTGGGCAGCTCAATGGAATCTGTGATTGCAGCATATTTTTGATACCTTGGCAACTTTTGTGCCCTATAAGTGTCTCCTCGTTGTATTATGTTCAGTGTCCCTGGAGGTTGTGTATGTATAGACATTGGGCCTTGAGACTTATGTGTATCAGCATGTGGCATGCTTGGTATGTACTCCATGCTTGTGCAAGCTGTTAAGGTCGATGTCGAACCACCTCCAAGGCTCTTCGTACAAAAGGGAAATGGTGACTTGGACTACAGATCAGCAACTGCCTGCAATAGGTAACTATCTGGAATGCAATTAGGGGAGAAGTATTTTGGTAAGAAACAAAGTAATTCAATTTGCAATACAGGGAGGAAACAAATGAGACCGTAAAGAATTCTTATATCAAAGTGATCATGCCATCATTGCTGCTTGTGCTTTGCAAGACATACACCAGTGACCCCAGAAACCACAGACTTTGCCTGCAGCCAAAAGATGTTTTGCAAGGCACAGTGGAAGACCACTACCACAAGGTGACTGCTATGAGATCAAAATTGCTGCTGAGCATCCTAATACTAATGTGTGCCAATTGCAAATCTGGATGATGACCATTCAAAAATCTGTATACTGGTGACTAGAGCCTGATAGCTTGATCTCTGCTTCTGCACGGCAGGCTAAATGCAACACCTAATTCAGCAGATGTGTCAAAAGGCAGGAAGTAAGAGCATCCTGTTTATACAGACAACCTGGATTGATGTCTCAGCACCTCTGCATTGCAACGGATGAAAAAGGTTTCAGATGGTACAGGAACTGCATAAAATCTGTGCCTCAGGTCTTTCAGCTACTCAATGCAAGGTTAGAACGACGGTCTTCAACAGGTCAAGCCCACCAAATGCCTAACAGGAGCAGCTCAGTTTTAGAGAACACAAGAGCTTCAACAAACGCGCACCTCAGCACTACTATACAAACTTGCAGGTCTGAACTGCTCAAGATACATGCTGATGAAAGAAGGTACAATGGCACATTGAATTGATGCATTAGCGCCGATGAGCAGAGCCAGTAGCATACACAGCACGAGGCTGGAAAGCCGCAGTATCTGCCCTGAACACCATTCTTTCCTTGCTTGTGGGTAAAAGAACCTGCCCTGAAAAGGAGCGCTGCCCTGCTCCACCTGTCTTCATAGTGACTACATGCGGACTGC
>JAABUW010009128.1_pt1 | contig 11389 bp, 15 predicted proteins | sample 5560081 | NCBI WGS metagenome assembly JAABUW01 (sample SAMN10711882, study PRJNA513363) | rock metagenome | isolation source: Antarctica rocks | place: Antarctica: Victoria Land, Knobhead sud | reverse complement strand
CAGGGGCCGTGCGCAGCAGCCCTGTGTTTGACAATGCTTCAAGGGCTCTGCAGCGCCTGACCCTGGACAATGAAGCGGCTGCAGCTGTGGCCACTGCTGACTGGCAGGCCATGGAGCAGGTCTTGGAGGTGGCCAGGAAGCAGAACAACCAAGTTGTTGCCCACAGGATGGAGGTATGCTCTGTTCCTTCTCAAAATATGCTTGACTTGTACTGCACATGCTTCTCACTTTGACTTCGTGCCAACAAAACATTCAGCAGAAGGGACGTCAGCAGTATCAGACGCAGCTCAGACTTTCTAGGCTGAGAACCCCACAAAACTGTGCATAAGATATATTCTATGCACAGTTTTGTTGGATTCTCAGCTGCTTTGGCCAAATGGTGTTGCTTCATGCACTCAGCTGCCTATAGAGAAGCCCCTGCCAAAGCATCACAACTACTCAGGAGTGCTTCTGCCGTGCTGAATGAGATGCAAATGTGCCCAACACACCATGCCTTACTCTGAAGAGTCGCTGCGCAGGTTGCATTGAACAGGCTGTAACCTGAGACGTGAAGTCATCGTTCTGCTCTCTTCAACATGAGGCAAAGATCATACTGCATGATACAGGTTGCGCTAGATAGGTTGGAGGCATTAGGCAGTCCTTCTGCTGAGACAGTAGACAAGCATGATGTTCTGTTACGCAGGTTGCGCTGGACAGACTGGAGGTCGAGGCATCAGGCAGTCCTTCTGCCCGATCAGTGCGCTCATCCAGGGCTTTGGAAGGGGCAGTTCGGCTAAGGGACCTGGCCTCCCCTGTTCGGCCCCGCAGCATGCATGGCCCCCAAGCCCCCTCCCCAGGGCGGGGTCAGGTGCCTGAGGATGTTGTGCGCCGCCTTGAAGAGCATGATGACCAGCAGGTGCGAACATGTTACGAACAGTCAATATTAGCAAGGTTGACATTGCCATACACACGCAATAGGCAAACATAAGTGGTGTGCACATTTACTGCAGGCTGAGTGTAAGTTGTTCCGAAGTCTTTCGTGTCAGCATACTTGCCAGTTGCCCATAGCCCTGGCCCAAGCACACATGTATCAGCAAAACAAACATCTTTCATGCAGTCCTACATTCCTGTTCAGCATCAACCAGCTGCTTCCAGCATGTGTATCTTATACAACATGGTGGCTGCAACAGTCAAAGACTGTCATACAGCAGCTGATGCAATGTACAATGCAACTGACAGTTTGGCGACTGCACCAATGCATGTAAGCCATACCTGAAGGGGTTCCTTCATGCACAGCACTGGGCAGCCCGGTGTAACACTGGGCTTCTCATTAAACTGACGCCAAAAGGCGTAGTATTTTCTTTTCTTTTCTTTTCATCTCCAGCAAGCATGAGTCAAGCAATGACTTTCATCCTGACTCTTAGCACGCCCATGTGCTGATGCATATGTTGGATGCAATCGACAGCTTGGAGACACCACTGCATGTAAGCCATACTTGGAGGGCTTATGTCATGTATCTCTTGCAAGCATGAGTCAAGCAATGACTTGCATCCTGTTACTAAGCAGGCCGCGGTGCATTTGGCGTGGTTGGCTCAGAAGGATGAGCAGCGCCGCCGCCATGAGGCCAAGGCCACCATGAAGAAGAACAGACGGCTGCCGCAGTGGTACCTCCACACTGCAGCCCTGCGTCCTCGCATCGACTCCCAAGACTTTGCTGCCTGGTCAGTGCTGCTGCTCTCACACTCTTCATACTGTCTGCCAGCTTGGTGCTTAATTGTCTTCACACTTGCAACCCTTTCTGCCTGCAAACTGCAGCTTTGCACCCTTACTTTGTCCAACCTACACTTTACTGCCTGATCAGTGCATGACCATTGTGTCTGGACTTTGCTTGCCTGGTGTCTGGGCATGTGAGAATTTCAGGAGGGAATTGGTCACATGATGTGCACCGGGCTATCGCATGTCAGTATGCTGTGCACTCACAAAAGGACGTCAAAGAGTTGTCATGGATGCACGCACAGAAGTCCATTGCAATCAGACCTGAAATTGGCTTGTCATGCTCACTTGCTGGCAGCCGTACACATGCCCCCATTGCTGTGTGATCCCTTTTGGGGTTTCTGACTACCCTACACTTCACAAAGTATGCATTTGATGGCAGCAACTGTGAGTTTCCAGAAGCGCAAATAATGCGTGCACTGGAATGGCTTGCCTTGCTGCAGGCGTGAGTCGCATGCTGATGCTTTGGAAGAGAAGACTGCAGACCAGATGAGCATGATGTACATCCAGACAGTGGAAGCTGAGCTCAGGAAATTCAGGTGTGCACCAAAGTACAGACATGAGCAGGCTAAGCATTGCTGTGTGGATCACTACTTGTTTCACAACACGAATTTGTCTTTGCCTGCTGATGCCCGGTCTGGATCAGAGACATGGAGTGGCAACACTTGTGGCTGGCAATAGACTCCATTCGCTGATGCAGCCTGATAGCTATGTCTTGGTTGTGAGTCTGATGCATGCTGACTCAGCCTGAGTGTGTGGAGATTGAAAGATAAGCTCGGTGTACATATGGCTACGAAGCTCGTGCATTGAATAAAGTGTTTTGCTATGGCTATGGCAATGGACATTGACAATACTGCATTGTTTGCACACATGTGAGAGTGAGGTGCAGTGCTGTCTGCAGGCTGGAATACATGAATCGCTACAATTATGCCCGCGAGCTCAACTGGCAGGCTGACCATGCGCATATGAAGCGCCAGCTGTTTGATGACACCCTTGTGAAGCAGCCCTCCAATGTAGTTGTCTCCATGCCATATGCAACCAATTCGAGCAGGGCTTATCTCTGAATCTTGAGAGATTCTCCCTGTCATGTGACTATAGGTCATGGCATATGACATCTGTTATTGGCACGAGTGGGCATGTCCTGTGACAAACGTTGGCTGCAAACATGCAGTCATCTTTTTTGGTTTGTTTAGTGCACAGTACTGTCGTGGCATCGTGTGTCATGCAGCTTGAAGAGAGGCTCAGCAAAATGTAGCTGCAAACTGCTTTAGGCATACATGCAGACATCATTACTGGGTTTGAGTATCGACGCTTGCTCTTTCCAGATTTCAGACTTGATGGTCGACCTTCAGTTTGGGCTCGTAGACACACCTGTAATGCACAGCTGTGAAGCCCTCGATATTCTCGAAATGCTATTGCAGTGCCTGAATGTTACTGGAGCATCTGCCTCACAGTCCGCAGCAACCAGGGCAGCAAATGTTTTCTCTGTGTGCCTCAAACTTCTGGCACATCAGACAGTGTGACTTCTTGCACCAATCAATCAATAATCACTATTCATAAAGCATAATCACACAACAATGTACATACACTGAGTGACATGAGCAGTGTCAACCGCTGTATCTACCGACCAAACTGTCAGGTGGCTTTTCAGCCATGATGCCTGGATTTCTAGACAGATATTGCCTGATGGTAGTTGCGCGGTCGGCTAGATAGGTGTGGTCAAGGAAGCTGTCACATGCCAGCTGCCCAGCTTCTGTGATGCAAGGACACAGTGGCGCAGGTATACGCGACATGGTAACACATCATCCCTGCAACGTAAATGCCTTTGTTGGTACCTTACTCACGTTGTTGAACACTCAGGCTGCAGTGTTGCTGCATTCACTTGGGCACCTGCTTGGAACACAAAAAACTCATCATTGAGCAAGCAGCCCTCATGTCTGTTGATGATTGCTTGCAGCATGTGCAACTCTTGTTGCATGCTTGTCAGCAATTGCATCAGCAGGTCAACATCCTCTGCTCAGCAACATGCTCAGGCACGGTGCGCAGCAGTCAATAAAATAGGCAGCAAAGCTATCCTGAGATCCACCAGGCATGCTCTGAAAAAAGGGAAACATGCAGAACAGATCCTGGCAGCTGACAGATTTGAGTGTCTGGGGAGACACATAAAATGCCAAAGACGCAAATTTCATGATCCAAGTGGACAAATTTGACTGCACCTCCAGACTCTGTCAATGCCATATTGTGTATATCTTCTAGCCCACTCCTCTGGAGGGCACCTGCGCTTCTTGTACGTTTGGTCATCCCACTTAGTACACAGCACCTGGTGTGCAGCAGCCATACTGTTGGGCACATACCTGATCTGGGCTTGTAATGAAGGTTGACAATGCAGTGTTGCTTCATGGATTCTCCCCAAAAACAAAATAGCTGTCAAGTAAGTTGATACAGGAGCATAGCAGCCATGACAATGCAAGCGACAAGTAAATTTTGAGCAGCAGATGATGGTGCTATGCAGCTGGTGAGTTCACTGTGTTTCGCATGTGCATGCTGGTTGGCTTCAGGTTGATACAAAATGGGTTAGGCAACATACAGATAAATTACATAATATTATTTTAGCAGCTTTGCAAGGTGCAAGCTGCAGAGCTGCGGCCAAGAAACTCACTGACAGATTGGGAAGCGGCACATTCTCCATGGTCCATGTCTGCACTGCTACAAGCTTGAACTCATGTTCCCGCTTCAGAAACGCCTGTGAAAGCAGACCTTGTCTGTGACAGCAAATTTAGAGGCTCGACTTCAATGACGCAACAGATTGAAGCGTAGGCAGAAGCTTGGGGGATGGCCCATGTATACGCTGTTATAATTAGCTGCTGTACCTGAATGGCTGTGAGCTGACCTGACACATCAAAAACAGAGACGACTATTGCCTCTCCTGGTTGAGGTTCACAGCTGAGGCTGGAAATCTCCCCTGTTTCTGGACGTGCTATGCCCCGCTGGAAAAACACAGATGCGGTGTGGGCAAAAATGCGCCGATATCCTTTGACTTTGCCTGCGCGAAAGTTGCGGAGATCCGGGAAGGTTGACCTTGCACTGCTTTCTGACAGCAGAGATCCGAACTCAGCAACGCTGATGACACCTTATTCGTCCTGGACGTCAGTGAACATGTAGGATGAGTGCAAAGCTACACTATCCCACTCCAGCTCGACAGTAAGCGTGCCGCGCGATCAACCTCACAGCTAAGCCAGTGAAGTTGTCATCAAGCTCCTGTTCCGATTCAAGCACGCGGTCCATGCAAGACAACGACACTCCTTGTGCTCTGATCTTACATTGTTGACACGGCGCGCATCTGAGGACGACGTCCGTTTCCCTCACCTGCGTTGCATGGGCAACCTTCCTTGCCAACTTCCGCCACTGGAAAGACGGTTTAGGTCATGAGTCTAGACCTACGCCTATGCAGACGACCATCGGCCTAGCTGACTGTGCTCAACGCGCGCGTCATGACATCAACACTTCTGTCTGGCAGCACTTTCTGTCGACTGCACCATGCTTCAAATAAGCGTCCTGCACTTATGAAGCTGGCCCAGCAGAGATCAGCCAAAACAACATGTCAAGCAACCGCTGTAGAGTTCACGAAGTATCAAGGGCTTGGCAATGACTTCATCCTGGTGAGTTCCAGCAATGAATTGCCAGAATCGCACAGCTTTTTGCTCACAAATACACGAGTTCCTGGGGTATGTCAGAGTAAGCCTGCCAATGGGGTATAGGTAGACAACCGACACCAGGATGAGTTGCTTGTATCCGCTGAGGCGGCAATAAAGCTGTGCGATAGGAACTTTGGGATTGGCGGTGACGGGGTGAGTTGCGCGGCAAAACCTCCCTTGCACTGTGCACTGACAGCTCCCAGTTTGAAAATGTATGTAAGCCGCTCGCCTGTCTCCCAGGTCATCTTTGCACTACCTCCGAAAGGTGATGTTGATTATACCATGCGGATATACAACTCAGATGGCAGCGAGCCAGAGATGTGTGGCAATGGCATCCGCTGTCTAGCAAGATTCGTTGCAGAGAAGGACAACCAAGGCCCCAGACAATACAAAGTGCTTACAGGCGCAGGTAAGCCCGCACTGCTCTACACCCTCTTAACACCCTGCATGTCTTTGGCTCAAGTTGCTGTGCAGCTTATGCAGCATTCACCAGTGTTCAGATGCTCCTCCACAAAAATATTTGCGAATGCTGCGCAGGATTGATACAGCCAGATCTGCTAGAGGATGGCCAAGTGTGTGTTGACATGGGCGAACCCATTCTACAAGCAGATCGGATACCTACCACATTAACCCCGACGCAGGTCAGCAGAAGCATCATCCTCCATAAGCTTTACCCAGTCAGTTATACCTCGCTGCTCGCCAGCTGTTGTCGCTTCTGATTGCATGTTCAATGCTGGCAACAACAATGATGGTCATGTTATTCAACCAAGCTTTGAGGATGAGGCTACTTCTTTGTGTATCACATGCAGCTGGATGCTGGCAATACATATACATATGCATGTACTCTCATGCATGACATATTGAGCCAAACTCAAGACTGTACGCACATGACCCTAGGGAGAAACATGTCCTTACTGAATGAACAATGAGCTTATTTTCCTTGCTATGGCTGCTCACCAAAGGTGATACACTCTGCAGGGTAGCACAGTGGTGCAAGCTCCTTTGCAGCTAGCAGGCCAAGAGTGGCTGGTCTCGTGTGTCAGCATGGGAAACCCACATGCTGTTGTTTTTGGCAACAGCAATGGCAACCTACAGGTTTGCACTCCAACGGTGTATAGCTGCTACAGGCTAACCTGCAACGTGCGTGTACTGAGTCCACATTACTGTAGCTCTGCTGCTGCGCTCTTCTGCTTGCAAGCACAATACTCAATACCAAACCCACGAGGCTTAGAGAGAGAATATCTTTCCTGCTTGTTGAAGTTTGGCTTAGGCTTGGCAGCAGTGATGCTAGCGTGTGGCGCTGCATTGCACAGATTAGGGCACATTAGCTTGTTGTCCTTCTTGCTGTGGTCTAGCAGGCCACACATACTGTACAGTCTGTGCAACGCAGCGCCACACGCTAGCATCACTACTGCCAAGCCTAACCCAAACTTCAACAAACATGTAACAGTGCAGGAAATTAGCCTTTTGACACGCGAGCAACGCAACGTTTACCTCACCTCTGCTACATATGGTTTCAGACGCCCGAAACTTGTTGCTTTAGCAAAGCTGTGGAGCTTGCACTTCATGACTGCAAGTTTGATTCACGCTTCCGCTTGCACAGAGGGAAAGTTTCCCTTGAGGGTAGTGCCGGCTTAGGGACGCCTGACGTTAAACAGCCCGAGTCACAGTGGCCTTGGATTAACAGGGGGAGAATGTAACAGTGCAGGACAGTAGCCTCCTGACACGCTAGCAATGCACCTTTCACCTCGTCAGCCATGCTTGTTGCAAACATGATATGTTGTAAATCCACTGAACTGAGCATGTGTGTGCTGCTGCAGTTGAGTGATATTGACATTCGAGCGTTGGGACCTCAGTTTGAGACCAACAGCGTCTTCCCAAAGAAGACAAACACACATTTCGTACAGATTCTTGACAAAGGTCATGTCAAAGTTTCAGTCTGGGAACGAGGGGCAGGACAGACCCTAGCCTGTGGCACAGGGGCTTGCGCAATTGTTGTGGCAGGGGTTCTGGAGGGAAAGACAGACAGGAAATGTCAAGTAGACCTGCCAGGGGGACCATTGGTCATAGAATGGCGGGAATCAGATAACCACATTTACATGACTGGTCCTGCTGAGCTGGCTTTTCGTGGGGTCACTGAAGTATGACTGTTGCTCTGACTCTAGCTGGCTATAATGACATTTCATGCATTTTGTTTGTCTTGCCACAGTCAGGTCGACCAACATTAGACAGTGTCAGACTTAAATCAGTGACTTAAAGACATCAGGTGTACCGCCGCATTTGGATGCTGACAAGCCTGTAGTAGGCAATATATATCTACAGTGTGTACAACAGCGTAATTGCAGCAGACTTTTGACCTTCATGCAGCATTTTATGTACGGTTAGGGGTATTGAGACAACGAGCTACACAGCTGTATGTACCCTACGAACAGACACCTACAACCTGTTTGGTGGCGGATTGCAGTGTTGAGTGTCAATTAATTCAATGGCCTGATTGGTGAATCCTTGGACTTGACCCCTCTGCACCCCTGCAGCCTAGCAGGAATGGTCCCAAAAGCTGGAAGGTTCAACACATCAGTCTCGAAGTGGAACGTCAATAGCAAAAAGAATAAGTTGTGCTATCATCGCACCGGTGCATATCGTGAATTGATTGCACACAACTTCCTGGAGTTCACTGTTCTGTTCGTTCATCAAGCACATCAGGTGCTTCGTCAAGGACCTCAGGAGCTTTTTCAACATCACCATGAGCTTGATTCAGCCCATTGAGCCCTTGTGTCTGTTCAACATCAACAGGAGCTTTGTCGACAAGCAATGGAGCCTTGTTGACTTCATCCTGGACATTTTGCCTGGCAGCATTTGCTGCAGCATTGTCAGTGGTGACATCTGTTGGAGCCTTGGACTGCACTATACGCAGAGGGTGAGCCTCTGTGTTAAAGACCCATTCGTCAAGGCTGATTTCGTCGTTACTTCCATACATCAAATATAGGTACTTGAGAGTCTCAGCAAGGAAGAAGCTTTGCTGGGTGTCATCATGTTTGGGTGGCGCTTTTCGAACATCTCTCAGGCCAGCATATCCGTGCTCAACCTGTAACAATGCACACAACTTTCTGAGAAGCAGTAACAATGCATACAACTTCCTGAACACCATGCTTAAACATGCTGACAACCTGATTGCATCCAAAGGTACCATGTCATCAAGTAACACAGCACAACATATGGATCCTGACACGAATGATGCTCACCAAACACTGCAAGTGGTCCTGAAAACAGCCTCCTAGCCAACTGAACGTGCAAAGTGCCTTCAGTTTGACATGTGTGTTGCTGGCAGCTGGTATTCATTCAGCTTTACGAGTCATAATGCACCGGCTTTCTGACTTCAAATGCCAGTGACCATGCCAGCCGCAGTTCAATTTTATGAGCGAGCTATGGCACAGCAAACCAAGGCTGTACACCTTTGCATCTCACATCTGAAGCAAGTGCCTGGACAAGTGACTACACCAAGTAAACTGACGAACAAAAGCTCCCAAGGTGGCCAGACAGGCAGACCAATCATGGGCAAACGCCCACCTTGCACCATTTCTCAATCGCTTGAAAGACGCCCCAGCCGTATTCGCGATACTTGGTGTTGCCAGTCAAGCGCCACAGCACGAAGAAGGCCTCCACAGCCTCAGGGCGCATGAGGTAGACGTGCACGCTGCTGCGCATGCCTCGCCCCTCATGGAAGGTCACATACTCTGGTGACAGCCCTGCAGTCCTCGAATGCTGTAAACAAGCCAGTTCAGATGTGCATGCTGGGGATGTGGTAGCAAGGTATGGGTTGATGTTGTGAGGCGTGGGTCTGCAGGGCGTGTGTTCAGCAAAGCGGCACAGAGACCACCCTCAACAGTGGGATCAACAGCAATCCTGACATCGTCTGTAATGCTTGGTTTCATGTGGCAGCTCTTGATACTGATACTGCTGGGAAGTAGCAAACAGCTTCAGGACAGGAAGCTGGCAACAATTTCACAAAATGAGCATGATGACTGATGCTGAAACTGCAGTGGCAGCTGACCTGTCGGCTGAACAGCGTAGAACTGCCAGCATGTTTCTGTCAGGTTCTCTGCCAGCTGCATGTATTGGTCAGCTTTGCTGCCGCTGACTGCGCCTGTGTGACTGCCTAGTGCCAACATGGCAGGCACAAAGCAGACCAGGTGGTCCATCTTGTGCTTCACACGCTTCCTGTCAGACAAGCCTATTCACTTTGTCATGGTCAGCATTGCAGCCACAGCCGTGCATCGCCTCAAATTGACAGCAGGTTGAGTGAAGCAGGGAGTTGGTGACGCTGCAGCAACTGCTCACATAAGCACATGATATGCAGTAATCAATGCAGCTTAGTCAAGGGGGCTGAGACTTGGTCCTTGACAGTTGTGTACAGGTCAGTGCAATGGCAGCTGAAGGGTACATGCAGCTCATACAGAGAAGGCTTGGTAAGCAGCAGTCAGGTCTAGCCCTAGTTCACATCACCTCACAGCATATCTCTCAAAGTCACAGCATACCTCTCAAGCTACTACACACAGCTACTGCCACAGCAAAAGGATCTCATCAATGGTGCACAGCATACAGCAGATTGCAAGGAATCTCACAGCATACCTCTCAAACTCAGCTATGTAAGTCAAGCCCTCAGGATTGGATGTGAACACAAGTTTCTCAATCATTTCATCCATGGCCTTCTCCCACATGACTCGGTACATTTCTGCCTCCTGGCTTCTGCCCCTCATGACCCACATCTTGAGCAGGTACTCATAGTAGGAGTCCCCCAGAGCCCCCAGGCTCACCCTGGTTGTGGTGAAGCGCCCACTCTTGGGGTTCAGGTACAGCGGCATCAGACCCTGTGCAAGCAGGGTGAGTCAGCATGACTCACGCAAGGTGCAGGCTAACATGACTGATTCGTGAGGGTGTGCAAGCAGGGTGAGTCAGCATGACTCATGCAAGGTGTAAGCTGACATGGCTGATTCGTGAGGGTGTGCAAGCTGGTGTGTCAGTAACGCCTCACATAGGCATGAAGGAAGAACTAGCTAGATGCTCTGCAGCCAGACAACAACAGCACTCAAACAGGCCTGCATGCATACTGACACAACAGCTTGCCTGTTGCCGGTGCAAAGCAATGTAGTGGCATTTGATCATGAGTCATAGGGGGTAATCCTGGATTCTGAAGGAGCCAAGCAGCAGCAGCAGCAGCAGCAAGAAGAAGCAGCTTGTAGGCTGTTGAATGCAGCCAAAGCTAAAGGCAAGGCAATAGTGATGATGGGCCCTTTGGGCTGTGAACACACATTTGGCAAAGAGGCTGTGGTGATGTCTGTGGTCAAACAGGCATCATGCTACAACTGCCAGAATGATGTCAGATTCTGCTTGCTTAGTCAGTCTAGGCAAAGCTCTCCTGTGTTTGGGATGCTGGCCATGCATGATGATTGCCACCAAGAATATGCGCCACCAAGAATATGTGTGGAAACTCCGACCGAGCCATGAGTTCATGCAGCCGACAGCAAAGCCCTGTCATGTCGTGCCCACCATGACAGTGATGCACCTACACACTATCAGCACAATGTGACATTCAGCATCAGGTTGGGCTTTAGGCCTACACCTTGTGATCCATTCTGATTGCATGCTGCCGGTGGGCATGCTGATTGAATCCATGATGAACAACATGTTGTACGCCGCTGGCCACTGCTTGCATGCAAGGTGTTTCACCTTTTCTGGATACTTCTCGTAAAGGTACTGAATGACGCTTTCAGCCTTCTCATTGTAGATGGGGTTCCCGCTGTGCATGCTGAGCTTGGCAAATTCAAGCTGCATGCTACCAAATTCGGACAGGGTGCTGCTGCGCCGTGTCCATGTAGGGTTTTGCACCATTAGGGTATCCAAAACAATGCTGTTGTATGGGATGCCAGTCTTAGTGTTGTATG
>JAABUW010009124.1_pt1 | contig 11392 bp, 6 predicted proteins | sample 5560081 | NCBI WGS metagenome assembly JAABUW01 (sample SAMN10711882, study PRJNA513363) | rock metagenome | isolation source: Antarctica rocks | place: Antarctica: Victoria Land, Knobhead sud | reverse complement strand
TGTACCTGAAACTTTAAGCCGACGAAGTTTGGTAGTATAGTCGCAGAGCGCGCCATGGTTTTAATTGGGGTTGCTCGCTCGCCAGGTTTGGGTCGGACTATTGGGAGTCTGTGCAGATGTGTTACTTAGTACTGGTAAGAATGGCTACGAGACCGTCCGAAGCACTGGAAGGGGCGACAGTCTGCAGTATGAACATCTCGGTCGAACGAAGACTTACGGAACAATGTTCGGTCCTAGAATTGTGGTCAAACCCGTTTTTCCACATCTTTGGCTATATTCTTACCTTTCCAGACAGACCGCGCCAAGAGCACTCGAGTTGGTATCATAGTCGTCAAACTGATGGGATCATCACTTGACTTGCAAATGTTCAAACTATCCAGGCGCTTGGTGATGGTTTGAAGCACTAGATGCACAACACGTTATGCAGGGACCTATTTTAGCGCAAAACTGTCACGTCTTCCCAGAACTTCGCGTAGAGTGCTTTCCCAACTGCCACTCTGCACAACTTCAAGGCAATAGCAACCATGCAATAGCATAGTGTGTCTGGTCGACAATCCGATTTACGCATTTCGTGATGCCAGCTCTGACTGGTCAGAATCCCATACCCTATAGTCTTCTTTTCTGACCATACACAGCCGCGGATACTATCCGCATCCTTGTGGCCACCGATAGCCATGTCGGTTACATGGAGCGCGATTCGATACGAGGGGACGACAGCTGGAAGAGCTTTCATGAGGTCATGTGCCTGGCCAAGGAGCAGGACGTCGACATGGTGCTGCTCGCTGGAGATCTGTTCCACGAAAACAAGCCTTCACGGAAGTCAATGTACCAAGTCATGCGTTCCTTGCGGATGAATTGCTACGGAGAGAGACCGTGCGAGCTGGAAATGCTAAGTGATGGAAGTGAAACTTTCGAAGGGTAATCCTACTTTCATTCAAGGCTACAGAAAACCAGCAGGCTAAGCAATCATAGTGCTTTCCCCCATGTTAACTACGAAGACCCTGATATCAATATCTCAATACCTGTTTTCTCGATACACGGGAATCATGACGATCCTACAGGAGTCAGTTTAACTCTTGTTGTCGAACGTGATGTACAGGTACTAACGCTGATCAGGAAGGCCATCTAGCCGCTCTGGATTTACTCCAGATATCTGGCCTGGTCAATTACTACGGGAGGACTCCTGAATCCGACAACATCCAAGTAAAGCCTGTCCTGCTGCAAAAGGGTCAAACGAAACTTGCATTATATGGCATGAGCAACGTTAGAGACGAACGTCTGTTTAGAACCTTCAGAGACGGCAAAGTCAAGTTTTTCCAGCCTAGTACACAGAAGCAAGATTGGTTCAACCTCATGAGTGTCCACCAGAACCAGTAATTATACCACAACCTCGTGGAAGTACGAATTAATAAGTTAACAGTCGTTAGTGCTGCCCATACCGACACAGGTTATCTTCCAGAAGACTTCCTGCCCGACTTTCTTGATCTTGTCGTTTGGGGCCACGAACATCAATGCAAAATTGAACCAACAGTCAACACGGAGATGGGATTCAGCGTAATGCAGCCTGGTTCTTCGGTTGCAACATCGCTTATGCCTGGCGAAGCTGATCCAAAGCACGTCGCAGTGCTCAGCATTACCGGCAAAGACTTCAAAGTGGAGCCTATTCGATTGAAGACAGTGAGACCCTTCGTTATGGAAGACCTCGTACTCCGTGACGATGCGGAATTCAAGAAGCACATCAAGAAAAGCAGCAATCGCACCCATATCACACAATTTCTGGTGTCCAAAGTCGAGGACCTAATCGAGAAAGCAAAAGAAGCGTGGGCGGGAGCACAGGAAGAGCCCGATCCAGACGAAGAGCTTGAAGCCCCTTTACCGCTGATCAGACTTCGTGTTGACTATACAGCGCCTGCTGGTGGCAGCTACGAGGTCGAAAACCCCCAACGATTTTCTAATCGATTCGTTGGCAAAGTAGCCAATACGAACGACGTCATATCTTTCTTTCGAAAGAAAGCCGGGGCAACTCGCAAAACAGCGAACGGCGTCGAGATACCAGAAGACTCGGTGTTCTCACAGCTCTCCCTCGACACGATCAAAGTCGACAAGCTCGTCCGCGAGTATCTCCAGGCACAGAATCTCCTTATTCTACCCCAGAATTCCTTCGGTGATGCGGTCAATCAGTTCGTCGACAAGGACGATAAGCATGCAATGGAAATGTTTGTGACCGAGAGCTTAGAGTATCAAACCAAGCATCTACTGACAATCGATGATGGTGATGACGATGATATGTCGACAGCCATGGACAACATCAAGGCGCAACTGGAAGAGGCTTTCGCTACTGGACGTCTCAAGATGAAGAAGGCTAAGCTAAGACCTAAGCCTGACGGTTGGGACTCTGACGCGCATGGGGAATGGGCCAGGCAGCCGGGTGCGTTTATCTCAGTCGAAGATGGGGGCGACGAAGAGGCAAGCGAAGAGGATGCAACCCCTGCTCCGAAACCTGGGAAAGGCCGCGGCAAGGCAGCCGCCCCGAAGAAGGCCACTGCAGCCACCAAAAAGGCTGCTCCAGCAAGGACCGCTAGAGGAAAGAAGAAGGTCGTAGAAGAGGAGAGTGAAGATGAAGACGAAGATGTGATGATGCTTGACGATGACGAAGATGAGAGCGAACTCTTCGTGAAGCCGGCAGCGTCGACAAGAGGAGCCAAAAAGCCACCTGCACGTAAAGCTGTATCGCCAGCAAAGCGTTCAACGGCACGAGCGGCTCCCAGCAAGTCTTCGAAGCAGTCAACGCTCCGATTCTCCCAACCAGTCACTCAAACCAACGGCAAGAGTAAGAAGGTGCAAGAGATTAGCGACGACGACATCTCAGATGACGACGCCTTCGAGCCCATGTCAACGGCGAAGTCGGCTCGCAGCGGGCGATGATACCGCCTTGTCGACTATCTAATGCATGAAGTGTTGTGTTTCGAGCTATGAGATCAAGGAAGAAAAGTTTCACGCGAATGTACAACATGCGCGTGTTCACGTATGCACATTTTCACGAGTCCACGAGAGCATTTGAGCGTGGAGTCCAGCTGGCAGGAAATGTAAGTACCTGACCTGCAATGTTGCTAGCATTCTTACTATGAAGCGGATTGGCTCACTGAGGCTGCGAAGCAAAATATTACTTTAACAAGGTCCAGCTTCGATGGCTCCATGTATGTAGTAGGCCAAGGTACGTGTATCTCGGACCTTCCGACCTTCCAACCCTCCAACCCTGATTGTCAGTACTTCAGCCTTTGTATTCGAATAGTTTCCCTCGACACCCATACCTTACATACCCTCCATCTGCCTGATGAGCGAGTCTGGATGTCCAGAGCTGGCAAGCATTGTTGCAGCTTCATGGGCCGACAGTCCAGTTTCAATCTAACTACGGCTAGGCGAACATGCAGCGTCTTATATTTTGTGCCCGCCGGCCGTGGTCTTTACAACTTGATGGCATGGTCAGGGAAATGGTTCGACCAGCCACCACCGTCTCTCCGGAGGTTTCAGCATGTCATCAAATCCGGTATGACGCTTATGCTCGTGCAGCGGACGCGGGGTCTTGACACCAGGGTCTAGAAGTTCTAGACCTCTGTGAAAACGCTTTTCCGGGCGGACGCAGAGACCCAAAAGGGCGGACGAGTGCTCATCATTGCCGAAGTCAGAACTGCCGGACGAGGGGTTGGTTTATCCTTTACCCCTCCTCCGCATTGCACAACCGTTGTGACTGGAGGGTTGGGGTTCGTCTCTTAGCATCGAGTGGAACAGATCGTTGGCTGCCAACAGAGCCAAAAGGTAAAAGTGCGTGGTAGTGTGAGACAGCGTGCTTTGGCGTCACTGTTGCGGGGACAAATGCCTTGAACCATCGATGAAGCGGCGGATATAATCAATTCGAACCCCAGGATCAAGACACTAGGGATCGAGGCCTTCAACGTTTAATACACTCCTGTCTTCCACATCGATTATCATTTCTCCGCACATCCTCTATTCTATTCAAAGCCTATACAACCCACTGTGCTACATTACCCAGACCCGCCGACGTCCTACATCAACCGCCATCATGTCTCTTTCGGAAACGCTGGAAACACCTCAGACGGGGAAGTACGAGCAACCCACTGGACTGTGAGTACCCGATCTCACCTTCCACCAGCCTCTGCATCCTCGTCGCTGCACTGTTCAACCGTGACCACCGACGAACACCCCGCATCGTCATCATCTGCCCCACTATCAGATAGCTTTTGGATCTAACCGACTTGACTCTAGCTTCATCAACGGTGAATTCGTCAAAGGCGTCGACGGCAAGACCTTCGAGTCCATCAACCCCACCACCGAAAAGCCCATTGTCGCCGTCCACGAAGCGACAGAGAAGGATGTCGACATTGCTGTGTCAGCTGCCCGGAAGGCTTTTGAGGAGACCTGGCGTCATGTCGACCCAGAGCAGCGCGGCAAATACCTGACCAAGCTGGCCGACCTGTTCGAGAGAGACCTTGACCAGCTTGCCGCAATCGAGTCCTTAGACAATGGCAAGGCCTTTAGCATGGCCAAGGTAGATATTGGCATGTGCGCTGGCTGCTTGAGATATTACGGTGGGTGGGCCGACAAGATCGAGGGCAAGGTCATCGACACAAACACAGATACCTTCTCATACACCAGACAAGAGCCTGTGAGTATATGGTGGAGTTGCAAACAGGACTTCAAGCTGAGCGTGTCTAGATTGGCGTATGCGGACAAATCATCCCCTGGAACTTCCCCTTGCTCATGTGGTCATGGAAGATTGGCCCGGCCATTGCCTGCGGTAACACTGTTGTTCTCAAATCCGCCGAGCAGACTCCTCTGGGTGCCCTGTATGCCGCCAAGCTGGTCAAGGAGGCTGGCTTCCCACCAGGTGTCATCAACGTCCTGTCAGGCTTCGGGAAGGTCGCCGGGGCTGCTATTTCCTCACACATGGATGTCGACAAGGTCGCCTTCACTGGCAGCACTGTGGTTGGCCGTCAAATCATGAAGGCGTCTGCCGGATCGAACCTGAAGAAGGTTACTCTTGAGCTCGGAGGCAAGAGCCCGAACATTGTTTTCAAGGATGCGGACATTGACAACGCCATTTCATGGGTCAACTTCGGCATCTTCTTCAACCACGGTCAATGCTGCTGTGCTGGCTCGCGGATCTACGTGCAAGAAGAGATCTACGACGAATTTGTCCAGAAGTTCAAGGAGAGGGCGGAGAAGAACGTGGTTGGTGATCCATTCGGCGCAGACACCTTCCAAGGACCCCAGGTCTCACAGCTACAGTACGACCGCATCATGGGGTAGGTCCAAGCACATACTGAACATCTTGTATAGCTTATATGCTAACATTTGTCCAGATACATCGATGCCGGAAAGAAAGAGGGCGCCAAGGTGGAAACCGGCGGCGAGCGCCACGGCAAAGAGGGCTACTTCATCCAGCCGACCATCTTCTCTGGTGTTAGCGAAGACATGAAGATCATGCAAGAAGAGATCTTCGGCCCCGTCTGCTCAATCGCCAAATTCAAGGACGAGGCGGATGCCATCCGTCTCGGTAACATTACCACCTACGGTCTTGCCGCCGCCGTGCACACAACGAACCTTAACACCGCCATCCGTGTCTCGAACGCACTGCGCGCCGGTACCGTCTGGATCAATCAGTACAACATGCTGCACCACCAGATGCCATTCGGTGGCTTCAAAGAGTCCGGTATTGGGCGTGAGCTCGGCGAGGCAGCGTTGGCGAATTACTCGCAGACCAAGACGGTGTCGATCCGTCTAGGTGATGCTCTCTTCGGCTAAATCATGTGTATCCAGACGGATGGTCGTAAGGAGGCTTCTTCTATTAGGCGTCTTTTTCACAAGCTGTATTTACAGTGTAGCTCGGAACAAATCAACGATTTACGTGTACTCATATCACCATACACTATTTGCCTAAGGGTCACAGAGAACGCCTCAGCGATTCGGTGGTGAGACACAATCCAGGAAGAAAACCCTGATGCCATCGTAGCATGTCCTACATCCCTAGTTACCATCCCAATATACGTCTCCTAGGAGAGGCCGGGGAAGGGTGGAGGACAACGGTGGATGCTGTAGGAGGTCAGAGCATGGCGCACCCAGCAGGGAGATCTGCTCCGGAATAAAATGGAGAGAGATGGATGCTTCGGACACCACACCCGGGCGCGGAGTGCTTGTCAGTGCAGCCCTCTTACCCTACATGACGGTAGATGCCTCTTCGTCGAAGCCAAGTCCGCAAGCCAGCGCTCAACGTCCAATGGAGATACTTTATCGTTAGGTCACGATCATTTTTATTCCTGTTGGACTCCGCCAGATGCAGTATGCTTGCGTCACAGATGCGTAGAAACGTCAAGGGATCTGATTATTGGACTAAGGTACGGTCTCGTGCATCTATGGCTTCTCTGTGCTCCGGTTTTTGTTAGTCATGCGTTCGAACCAGAGAAGACGTCCTACCCGAAAATTACTAGTAGCTGTACGGACGTGACTTAAAGTAAGGTATCCGTACGTCGTTCGAAACCTCCGAAATAAAATGACAATGCCAGTGGAATAGTTCGTAAAGCCCGCCCCGGTCCGGAGTGAACATACCCACCTGCGACAAACCAAAGTCATGGCGATGTGTGGATATACTAATTGCTCATTCCACGAGTAACATTTTCAGCCCTGGCTCCGTCACTCTATCGAGCTCGGGGCAGGAGTCGAACAGACGTATTTTCGCTCCTCCAATACCTCTTCCCTCACACGCGGCAGAGAGCACGAGCCAGACTTTCCGCCTTTAGACACGAAATCATCCCTCGTTACCGCATTCGAGCCCAGTCGCGCATCTTCCGATTTATAGTCGAACGCCAGGCTGTGCGTCAGCGACGTAAGGCAGCTGGAAAGACCATTCTTGCACGACTAGGCATCGGAAGAAGGAACAGAGCGTTTGCAGCAGTACGGGCGAAACATGCACGATCGTCTGAAGCCAGCAAGATGACACATGCCGATGGTACGCCAAGCTTTGGCAATCAGCGGGGAGTCTCTGGCGATGTCAACGATGGATACCCCTCTCATGAGCGAGGCTCGAGGCGCAAAAAGTTGGCGGGCTATTTCAAAGCCGCAAACGAGCTTCGTCAATCGTACACAGGGAGCGGGCAGTTTGATGGAGAGAATGGCGAGGATTACTCTAGCATACCGGGGTCATTCCCAGAGCTGACGTCGGCTCACAACGGCGATGAGGAGATGATACTCTTTCCGAGCTACGCACGAAGACATTACCCTCGAAAGCAGGAATATCGAGGTTCATCTGGATCCACACAAGATTCACGAAGCGGCAAGGCTACGGGAGATTCAGAGTATTGGAGAAAAGAGTGGGAAAGACACGAGGACGATACTTGTATCGTTGATGTGGATGTCCGGGGCTGGATCTACTCTCCCCATCGTGGTCCTGTGAGCCGGAAAAACAAGATCCTGATTGGGATCGCACGGCGGCTGAGCGGAGTGCCTGTCCCTCCTTCGAATAGTAGACCCTCGAGCCCTTCTGGTACATTACATTCAAGGCTCGAGGCTCATGCATCGAAGCATGAAGAGGAGCAGATTGAGCGGGAGGCTGAAGTAATTGCAAGACGGGGTGAAGGCGAAGCCGATGTGGCCGAGCGAGGAGGATTTAGTGAGCCACCCCGCAGCGACAGTGATAGAGTGAGCATACGAAGTTCTCCAGCCCACAGTCGAACATCTTCACCAGATAAGGAGCGATCATCACGCTTGCCCTTCCGTGGTAACAATGGATCCGTCTACGACGACGACACGTCCTCGGTCAATTCGCTAGAGAAAAGGCCATCGTGGAATCAGCCGCAAGATATGAGTCCTGCGGAGCTCTCCGTTGCCAATGCGCATCTCATGTCTAGGCTCAAACCTTTCTTGCATCTTCCGCTTGTCAATACACCGCTTACGGTCTTCTTCTACGATAACGAAACGTCAGAATCGCGCAGTCTCAGAACCAACGAGTCGGGTCACTTCACTATCCGGACCCCTTTGGACTTCATTCCCACCCATGTCCGAGTGCTTGCCTCGGAGAAGCTCTCCGCGACGGAAGAGGTAAAGGTCACCGAGCCGGAGGGTATCAGTGTCATTAGCGACATCGACGATACGATCAAGCACTCGGGAATTGGTAACGGCGCCAAGGATATCTTCCGTAACGTATTCATTCGCGAGCTTCATGATCTTACCATCGAAGGAGTCAGAGAATGGTACGGCAGTATGGCCCAAAGGGACGTCCAGTTTCATTACGTTTCAAACGCCCCGTGGCAATTATACCCAGTACTCACGAGTTTTTTTGCGTTGGCTGGGTTACCAAAAGGGACATATCATCTTAAACAATATAACGGGATGCTTCAAGGCATTTTCGAGCCGGTCGCTGAACGGAAAAAAGGGACACTGGACAAGATCATGCAAGACTTCCCCAAAAGACGCTTCATCCTTGTTGGTGACAGTGGAGAAGCAGACCTCGAATTATACACTGAGATCGTCCTCGCAAACCCGGGGCGTGTGCTCGGTGTTTTCATCAGGGATGTCTCCACCACGAAACAGCAAGGCTTTTTTGACTCCTCGAAGCCACTGCGACAACGCGGCTCCCTGTCGTCGATACGTAGTCAGCAGAAAGCCAGCGGGACACTGTCGCATCGAATATCGATGCCAGATCTGGAGCCTAAGCCAAATTTACCACCTAGGCCTACTATCCGGTCCGTTCATACGAGTGTCGCCGAGCCGCAGAAGAAAGGCCCAATCATGGGCCAGTTGATCCAGTTCGACGATGAGCCTACGGTGGGAATCACTCGCTCGTCAACGGACCCTGAGTCAGAAAAGCACTCGTCGACTAACACACCAAAATCCTCCCCACCACGACGACCGTCAAAACCAACATCCCTACAAGATAATTCGGGTGGCTCTTTCTCTATGAAATCAAACCTTCCGCCCTCGAAATCACCACCTTCCGTCTCTCGGAAGCCAATCCTACCACCTAAGCCCCACCAATTTTCCAGCTCAGGAGATTCTACTCAGCCGATAGACCGCAGCCCCCTTTCCCAACTCCAGAACGCCTCACCACCAGGCAACAAAACGTCCTCTATCGAACGTCAGGGTTATCGCGCAGCTGCTCGCAACAAGTTGGCTTCTGCCTACAACGCCCTCCCAGCCCGGTCGTCGTACAGTACAACCCAGTCACAACAACAAGCGCCGCCGCCACGATCTACTCCTGCGGAGGACCTCAATCGTACCCAGAAACCTTCACCTCCGGTACCTCCAGGACGCAATCTAAGCTCTTATCCAGCCGCTGCTGCGCACTACGCGACCAACCGTCTCAGTGGTGGGTGGAATGGTTATACTTCTGAGGGCGGCTCTGAGGATGCGATTGGTATTACGGCTCCTTTGACCAGTAAGAAGGAGGAGATGTGGAAGCGGAGATGGGCGAGAGCGAAGGAGATCTTCGACGGTAAAGGGGTTTTACTGAGGAGTTGGAGGAAAGGTGATGATATAATGGGCGAGGCAATCAGGTTGATTGAGAGAGCAGAGAGGGAATCCAGGTCAACACAATAGGTATGACTTTGCTCTCTGGGATTTCTGGCATGTTTATGGTTCACAAGTGCATAGCGTCATGGTGGGATCACGGGATTGTAAAGGAATCATTCTCCCTATAAGGCGATTTCACCAGATAGTGATTTGATTATATACTTCCTGAGTGCTCAGAATTCACGGCTCAGGGAGGGGAAGACCTCAATCAAGTTCACTATTCACCATTCCTTGGCGGCGAAACCACCTACTTAAGGCCCTCCTTCCCCTTCCCAGCTCCATCTCTCCTACATATTCGCACTTCCTCCACCTCCACCACTCCACAACTCTCTTATATATACACATCCCTCTCTGCCCTTTACATAGAACCCAACCTAATCTCCATGGCATCCTCAACACATCAAACACGTCTTTACACTTGGCACATCCCACATCTGCTCCCAATACTTAGGCATCTTCCGAGCACTTCACGCTGAACCCACAGCGGCTTGTGCCCATTCCTGAGGCTCCTCACTTCTACCCCACAGCTTCTTAGGTGGAGACCGCCGCCAGGAATAACGCTTTCACGCATTGCCGTTGGTTGAACCTTGGGCGGGCACACCATCGCAGAATCGGCAAAGCGTTGTTCTGTTCAACAACAATGCTCTCAATTCAAGCCACGTTGGCCAGAGACTGCAAAATGGCACCAGCCAGTGATCAATGCGTTTTCGTGCAGTCATGACTCATTAATCACCTCAAATCAACATGTCTTCATGTGAACACTCACTGCTCATGTCTTAAGAGCTGAAGTGTGAGAGGAACTCCACGGAGCGTGCTAGAATGTCTGACCTGTTGATTACATAGGCGTGCTCGGCGCCTACATAAGCAAGAACCCACAAAGCTGAGCTTTATACTATATTGTTCCTTTGACACTTTGTCACTCACTTCTGTACATACAATGAATCACAACACACTCATACCATAGTACTCTTGCTTGATTTTGTGAGCCTTGAACTCCAGACCACATCCGCCTTGCAGAGGGATTGGAGACAAATCATCGATCAAGTCGAAAGCGAGCTGGAAAAGTTCTCTTATCCACGACTCGCCATGATCGTGTATCGCCGGTCCTGAGAATCTTTTGGAATCATAGAGATGGAATAGAGGAGTTTAAAAATTTCTTCGCTGAGGAAGAAGACCTCAAAGAGAGTTAACTCACAGCCTTCAAATCAAAAGATATTTGATACGTCACCATGGCCGCTGCTTCTACCAATAGGGCTTCACAAGAGGCAAGAATAATAAAGGCCACTCGCTCATTGCGTTTCTCGCTCGAGCGCTCGGATCCCAAGGACCTCCTTGACTGTATCAGTCCACCTCCCACCCTTCCCTGGCTGAAGGAACCGACGAAGATGAGTTGACGGTTAGGCTGCTGGGACAATGAGCTGCGAGCCAGTCGTGGTCCATCACAAACACGGCAACCGAGCATTCCACGTCGATGTGGTCAGGCTGCTGGCCAGGAGGATTATCCAGGATCCTCGCAACATCCTACCTGAAAGGGCACACTCAGCGTATACTCGATAAGCGAGATACTGACCGCGGCCACGGAAGTTTTACTGGATTGGTAAATCACACACAACTTCACTGTCCTTCCTGGCTCGCTCACTGCAATGTTTAGGCTGCTGATCTGGAAGATCAGTCAGATGCTCGCTATGTCCCACCAGGAAGGGCGTTCCCAGGTACTCGATGACGGAAATGCAGACAGTGGCCGGGGAGTTTCTGCTGGATTGGGAAATCACACACAGTTTCACTGTCCTTCCGGCATTGTCAAGCTGCT
>JAABUW010009119.1_pt1 | contig 11397 bp, 3 predicted proteins | sample 5560081 | NCBI WGS metagenome assembly JAABUW01 (sample SAMN10711882, study PRJNA513363) | rock metagenome | isolation source: Antarctica rocks | place: Antarctica: Victoria Land, Knobhead sud | reverse complement strand
TTACTTTAATAAAGCAACATTATTAAAATATTATTTTGTATTTTTTTTATATTATATTTACGAATTCTATTTTATCAAAAGCATTGTTATCGTTTTTTAAAAATGCTTGTAGCGTTTTCACTTTAATAAAATAATATATTAAAAATTACATATTATTATTCTCTTAAATTACAACAATTAACTTTACTTTATTACAACGCAAGAAGAATTTTACATTATTATTTTTTTAAACTTTAATTATCGATTTTATTTTATTATAAATATTGCAATTGTTGTTAAAGATTACGTGTTGTTTGTTTTCAACATCTATAAATTATTCTTTAACAATTTTTATATTAATAAATTTCGAATTATAGTTAATTAATTATTATAAAACTTATTTATTAAGCTCTATTTTACTATTTTTAAATAATTCGCAATTTTGACTTAGCGACGCAATTCGACAAGAATTATAATAGAAGAGACGTTGTATAAATAGACAAACAATCGTATTATACATAATAAATATTTAACAATTGCGAACTAAAACATTAGTAACGCTTTCTAAATGCATTGTGTAACAATATTGTTTTATATATTTTAAGCTTTTGCATTAATACGTTCTTGAACAACGATAACAAAGTAACATAAATTATAATAACGCTAATTTTAATGAAATACATAATCGCTTGTGCTTGTGTAAAATAATTTAATCTCTTAAGTTTTACAACAATTTAATAAGACGTTTTTAATTAATAGTTTAGTTATCTAATGTAAATTAAAAACACATAGAAATATAACTTTATATTGACACATGCGCACTACACTAAACTTATATAAAAATTATTATTTATTTATATTTATTAATTATAAAACGCAATAAACGCATGCTATTGCTATTATAATTAAGACAAAACAAATCAAAGTTAAATCTTTATATATTGCACGAATAAAAAAATGTAATTAAAGCTTTTTATTAGTTATTAGCTCTACTTCGCATTAATTCTATTTTCGCTATATTTTTTTATAGATGTTTCGCTTTAATATAAATTTAATAAAAAGTATTAATACTTAAAGTTCTTCACAATAATAAATAAAAACAATTTCGTTTATTTCTTTGTGCGACGTCGTTCGTTACGAACGATCTTTATTAAATAAATCAAATTTGAATTTATTAAATTAATGTCAAATTTCTTAATGTTTCTCTCTAATAACTTGACGTTCTTTTTGATTATTTTTGTTATTATTGTTATTTTAACGATCTATATATTACTTAAATTTATGCTATTTTTTTAAGCAAATTTGCGAATAATCTTTGTTCAATAAAGTTAAAATTGTTCGAAATATAATTCGTTTAAAGTGCGAATATTTGAAGAAAAGATAAGCTTTTGTAAAGATCTAACAACATAATCGATGTTAACTTCGATTTCAAAATAAAATAAATAAAATCTATAAATAGAAGCGATTCAATTTAACAAAAGAGACAATTTACAATATAACGTATACGATTTCGCACAATTAGATAACAAAAAGCGATACAATATATTTAGAAACAAACAAAATGTTATTGTTATTGCAATTGATATTAATGTATCGTTCGAAAAAGATAGTACATTTGCTAAGTTTGTTATTTACGAGTTATTATTGTTAAGATTTAAATTACTTAATTGTTTTAAAAGTTAATAAGATTGTCTAAAAATTATATTAATGTTAATTATCGTTGCAATATACAAATTCTAACTAATCTGTAAGATAGACAAAATACTAATTATTATGTTGTTAATAATAATTCGCAAACAATAATTTTTTAAATAAGAAAATATAGTGAGAAAAGAAATAAAGAATTATTAAAAAATAAATATTAATAATTTAAGTTTATTTACTTAATGTTCTTATTAACTTTTACATAATAAGTGAGACAATGTTTTTATTATTTATTATAAAGTGTCTTGCATAAATCTTTTTATTTGTTCGAATATACAATTGTTAAAAAGTATAACGTCGTATTATTTATAATGCATTATTGCTAAAAAACTAATTTGATATAATCTTAAAACATTGAAAAAGTTAATTAAAGAAAACGTTAAATACACATTGCAAATCTATAAAATATGCGATTATATTAATTGTTAATTTTAAGGCGACAAACTTAAATCGCGCAATTATTTTTGTTTCGCAAATAAAATCTACAACGAAGTTTAAATTAACAATTAACTTAAAGAATATAACGCAATATCTAATAAAAAACTTTGTAAAAACATTTTTAAAATTGCGTAATTTTAAAGTTAATTTACTATTATTTATAAAGTTATTATGTTAACTATATTCGAATTGTTTAAACTATAAAATATACTAATTTTAAATTTTGAAACTATTAACAAAGAAATTAAAACAACAAAAATATAAACAACAAATTAATATAAAAAAGAGATATTTATTAACTATAAAAGCTAGATACAAAAATTAACTAAAACTTCAAATCTTTTAAGTCTTTTTATAATTTTCTATTATTTATTATTGCATTATGTCAAGAGTTAAGCACTCAAAACAATTAAATAAAAAACTTATATTTTGCGAATCTCGCAAAGAAGAAAATTCGTTAACAAGATTATCAAAACTCGTATTTAAATATACTAAAAATTTCGAATTGTTGTACAAAAAATAAATATAATCTTAAATAAAATACAAAAAATTGACAAAAAAAAGAAAAAGAATGTAAAAAAATATTGCAAAAAAAAAGATTTAACATTGCGACATTAAATATTTAAATTTAACAAAATTGTTAACTTTAAAAGAGATCAAAAATATATTGTTAAAAAGTTAAGAAAAAATTATTATTATGCGAAAAAAATTGTTAAGAAAGCGTAAAAAATTATTAAAAAAATAAAAAAAGCTATTAAGAAGACGAAAGAAATTAACGAATTTCAAGAGTTAATTTTTCGAAATTCTTATTATTAAGTTCGAAAAAATTAGACAAAGATATTAAAATTAACATTTGTAACAAATTTTACATCAATAAAATATTAATTCGTAAAAAAGTTTATGCAACAAGTCAAGAATATTAAGACGTCAAATTAAAGCGTTTGTTAACGTTAGACTTGCGACAATTATAAAATTGACGCAAAATTATGTCAATTGTAACAAAGAATTAACTAACGAGAAACGCAAAAATAAACAATTTGTTTAAATTTATAAATTTGTTAAATGTTTGCGCATATCGAAGACGCTAAAGTTAAAAATACTAAAGTGCGAAATTAACAATAAAATAATTTTTAATCGTTGACCAATAAATTGTTCGAAATAATTATTAATTTTAAAGATTATCGTTTTATTATTTTTAAAAATTAAAAATATATTTTTTAGCATATTTAATATGCGATTGCGCAATAATTGAATTGTTTCGTCGCAAGCTTAAGCATTTTATCTTTATAATTAATTTTAATTTGTTATTATTATATTTGACGTTTACAAACGACAATTTAGCAATATTTCGTTAATATACGTAACACAAAAAATCTTTTGTGCGATTAGAAATTGTTAATTGATACAAATTAATAAAAGTAAACAACAAAAGAAATATATTAACGCAACAATTATTTTTTAATAATAGTAAATAACATTGTTTAAATTGCAATCGAAAGTCTTTATAATTAAGTCGTTGTTCAAAATAGCAAGAAAGCAAAAATAAATTATTAAATAATTAAGCTTTAACGTTTGAACGTTATTATGCGAAATAAAAATCTTTCAAAACGTAATGTTTTTTATATTGCGTATTATTAAACTTTAATAAAAATTGTTATAATTGCACTTTTGCTAAGTAAATTAAATGCAAATAAAAAGTTTCGAATCAAAAACAAACTTGTCAATATTGTTTGCCCATTTGTTGAAAAATTAATAAAAATTTATTAAAATTTTTTCGCAACATTTGTCGATCTTAGTATTTAAATAAACAAAGTATTTTATTTGCTTAATGTTAACGTAATTTTTAAGCGCACTAATACTATAATTAAAATAACGAAATATTAAATTAATTGTAGCGTCTTATCGCAAAAATATCAATATTAATAAAAAAAAATACGTAAATTGTTGCGCAATAAAACATAAAACAAATATAATTTTAAATCGATTTTAATTATATGTTATAAAATAAAGTATAAGCTAATACGAAATTAATCTTTTTTGTTATTAATTTAATTGTAATAATAATTGTATATACGCAATTTAAACTTAAAATTTAATTAAATTTTAAAATCGTATAATTAGTTAAAAGTTATATTAATTGTAATAATTTTATTCTTTGCTTAAAGCGATAACGCTTCAAGTGCAAAAAATTAATTTTTAAGCTTTTTTAAATTAAAAAGTGTAATTCGTTTTTAATTAATTCTTAAAAATTTGTAATGCTTAAAATTTTCTTTAGAATTAAAAGAGCAACAATTAGCGCGAAAAACGTAAACTTTAATTTTAAATTTATTGTTTAAGAATTTAATAAACTTAAAAAACGCATCTTAAAGCGTTTTGTTAACAATTAAAAAGCTATTTATTTTAACGTCTAACAAATTTGCAAATTTATTTTAATAAAAACAACATAAACAATTTTCGTCTTTATTTTGACTTAAGATTTCGAAAACTTTATTAAACACTTTTAAAAGATTTAGAACGTAGACGATTATTATGTTAATTTTATAATAAATCGTTACATTAATATCTACGCATATGCAATAATTTGTAGCAAAAATAACATTAATTAGAATATATTTTGTAGCAATTTTAAAAAGCTTGTTATTTGCGTTTGCATCAAATAGATTTGTATCTTTATTAAATAAATTTAATTCGTTAATTTGCATAGATTTAATTTAACTATAATTAAAGTTTTAATTTATTAAAGTTTTTTTTAAAAATACACAATAAATGTTGTCGCACTTTAAAAACGATTTCGAAGACTTCAATTTAAAAATTCGCAAAAATTTTAATTTAAAGATTTGCGAACGTTTTAATTTTAAAGAAGAATATAATATATTACGAATCGAACGTTCGAATAATAATAAAGCACTATTTAAGATATAAAAATTAATTGATCGACGTTATAACGCAAAAAAAAGACTATAAAAAATTTTAATGTAAAAATTTCGTAAAGATCTTTTAATTAAGAAAGAAAATATTAAGAGTTACTTTATTAATAATTGAACAATTGTATTATTTTTAAATATAATTAAGTTTAACTTTGTATTTAACAAAGACAACTTAACAATTTAAAAACGATTATAATTAAAACAAGAAATAACGAGTTAAATAAATAAATTGTTAATAATGCGCAATACGAGAAAAATGCTAGTATAATTTTGTCGCAAACTAACATTAACTAATTTTTAATTAATTAATTTTAATTAATTAAGCTAGTTTCGATTAAATGCAACTTAAAAATCAAATCTTAAAAAGTTAAAAAACGTACTAATTTCTTAATTGTTAATAGCATAATTAAAATAACAATTGTACATTATTATTTTAAGACGTTTAATTACTTTATTGATGTTGTTTATTTTTTGAGTTAGCTTTAGAATCTCGATTACTATAGAATACGCATTGCTAATACGTTTAAAAAGAATATTAACAAAGTTATGCGATCAACGCTTCTTAATTCTAAGAATAATTCTAATAGCTTAATCATTTTTTTTTGTTCTTTGTTGCGCGATGTTAGTTACTTAGATGCGAAAAATCTCTTAATTAAAGTTTTAATTAATACTTGTTTTAAAATTGACGTTCTAATTAATTTATGCGTTCAATTAATTATTAAATTTTATTCAAATTTTATTAAAATATTCTTTACAATAAAAGTAATACTAAGAAAATAGTTTCAAATTGTTAGAATTTAACTTATAATTTACAAAGAATTTGCATTATTTTAGCATTATTTGATCAAATTTTTTGCGAAATTAATAAATGTGCTTTCGATATAAAGTTTGTTGCTAATTATTAAAAAAATTGCAACATTAATTACGTTGCTAAAAGACATAAAGAGAGTGTACTTAATACTTAAATAAAAAAACTTAATAAAATGCTAAAAAGACTTAATCAAAAATTGAAAAAACTTTGTAAAATATAAAAGAGATTTAATTAAAAATTAAAAAAATAATTGTTTATAATTTAATTAAGAATTTGTTTAAATTTTGAAAAATATAGAATAAATTATTTTTAAAGAAAATCTAAAAATATTTGTAAGCTTTTGTAAGAGCTATGCTAATATTTATTTAAAGAGTTTCAAGATTTTTTTACAATAAAATAACGTTTTCTTAAGAATAAACAATAATAATATTAAGTAATTTTGAAGTTTCGATGCTTTAAATCGTTATTAATTTACGTTTAAACGACGATAAAGTCTACACAATTAAAAAGAAACAATTTGCAAAATAAAATTTAATATAAGAAATTGTTTTTAAATAAGATGTATTAATTAAAGTTAATAACGTTATATACATGTTTATTAAGCAATTTTAATTAATTTTAATAGTGACGAGTTTACATTGTTTTAACTTCTATAATTGTATTGCTTACAATAAAGTTAATGTTTTTTACAAAAATGTATAATTAGATTCTAAAACTTTAAAAACGTATTAATAGATAAAATATAATTGCGTCTACGTAATAATAAGTTCTAATAAATATATTAAATAATAATTTAAATATCTATCTATTTGTATACGATTAAAAGATAATTAGTTAATACGAAGTAAATAAAAATGTAAATGCAATTTTGTACAACATAGTTATATTTATTTGTGAAGACATATATTTTAACATTACAATTTTATAAACATTAATTGCTATATAACAAAAACTTCGATCAATTTAATTGCAAATTAATTAAGCATATCTAATGCTTATAGTTGTCTAAGTGCGAAGAAACAAAATCAAACAAATAATTGTTAATTTTTATAATAAAGACAATTTAAAAAGCGACAAAATAACAACAACAAAAAAGAAAAAACTTCGATTAATAAAGTAACTAAATATAAAAGTTAAAAGATTAAAGAGTTTGCTAATAGCATTAAAGATTATAAGCAAATATATCTACTTTTTTGCACATTAATAGCGCTTTGTTGCGTACAACAATTTATTAAAAGCAAAATTTCTTTATTTTGCTTCTTTATTTATATCGTATTTTTAAAATAACAAAATAATATTTATATTTATTAAATGTTGCAAATCTTGTTGATCTTATTGTAGAATTTAATAAGAACAATAATGCGTAAATTCTTTTTTAAAATAAAATTACATAAAATTAATTATAATTAAAGCAATTGCGAATCTAGATATTTATATTTATATAATAAAGAAATTAATTTTAAAACCAGTTAATAATTATAACGAAAACAATATAAATAGAAAATTGACGTTTAATAACTAAACAAAATACGCGTAATTAACAACTTTAAAAAATCTTATTGTTTTTAAAATATAATAAGAATCAAGACATAAAAATTCTTGTGTTATAACACTTATTTCTAATAATTTTTGTTTAAAGATTGTAACAAATTAATTGAACACAAATACAATTTTAGTCAAAAAAAAACTTAAGATTTCGCAAAATTATATATATATAAGCTTGTACTTTTTAAGCACATAACGCGTAATTAAATTACGCAACAAAATTAAAAAAGTTCTACTTTTTTGCTTTTATATATTGCGTACTCTTAATAAAATTAGAAAACAAAATAATAATTTTGTTGTTAATTTTATTAAGTTTGTATCTTTATTACATAAATTTTTTTATTTTAGCGTAATAATTAACGCGAAGTATTTGCGAATTCTTTTAAGCTTAATTTGAGATATCGAAATCGCAACAATTAAAAACATTAACAAAAATATAATTAAAAAGACGATCGTAATATAGCAAACAATTAAATTTATAAATTTTAAATTGTTTTTTCAATTCTAAAGAGAAAAAATTATTTTTCAAACGAATTAATTAAAATTTCATAAATATATTTTAGCGCATTTTTACGAAATTAGCACGTAATTATTTACAACTAAATATCTTGTTCGTATTTATATTTAATAAAAAATCAAAAACAAAATTACGATTAAAACTTAATTCGTTATTAAAACTAATTGTATTATTACGTCATTTACAACTTACATTAATTGCGTTTCTAAAGTTAAAAAAAAATAAAAACAATGTTAAAAAAATTCTACATAATAATAATTCAAAGAATTGAATAATAATTTACAATAATTAGACACTTTTATAAAATATATCTTTTATATAAATTAATAACGTTTGTCTTAAAACAAAGTAAACAATCTTAAAAATTAAAAATCTTTGTTAAATAATAATTGCTAAAACATGTTATTAAACAATTAAATTAAAATAAAATTCTTAGCTTAACGCGCAAAAAGAATACGCTAAAAGAATTATTATAATTTGCATAAACAATTTTAATTTTTTAGATTTTTTCTATTTCTTTCTACATTAATTCATTTGCTTAAATTGATACTCTTTTTCGCATATTAATAAAAAACTTATTCGCAAATCTTTTTTCAAAATATAAGAATTTTATATAGTATATATTTATTATAAGCAACAATATTAATAAAAAAAGAGAAAAAGCTATATTGACGTTTTTGTTCAATAATTTAATAAATTTTGTTGCAAATTTAATTAAAAATAATGCTAATGTATATATAATAACAATATAAAAAGATTGTAATATTTGCTAACGTATTTAACAACAAATTAAACAAATTTGCGATTAACAACAACAATAAAAAAAACAAAGATATTAACATTAAATCTAGAAAACGCGTTTAACATAAAAACTTTATCGTAAATAAAAAAAATAATATACGTTTATATTATAAAAACAAATTGTTTCGCATTATATCGATAATAAATAATACAAATTACACGAATTGATATGTAACTAATAACGTCATTATAGTTTAAAAAACTTGTTTTTAACTTCGCAAATTTATTGATCTTACGAAACGCTAATAGATTTGTGTCAATCTTAAAATTTTCGCAATTAATTCAATTCTTTAAAAGTTCGTTTTTTCAAAAGTTTAATAACGCTTAATGCGAAGATTTAATAAAAATCTATTTATAAAAGAGTTTGTTGCGACAAATAATGTTTTCGAAATTTAATTATAAGAAAATCTTAATAAATATTAAACGATTTTTAGTTGTTTCAATTATTAGAAATTACGTTATTAAATTCGTAATCTTGTAATTAAAAAATATTAAAAGTTTTTTCTTAAAACTAATAAATCGTATCTAAATAACGCATCGTAATTTTCTTAATTTATAAAACAAAAATAAGATTAATTTGTTTTTAACGAATTATAAATATAAATAAGTATCTATATTCGAACATCGAAATTAACGAACAAGCGATAATATAACTACAATTATACAATTATATAAGCGAATTTTGTTATGCGATAATAAAGAGAATTTAACATTAAATTGCGAATAAATATAATTTTTATTATAAAAATAATTTAAATAAAGCGAAGAAATTATTGCTAAAAAATCGATTCGTAAATTTATTATATTATTTAATATATATCTTTATAATTATGTAAATTGAAACTAATGTTACATAAAAGCTTAAAAAAGTAAACAACAATAATTAATTTTTAAATAATATTTTTAGCAAAGTAATTTACGATTGCTTCTTTAAAAAGAAAAACAACAAATAATTTTACAATTGTTAAAAAAATACAAAAGTTTTCTTCGATTCAATTAATTTAAAATTAATTTAATTTATATTTAGCGCAATTTATTATTATTTAACAAAGCGAACGTTTAATTTCTCTATAAAGACTTGCAAATTTACGTTAAACAAAAATAATATATTTAAGTTATTAATTTTAGCAAGCTAACATTAATGTATAGTAAAGATAATTAAATACGCGAAAAAAATATAAAATAAATTGCTTATTATAAAGTAACAATTTATAAAGTATTTACTTTAAGAGCAAATTAACAAGCTCGCAACTAAATCTTATAAGCGACTTAATTATAAATATATATCGTTAAACGTTATAACAAACAATTTCGACAATATTCTTACTTATTTAAACTTTAACATCAAGAGATAATGCATTAAAATCAATGTTAATTTAAATGTCTCGAACAATTCTTTTAATTTATTAGATAACAATTGAAAGACAATAACGCGACTATTTATATGCGAAGAATTTAACATAAGCTAATTATAAACTAGAATAAAAACAACTACAATAACAACGTTATATTAAGCGACGATTTTTATAAGAACGCAATAATTTCGTCTTTCGTAAAAGATCGCTTAAAATAGCAATAATATTAATTATAATTAATTATAAAACAAAACGAAAAATACGACAATTATAAGAGCAATAACAATAAAAAAAATAACAATAATAAAATAAACATACTTATTTATACAATTATTGTGCGAAAATTGATTAAAGATATATAGAGACATAAAGTTAACATCAATATAAATAAATATAATATAAACAATCGAATTAAACTTTAAATTAACACTTTAATATAATTAGATTAACAATTATATTAATAACAATAATAATTTTAAATTTAATTATAAAGACAATAAAGACTCGCAATATTTAAATAGAATAAATATTTAAAATAATATTTAATTACAAACAATTAACAAAAAGTTAATTGCAAATTAAATCGTTAATATATAAAAAAAAATTAATAAGTTTTTATCTTTTTTAAGACGTTGTTAAAAATATATTAACATTTTAAAGACTTTTAATCAAAATAATTAAACAAAAATAAATAAAAATAATATTAAAGATTACGTTAACGTCAAAAAAAACGCAACTTCAAATATAAGTTTATTAATATATAGTCTTTTTTTAATCAAGTTTAAACTAATTATTGCTTATAATACTAAAAGAATCGTTTTAAAAACAAACAACTCTTCAAATATAAAAAGTAAACAATCTAATATATTAAACAAAATAACAAATCAATTAAGATTGTAATATTAAAAAGAGAAAATTAAATTAAGTTTTAACGCAAGCTATTTATCAAAAGAAAGCAAAACTTGACGTGCTATATTAACGAACAACATAGTAAAAACAACATAAATATTAATATAACTTCTAAGATTATATATAACGCAAATAATTATATTAAATTGATGCAACGATTAAATTGCTACATCTTACAAACGAAAATCAAAATTAACAATTAAATTATTATTGTTATAATAGTGCACAAAGATAATCGCAAAGAAGCGATAGAACTTAATTAATTAATTAATTAAATTTGAATTATAATTCTTTATTGTATTGTAAACTATTAATGTATCTACAATATTAACAAAGTTAATAACGTCAAGTTACAAATGTTTTTTTAATGTTTATATTTCAAATTTGTTTTAATAGTATTACGCAATTTAC
>JAABUW010009116.1_pt1 | contig 11401 bp, 9 predicted proteins | sample 5560081 | NCBI WGS metagenome assembly JAABUW01 (sample SAMN10711882, study PRJNA513363) | rock metagenome | isolation source: Antarctica rocks | place: Antarctica: Victoria Land, Knobhead sud | reverse complement strand
GTTGTGGATCGTCACGGATAGCGGCAGACCGGCCACCGTCTTCGAGACCGTCCTGGTCCCGTCTTCCGTTGTGGCATCGCCGTACGCAAAGTCGGTGCCGCCGTCCAGGCTCGCCTTGATCACCGGCTTGGCCGCGAACCCTCCCGCCATCTGCTCGACCCAGACTCCAAAATACGCTTGCGCCGCCGGCTTGCTGTCCGCTCCGTCCGTAAACCGGCCATCTGTGTACCCGAACAACGGCGACGGATACCGCAGACCGAACTGCCCCTGTGTTACATGCGCCACATTGCCCGCGTCCGACAAGGAGTCGCCGAACACCACAACACTCGTGTAACTCTGGGCCTCCGCGACCGTCCAGGCTAAAGCGGCGAACAGGGCATACAGCGAGGCAGCGACGCGACGTGAACCTGACATTTGGGGTGAAAACCTCCACTGCTCGGCCAGGGCTTGGCCTGCCGGAGATCGTACCATCTCGCATCCCTCCCGCTCCCCGTCCTAACTGCCCTGACATAGCATGGCAGCAGCCATGCGAGATCCCAGACAGCTCGCTCTGTCCGAGACGCCAACCCCACGCCACCGCTTCCTCCGCTCGCTCTACTTCCGCGTCCTCGTCGGCATCGTCGCCGGCATCCTCGTCGGCGCGCTCTTCCCCCACCTCGGCCAGCAACTCAAGCCCCTCGGCGACGCCTTTATCAAGCTCATCCGCATGCTCGTCGCCCCCATCATCTTCTTCTCCGTCGTGGTCGGCATCGCGGGTGTCGGGGACACGCGCCGGCTCGGCCGCGTCGGCCTCAAAGCCCTCTTCTACTTCGAGGCCGTGACCACCCTCGCCCTCGTCCTCGGCATGGCCGTCGCCAACCTCGTCGGCCCTGGCCGCGGCATGAACGTCGATCCCCGAACCCTCGACGCCAGGGCCGTCGCCCAGTACACCGCCCCCGAGGCAGCGAGGGCCTCCCACCTCGGCCTCTCCGACTTCCTCCTCAACCTCATCCCAGAGAGCTACGCCGGCGCCTTCACCTCGGGCGAGATCCTGCAGGTGCTCCTGCTCGCCATCCTCACCGGCCTCGCCCTCTCCGCGCTGGAGCCGAAGTTCGACCCGGAACGACGCCTCCACGGCCTCGCCCACGCTCTCTCCGGCCTCTTCTTCAGGCTCGTCACCCTGGTCATGGAGGCCGCCCCTATCGGAGCCTTCGGCGCCATGGCCTTCACCGTCGGTCGCTACGGCCTCGTGACCCTGCTCTCGCTCGGCAAGCTCCTTCTGTGCGTCTACCTCACCAGCATCGCCTTCGTCGCCGTCGTCCTCGGCGCCATCTGCTGGCTCAACGGCATCAATCTCTGGCGCCTCCTCGTCTACCTCCGCGAAGAGCTCCTCATCGTCCTCGGCACCTCCTCGTCCGAGCCCGCGCTCCCCGGTCTCCTGCGCAAGTTGGAGCTCCTCGGCTGCTCCAAAACCGTCACCGGCCTCGTCATCCCCGCCGGCTACTCCTTCAACCTCGACGGCACCTCCATCTACCTCACCGTCGCCGCGCTCTTCATCGCGCAGGCCACCAACACCCACCTCACCGCCGGCCAGCAGGTCTTCGTCCTGCTTATGCTCATGCTCAACTCCAAGGGCGCCGCCGCCGTCACCGGTGGAGGTTTCATCACCCTCGCCGCCACCCTCGCCGCCCTGGGCACCATCCCCGTCGCCGGCATCACCCTCCTCCTCGGCGTCGACCGCTTCATGTCCGAGATGCGCGCCCTCACCAACCTCGTCGGCAACAGCGTCGCCACCATCGTTATCGCGCGCTGGGAGGGCCAGTTCGACAACGCCCGTGCCCAAGCCATTCTCCACTCCCACCCCATGCCGGCGGACGAAGAGCTTCTAAGCGATTAGGCACTTGCCCCTCGCCGTCATCCTGGAGCGAAGCACCCCGCACCTGTCCTCGCCCATTGACCTTGTCACCCTAGAGCGAAGCGAGGGACCCCCGTATTAGCCCTTGCCCTTAAGCTGTCATCCTGGAGCGAAGCGAAGGACCCCGTTATTAGCACTTGCCCTTCGCCGTTAGCACTTGCCTTTCGCCGTCATCCTGGAGCGAAGCGAAGGACCCCCTGTATTAGCCCTTGCCTTTCGCCTGTCATCATCAAGCCACACCCGAAACCCCAAAGATCTGGCGCAAACACCTCACAGCTTCACTAGAATGGAAGTAAGGGGAAGGGCACAACCAGCCGAAGCTTTCCCGGAACAGCTAAGTCCTCCAGAAAGACGAGTTTACCCGTAACCCCTGTCGATGGACGAATTTGCCGCGACCCAAGACCCTAAGGTAATAATATACTTGACTAAGTAGGGGTTCTTCCGTATTCTTGAGTCATGGCATACCCGACCACACTTCAGGACGCAATCAAACACTTCAGCGAAGAGCAAATCTGCATCGACGCTGTTGCGGAAATGCGTTGGCCTGATGGTAAACCAACCTGTGCGTGGTGCGGATCCGAGAATAACAAGTGGATGGCTTCGCAGAAGCGGTGGAACTGCCGTTCCTGCAAGAAGCAGTTTTCTGTGAAGCGTGGAACGATCTTTCAGGACTCTCCCCTCGGACTGGACAAGTGGATGGTTGCCATGTGGATGCTGGCGAACTGCCGTAACGGGGTAAGCTCCTACGAAATCTCCCGCGCCATTGGGATAACCCAAAAGAGCGCATGGCACCTGTTGCACCGCATCCGTGAGGCAATGAAGCCCCGCGATGGACGCAAGCTGGGCGGGGATGACACCTCTGTTGAGGTAGACGAGTCCTACATCGGTGGGAAGCTAAAGAACAAGCATCTCGCGGCAAAGAAGGACATTGCAGGGACCAACCTGAACAAGACAATCGTTATGGGTGCCTTGGACCGTGAGAAGGGCCATGTACGGGCTGAAGTCATTCCAGCGGCTAAGCGTGACACCATGACGGCAATGGTTCACAAGCACGTAAAGTTTGGATCGACGGTCTACACGGACAACCATGTTGGCTACGACACCATGCGCCAACGCTACACACATGACACGATCAACCACATCAACGAATATGTTCGTGGTCAGGTTCACACCAACGGAATAGAAAACTTCTGGTCTCTTCTAAAGCGTGGTCTTGCCGGTACTTACATTGCCGTCGAACCAGAACACCTTGACCGTTATGTGACCGAACAGGTCTTCCGTTTCAACCACCGCAAGGATGGCAATACGCCCATCAACGATGCGGGCCGATTCAAGGCAGTGCTCAAGGACATTGTAGGCCGTCAGCTTACGTATGCGGAACTGACCGGGAGGATAGGCTGAGCCGCGACGAACTAGTCTTTATCGGAAGAAGCGGGGGCCGAAGCGGGTTTAGGGTCAGGCTTCACCACCCGACGGAGTAGAGCTAGAAAAGCCTCATACTCTTTCGGCATTTCGGGTCTGGGGGGCGCTTTCTCGCTTTGAGCCATTCTCACCACTCCTCGTCTATTAGGACGATGCGAATCAAAGTAAAGGCTTCCGGTGTTTCTATGTAGAAAATAGACACTGGTCGAAGTCCGGGGAAGTCGGCAAATTTGGCTCGGCGTATTACGAAGTCACCAGTGTTTGGGATCTGAGGAAAGTACGGAGGAACAGCTTCCATCAAAGCTGTGACTTGTTCCATTGCCTCATCAAATCTTCGAATATTTACCCGCAACTCCCGCTGTTGTTGCTTGAAAGTATGCGACTCAATGATGACCCTGGAACCCCCCATTAGGCGGCACTCTGGTCTCGACGAAGCTGGATTGCGAGTGCCTGTCCGAAAGCTATTTCGGCGCGAGATAGCGGGTCATGGGAGACGAGTATGGTTGCGTACGGAATGGTCTGCCCCATCTCTACCGCGTTCCATCCCGCCATGTCATGCGTCTTCTCGCTCACAGATTTCGCATCATCGCTCGAGAGCATCTCTATTACTTCGTCAACCAGAGCTATCTCTCTCCCAGTAAACAGCGTAAGGTCCGGCAAACGAAGGTTCACCGTCTTGAGAAGGACCTTCCCACTCCAAAATGGGACTTGCTGAATGGCGAGATCTCCAGATTCGACCAGCGCGTCTTTTATGGGCTTCAGTCTTCTAGGGGCAGGGCCATTCGGCAGCTTGAAATATTCTGCATCGCTTATAGCGGACTCAAATCTTCCGTAAGCGAAGAAGTCCGAGAAGTACAGTATCTTGTTCAATTTAGTAGCGCCAAATTTGCGGTCGTTTGCGCATTTTGCACTGATGTATAAGATCAACTCGGCGAGCTTACGATCGCTATCCTGATTAGGCATCCCGCCTCCTTGGTAGCGAAGATTCGGCGAAAACCCTCGCAACATAAGGATAGCAACTTTGTTAAAGAAAAGCCACAACCATTAATTCTTGGGTGCCGCAAGTCCCAAATCACAACATGTTGTGATTTCTTACCTGTTTAGGTATATATTTCATCTTTTCTTCGCCTCTGGAGGGCCGGGGGATGAGGCTTGCGCTCTCTCCTGAGAGCCTGAGAGCATAGCTGGAATGGCTACACACAGCTTGAGTGAATTGAATCGGTATACAGGATTGTTTACGGCATGCTGCGCCCTAGCCCTTGTGTTTTGTTGCTACGGGCTGGGGAGACTCGAGACTCTTCTGCTTCGGTTTTACGCGGACTACCGTAAGGTTAATGACCTAGACGCCCGAGAAGAGATGGAAGCCCACACGCAGATCCCTTAATAACATACTTAGCCAAGTATGTTATTACCGACCCTAACTCAGGCGAACAGGCAACTTAGCGAAGGGTACGGGGGGGGGGTATGCCGGTAGCAAAGCTCATCGTCGAGATCGAGATCCCCCACGCCCAGTCCCTCAAAGACCGGCGCCAGGTCGTCCGCTCCCTCAAGGAGAAGCTCCGGAACAGCTTCAACCTCTCGGTCGCCGAGCTCGACGGCGCTCTCGTCTGGAACCGGGCCACCCTCGGCATCGCCACCATCTCCCCTTCCGTCGCCTACCTCACCGGCCAGAACCACGAGATCGACCGTGCCGTCCACCGCCTCTCCACCGCGCTTGGTGCCGAAATCACCGACTCCTGGATGGAGATCGTCGACGCCGGACCGGATGCCCCGGATGTCCCGCCAGACACCACCAGTGAAGCCTGACCGTTAACCAGTAGAAACGTCAAACCAGTAGAAATTTGGATGCGGCCGGGCGCCCTTGCCCGCCGCCTTTGACCGTTTGATATCCTTAAGTTTTGCTCCGGAACGACCACCATGCCTGAACACCGCGCCAGAACTCACCACCGCAACCGCGTCGCCAGCACCTTCTCCGACGAGATTGGTGCCATGCTCGAAGGCGAGCTCACCGATCCGCGCATCGCCCCCAGCTATGTCACCGACGTGGTCCTCGCGCCGGGCGGCAAGTCCGCCCGCGTCTTCGTGGCCGTCCACGGCGATGCGCCCGAGGAGGACGCCACCCTCGAAGGCCTGATGACCGCCCGCGACTACATCCGCTCCCAGCTGCGGTACCGCATGGGCGTCCGCCACGTGCCCGACCTGACCTTCGCCATCGATCGCTCCGAAAAGATGACCGGACGCATGGATGAACTTCTCACCCGGATGCGCAAACGCGACCGGCGCAAAGGATTGACCCAGCCTCACGAGATCGGCACGCCCACGCAATGACCCCCAATGCAGCCCTGATCGAACCTCTCCTCCAGGCCTTCCGTTCCACACCGCGCTTCCTCCTCAGCTCCCACGCCCGCCCGGATGGGGACGCGGTCGGCTCCGTGCTCGGGCTCGCCGATGTTCTCCGCCAGATGGGCTGCCATGTGGATGTCGTCCTCGCCGACCCCGTCCCCCTCATCTACCAGTCGCTTCCAGGCGCCGACCGCATCCTCCAGAGCTTCACTGGTCCTTCCGACACCCCCTGCATCCTGCTCGAGTGCGACAGCATCGAGCGCACCGGCCTCCCAGGACTCGAAGGTCGCATGCTTATCAACATCGACCACCACACCTCCGGATGCGCCTTCGGTGCCCTGAACTGGATCGATCCCTCCGCCTGCGCCGTCGGCGCCATGATCTACGAGATCGCCCAGGCCTCGGGCGCCGAGATCACGCCCGAGATCGCCACCTGCCTCTACACCGCCATCCTCTCCGACACCGGAGCCTTCACCTACGGCGGCACCTGCGCCGGCACCTTCGCCCTCGCGCACGCCCTCACTGTCTCGGGCGCGCATCCAGGCCAGATCGCCCGCGATATTTACTTCTCCAGCCCCGAAAGCAAGGTCCGGCTGCTCGGAACGGCGCTCTCGCGCATGCGCCGCGAAGGTCCGATCGCCTGGACCTGGGTCACGCTCGAAGACATGCGGAACGCCTCGGCAGCGATCGAGGACTGCGAAGGCATCGTGAACCACCTCATCGGTGTCACTGGCGTGGAGGCTGCGGTCTTCCTTCGACAGGCGCCGGAGGTCGACCGATATCGCCTCAGCATGCGCAGCAAGGGACCGATTGACGTTGCCATCGTGGCGGAACACTTCGGTGGTGGAGGACACCGGGCCGCCAGTGGATGCACGCTCGATGGCTCCCTCGAGGACGCGACCGAGCGCGTCGTGGAACAGCTGCGGAAGGCGCTCTGCTAAGCTTGGCGCGCCTCCTTCCACCCTTCCGAATGGAATCAGACCACTCCAAACCAGCCCGGGCTGAAGCGCACGCTCTCTGGGGCAGGTTGACCAGTGCAGTGAAAGTGCCGAGCGCCACCGTGCTCCGCGAACTGGCGATCCTCACGATCGTCTCCCTCTTCCTTCTTCTCTACGGCCTGGTCCCCATCTTCGGCGGCGACCAGCTTGGTCTGGTCGGCGCGGACGAGCCTCGCTACGCCCAGATCGCGCGCGAGATGCTCCAGTCGCATACCTCCATCTGCGCCGAAACACACGCAGGTCTCCTCCCCCACAGCCTGCTCTTGGCCGACCTCCGCGACTCCTACCACTGCCTCGTCGGCGGAACGGTAACGCCGATCCTCTACGGGAAGCCGTGGCTGGAGAAGCCCGCGCTCTACTACTGGAGAGCCATGGGCTTCTTCCGGGAGTTCGGCGTTTCCGACTGGTCAGCGCGCCTCCCATCCTCCTCCGGCGCCTTCGCCCTGATCGTCCTGATCTTCCTCCACATGCGCCGCTTCCGTCCGGGCGGTCACCTGGATGCCGCCCTCATTACCGCCTCGTGCGTCGGCATCATCGGCTTCGCCCGAGGCGCTTCAACGGACATGCAGTTGGCCGCGCCCTTCTGCATCGGCATGCTGGGCTGGTACGCGTGGTACGAGACCGGCAAGAAGTTCTGGCTCTTCGATCTGTACTTCTTCGGTGCGGCAGCGACCTTGGCCAAGGGACCTGTGGCGCCGTTTCTCGCACTCTGCATCATCCTCCTCTTCGCCGCGCTCAGACGAGAGTGGTCGCTGCTGCGGCGTACGATCTGGCTGCCGGGAGTCCTGCTCTACCTCGCCATGGTCCTGCCCTGGTACATCGAGGTCCAGCGCCGGAATCCAACCTTCTACCGCTCCTTCTTCCTGGAGCACAATTTAGAGCGGTTCGCGACCAATCGCTATCAGCACCACCAGCCGTTCTGGTTCTACGCCGCGGTTGTTGTCCTGGGATTGATGCCATGGGTTGCGCTCTCTGCGAGGGCCCTCGTCGATGCCCTCCAGGTCTCGGTCGCAGAGTGGAAGGTGCGCCACAATCCCCAGCGTTATCTGGGACACTCGCGTGCGGGCGACGCGTTCCCGGAGTTCCTTGTGCTCTGGGCGCTGTTCCCGATCCTGTTCTTCTCCTTCTCCGGGTCGAAGCTGCCGGGATACATCCTTCCGTCCATCCCCCCGATCACGATTCTCACGGGCGACTACCTCAACCGTATCCGCCGCCCGGGACTTCCACCCTGGCTGCTGTGGACCCATGCATCCATCTGCGCATCCCTGGCCTTTGTGCTCCTCTTGGCGCCGCAGCATATGAAGTACGAGACGCTGATTCCCTCACGTCTATGGCTGTTCGCGGCGGCGGTAACGGGGCTGGCGGTGCTTGGGCTCGTGATGTCGATCATTCGCCGCTGGGGGATGTCCCAGGTGCTCACCGCCACGCTGATCCCAGTGCTTGGCGCGCTCATCTTCCTGCTCGGCTTTCACGGACGAGATCTGGACCTGAACTACTCGGCACGGCCGCTCGCGGCGCAGATCAGGCGCGATGCTCCAGATGTGGAGATCGTCGCAACCGAAGAGGTCAGGCGAGACATGGACTACGGTCTGGCCTTCTACCGCAATCGGGCCACGACACACTACAGCATCGACGGTGTGCCAGCACAGGAGCACGTACTCGTCATTCGGTCGAGCGACACCGGAGATCTGGATCGCTGGCTGGCTGGACGCGTGTACCAGCCGCTGTTCCTCTTTGAGACGCAAGGTCTCGCAGTGTACCGAGTCGCGGCCAAGCCTCAGTAACGCAGGCCCAATTGCCGATGCGCAGAGGGTTCCTATAAGCTCGATCAAACCTCCGGATTCGATGACGTTTCCCATACAGCTTGACATTCTCGACCTGCGTCACTTCTCTGCCAGACAATTACGCCCGCTGCTGGAAGCCGAGGCGCGTCTATGGCAGGAGCGGCTGCGATGGAACTACCGCAGCTCTACGGAACTTCTCCTCCAGTATCTCGACACTCATGTTCTGCCCGGCTTTGTCGCTCTGGAGAACGGAAAGGTCTGCGGCTTTTCCTTCTGTGTCTATGAGGGAATCAAGGCCGTGATCGGGGATGCGTTCGGCATCGACGCGCAGCACCACGGATCGCATGAGGTCACGCGGACGTTGCTGCGGCATCTCCTGGAGCTGCTGCGTGAATCGCCGAGTGTCGACCGGATTGAGTCGCAGCTGCTGCTCTACGACTCCGATTCGTTCGCCGGGATCTTTCACTCGGAGGGCTTCTCGACCTTTCCGCGGCTCTTCATGCAGCGCGAGATCAGCTCCGCCGAAGCGGTCCCAAGGTCTACTCCGATCCCTGCGGGCCTGTCGCTGCGTCGATGGTCCTCTCCGGACTACCAGGCCGCGGCTGAGCTGATTCATGCGTGCTATGCGGGGCACGTGGACTCCCGTATCAACGATCAATACCGTTCGCTCCATGGGTCGCTGCGATTTCTGCACAACATCGTTCGGTTTCCCGGATGTGGCGTGTTCGAGGGGGATCAGTCGTGGGTGGTTGAGGACGCGGCGAGCGGGAAGCTGGCGGGGTTGATCCTCTGCTCGCGGGTGGACGATGATGTGGCGCACATCACCCAGCTTTGCGTCGCTCCCCGATGTCGCGGACAACGTGTGGGAGCGCTGCTGCTGCAGCGATGCATGAGTCACCTGAGACGAACGGGCTACGATGCGATCAGCCTGACGGTAACCGAGGAGAACCAACGGGCGGTGAAGCTCTACGAAGATCACGAGTTCGTTACAAGGCACCGCTTCGACGCGATGGTGTTTGACAAGAAAGAGTCGCTGAAGAGCGAAGCCCGATAGGTTCTGCCGCGCATTTACTCCACGTGGTAGTTGGGAGCTTCGCGGGTGATCATGACGTCGTGGACGTGGCTCTCGCGCAGGCCCGCGTTTGAGATGCGGATGAAGCGTGAGTTCGTCTGCAGCTCCGCGATACTGGCGCAGCCAAGGTATCCCATTCCGGAGCGGAGGCCGCCTACGAGCTGGTAGACCATGGCCTCGAGGGGCCCGCGGTGGGGGACGCGGCCTTCGATGCCCTCGGGGACGAACTTGGCGAGGCGATTGGCCGAGGCTCCCTCGCGGGCGGTAAGCGACGGGCGGTCGCCGCTGCCGGCCTCGTCCATATCGTCCCTGCTCTGGAAGTAGCGCTCGCCTGATCCCTGCGCCATGGCGGAGAGCGATCCCATACCGCGGTAGGCCTTGAAGGACCGGCCTTGGTAGAGGATGGTCTCGCCGGGGCTTTCGTCCACGCCGGCGAAGAGCGATCCCATCATGACGACGCTGGCGCCGGCGGCGATGGCCTTGGTGACATCGCCCGAGTACTTGACACCTCCATCCGCGATCACCGGGATGTTGTGCTCGCGAGCGGCGCGGAAGGCCTCGGAGATGGCGGTGATCTGGGGCATCCCGGCGCCGGTGACCATGCGCGTGGTGCAGATGGAACCAGGACCGATGCCGACCTTGATGGCATCGGCGCCCGCGTCGATGAGGGCCATGGCGCCCTCGTAAGTGGCGACGTTGCCGGCGAGCAGGGCGACGTTGTGGTAGCGCCGCTTGACCTCGGCGACTGCCTCAAGAACGCGCGACGAGTGTCCATGCGCGGAGTCGATGGCGAGCGCGTCGACGCGCATCGAGACGAGCTCGGCGGCTCGCTCCATGTAGTCTCCGGTCGCGCCGATGGCGCCGGCGACGCGGAGCCTGCCCTGCGAATCCTTGGAGGCGTTCGGGTACTTGAGCTTCTTCTGGATGTCCTTGACCGTGATCAGGCCCTTGAGTTCGTAGTCGTCGTTGACGACGAGGAGCTTTTCCACGCGGTGTTGGTGGAGGATGTGCTCGGCCTCCTCGAGCGTGGTTCCGACGGGGACGGTGATGAGGTTTTCCCTGGTCATCACCTCGTCGACCCGGAGGTCGGTGCGCGAGACGAAGCGAAGGTCGCGGTTGGTGAGGATGCCGACGAGTTTCTTATCCTTGGTGACCGGGACGCCCGAGATCTTGTAGCGGCGCATGACATCGAGGGCGGCGGCGATGGGCTGGTCGGGGGCGATGGTGACGGGGTCGACGATCATGCCGCTCTCGGAGCGTTTGACCTTGTCGATCTCGCCAGCCTGCTGCTCGATGGTGAGGTTGCGGTGCACGACGCCCAGGCCGCCCTGCTGCGCCATGGCGATGGCTAGGCGGGACTCGGTGACGGTGTCCATGGCGGCGGACATGAGCGGGGTGTTGAGAACAATGTCGCGGGTGAGGTTGGTCTGGGTGCTGACCTGGGTGGGAACGACCTCGCTGTAGGCGGGTACGAGGAGGACGTCGTCGAAGGTGAGCGCTTCTACGAGTGGGAAGTTGATCATTTGTCCTGGGCCAGGAGCGAGATGGGAGGGTTGGGTCTCGGATCGCGGGTGGTTTGATTGTAGGGGGTGGCGGGGGTGAGGGCAAACGGTGGGACGAAGGTACGATCTCTTTGCTTTGCGGGTGATGATTGGTGAGGGGTACCCACCCCCCCGGGGTACTCCAGCCTAAGACGTTTCGACGCAGTAACTTACGTTGGTAATAATATACCTGACACAGGTGGATCGTGTTAGGTTTGGGCTACCGTGTCAGGGTAGCAACAACTGTGTTTACATTTTGGCTTTTAGGTCATGTCTCCGCCTTGGGTGCAATTAAAGAAGAAGGAGTTTTTGCCAGGGTAGTAACCGCAGTATGTGGTGCGATGTTC
>JAABUW010009113.1_pt1 | contig 11404 bp, 18 predicted proteins | sample 5560081 | NCBI WGS metagenome assembly JAABUW01 (sample SAMN10711882, study PRJNA513363) | rock metagenome | isolation source: Antarctica rocks | place: Antarctica: Victoria Land, Knobhead sud | reverse complement strand
GCACCACATACTTGAAGTTACGGCGGCAGTACTCCAGAGTAGGGTCCACATAGCGGGAGAAAAGGGCTGACAGCAGAGGCCTCAGATCTGCCACATCCAGCTTTTCAATCCAGCTGTCCACGGCCTGCATGCCCAGTGCAGAGCTCAAGCACAAAGGCTTGCACTTGATGCAACACACACACTCTATAGGTGGCCTCCATTAATAGATGCCGAGACATTGGGCAAGGAGGTTTAACTACGCTTGGTCCATAGGTGGCCTGTATAGGTGCTTGGTCAACTGGGCAGGGTAGTACATGCTAGGGAGCATCTTGGATGTGCACACAGGCTGAAGCACAAGCAGGATACTGAGAGAACAGCAAGACCCACCGGCTTCCATCCCACATCGTCAGCATTGACGTAGATGACACCACCACGTGACACTGTTGCTGGGGAGCAGTGGTTCATGTGGTTGATCTCCAGCAAGAGCCTCATGCTGGCAGTCAGTGGAATACGCTCATTGCTGGCCAGAGTCAGCATCTTGTTGTCGTCCATGACAGTGTTCATAGACTCAATCCACTCAGCGTCAATGTCACCGTCCAGCACAATCCACTGGTGCTTGTTGGTCTTGTTGTTGGACATGTCACGGTAGGTGACAGACATGAGACCCTCCTTCCATTCACGAGTGCTGGGGTGCAGGTATCCATACAGCTCGTTTCGCGTCACAGCCTGCAACATCAGGCAAGCCATCAGCAACTGCGTATGACTGCAGCTAACTGAGATATACACAGCTTTGCTTTTCAATGGCTTGACTCAGTCAATGTTGGCTTGCTGTAGGCTGATGAGATGAAAACTCTTTTGAACAGGGACTCAATAAACCTAGAGCACAGCGATGCAACAGGCTAGGGCAAACGCGCTTGAGTCAGTACAACAAATGCTGTTCACACAACAGATATCATGACAGGGTTGCGTGGCTGCTCTTGGTCTCTATACAAGTTGCGCTTGGGCTGCAGCTACAGCTGACCTTGGGGTTGATGGGCTTGAAGAAGGTCTTCTCCCCAAAGTTCTGCTGTGCCCGCATGAGGGTCTTCCAGATGGCAGACTTGCCACAGCCAGCAGGGCCCAGCAGGAAGACAGACCAGCGCACCACAAAGATCTCACGCAGCTGGCTGATCTTGAGACAGAAGGTCTCGTCTGCCTGGTAGCCTAGCTCCAGAGCTGCCTCCTTGATCTACACAGCAGGGTTGTGTTCAGCATGATGAAGATGCAGATGTCTAGGGCTCATCAAACAATTGCACTCAAGCTCATTCAGTTCCAGGTAATAGCAGCTGCAGGTGCAGAAGGTCAAGTAAGCTTGCCTGTTGAACAAAAATGAAACTGCTGAGTGAGAGCAGCATACAGTGTGCATACAAAACTGGGCAAATGGGCTTCCAATGACTCACAGGCAGGGACAGTCGGTTATGAAAATTACCTTGGGCTCAAATTCTCGGTCAATGGCTCTAGGCACCAGCTCCACAGTCTTGGGGAACAGGTCATTCAGCAGACCCATGAAGATGCCAGTGTCATCTGCTGTCAACTTGCCCAGGTTGAAATCTCTCAGAGCACGCAGCAGCACCTGTCAACGCAAACCATGGCTTCTCACTGGCAATAACAATGCATTTCAACAAGAAGACCTAGCTGAACAGCGCTACTGCACAGCATCTGCAGTATAAGTGCAACTTATCAAGCAAGCTGAAACAGGGCGTGATTGCAGCTGAAACATGGGAGCAGAGTACCGTCAGCAGCTGCAGGACAGTGCTGCACTGCAAGCTAACAAATGTCTGAGCAGTCTTTTTGCAATGCTATGCTTGAGTGTGCATGGCCTTGCAAAAAGACTGGTCAGACACTTGTTAGCTTGCAGTGCAGTGAAGCTGAAAGAGCATCACCTTGTCCTCTGAGAGGTCTGGGGCAGAGCGCTTCATGCCACCAGCCACATACAGGGTGGTCTTGATGGCACGCAGCTTCCAGTCATAGTGCTTGCTCTTGGACAGCAGGTCCTCACAAAGCCGGTACAAGATCACAAACTTGCGACTGAGCATCTTGGACATGTTGAAGCCCTCTGACATGAGCATGATCTCCACAATCAGAGCCATGTCTGGCACACACATGGAGACTGGGCGGAACAGTGCCTGCACACACAGCCAAAAATGTAATGCAGATGCCTGCAACAGGCAAATTGACTGTTGATGCTGTCAACTAAAACCATTTTATGTACATTCCCGGTGATTTCACTTCTTTTAGGACAGCTCAATGATCTGTAAGAACTGACACAGGTGGCTGCTGAAACATTGCAGGACATGCTGGCAGCACATCACCATGCAGGCATGTCAGAAGCGCATTACCTTTAACGACTCAGGCAGCTCTGCTCTGCCAGGGTATCCAGGGTTCATGGTGATGAAGGCCATGACAGTGGACCTCAATGTCACCTCAATGTCCTCAAATACAAAGCGCTCTTTGCGAGCACGCAGCGCATCCAGAACAGTCTGCAGTCAAAATTGCAGCAAATGAACCCAGGCTATTGTTGTCAGTCTTGTGCAGCTTGCAAACAGTTGATGCAATTGATATGCAGTTGATAAAAGCAATTGCTTCACAAGCAAGATTCATTGGAACAATTGCATGCATGCTGAAGTGTTGACAAGGGTTTTAGCAAGATAAACGGCTGCAAAGTTGTCTTGCACATAAGTTTACCTTGTACTGTGTGGAGCACACAGACAGCACTGCAACAGGGATACGGTTGAATTCATCAAAGCAGCCCCAGGCACCAGTCTGAGCTAGACCCTTGTAAATCTGGCCCATGGCCTTGTAGTCCATCTGATCAGAGCAGTTGAACACATAGCACTGCACTCCCAGAGCACGAGCCAGATCCTTGGTGGACTCAGTCTTTCCAGTTCCTGCAGAGTAGCAGCTTGTGTTGCAACCAATTAGTGCTGTTGATGGTTTCCCTTATGCAAAGCAGGCAGCATTCAAGGCAGCTGATCTGGCAAATGAACAGCTATGAACAGCTTGCATCACAGGTATGGAGCTGGCTCACTGACTGTAGTCATTCTGCGTAGGGCAATGAGGATTTGCCTGAAGGCAGTGCACATGGTGCCTGGGCAAACTTGCTGGACAATTTGAAACTGCCAAGCAAAGAGTGTTGACTAACCTGCAGGGCCTGCAGGAGCTCCACCCAGCACCAGCCTCTGGGCTTGAGTCAAGGTGATGTAGCATCTATCCGTAAGAGGTGTGATGCACAGGCAGCCACAGTTGCCAATGTACTCATACGTGTACTTGATCTCAGCGTCACAAATGTTGACTTGCGCTTCCTTGCTCTTCTCATTCTGGTAGTAGCGCAGCTGACTCTGCCACTGGAAGCAGGACTGGTTCTCGACACGCTCCTCAATCAGGCGCTGGACGACGTCACGGGCGTGCACATCAATGGTACACAGAGTGATGAGCTTTTTGCGGTCGTTCTTGGTCAGCTCGCCATTGATGATGGTGATGAGGTCAGCTAGCTGAGATACCTGCTTGTCAAAGATGCCCTGCATGACAGTCAGTCTGTGAGTATCTGCAACAAAGAGTCTGCCCTTCAGATGGGGGCAGAGTAGCTTGTATGCACCGTTCAGCCTCTGGAAGGCAGTTGGCGTTCATAATTCTGATCTTTCCCCCCAAATCGAACGATGTGTGAAGCTCACTGACAGTATTTCCCCTTGAAATTCCAAGAGCACAGCTGGTCCATGCACTCTTGCGCCTAGGCAAGGCAAGGCAAGCTGCAGCTTTGATTCAAGGTCGATGACTAGGCTGACCTTCAAGGCATCCTCATTACCCTCTTCCAGCTCCTCAAAGGCCTCATTGACATCCTGGGTGAAGAAGGTACGTGACACCATGATGGTGTTCTGCACACTGTAGTCAAAGATCCACTTGGTGCGTGGCTTCTCATCGTATGCAGGGATAGCCACTTTGAACTCATGACTCAGAGCAGCCCTCATGGCGTCCACCACATTCTGCAGCCAGGACTCAACAGGGCCATCACAACTGCACTCCTCAGCCAAGGCAACATACTCTCCTTCACCTGCGCATCAACAACGCTGCTTTGCAAGGAGGCTAAGTACGGGAGTGACTGATGACAAAGACACACCAGCAAGATGCCAGGTGTCAGCCAAGAGCATTACACCGGGCATGAAGGGGCACTGAGTTGCTCAGCAATACCAGCAGGTGCATTCAGGGATATACAGATGCCAAACCACAATGGGTGTGTTGTTGCCAGGGATATCTGCTTTGTAGTGTGCAGAAGCTTGCCCGAGCATTTGCAAGCAGTAGCACGTAAGCTGACGGTGATGAGTGCGTACCTGAGTACATGCCAATGGCCCCCTTGGTGGGGTCCCCAGCCTCATCCTTTCTAAATTCCAGGTTGTGCACATTGTCAAAGCACTTGGGCAGATGCCTGCAGAGCGACAGCAGACATCAGGGATAACATGCTGCTGCCATTGTAAGCAATGCTATGTCATAGACTGTTTGCAGGGCTCTGCTACTATGTGCCACATGGAAACAAGTGTGTACCTATCACAGATACCAAATGTGATGCTGCTGCTCAGCATTCCGGCTGTCAAGCAAGGCATAGAAGCAGTACCTGAGAATGAGCTGAGGGTTGGAACCCTTGGACAGGATGTCCAGCAGATCTGCAGGAGCCACAAAGTAGAAGCGGGGGAAAGCGACACGCTTGGTCTCCAAGTAGTCCTGCAGCAATGAACAGATCACAATTCTGCTTTAAAATCCGCCTTAGCCTTGTAACACATGCTACACCTCACACACTCATTATTGTCAGCCAGGATGCCAGTTGATTACACCTAGTTTGCCCTGCTTTCAGTTTGTGTGCAGATTGAGGCCGGCCATTGATGAAGAAGCATTGCACAATACAACTTGTAGCGTAAACCTGTAGAGCCTTCTCACACATCTCGAGTTGGCTCAGGAGGCCATCTAGGCGCTCCTGTCGCCCCTCAAGGTTGCAGGCCTCCACAACATTGGGAGTGTCTGGAGCGCCCTTCATCAAGTCCTGCAACAAAGTGCCCATGCTTGAGAACTAGCACCAAAAGACTGCACAGCCAGTTGGTGTAAGTCACATCAGGGTATGTCGGTCCACCTCCAACATGTAAGGGCAAAGGGACTATCTTTGCAGCAGGCCTGCCAGGCAAGTTGTCACTGCCAAGAGTCTCAGGCAGTCATGCGTCAGCAGCTTGCCTGGAAGTCTGCATTGACAACATCAAAGCGCTTGGAGTCCTCAGGCAGCTGGACCCTGATGTCAGCGCTGCCCACAAAGATGGATTCAAGGGCTTGCCACTTCTTCTGGACATCTAGCCAGGTGTTCAGCACAACATCCACTGTGCCCAGCTTCTTCTGCCAGTTTGTCACGATCTCCAGGAACTTGGGGTTGCCCTGTACAGACACAGTTGATTGAAGATTTGCATAAATTGCAGCGTATGCAGGGCCAGCTAGACATTGCACAGCGTCTGGACAAGCATGTGCTTATAATGTCAGCAGCTAGAGCTGCATGTGACAGAATACTTGCAATACAGCCATGCTTGCCAAAAACATCAGCATATTACGCACAAGAGCACACTGGCTGCTGGCGCATGCTCACCTGAACATATTTACCACCACTCATGGTCTGCAGGGCCAGGTTATCTGTCTCAAGGGCCTCAGTGATAGAGTCCTCTACAGTCATCTGGACATTGTCAGTGTCCTGGTACGGAGAGAAGGTCAGGCTCAGCGACGACCAGGTTTCATCAATCTTCTTTAGGGCTTTCTCAATGATCAGCTCCTTCTGGGCACGGTCCACAATCTCACTACATGCATCCACGTAGTTGTGCAGGCCCAGCTCCAGTAGGTTGCCCAAGTTGAACTTGCTGTCCATGATGAAGTTCTTGCCTGTGGCCTGCAGAAAGGACGCACAAATAAGCTCAGCAAGCATAAAGTTGAGCAGCATTGTATGTATGCTCTCCTGTTATCCAGCTGGGCATGTTGTCACGTAAAGACACAGAGAATTAGGAGCCGCAGTGTGACAGATACTGGCTGCCTCAGAATGTGTGTAAGAGAAGGCTTGCAGCTTTGAGATTGTAAGATACACAGCAGCATGAGGCATGCTGTACATTGCGCGTGCAGGTGCGATGCAGCAGGGCATAGTCTACCTTCATGAGTTGCTTCCAATGCCTCTCACGCATAGCAGGATGGTGGAGGTCAGATACCAAAGGTAGGGAGGTAAGCATGGCCTTGAGCCGCTCCTCAAGCAGCCTGTAGATGCAGGAATACATGCTCCTTGTCTTGCAATTGAATGCTTCTCAGACAGGGCGTCACTGGCAATTTGTGTGTCAGTCCCACATGCAGTAACATTGACAGCACTGTTAAATGTGTCTGGGATGGACCTGGGACATGGCCCAAGCAAAGACACAAAAGTATAGTACATGCACACATAGTGACTGTAATGGCGCACGTGAAAAACAGGCATCTTGAGCAGAGAAGGTGGCTGTACCTGTAGACCTCATAATTGCGCACAGCTTTGTTGAGCTGCTTGATGTCCTTAGTGAGCTTTTTGGTCTCCTCCACCAGGAAGTCAACATCAATCTTGTCCCACAATGTGGCATACCAGTCTGTGAAGGTGAACATGACAGCGCCTACCATATCCCACAATGCCTTGAGGTAACCCAACTCCTCCTGCAGTGTTGCAAGTTCTGTCAATAGACTGATCTGAAGCTGCTCAAATGCTGACAGCTGTCTATGTGTATATGGTCAATGCACACGTCAATGAACATATAGGCAGACAAACTAGTTTGACATGCTGACAGGGGTTTTGTGCCAGTGTCAATAGAATGTACAAAACCTGTCAGACGATCTGCATCAGCAGAAAAGCATTGTCTGGAAGTTGGTGCTGCCTGCAACACTCATATGCACACTTCAGCAAGAGCCAAAACAGTGTGCTCCAGCTGGCAATTGCAACTTTGAACAAAATAGTATAAGCCTTACCTTGCAGCGAGTGAGCATGATGTAGTCTGAGACATACAGCTCAAATAGGTCCTGGCATTCCCGCAGGTACTCACTGTCGGCCATGATCTTGGTCACACTCATGTGACTCTCCACCTGACCATGGTGAAATGCATCCAGTACCAGGTAGGCAGGCCTCACCTATACAACACATAACACATGTACGCTGTTGAGCACAACACACATGCAGTGTCACAGCAGTCCTTGTGAAGGCATGCTCACAGCAGGTGATGCTATGCAGGACACGCGCACAAAGAGGCAACGTAAGCAGTGGGATTGGCTGCTGAAGTTTGTTGCTGAGCAGAGGGGATAGCACAGCAAGGCAGGCCACAAGTGCTGCTGCCTTAGCTTGGTTTTAACCCTCGTCAGTGGAGCCTTACATGTTCCAACTTGAGCTCGCCCCCAGGGACGCTGAATGGAGCCTTCTGCTGGAAGAACTTGCGGAAGTCTTCCACCTTCTCACCAAAGGAGTCACTCTTGCGGCGGATGTCTATGGCCTCAGCCTGTTGAAGTGGAGCCAGGATTTCACGCCTGCGCGTATCAACACAATCAGCAACCTCAGAATGCAGATCTGAGTAAGTCTACCAGTGTATGGCAAAGGCAGGCACCAGCATATGAAGCACATTCAGACATGGAATGTCATCATGAGGCGGTCTGATTGTGCGGGGCAGTGGCAGGAGCACACCATAGCAGACAAACAGCAGACAGCACAACTAGGCTCACATGCTGGTGTCAATTTATTTGATTATGCTTGCAGCTGCAGTGGTCTATACCTCTGGAACATCTTCTTCTTGAGGGACTTCCATGCTAGGGGACCCTCCTCCAGCTGCTTGAGCACCACATCAGTCATGGTGATGCTGAACTTGGTCAGCAGTGAGACAGTGTCTCGCAGGGGCTCAAACATGTTGTCTGTCTTGTCGCTGCGCTTGCGCACATCACGCATGCAGCTCATGATTGAGTACAAGGACTTGCGATTCTCCTCAGCCTGCGCTGCCTTGAGCGCCTCGCTGTCAGCGCCCTGCAGGCAAGAAAGACCATGATGTTTCTCCACATGGATTGCAGTAGTAAGCGCCAAGAGAACAGTGAACTGACATTGTGTCAACCATACAATAATCTCTGTCAGACAGCACTGGACTATGTGGATGATGCGGCAGGATCTGGACTCTCATTGGGCAGCAAGTAAAGAATGCCAAGTCAAGCAAGGCAAATGTCAGGATGTACCTCTACAACTTCTCCCTCAGGCAAAGGTTCAGTGGCAAGCTCACTGCCAACCTTGAGGTCCAGGGTGGCATTGGACTGGTTCATGAACTTGTACAGTTCCTCCATGCTGCTTACCACCTGCAGAGAATGATTGTTTGCAGCCACAATTGCAAAAGCACACTTGGCAGACACACAGCTGCACTCTGCCATGATGTGTTCTGACACCCTTGAGACATGCCAACTGAGAGTGGTATTTGCTCATGCTCAGGCACCAGGCACCAGGAGATGGACACAACAATGTAGAGCTCATAAAGCTGCATTGCTGCCAGCAGAACGCCAGTAATGAAAGCAGGGCGCAGGATGTCACCTTGATCTGCAGGTAGTGAGTGAACAGGTAGATCCACTTAGTGACCCAGGTCGTCAAGGCCTGTTTGATAGGCTTAGCATCAATCTTGATGTACCCAATGGTGGCACTGGTAGGCAGAGCCTGAATCTCCTCCTGTACTGCTCTGTACTTGGCTATTTCTGCTTCAAACCGGTCCAGGGTTGGATCGTCCCTGGTGCCATCCTCTAGCTGCTTGCCTTCAGCAACTAAGAACTCCTGCAATGCAAAATGGGGCTGTTTCAGCTAGGCAGATCAACTGACACCCGTGATCTTGACCAGCTCAGCACCAAGACGCCCTGCTGTCAACCCCCCAGGTTGAGCATGTCAACACATTGTTACACAAATGCACCAAGAGTTATAAATGGAGACGGAAAACGCCCATTTCAAACTGTTGGTGTACTTGTCTAATGATGTGCTGGCCTGCACAAACTTGAGGGTTGCCAGGGCATCTTGTTTCTGAATGATCAACATCATTTTGATCCCAAGATTCTTTGTAGAAACACAATCTGGGTGCATCAAGCAATTTGCTGCAGACATAACAAGCATACTGTCTTTGAAAACCAAAGTCACTTCATAACCAGACATGCATTGTGAGACTGTACAAAGAAAGAACAAACCACACAAAAAAGTGGTGTTCACTAAGCAAGCCAACCTTGAGAGTCTCGTTCAGGTCGCGCTTCCACAAGTATCCATACTTGGAATACTGGGCTTTGAGGGCATTGCACTTGATCTCATTGGCACCAAGAATGCCTTGCACCTCACTGATAGCGTCATAGACAGTGTAGTCTTCTTCAAGCTCCTTGGCATAGTTGCCTGCACCAAGCAAATGAATATAAACTCAGCAACACTGACTACAGCTCTAAGCAGTGCAGAAAGGTCAGAGGTACTTTGTTACATCACAACAGACTGTACAGCATGAAAAGAGCTTGCAAGGTCTGCTTCAGGATGCAGGCAGGTGGAAACAGCGTGCAGCAACTGACCTTCTCCAGTGTCAAGACGTTTGATGAGGGTGGCGATCTCCAGGAAGGACTTGAACCACTTGCTGAACATGTCCCGAACACCAGGTGCACCGCCTGAGCCCAGCTCTGGAATCCAGACAATGTCTGGAACAATCAGCTCCAGCTGGATCTCTAGCAGAGGGGCAATCTCGTGCTTAGCCATGTTCTCAGGGTCAACCTGCACCAGCAATGCATATCTGTCAACAATGCCTTTTGGTAGCAACAGAATGCAGCAAGCCTCAGACCCCACATTTTGACCTGTTGATTTCTACAGGACTGTCAGTGCAGCACAAGCAGTTCAGGCAGCAACTAGTGAACAAGTCAGCAGCGTTCAACGACTATCAGTGCAGCAGTTGCAGTCACAGCAGCAGTTGTTGAGCATGTCTGCAGACTGAACCAGTCAAGGACATTACTGTAAAAGAGAGACAGAGCTTATGCGACTGTCCTCAGCAGTGCAGACGTACAACCATGCAATGTTACAGACCGCTCTAGATCCCACCTGAGAAGTCAGGCGGTGCACAGATGCAATGATGCACTCCACCAAGCCATCGATGACAATGTCCCCAATGTAGTCCACGTACGCCTTCCATGCCGGCGCGCCCTTGCTGACCTTCAGAGTGCGGTTGCTGCTAGACAGGAGCTTGGTGATCTCCTTGCCTCCGTCAGAGATGAGGCTGTGGCACTTAGAGGACACATCTCTGAAGGAGTTGGTCAGCTCCTCATAGGTGTGCACCTTCAGCAAAATGCAGGTCTCATGTGTTGCTCATGAGCACAAGATGCTTTATAGCATTCAACAAGACAATCTGCTGATCACTTTGAAAAGCTTCTGGCTGTTCTGGCCATGGCTGACTTAGGGAGACAAGAACTCTTGATGCAGGTACACATTGGAGACTGAGATATTGTACTGACCTTGCCCTCTTTGCGGTCAAACATGGGATTGGCAACCCAGCCTGCAAGCACCTCTGATGTGCGCTTCACATTGCCCTTGATAGTGGCTAGTGTCTCATTCACATCTCGGACCAGAGCCATGACCTCCATGATGTAGTCATCAATGTGGTGGCTGTTCCAGTTCAGAGTCTGCACAGCCAGCAATTGATCAGTCCAGATATGCACATATCAGTCCAAATATGCAGCACTCAGAAGCTGGAGGCACATAAGGCAATTCTGCTAAGTATCTCAGTAATGTGAGAGTGATTACCACAGCTTGCAGACACATGACCTTGATGCATGTGCGACCTTCCAACACATGCATCAATACTTGAGGCATACTGTTGTAGCTGCCTTTACAACTGTAGTAGCCTGAGCAGCCATGAGCAGAAAGCATGCCCTGTACTTGCATGGCAGCACACCTGCAAGCCCTTCTTGAGTGCTGCATCCACAGCCTCAAGCTTCTGTGTGATCAAGGGCTTCTCCACTGGCAAGATGGTGGCTTGCACATTGTTGTAGATGCCCACAATCAGCTGCAAGTTTCCTACTTGCTGGCGGAACATCACATCGCGCTCATAGATCTGCATGACCAGAGCAGCGTTTGCGCATGTTTCAAGAATTAGCAGATTGGAGGGACTGTGGTGCCGCCATTACAGGCGCATTTACATCCAATCATGTACTACACGTCACATGAGTGACTACTTGTAGTGACTACAAGAAAAGGTGCACGGCGCAGGTGCATTCAGCATTTGATACACGACAGATACTGGTCACAGTGGCAGACTCACCTTAAGAGCGTTTGCAGGAATCTCAATTGGCAGGTCTGGCAACAGCAGGAAGTATCGTGTTTCTCGCAGCAGGCGCA
>JAABUW010009112.1_pt1 | contig 11405 bp, 11 predicted proteins | sample 5560081 | NCBI WGS metagenome assembly JAABUW01 (sample SAMN10711882, study PRJNA513363) | rock metagenome | isolation source: Antarctica rocks | place: Antarctica: Victoria Land, Knobhead sud | reverse complement strand
CTGGCCCGCCACGTCACGTATGTTCACATTAACAACGTACATCCTGAGCCACAAGGAGGCGGCCTGATATTCTCTCCCAACGAGGTTCGACAGTGGGTCGCTCGTGCACGCTCGTTCAGGCCTGTGGTTCCCAAACAAGTCTCTGACTATGTTGTCGGTGCATACGTGCGGTTACGGCAACAGCAGAAGCGCGATGAGGCCGGCAACAAGACCTTCACGCATACGTCAGCCCGAACGCTTCTCGGTGTCCTTCGTCTTTCGCAAGCTCTTGCGCGCTTACGCTTTGCAGAGGAAGTCATCACGGATGATGTCGACGAGGCGCTGCGACTGATCGAAGTCAGCAAAGCCAGCTTGTACGACGACAGGAGAGACCGCCGCGGCGACCACTCTGCGAGCACCAAGATCTTCAACCTCGTGCGAGGCATGCGTGAGAGCGGCGCTGCTGCTACTGGTGAGGGTAGGGGTGAGCTTGACATGAGGCGGGTCAGAGAGCGAGTGCTTGCGAAGGGCTTCACGACTCAACAGTTGGAGGCCTGTTTGAATGAGTACGCGGATCTGGATGTGAGTTCCTGGTATTCACCTGGTTTCATCTCGCGAATACTGACGTTGGTTCACAGATCTGGCAGACAGCCGCGGAAGGGACACGATTGGTCTTCATCGAGGCTGATGACGCTGATATGGATGACGATGACTTTTGATGTGCATGCGAGGCATTGGTGGGCGTTCTGTGAGTTTGGACAACGGCGTTTCACCAGGATAGCGAGCATCACTGTGTTTGTGAGCGACTGCAGGAGTTCATTGTACGCGCGCCAATCAACGAACGACCATTTACTACCACTCTTCGAGCTGAACAATGGTATATGAGATGTCGTGGGTGATACGACGAATGAGAACTCGTTGCTGAGGTCGCTACTGCCGCATATGCAAGGTACCTCCAACTACAATGTTGTACTCTAAGATCTGCATTAGTACGTGTGAGCCTCAGGAACGGTGGCGAATCAGAGTGAATGGCGATCTCCCCGCAAACCGTCGTCGTATCGACTTTCTGCCTCGTCGCTCTCACCGCGGCCTCTCCGAACTTCACTTCTCTTTTTGCTTTCACTCTCATCAACCGTATCGCGCGCCGTACATCTGCTGATGGTATGCATGTCGGTCTGGGCGATACCACTCTTCTCTTCGTGAACCTTACTGGTCGCGTACGGGTACGATCGCGACGTACATGGCTTCACGAGCAAGGCAATTTGCGTTCCGCGCCGAGAGCCTTCAGCTCAGGTCGCATGCCTCACAGCCATCTGGACGGAAGGTCGGAAGTTTTCCATCGCATCTGCGTACGAGAGTAGCGAAGAGACGACAATCCCGTCAGAAACCGTACGCGGCTCTGTCGTCTGCCATGCACAGCCATTCACTGCCTGCAGATCCTCCCAAATCTGGTCGTGAGATTTGAGGCTCATGCAGCTGGTGCAAGACTACCGGCGACCTTAAGGGCTCCAGGGAGTAATCTTCACCTACAACTAGCCACGCTTCTCATGGGTGTCGTAGCCCCTGCTTGAGGCTCAAGGTCTTACTCTTCAGCCTTGCGAGCCGTTTGGAATCTCTAGCGCAAACCTAGCCACGAACCGATCTACAATATGCTGCACATCGCGCAATACAGTTCGCTTTCGTCCGACTGTGGACCGCCGTACTGGCCGTATCCGCTGTTGGTCCGTCTCTGATACGCAATACGTTCTTGTCGAGATACTACAAACGTCTGCGGTCGAACTCCAGATCGTTCGGGAGCGCATATCTACCCTGCATGAAGCTATCTGTCTGCCTACTTCCCGAGCCAGTAGGTAAGTGCTGATTCGTCCTGTACCTATTTCTCATCTCTTTCCTCTTCAATCTAGGCGTTCTCTGGCCAGGGCAATGCAATGTCGTTCACGTCGCAGCTCAACACCCCGACCCCGAGAGCGATGGCCGGACCACGCACTAAACTACCTGAAATGTCATCTTCTGCGATATGGAAAACCATTTGCCTATTTAGCAGTTTCTCCGACTCAGCTTCCGGTCCTAAAACATATTCGATCTTCACTTGCGACCTGTCAGTGACAGTCTCTGCCATATACCCAGTAGGCCCAGTCAACAGTGGTGTCTATCACCCGCATTTGAGCAAATTCTTTCGCCACTGCCGATGCACTCCGTCCGTATCATTGAAGACTTCTAATACTGGAATCCCAATTGCTGAATCCGAGGCTGGAGTGACCGAAAACATTGTGGACAGGAACATCGACGCCGATATATGAACAATCAGGACTTCTTCTTTTCAGCAATGTGATATGCCAGAAACGCGTTCAAGACGTCCGCATCGGACTACACGCAGTCATGTCGAAACCCCAACAATCCGAAGAGACATCACAAGCAGAGTCGAGCGCTGCTCAAGCTACAGCATCCCCAGAAGACGACTGGAGCTCAATAAAGGACCCAAACGAAAGACGAAAGATACAGAATCGCATTGCACAACGCAAATTCCGTATGTTTATAGCAAAGGCTGAGGGCTATCAACACGCTGATATTAGATAGGAGACAAAGCACGCCAGCAACGAGAAGACTCCGAACGACACGCCGAGAACCAACGCAATGCCGCCGGATCATATTCCACCCAAGAACCGGAGGGATCAGACACAGGCGAAGAAGGCCTCCCGTGGGGAAGCATCTCTCTGTCACACTCCATCAGAAAAGGGCGAACGAAAGAGCAGAGCTCGAGAGAAACTTCAACCTACGCCGCAGCATCCAAAGCTGGAGGCAGCTCGAGGTAAGTATGTTCCCGAATGGGTGACTCGCAGTGCGGGTGGCTGCAGGCGGACGCAGCTAACAAAGGTCACAGGATCGGACTTCATCTCATCGATAACTATGCTCGCGGCAGCCCCGCTTGGGCACAGTGGAGACTTCGTGCCGCGCCCGTTGTCCCTTCCCAACCTGGTCCACCAGTGTTGGGACGGATAGTTGGATGAATCATAATGGGAACTCGATCAGGCTGCTGGACGGCCGAAGAATGGGAGGCACATCATATCAACAGCGTTTCATGCGATTAGAGTTGGAGCAGCTGCAGGAAGGAAACGTTGGGTGTCGCGACAAATAGCTCGAAGCACGTCGCTTAGCCTCGTCAAGCAGGAATCTGGAGCTGCTGTGCCACAAAGCGCAGATTCGAAGACTCGAAATTGATTGAGTTGCGAAAGGTCAAAGAACTCATCACGCCGCCTTGTAGTTCGACAATGTCGAAATTAAGAGGCTATCGTTTCAATTTGCGATGCCGTATCCGCGTTCGGCCACGACAAACCGTTCGGGTTGATGTTGGTTGTGTATCTTCTGTTGGTGGTCGCTTTAGGAATGGTGAGATCAGCCTCATTCGGTCTCGGCACTGCCGCGTTCAACTTCACCTCCTCCCAGAACAACCACACCCACTCAATCGACCGGCAGGATTCTTCGACATCGATTCTGTTATCCGCTACTGCGTGAATGTGGCTTTCTTGCAAGATCGAGGTGGTTTTGCAGAAACTCGAATGACCCAGTGGCCTGGGTTGTGCTGTAACCGAGTGGAGTGGTGTTCCAGCCAGATCTGGTACTCGATCTCTAGCGATGAAAGGTAATAAATGACGCCGCTTGGGTAGGAGACTCAACAAGATATACTGTTCAAAGACACACTCGTCCACTGAGTTCACATAATGGGTAAAGATAACGGACGGACGTGGCCAACATCGCAAACTTCGCAACAGAGGCCTGCATCTGCGAGGCCGCATGATCTCCACGATCACATTTGTGGCCTTCTGTTGACTCAAGTGACGGTCCCGACCTTGGCCTCAGGCTGGGCCGCAATATGCAGCCCATATGAGAGCCAACATGCGGCGCACGTCGCCGAACCCATCCGTGACTCTACACGAACTTAAGATCTACGTCGCAACAGCCACCATCCCCACTAACCTCACGGGTAACGTTGATGTGGCTTGCAGAAAATTGTGCCCCCAGATGAGGTTCAACCAGGTACGCCGCCGGCTCTTTACCTCTGCAATACTCCCGACTGGCTGAACCCCTTCGGAACACTCTTGAGCATTATTACACTGGCTGGTGCGTCTTGCTATGTGCCGACTAGGTTGCGGCACCCGCATCAATCATGAAACTCATGACTTTACCGATGTGTGTCTGCCTGGGTGTTGTACGGCGAAGCACGAGGCCTCCAAGGTGTATAAAGGACACATATATCACGGCCTAGATGGAGACTCTATCAGCGCTGCCGGCTACAGGCTCATGGTACGGTTCCGTTGAGCCAATGTCAAGACACAGTACTCCGACTTCAGCAATTGGCCGTTTGGATTTGGACGGGTCTTCGAGCTCTTCGGCATCTGGTATGCCGACCGAAACTCGTTCGATGAGCAAGCGCAACAGAGGACAGGATGCCCGGCTTGCGTCTTCGAGTGCCGGTCGTCGCGCTCCGGCCGCGACTGCTGGGTTGTCCAGAGGTCACAACATCCGCCAGGCAGCCTCGAGTGGTAGTGGTTCAGTAACTGCCGGACCTTCCGGAACTTCTGGTAGCCGGAGGACAGGCCAAACGTCCCGACCACAGGCTGGGAGAGGAGCAGCAGGAGCTGCGACACCTGATCCGGCTGGCAACGATGATGATGACGACGACGATGATGATGACGACAACGACGACAGCGATGGCGACGAGGACGATGCCGGTGTCAACAATGCGCGCGACAATGCTCGACGTCAAAAAGAAGCTATTGTATCAGAAGCATTCTGCATCTATACTGACGCTATGCTCACACCGCATGAGTTCAGCGGGCTTATGGAGAATGGCAACGGGGCAACTACTGCGCCCACCGAACGAGAGTAAGCTGAATGCGTGCAACTCATACGTGCATATGCTAACACTGTGATAGCCGCCTTCTTGGCCAACTAGCCGACACAGCTGCTCGTGGCATCACTTCGATCGAAGCTCTGCAAACCTTCCGTAACGCAGCACCCCGCCAGTTCTGCTTGACACAAATAGCTCAGCGGTTCAGGCAGCGCACAACGCTCATCGAAGCCCGCCTCAACCAGAATGTAGAGGACCAGACTACCGGCCAAGATGTACCAACAACGATCAACGCCTTCAGAGATGTATTCGTTGCCATTGCGGGACTTTTCGGAAGGTACGGAGGAGATCTGACGGCTATGCACAAAAGCTTGCTTGTCGGCCTCTTGATGTACGTGCTCGGCTGGATCCGTACCAACGACAAGGACATCTACGAGGGTTCCAATCAGGCTCGACCCCCGTATGCCAGCAGAAGTTCCTTCAATCCATTTAGGAGCTTCTTGTCGGCACAAGGGCAGCCCGGACGGTTCGTGGATGTCCTGGTTGGAGTGCCTCCCGAGCTTCTTCGAGTCGATGAGAGGTATCAGAATTTCCTGTACAATTTCTGCATCAAAGTGGAGGAGAATGTGTCGGTTGACCAAGCATGGGTGCGGAAATTGCGTCAGATCTACGAGCGTAAGTCCTCAGCCATCTCCATCATGATTTCAAAACCGTTCTGACTGAACACAGGTGCATACACTTGAGCGTATGCACATTGATCGCGTCGGAGAAGTTTGTTGACTGTTTTGGCTCGACTGCAAGGTCGTTTGTATGCTTGGGATTTTTTTTCGGTAATGCTGGTGTTGGGTGGCGTGCGTAATGGGAGGCTCTAGCGTTGATATATCTGGGCTGGCTGTTTTATTTCTGTGCAGTCCGTCGCTCGTTGCAATCCTTTCGAACAAACACTTCCGAGCCAGTCAACAACGTGCTGCAGTCCTGGTTCGAAACACCGTAGACCATGTTGGCTGCCGAGATTGAGGTTCCTTCAGCTTATCAAGCCATAGCGCCGTTCAGGTGGTAGGCATCGTGACAACCTCGAAGCAAGAGAACTGCTGTGGTCGGAGTTTTCAGTCTCGTTCAGGTTCACGGCTTCTTGAACCGTCCTTGCATCCAGCACCGATACATCTTCAGCTTGCGCTGCCTATTGACCAGCATCCTTCGATCAACAGCCAGATTCACAACCTCGAAGCCAGTGCCAGCCGGAATTGTGGAATCTTTAGAATCATCGTTCGTCCCTGCTTGCTCGCTCTCTTCCGACGGTGGCCTTCCCTCCCAGATACGCCTTAGCTCTTCCTCCTCAAAGAAGTAAACCCTCGTCCCATCCCCACGCACATAAAAGTTCTCCTCCAAATACCGCCCCTTCTTGAACCGCACCTGCGCCAAATCGCCCCTCCCGTAATCTCGAAAGAGAACTTCGCCTCCCGGTTTCAGAAGCGTGAAGATGATCCGAACAGCTTTCGTCCACTGGTCCGGCGAAAGGGCGGAGAATATGAAGATCATGAGCACGATGTCTACTGAGCCGGGCTCTAGACCTGGTGGTAGGTCGTCGCTTGCTGCGTCCCATACTTCGGCCTGTAATATTGGATCGGGTTGAGATGTGTAAGCCTCTTGCGAGCGGATGATGTCGATAGCCTTCTTGCTGTAATCGCACGCTCGCAGCCTCAGTTCGGGATTCTCGTTCATCGCGAGAATAGGGAAAGCAGTATTTCCAGCTCCAGCGCCTACTTCAAGTACCGTCACTGGTCCGTAACTCGCCTTCGTTATTGCCCCTAGGACTGGAAACTCCTGGACAAGCCACTTCCGGTCCTTGAAGAAGTTGGCTGCATTATTCGAATAAAACTTATCCCACCATTTCTCCGGCTTAGAATTAAATCGTTGCTTGTCGAAGTCGGACACCTGGTTCTCGCGCTGGAAGCCCGTTTGCTGGAGGATAAAGTCATTGTACTGCGAGTCGACTTCCACGTGATCCCAGGCGTTGTGCGAAAAGATGTCATCGCCTTCTTCGAGGTAGCGGGTTCCGAATTGGAAGGGGTCTGTGCGTTTTTCTGGGTTGTTGGAGGTGGGTGCTGCGGGGATTTGGCGGAGAGGTTCGTATGTTGCTGGGACTCCGTAGGCGTCTTCGCCAGGATTCGTTGAGGTCGTGGGTGGTGCTGTGGCGGGATGTTCAGATATGGTTACGTAGGAGCGCATGTGCTCCATGCCTTTTGTGAGCTGTTGTTTGGGTTGCTTCTGCCGTATTGGTAAAGTCAGGGGTGCATTTTCTTTCTCCATATTGGCCATCTCGAGGTTGTGGTGCAGTGTTGAAGGATGAAGATCTATTTAGATTCTGAATTCACTTGACTCGTGCGTGCCTGACGATCTTCTCCGTATTGGGCAGCTGTTTTAAACTCTAAATATTCGAGAACAATGTATGATGCCATCAAACGAAGTTTTGACGTTGCAACCATTGATATGAACATACACATGTAGTTAAATACCAACTCCACTCCCACCAAACGAACCTCCCAAACGAGGATCACTCGCCCGCAATGGCAACAGTGAAAACCCTCCGACTCGTCTCGAACGCCCTCCAAACCGCAACTCGACCACTCTGCCTCCAAAGCCGAACAGCAACACCCTACATCACCCCCACGAACCACGACAGACAGCCCACCCTCCCCTTCCGACGCACCTTCCTCACCAACCCCCTCAACCCCGCTGGTTCCGAGCTCGTCGCCTCTCGCACGCTGCGCTACCCAGCCAAAGCCATCTACTCCGTCATTTCCGACGTCGCATCCTACAGCCACTTCATCCCCTACTGCCAATCCTCCGTCGTCACAAAGTCCTCCTCCCCAGCAGAAAATGGCAAAACCTACCCCGAAGAAGCGAAGCTAGTCATAGGGTTCAATGAAGGTGTCAGCGAAGAGTTCTGGAGTAGGGTCTACTGCATCCCCGATCGCGTGGTCGAAGCCGTGAGCGGGAACGCGGAGACCAGCTTGCCGCCAGAGCAGATAGAGCATCATTCTAGCAGACCTCCGGCAGGAGAGGATAGAAGCAGGAACGAATCAGTCCTATCCCACCTCTCAACCAAATGGACATTACGACCCTACCACTACAAACCGCCTCCTACGTCGGCTATGAGCAAGGAGACGACGCATATGAACCACCAAGAGACGAGCGAGGTGGACGCGCAGGAGAAGTGTGAGGTGCATTTGGCCATTCTGTACAAGTTTGCGAATCCGATGTATGGGATCATGAGCCAGGCGGCGGCGCCGAAGGTGGCGGAGAAGATGATTGAGGCGTTTGAGCGGAGGGTGCAGGCGGTGGTGGAGGGGCCGAGTCATGCGTTGAAGGAGAGGAAGGGGGTGGGGAAGATGTGATCGGTAGTGAAATCGGGCCGTTGTAAAGTAAGTAGTGCGATCTCTTCTTAAAAGCATAGAATATAGCTAAAGCTATGTAGACGATTAGATCTCGAAGACACGTGAAAGTGGCTATAGCTCAGCCTAGCCACGCATGGCAGGTGCGACCGACATCTTGGAGCCTTATTTTGACCTCACTTCAACCTCACCACTCCTCGCATAAGGCACGACTTAAGCTATCAGACCAACGACACGACACAACATGTCCACCTCAGCTCAACCCTTATCACAATGGTCGCTCGCGGACAGCCGCGTGCGCAGCTTCTACGACAACGACGGGCTAGACAAGTGCGTTGAAGGCACACAGGATCTTCTCGACGATGGATCTCTCCCTCGTTACCATCGCATGAAGACCCTCATCCTCCTCGCCTATTCCTTAGAGGAAAGGGGCGAGATGCATGAGTGCAGCGAAGAAGCGGAGTGGCTGTACATGATTGCGCGCGACTTCTACCCGGCGGGTGTTGATGTCAGCGCGGATAGAGCTCTTGCTCCCTGGACGCGTTCAAGCAGCTTCTTATCGACGAGGCGCCGGGTGGAGACGACGGGGAGGGAGATACAGTGCCGGGATACGGAGAGGTTGTGGAGAAAGCGATCAAGATAGGGGAGGAGGTGGAGATGGAGGCAGCGGATGTCGAGAAGGTGCGCAACGGGGTGGCAGATACCTCTGTGAAAGATCAAAGGTCCGCCGCGGCTTCCTATCGGGCAGAGGGGAGGAAGCTGGAGATCCCATAGGCAATTCTTCCCTACTCTCTATCCTTCTTACACCGTCTGTTAGTGTCTTCAAGCATCCTCTCCGTCGCCAGCCTTTGGAGCTTTATGCTAGTCTCAATATCAAGGCCGTCCGGCAGGGTGGAAGATCTTTCGAGACGTAAGTGATATTGGCGTTGACTCCATTCCATTTGCCAACACACTGGTATCTCACAACATGAATGAGCTCGAGAAGCGTGTTCCGGGTAGTAAGAACGAGAGCGAATGGTTGGGCTCGGAACGTCGGAGTGACTCTTGAGTCCGAGGGTGCCGCTGACATAAGACATGAAATGGAGAAGCACCTATCCAAGTAGTTTGTTCATACAAGACACATGAGTCTGTGGTTCCTACGTATCGTCTTCATACCCGGCCGAGCCCCATCAAACAAATAAGAACGCCGTCCCGGTCGCCGTAGGCGCAGTGCTCTAGTGGTTGCCCAAATTGGCCGATCTGGAGCATACAGAATACGGTCAGCGACTGTAGGCTTGTCTTGGTCATGTCAAGGGGTCAGGAATCGCCAAAATGCTCCGGAAAAAATTAGAGATAAGTTGTGTTGCTTGTGTGGTCTTCATAGATGGACCTCAGCGTTAAAAGTGTGTCTTCATTGCAGTGGTGGGCGGTGTATTAAAAGAGAGGCACGTACCTTTAGCCCATGACGCCTCAGATCAGTTATTTGACTGCGAGTTAAGTATTCTTAGGATAGCTAGGAACCTGCGAGAAGAGAAGGGTATAGTCAGCATATGTATCCAGAGGAAAATCACGTGATGTCTCGGAGTAGGGTACCACCCGTTCAGACTTACAGATTGATGACATCGAGATAAAGGCTGATAGCGGCGGCGATCTCCTCCTCTGTATGACGTAGATTAGCGCATGTAAAGACACACGGATGTCGTTGGTGAGCACTTACCGACTTGGTAGTGGCGGATGATGAGCTGAGTATCGACCAGGATGTATCCGGAGAATATCAGGGCAGCGACGACACCGTAGCCAAGCTCGACCTTGCTGGAGTAGGGGAAGAAAGCCTGCAAGAAAGAGAAAGATTAGCAAAGGGGGAAGGAGACTGGTCTCGCACTTAGGGACACTCACCGACATGAACCCGAAGAGAATAAGCACCCAGAGGCCACCGAAGAGATATGGCATCCAGCTCGTGAAGTCGTACTTCGTCTGGCAGGCAAAAATCGTCAGGAAAACAAACTAGCACCAAACAGTCAGCAAGTCTCGAATGAACCAAGGAAGGTTTTGACTCGCGATCCCTGCCGTGAACACAAGCGCTTCCAACACAATCCTGCTGTCGTAGAAGCTGGTAATCACACTAATCGAATATGCCTCCAGCCCAGTAAACCCAGCCAAAAAGACCAAGTTCATAGGATAGCTCTTCCTCTTCCAGAACGTCAAGAGCATGAAGCCGATAGCGCCGAACAGGCTAACCCACATCATCCACTGATTGCTCTGGATCCACGACTTATAGCCCGGCGACCAGAAGGAGACGGCGCTGAGCGCCATGGTGAAGAGCAGCTGGACGGTGAGGATGGCGTAGACTTTGCGGATGAACTGCATGCGGATGGGCAGGGTGGCTTCAGCGACGCTGCCGCCGAACTTGAAGTCGTCGGGCACATTGTCGTCTTCTGAGCGCGCCTCTCCGATGACCGGTTCTGCCTGGTACGAGGGCGGCGCTTGGGTGTAGGGTGGGGATTCTTCGAAGGAGTCGCGCGCTTGCACGGGTTCGTAGCGGGTGGTGTTGGCCATTGTGTGCGGTTGGAGGTGGATGTTGGGTTGATGGAGGCGGAGGGTGGTGGTAGTTGCTGTGTGGCGGAGGTCAGAAGACAGATGCAGGTGCGTCAAACGGTCATGTGGGGGAGGCGCAAGCATCAAGGCATCCAGCACGTGTTCAGGCATCCACATCTCACAACCACGCCATCGGTCGGCATTGCTCGCGTACCAATCAATCGCAGCAAACAATACACCCGCCAATGTAACCGCAAACCCCAAAAGCTCAAAATGTACCGCAGCAGCGACCCGCGCTTCCGCCGCCGCATCAACGAACTCGGCGCAACCCTCGAGACCGCGCAAGAAGCCGCGCAAAGCAACCTCTTCGTCTTCGGCCAGCACTACGTGCGCCCGTGCTTCGACTCCGTCACCTCCTGCTTCCGCACCTGCGTCGACGCCAGCTGTCCGACCCTCAACCTCAACGCTGCCCAACGCGACCGACTCCGGCGACAACGGGGCAACACCCGAGGTCGGGCGGAGCTGAACTTCGATTTCTACGATGATTGGGACGAGGACGAGAGTGATGCGCTGATGGGGTGGGGCGGCAACGAGGAGTTCGATCGGTTGGTGGGGGGGAGTGCTGGATATGGGACCGTGACGGCGCAGCCTGCTGGTCGCCAGAGGGG
>JAABUW010009108.1_pt1 | contig 11409 bp, 6 predicted proteins | sample 5560081 | NCBI WGS metagenome assembly JAABUW01 (sample SAMN10711882, study PRJNA513363) | rock metagenome | isolation source: Antarctica rocks | place: Antarctica: Victoria Land, Knobhead sud | reverse complement strand
TCAGAAGTCATAAAAGGGTACAATGATGTCTCAGCATAATCAACTTGGGCACATACCGAAACCCCAGTTGGAGACGTCGCTGACGCAGGCGTGAACGATGTTGATGGGCAGGGTGCATAACCAATTGAGAATGGTAGCCTCTGCCAGCGCTGACCAGTGCGAGCGCTATAGGGTGGACCTCGTGCCGACAGAGGCGTGGGACGTCAAAGTATCCGAGGTTGGCGAATGGCCGACTTCAAAGCTGGATAGCTCGGGAACGACTTCCGAAAGCTCATCTGGGGCGCGGTTGTACAGATTCACAGGCGGAATGATTATCGGACGTATCGAAGATGAAAGAGGTACTAGCAAAGCAAAAAGTTGGTATCACAAGGGAAATTTAACCTGAGCCTTTCCACCCACTTCCTTTTCGGGTTGATGGATCTGTGATTACACGTGCGATATTTTGCGGACATCCTATGCTTCTCAATTGTACTTCGTCAGCTGCCCCCATCAGCTATCTGGCTTACCAGCTGGCTTCTGGGTGCTCTTCACGGTCTCACGTGGTTGCTTTGTATCAGAGACATTGGGTGACAGCGGCATGAAAATCGGCAAGGACTCCTGCATTATCTGGTAGTCAAGCGTTTGGAAAATCAGGAGCGCATGACTTGCAAACTCGGGTGAACCCAATGCAAGCTGCGTACTCACTACCAATGGGATCTTGGGCATCGCTCCTGGCCTTATACAACGAAAGAGCCACAGCGTCTACAGCTCGCTCGTGCACAGGTTTGGGGGCCAACTTCAATTGATAGTATCTTAAGCGGTGGCATGTGGCACTCTGAAAGGGGTCCGCCGCATGTCGTAGTGATGCTCAATGTCTGACTGAATTCTCGTGGTGCTGAGCTGAGTGAGTCAATCGTTTTGGTGATTCACCCTTCGAACCATATGCCTTTGTTGGCTGTCTAGTCCATAGTAAACCCGTCAATACGTCTATTCACGGTAGGCTAGGGGATGATACACAATTCTTGCCACTGCATGGAACATCCAAAGGAACACGTTACCACCGGTGCAATTTCAATAAAGTGAAAATACCCAGATGCTGTAGCGCATGAAATCTTTGACTGTCTCCTCGCTGAGGTCCTAAAATCCACAGGTTGATGATATATCCCCCGCACATTATGGACTTCCACAATGCGACCGAGGTCGTCGAAGACCTTGATGAAAGTAGACTGACATACCGTAAGTGGGTTCTCACTTTTTCGGTGTCGCAGGCCCGGTAAAAGAGTTGAGCAAAACGAATGCCATGTCCATTCGCCGGGCATGAGCTGGTGATGAGACCGGCGAGTCGAACAAATTCAATTGTCCAACCAAATGATAATAGGCAGCTTTCGCAACCTCCGATTTCCGTGGGTTAGATTCGCAAAGAGGTATGCAAACATCTTTCGTTTTTGCGGCTAGACTTCGGAGTTTTGACAGAGCTCGACGCTAGAAACTCGACCAAAATTAAGTGACCAATAGCGTTCGTAAAAAGTTAGTCTACCTTTCGCTTTTGATTAGTTTCGAATAACCCAAGCTTGAGTTAAATAACTCACGCGTGAGTTATCTAGTTTTCGTATTTGATCGAACTAATCGTTCTTGAACATACTAACCGAAAAGAATAGTCTAACCCACGGGAATCGAATAGTAATGATTATTTATCGTAAGCATCGATCTCTAATCGTAATTGACGTAAATAACGAGAAATTCGATCGATAAGTATAAATAACGCGCTAACAGCATTAGATCTAGTGGATTACCCAAATAGACTTAGCGTCTTTCTATTAAAATTAGCGCAAAACGCGATCATTGTTTCTTTTTTACGAATCTATTACATTTTTTGCATTAATCGCCTTATACTGCTCTATTTTATATTCTTACTATTGATAATATATCTTCTAAAGTAGATATAATACTCTAGATAGTATTTACTATATTTTCTAAACAACTAAACGAATTATTTGATCTCGTTCAATGCAAATACTGCAATAAAGAAAAGATAACAATTAATATATTTAGAATAAGAATACATTTAAAACAATACAAAGTCTACATTAATTATTTATCAATTGTCTCAAATAACATTGTTATAGATATTAAACAACAAAGTTAAAGTTTTACTTCTTTATTTTTTCGATTAGATACTTTGTTGTTTAAATTAAGCAATTTAATTGTTAATATTTCTACTTCTACTTCTCTATTAATGTAATCGATATTTCGTTATTCAAAATTTAGCAAAGTAGATCAAAAAAAAATCAATAAGCTTGCAACAATAACTATATATTGCACAAACAACAAAATTAGTCTATTTAAAAGCAATTAATAACAATAGTTTCTCTTTAAATTAAATTTAATCTTTAGAGTAACGTCTCGTACTCTTATTTCGAAAATATTATTGACTTAAACATACAAAAAAATAAAGTAAAAAATTATGTCTTTAATAAAAAGCAACAATTGTATCAATTTTGTTACTAACAATTCTAATAATATTAATTAGCAAAGAATTATTAATTTATTTGTTAATATCGACGACATTTTCTTCTATCTATGCAATAAGAATATATTAGATATCAAGCATAATATCTAGCTTCTAGCGTTATAAATGCGCGATTAAATGTTTTATTATTGCGATAAACAATCTTTTAGAATTAACTCTTTATTACGAGCTTATTAAAGTTATATTAGTGATTTAGGTTCTACGTCTTTGGGCGAATCTGCTATCATGTTTATCATGTTCGAGAAGCGAACAACTTAAGCATAATGTTTAACATGTTTGACGAACGAACATTGCGAACAATCATGCTCGCTATGTTCGACGAACGAGCAAGACGAACAATTAGTATTTTCTTAATATATAAAAACTAAAATACGACTCTCTTATAAATTGTGTTTAACTTATTATAAATTTTTATTTATTGTTACTTTAATTCATAGAATCTATTTTAAAATTTATTAAACATAGAAATTGTCTATAGTTGCAAATTTTGTTATTAAGTGATTGCTTACATTGTTTGAAGACGTCTATAAATTTTTTCAATAACACAATTTACTTTAATATCTTCGAAGAAAGTATTAACGTAACACTTTAAACACTTTAAGAATGTTTATATTAGATCAACGCACTCTTATTTCGAACACTAGCTCATTAGCATCACGTCGATTATCGATCATAAAAAACGACAAAATTAGAATCAATAAATCTAATATTTATTATAAAGATTGTATTGACTTGAAGGATTAACTTATGCAAATAAATATCTATTTTATCTTCTATCTTGTTTCAACGAACTAAAAGACGATTTTTGTATCGACATTCTTTAGAGAGAGAGTTTAGCATTAACTTAAATTAAACTTACGAAAATATTTAAAAAACAATAGCGAAAACTCTTGTACAATGTTCACAAATTTTAATAATTTTAAAAGAGAATTTCGAAAAATCTTTGAAACATTTAACGAGAAACAAATCGCAAAAAAAGTGATTTAGTATTTAATTCAACGAATTTTTGCAATAAACTACGTCGTTAGATTTTAAAAGTATGTTAATTTAATCAAATAAAACGATGTCGCATTTATAATAATGTTTCGACAAGATTTAAAAAACAATTTAAAAGACGAAATTATGTGCGATGAAAAAACTCTTAGCAATATGTTTGATCTCATTAAGATAGTTATTGATTTTAACGACAAATTGTACAAAAAAGTTATAAAAAAAAGATACGATCAATCTTGAAAAAGAGCAAAAATCTTCTTTGAATCAACGATCGAATATTAGTAAAAAGAATCTCGTTTTAACTAGAAGTATAATAATCTTAATTATTGTAAGTTTGCATCTATGAAATTAAATTTTATTTAATAACGTAAAAAAAAAAAATTTTAAAAAAAGCAAAATAACAAATCTTAGAAAACGTATTATTTATGTGACAAATTAAGTCACTTCGCAAAAGATTATCGATTACGAAATTTAATAAATCGTTGATAAATCAATGCTATGTTAAGAGAGATATTTAATAGTTAGAACGACATTAGAGAGCAAACTAACATAGAGGCGAACACTTCTAAGACTAAATTGAACGACGACTATTATCTAATAGAAAATCTAAATTAGTTATAGAAAGTTCTAGATAAAACATCATTAAATAAGGCATTCGCATTTACGCAAGAAATTAATCAAATATTTAATGAAACTATAAGAACGAAACGATCAAAAACGTTATACTTTTATTTAGCAATAAACTTAGACAACAAGTACAACTAAAAGAACTTTCATAAATGCTTAAACGACATTATAAAACATCTCGAGACTTTAGCTAGTTCATCGAAGAAACAACAAATAAATTAGATCGTAAATAAATGCGAGAAAGCGCTAAAAAGCGACGTCACTATAAAAAAAGATATTTTTAAGAAAATTAAACAACAACTAAGCAATGTTAATTTATTTAAATAAGCGATAGAGAAAGCAAAGAAACATGCGACACTTAGTTGAACAAAATGTTATAACGATTTATGTTAAATTTATCTAGAAGACAAAGAAGAAATTAATTAATTTTTTAGAAAACTAAAGTTATTAATTTAGCATAGAAAAGAAGCTTAGCGCAAGTAGACGTTCGAAGTAGAAGTTGCAACACAAAAATAAAAAAAAGTTCAAATTTTTTAATAAAGAACATATTAAAGAAATGTAATATATTAGCTCAATAGTAGCAACTAAACTTAACAACACACGTATAATGTTTTATTACATTAATTAAAGTTAATGAACGACAACTTATCGCAATGATCGATTTTAATGCAATAAATAATTTTATGATTAAAGCTTTTGTTAAAAGAGAAAAGTACTTTATTTAAAAGAAGTCTAACGCATACAATCTAGTAATTGTAGATAAAAATTTATTGTTTAACGAGAATGAAAAAGTAAATAAAGAAACGAAGTTATTATCGATAGCTATTTAACAACATCACGAGAAACTAATCTTTAATATAGTGAAAATAATTACTCATAATATTGTTTTAAAAATGCCTTAATTGAAGCAACACAATTTAAAAATTGACTAAAATATACAAGTACTTAGATTCGCGCAATGTGATCACGTAATTTACATCTAATCTACGCATTAATAGCGTTTAATAATAGATAAAAGATTGAGTCGAAAATTGATCGCAAGTAGCGAATTTGCATTTTTGTAAAAAAACAATTTAATAAAGTTTAATTTAATAAGCATTAACAAAGATTAATTAAATTACAAAGTTAAAGTAAATGAAAAAAATTACAAATTTTTTAAAAGTCTTAGACTATTTAGTATAGCGAAAAAATTGCTAAAGCACATATTACGAATATACAATAATTGGAAGCATCTATTCTAAAAAGAGAAAACAATAGAGACTCTTTTTAAACATTAATTATAAAATTATAAAATTAGACTTAAATTAGACAAGCAATTTACGTTTGAATCTATATATGCTTTATTCAAGAAAAAGTTCAAAGTACTTTGCGAATACTTGATAAAAAACGAAAAAAAAGAATTTATTAGAAAATCCTAATTACAAGCAAGATACTCGATTCTCTTTGTATCGAAAAAGAATAAAATTCTTCGTCTATGTGTCGATTATTAGAAGCTAAACAATATTACAATTAAAAATCGATATTTACTATTTAATATTAGTGAGCTTTAGAATCGACTATTTGAAGCAAAGTACTTTATTAAACTAGATTTACGAGAAGCGTACAATTAGATTAGAATAAAAATAAAGAAAAAGTAAAAAATAGCTTTTTGTATACGATATAAATTATACGAATACATAATAATGTCGTTCGAACTTACAAACGTCTTAACAACGTGTCAAGAAATAATTAATAATGTACTACGACAATATTTGAATTAATTTGTCATAACATATTTGAACGACATAATAATTTATTCGAAAATTTTAAAAAAGCATGTTAATTATGTTTTCAAAGTATTAGAATATCTAAACATAAAAAACTTACATCTTAAATTAAAGAAATGCGAATTTCATCGAAAAAAAGTTAACTTTCTTAGATTTGTCGTTAAACGACATAGAATACGCATGAATCTCAAAAAGCTACGAACAATTAAAAAATAAAAATTATTAACAAATGTTAAAAAAGTATAATTCTTTTTAAATTTCATAAACTACAATAAAAAATTTATTAAAAACTACTTAGTAAACGCGATATTATTAACGAATTTTACGAAAAAAAATACGTTATAATTATAAAAACTCGTAGAAGAAAAATTATTTTAAAATCTTAAGCTAGAATGCTTAAAAATGTTAATATTAAAAATGTACAATTTATAATTTTTAAGTAAAATTGAAATTGACGCATTAGATTTAGTTATCGATGCATACTTTAATTAGAGACATAAAGACATATAACATCTAGTGATATATTTCTCGAAAAAACTCTCGTTAGTTGAACAAAACTATAATGTTCACAATAAAAAACTACTCGCTATAGTAGTTTTCTTAAAGTTATAAAAAATATACATAGAAAAATCATTAAAACTTACGATTCTTACGAATCACAAAAATCTTGTGTACTTCACTACTATTAAGCAATTTAATAGAAGACAAATGCGATAATTAGAAAGACTCGAATAGTACAAGTTCAAAATATAGTATACTTTAGGCAAAGATAATAATAAAGTAGACGCACTTAGTAGAAGAAGTAATTATATAAAAACGAAGAAATCGTTTAATTACAACATACTTAAAATTAATAAAAACGAATCATTATTAGTAAACAAGTACGAGCTAAATGCTACATTACGAATACTTCAAGATAATACGAAAGAGTTTCTAATAAAGAAAGAAAAACTCTAGATATTTATCAATAAGATCGACGAATATATAAAAGAGCATCATGACGAACCACTACAAGAGCATCTAGGAGTGACGAAAACTCTTTAGCTTTTACGCTAGCATTGTTAGTTCCCACAAATGAGCTAGCATTGTTAGTTCCCATAGATGAGACAAGCTATCGAGATATACATCAAACGATGTCTTAGTTATTAGTAGAACAAACATAATACACATGCGAGTTATGACGAAATTCAATATTAAAAATTATTTGAATCGTCATAAAATGAAGTTACGATAAACTTTATTATTAAGTTGTCGAAATCGACGAATCTAGCAACTAAAGATAGATATAATTCGATACTAGTAATAATTAATAAACTTATTAAGTACTTACATATTATCGCATGCAAAGAGAAGTTCATCGTAAAACAATTAAAATACATTATATTAAATTAACTTATATAATATCACGATATATTTAAGAAACTAACTAGTAATAAAGACAAGCTCTTCACGTCTAATTATTAAAAGACGTTTCTCCCAATGTTAGATACAAGACTTCAAATGTTCATTGTTTATTACTTAGTCATAGATGATTAAATAGAAAAAACGAACTAAAGTCTTAAACAATATTTGAGACATTACATTAACAATACTTATAGTAATTAAGTATCACTTCTATCTATGACACAATTAACACTTAATGCTAAAATTTCGAATATCATTAAAATAACTTTATTTTTCGCCAACTATAGCAAGAAATCAAATCTTTTTAAAAAAGAGCGTACGCATCTATTAGCGCAATTAGTTATCGAAAGAGTAGCGACGTTAAAAAAGATATACAATAATATCTTAAAAATGCAAGAAAGATTAATCAAATATTAAAACAAAAAACGAAAAATAACATTTCAACTAAAAGAGAGAAATAAAATATATCTTTTTATAAAAAATCTTAGAATAAAGAAGTTAAGCAAGAAATTAAATTATGTCAAAGTTGAATCGTTTCTCGTTAAGAAAATTAAAAAACTAGTTAATTACGAACTTGACTTATCTAAGAACGTCAAAATATTTCTAGTATTTTATATCTTATTGTTGGAATTAGCAAATCTAATCACGCCTTTATAGAACACATTTTATTTTCATTCGCAAAAAAAGAATTAGTTCAAGATCGAAGAAATTCTATAACAAAAAAATCAAAAGTATTTTATTAAGTAAAAAGAATATTTTACTTTGAAAAACATCTAAAAACTAAAAAAGAATCTTAATCGTTGTTAAAATCTTCTAAAGAAATTTTATTAAAGCAAGGCATAAAAATAGCATTTTAATTCTAATTAGTTAAAAGTTAAAATTGTTCGAACGATATATTAAACAACAATTCAAGAGTCTTTGTAATAAACTCGACGAAATATGCTTTATTCATCTTTAAATTATTAATGTTTTTTCATTTTATTACGATCATTTCTTTCTTCTTATTCTTTAGAAAATTTAATTGTTTTTTTAGTTGACTTAGCTTTGCATGCGCATCGCGCACTTCTTTCTTTAAACGCATTCGTTTCTTATAAATTCGTTTAATTAATACAAGAGAAATTGTTAAATCATAATCACAATTAAATCGCACACATTTTACACACTTTTTAGAATCATTACTCACACAATAGATTTTACTAGACATCGTACAATTATAACAAGAACGCATCGCTAAAGATATTAAATTTAAAGCGTCGAAAAGATCTTTCTTTCGAAAGAAGAAATTTTTAATATTAATTTTTTTTAAAGACATGATAAGAAGACATTAAGTTTCAAAACGAAAACTCTAAAAAAAAAAGATAGTGTTACGAGCTTATTAAAGCTATATTAGTGATTTAGATTCTACGTCTTTGGGCGAATTTATTATTATGTTTATTATGTTTAAGAAGCGAACAATCTAAGTATAATGTTTAACATGTTTGACGAACGAACATTGCGAACAATTATGTTCGCTATGTTTAACAAACGAGCAAAATAAACAATTAGTATTTTCTTAATATATAGAAACTAAAATACGATTTTTTTATAAATTGTGTTTAACTTATTATAAATTTTTACTTATTGTTACTTTGATTTATAGAATCTATTTTAAAATTTATTAAACATAGAAATTGCCTATAGTTGCAAATTTGGTTATTAAGTGATTGCTTACATTGTTTGAAGACGTCTACAAATCTCTTCGATAGCATAATCTATTCTAATATCTTCGAAGAAAGTACTAGCGTAACACTCTTATATAATTAATACAAAAAACAAGATATAAGTTGTTTATATTATACTAAACTTATCGAACAATTTCAAATATATCTTCTAAATATTTTGTAATAGTTATAATCTTTAATTATTAATATGTAATATTGCAAAGTTTTTATAATTTGCAAAGATCTTTAAGACTATCTTTGCAATAATTAATTACTTTTATTGAAACAACAAACAAATAACAATACTTTAATATTATTAGATGCGTAAATATAAACAATATTACTTTATTACTCTTTTAATTATTACTTGCTAAAGAACGCAAATAAGAATACTTTGCAAAACATTTAGTTTTAAATTAGAATCAATACTAATATACAATAATTTTGTAAATCGATTTTATTAACTCTCTTATTTGCAACAAGATTGTCTTAAAGATTTATATTATTAACAATACTAAAAATCTAAATGCTAGCAAGTTTATTAAGATTTAATTGCTTAATTATTGTTTCTAAAATAATCTTAAAAACGTTAAAAAGATATTGCAACTTATATATAAGCAACAAAAGATATTAGAGTCTAATAAAGCACATCTAAACTATATAATTATTAAATAAAAGAAAATTGCAAATTATTTACAACAATTGATTGCTTGTATAAACTATTTTTATATAGACAAAATACAAACAATATTTATATCTCGTTCTAATACAAAGAGCAATCTAATTTATCTCTAAAACAATTAATTTAATAAGCAAATAATTAATATACATTTTGCAATCTATTATCTTAACTTAACTAATTAGTATATTGTCGCAACAATTAATAAAAAAATAGTATTACTTAAATGTCTAAAAAGATATATATATATAAAGAAGATCTTTCGTGCAATTTGCAAGCAATACTATCAATTTAAATTACGCACAAAGTTATAGCTAACTAGTAATTATATATGAAGCAAAATAAACAACTTTTTATTGTTTTGACAAATGTTCTTTATTGTTAATTCTTATTTAGCAACTTTTGCAAAGCAATTATATTAAACGCTAGCAAATTTTGTACTCTTTAAACAAGTCTTTTTAATAATAAACTTTATTTACAACAAGACTCGCAATCGATTGCTAGTTAATTGTGCAAATATATTTTAATTCTTGTTTATAAATAATCTTGTTCTAGAATGTCGAAAAAATAGATAGTAACAAAATTGATTAATTATAACAAATAACGAAAAAATAAATATTAAATATTGTCTTTAATTTATAAATATCGTTGTCTTAGACAAACACAATCGCGAAAAATATAACAACAACAAAAATACTATTATAAATTAAATACTAGTTTGTCGATCTTTTAATAAAGATTTTTAATTGTTAATAATAATAAAATCTTTCGCAATGCTTGCAAAGTCTTAATTGATATAACTTTAAAATTCTAATTTAATAATTTAAGATTAAAATTTTAAGCATTTATAAGTTGTTTATATTATATATTTCAAATTTATTTTTGAATTTTGTGTTAAAAAGATTTTCGAAAATATACTTAATTTTTAATAATGCTATAGACAAATTTGCATATATTCTTTCTTAAATTCTTGTCAAAGTTGCACGAAATAAATATTGTATAATTTATAATTGCTTCAATAATTATCTATAGAGTATGCCTATATATTTATTGAGATACTAGTTGCTTCTTCTTGATTTTCAATAATATTTATATCAAAAAAGAGAAAGATATTTTATTATTCTTATGTCTTTAATATATTTTTTATAAAGTTTGTTTAATAAACATGCAAATAATAATGTATCTTCGAGATTTCCATAAGAAACGATTAAATCTTTACTAAAAATACATCAAAAACTCTAGAATTTTTTGGTTTTCTTCTTTAAATACTATGCTATCTTAAGATTCTTCGTCGATAACAATAAACCTCTCAATATAATAACTATTTACTATTGTTAAGCATCAAAAATACTATTAATAGTCCTCTCCTCTTGCTAGTACGTTACTGATCGTAAATGAGGATGTTCATTTACCGTTACTGACGGTAATTTACCGCTAGTAAGCGAAGTGGTAAGTGACGGCCGTCCATCACTAGAATCGGAGGTTGCGAAAGCTGCCTAATATTAGCTAGTCCAGGCCCGACGCCGTCAGATCAGGGTTTGGGGTGCGGCGCGGCTTCTTGGCAGCCAAGCGCCAAGAGTCCGCCCCCAAAAACTATTCATTCCGCCCTATCAGCGGAGGACCTCCGGGCGGGATCTGCCAGGGCCCGCCGACTATACGAAATAGCTTGTTTCAGCGACAAGCCATGAACGTCCTTCTCTAGACCGCACCAAAATGAGTCTCCCTAAAGTA
>JAABUW010009107.1_pt1 | contig 11412 bp, 13 predicted proteins | sample 5560081 | NCBI WGS metagenome assembly JAABUW01 (sample SAMN10711882, study PRJNA513363) | rock metagenome | isolation source: Antarctica rocks | place: Antarctica: Victoria Land, Knobhead sud | reverse complement strand
AGCAAGCTCGGCGGGGTTCGAGAAGCCGTCCGTGGCTCCCTCGATGGCTCGTCAGCCCTCGGTCACTAGCAATGCTGGAACGAGTGCACCATCACCGTTCCCATCTGAGAAGCAACGACCTGTGTCACCGGCATGCAGTATGTCTGCCTCTAGCATCGGCACCGAAAGCAGCAGCTTCGCACGAGTACCAGACCAAAACCCGCACCCTGGCAACAATCCGACGCCTCAGATGAGTGCGTTGCCGTCAGTGGCTGCGGGAGGTCTGCCGCTCTTTACCCCTCCACAAACACCTGGTCATCACGCCAACGGTTCCACTAACATTGTGCCAGGCATGCTGCCTAGTGGCGTGAAACGGGAGAGCAATGCGAGTGTGGAGTCAGTCACGACAGCCGTAACAAATGTGGTCGCTGGCGTCAAGCGCGAGAGCGGAACGTCAGACTCGACAGATGGTGGTGAAGAGCGGTCGAAGAAGCGGAGGATAGCACCTACGCTTGTGTCTGGTGCAGACGGCTCAGCCGTACCTACACCATCGACTGAGCGTCCTGAACCGACTTCTGACGCAGGCAGGTAGTGAGGGAGGTGCGAGGTTTCCTTTGTCGATGGTCCACGTATTTTAGCATGGCGTTTGGGACGGATACCAGGACTGCGAAGGTATGGCATACAGTAGCCCTTGTGTGCTTCTTTTGTAGCAAAGATATATGCTGAACAATCGGCACCGTAATCGAGACAGATAGTACCTTACTGACTGATTACCTCACGGCTATTGCCGTCAGCGCTTTACTTTACTTTACATCCCGACTTTCAACCTTCCTCTTCCGCGCTAGCTCGCTTTTCCTCCTTCCGCTTTCTATCATCAACCCCACTTTCTATCAGAGATGCACCATCATCATCATGGAAAACAACTGCTCCGTAGCACCATAGAGAGCGTTTAGCATGCAAATACCGCATCGATGCCGTGTGTCTAATGCTGCTCGATGGTAGCGGGCATGTCTTCTTATCTGGCCCGCAGATCTGCAAAAGGTACATGGGGTCAGGTAGGTGACCTCCAGGTAGGTGACCTCTTTCTTACTACTTTACCTCTCGTGTGCGGCTCTCTATTTCTCTTGTTCTTCCAGGCGCCCAAGCAAGAGCTGTAACAACGCTCAAGATGCGCTGTCTTGCCTTTATCACGCTGTTGAGCGCCACCAGCTTAGTGTCGTCTTTCTCGATACCGCCGTTACCAAGGACAAGCATCAAAGGCACACCGTTCCCATCTCTTATCGATGTCGACTTGGAAAACCTCGTCGCCGGCCTGGAGCAAGGTCTCTTTACCTCCGCCGATCTCGTCAAGGCCTACACACAACGCATCCTCGAAGTCAACAGCACGCTCCACGTGGTCACCGAGCTCAACCCGGACGCTGGAGCTATTGCGAAGGAAGCGGATGCTTTGCGAGCCAATGGCACGGTATTGAGTCCGCTCCACGGGATCCCGATCTTGATCAAGAACAACATCGCCACCGATGACCTGATGAACAATACCGCTGGGTCCTGGGCTTTGGTGGGAGCGAAGGTGCCGAGGGACTCGACTATGGCTGCGAAGTTGAGGGAGGCGGGTGTGATTATCTTGGGAAAGACGAATTTGAGTCAGTGGGCGAATTTTCGGTCGTTTAATAGTAGTAATGGGTGGTCGGCTTACGGGGGGCAGACGTTTGGGGCTGTGAGTACTTCCCTGAGGTTGTTCGGGATTCGCGATATGCTGACCCTCGTCACAGTATTATCCTGGTCAAGATCCTAGTGGCTCTTCGTCCGGTTCTGGAGTCTCGAGTTCGATTGGTCTTGCACTTGCTGCGCTCGGAACAGAAACGTCAGGCTCGATCTTGAGTCCAGCTGATGTCAACAATCTGGTTGGGATCAAGCCCACGACTGGCCTGACGAGTAGATACCTCGTTATACCTATCTCGGAGCATCAAGATACTGTTGGACCTATGGCCAGATCAGTCAAAGATGCAGCGTACGTGCTCCAAGCCATCGCTGGCAAAGACGAGAACGACAACTACACTTCCGCCATCCCTGGCCCAATCCCAGACTACGTGGCTGCCTGCGACTATAACGCCTTCGCTGGCGCCCGCATCGGTGTAGCTCGAAATGTACTCGACATCTGGGGCAAATACACCGATAAACCCGTCCTCGATGCCTTCAACCTCGCCATCGCGCAGATCGAAGCCGCCGGCGCAACGATCGTCGACGCCAACTTCACCGCTTTCAAGGACTGGCAAAACGACGGCAATGAAACCCTCGTCCTCAACGCTGACTTCCTGACCAACGCTGCTGCGTACTTCGCCGAACTCACAGTAAACCCGAACAACATCGAGAACATCGCCGACCTCCAGAACTTTACCCACGACTTCCCAGCCGAGAAGTGGCCACGCCGCGATACATTGCAGTGGAAAACAGCTTTGAAGCAATTCAACAACACCTCGCCCAAATTCTGGCCCGCGTACCAAGCGAACGTCTTCTACGGCGGCGAAGGCGGGATCCTGGGCGCTCTCGAGCGGACGAACACTTCTGCTGTGCTGTTGCCGACGCAGCTGAGTCCTTCCATTCCGGCGCTGGTGGGGAGTCCGGTGGTCACGGTGCCGATGGGTTTCTATCCTAGTAATTGGACTGTAACGATGAACGGGTTCGGAAATCTGGTGTCTACGGGCCCGAATCTGCCGTTTGGACTGTCGTTCATGGGAACGAAGTGGTCGGAGGCGGATTTGATTGGGTTTGCGTATGCTTATGAGCAGAGGACGATGCATCGGGATGAGGTGGTGCCGTATTTGGTGCCGAATATTGAGGTTGTGGATGTGGTGGGGAGATGACTGTATGATTCGGAGGGAATTTGTACGAAGGATTGGGTAGAGCGGTGCGGCATGTTTGAGAGCTGGCCGGAGGTGTTGAGGAAGATGGGGACGCCGAGTAGGAAGGGATGGTGGCAAGGGTTGCGGGAGAGGGGAGAGGAGGTGGTTGCGAAGGTGGCGATGGAGGAGACGTAGGAATCGTTGTACTCGCTGCATAGCTGATTGTAGTAGGGTCTCAGGCTCAGATCCCATATGGAACACTCTGTCAGGCATATCACTTAGACAAGAGCTTTTCACGGATGAACCACGCACTCACCGAGCACCCTACCGCCATCGCCAGCTGAAGCGCGAATGCGGCGGTTGTGCTGTGGGCGTAGCACGCTGTTACCACAGCCCTAACGCTCGGCTGCAATGTACGAAGGTATCCCAAGTCCCCTCTGACCCTCTTAGCAACCTCTTGTGCTTTTCCGGCTGATAGACCTAGCCGTGGTAACTCCTCTGCGAGACTACTTCGCAGCGCTTGGTTCGCCACAGTAGCTGACTTCGATATGCCAAACACACTGCCCAACGAGCAGAACAGATAGCTGCACGCGTTCACGACCGCTTGGTCCTCCGGCGCCGCGTTGGCAATCAGACCGATCAGGGTTGTTGTGGTGCCGATTCCCATCAAAAACCAGCCAGACTGAGTCCGGCGATCATTATGGTAGAGCTGCTGATCACTAGGCCCGATGATAGCACCACGATGGCCATAGCGAGCACCATCCCCAGGTACGAGAAGGCGCAGAGGTAATAGTACCTGCCGTACCGCTGCATGTACCATCCACCGAGCAGACTGCCGACGACGCTGCAGACGAGGTTGGGAATGACTCGCACTCCAGCCCCAGTGGCGGAGATGTTTTCCACCGCTTGGAAGTACAGGAGGACGTAGAAGAGCGCGGCCATGTAGTGGCCATGCAGAAGAAGAAGCATGTATAGCCTGCCGCCAGGGATCGGTGGAAGATTATGTGGCCGGGTGCCAAGGGCTCCTTGGCCATCTTCGTTTCCACGAGGATGAAGATTGCGAAAAGAGGGACTGAAACACCCAGGCTGATGAGTGCCGTTAGAGAACTCCAACCTACGTTGCCACCGCGGTCGAGGGCGACGAGGAGTGTAGTCACGGCGGCGATCAACACGGCGGCGCCCGTGAAGTCGATGCGGGCGAAATTCTTCCTCCAGTCGGAGTCCTCCGTCCGTGGCATGTGCAAGACGAAGAACACAGCAACGAATGCCAGCATGCACAACGGAACCTGCCCAAGAAACGCCCACCGCCAACCAACCGAATCCGCCAGGATACCACCCATCGGTCCTCCAGATGTCGACCCGAGAGCAGCAATAACATTGAGGTAACCCTGCCACTTGCCCCTCTCCCTCAACGTTACAATATCGGTCAGCAAGATGGATACCACCGTCGTCATGCCTCCCGCTCCCACCCCAGCCAACGCTCTCGCAGCAATCAGCTGCCGCATAACCCCCGCGAACCCGGATCCCAGGCTGCCGAGCCCAAAGACTACATACGCGAACAACAGACATGCCTTGCGCCCGAAGATATCGCTAAGCTTCCCATACAACGGCTGGAAAGCCGTCAAAGTGAGGAAGTAAGCCGTAGCGATCCAAGAGGTCGAGCTGAGCGCGTGGAGCTCCGTGCCAATGCGAGCGTAGCTGGTGACGGTGATGGTCTGGTCGGCGGCGGCGAGGAAGATTCCGATGGCGACGGCGGGGATGATGTAGGGAAGGCGTTTCTTGAGATCCGGGAGGCCTTCGTGGTGGGCGGCGGGGTTTTGTTGGTTGGTTTGGTGTTCGAGAGCAGTGGTGTTGGTGTCTTTGGCCACGGCGATGTCGGTGGATACGTTAGCTTCCCGGGTGTGTTCTCGATGCTGTGTTTGGCCCTCGTTTTCGCCGCTGATTACGGCGTTGGGTGGTCCTAGCAGAGGACTGATTTCTGTGACTCGAGTGTTGGGCTGATGCGAACTGGACATTGTCAGTGTTTATCTAGCATCGCAATGTGAGTCGGCAATATCGTGTATCATTGCTGATAGCCACGATATCTATGTTGCTGCCAGTATAATCCATTTGCTGTGCCGCAAAGGTTCGCAGGTGGAGTCCTTGCTTGTCGATCATCAGTCTTTCGGGAAGGTGGTTATCTCTGCTTGTTAGTGTTCCAATAATATCTAATAGGACTGTACTGTGAGTATAGCCATGCCGCATGTATCAGCGAGAAGCGGTTAGGCAAGTGATCCGGTAGGGCTGTCAAGCGGTAAGTGCTATCAGCAAGTAGCAAGCAATATCGATTGATGGTCATCGTAGAAGCAATACTATACATCCTTTCCGTGAAGAGGCCCGCCCCATCTTCCGGAGCATCTCACGCCGCAACAGTCCTTGTGCGTAGGTCGCACAGCAATCCCACATCTCGATTGAACACCGAACGCCATCGCAGCTCCTTCCCAATCCCTTCATCAACGCGTCTAGGCCACAGCCTGATACTTCCGCAACTGCACACACAGCACATTAGCAACCTCTCCCAGTCAACACCAAAGAACAGGAAGGTACTCACATCCAGCGTCAAAACCCTCGAACTATTAACCCCCTGATCCCGCATAACCCCCACCAACGTCTCACTCTCCTGAAACAACCCCGTCTTCAAACTAATAACCACAAACTGCATCCCGGGCCCCGAATGCTCCTTGACATAGTTGGCAAGCTGCGCCGTATTCGCATTATCCAGCGCGGCATCCACCTCATCCAGCACAAAAAACGGACTCGGCGCATACGTGTGCACCGCAAACAGCAGCGCCAACGCGGCCATAGTCTTCTCCCCGCCGGACAAGTGCTCCATGTCGCGGAACCGTTTGAGCGGGGGCATGGCGTGGTACTTCACCCCCGCCAAGTAAGGCTCGTCGTCGTCTTCGAGACTCATGTGCGCTTGGCCGCCGAGCGGGAAAGATTTGGTTTTCGTGAGCTCGCGGTAGATGGGGTCGATTTGGTCGGAGATGTGGTTGTAGGCGCGGGTGAAGGCGTCGAAGCGGGCTTTCTTCACGCGGTCGAAGGCGCGGGTGGCGTTGCGGGCGGTGGTGCGGGATTCGTTGAATTCGCGTTCGGTGGCGGTGAGGCGGTCGTGGGTGGTGGTGAGGCGCTCGGCGCTGCGCATGTTGGGGGCCATTTTGTCGAGGGAGCTGGTGAGGGAGGAGATTTTGTCGAGGAGTTGGGATTCCATTTCGTCGGTGGTGTCGTCTTGGAGGTCGGCGTCGAGGTCCGAGAAGTCGATGTGGATGCCGTAGTCGTTGATTGGGCCTGTGGGGCCGTCCTCGTCGTCGACGTCCATGGCGTCTTCGTCTTCGCCTAGCAAGGCGTCGCCGAGAGGGAGAGCGACGAGCTTGCGGCTGCCTTCTTCGAGTGGGAGGTCGATGTTCTCGACTTTGCACTGGCGTAGGGTAGTGTACCGCTTGGTGGATGCGGCCTGGGCCTCGCTTTCTGCCTCTGCAACAGCCTTCAACGTGCCATCGACCGACTTCTGCCTCTTCTGCACCTCCCTCCTCGCCTCACCAACCTTCTCCGCCCGCTGGTCGTACTCTTGCCTGATCTCCGCCACACGCTCATTCAACTGCTCGACATCCGCGTTCAGTCCGTCGAGTTTATTACCCAACTCTTCCTTCTGCCCCTCCAGCTCCTCAACGAGCTGCTGATCCCTCTCCATCCTCTTCTCCTCATCCGCAATCCTCTTCTTGGTGCTCGCAAGACGCTGAGTTTCAAAGCTCAACGAGTTGTCCAGCCTGGAAGTCTGCACCCGGAACTCATTCTCCTTCTGGATCTTCTCCTCCTGCAACGAGCCCTGTTGCTTCTCGTAGTCCCGGATACTGTTGTAGCCGAGACGCTGACAGAACGCAGCGAACACCTTGTCCTCGACCCCTGCGATACTTTCTTTGCTTTCCTCGAGCTGTTGCCGCAGAGTCTCCACGCCACCAGCCTGCTCTTCGTACTTCGGCTCCACCTCCTTCAGCTGCCTCTGCGCATGCTTCAGCTCCTTCGTGGTCGACTCGATGTTCCGATCTAGAACCTTCAACTCGTCTTGCGCGTACTTCAGCTTCGCTTCAAGCCCATTCAGCTCGCTCTGCAACTGCTCCTCTTCAACACGACCCTTATGACCCTTCGGCAACGCTTCGATGTCCGCCTTGAACTTTGCAGCAAGGGTGCGCAGGTTGTCGACATCAGCTTCCTCAAATCGGCGCTTGCGGTCCGCTACATCTTCACCACCAGTCATGTTGCCGCCCTTGTGAATCACCGTGCCGTCCAGAGTCACTGCTTTAGCATCGACACGGCGCTCGTAGCAGAGCTGACGGGCAGTAGCGAGGGTGTCTGTGATGAGTGAATTGCCACAAGCGTACGTCATGGCACGCTCGTAGTTGGCATCGTAGTCGATCGTATCAATCGCAAGGCGCACACCTGGAGCAATACCGCGCAAGTTCGCATTCGGCTGCTGATGAAGAATCGTGTCAAGAGGCACAAAAGCCATCACACCCAGGCGCTGTTCCTTTAGATGATCAATGCAGCTCTTCGCTGTCTTCTCGGAGTCCACAATGACATTGTCCCAGTGGCGACCCATGGCAGTGCTGATAGCATTCTCGTATTTCTTCTGCTTGGGGCGGCACAGCTGGTGAATCATGCCTTTGACACCGGGGAAGAGACGCTTGAGTTGCGCAACCGTTTCACGCTGCTGTTGGTCCTTGCGAGTTTCGCGCTGGGCGCTCTGAGCATCGTCGAGCTTGCGAAGCACTTGTATCAGCTTCTCGTCCAGCTCATTCTGCTTCTGTCGGGTACGCTCTCGTTCGCTAGCGAGTGCGTTGACGGCTTTCTTCTTCGTCTCGATCTCTTTACCAGTAGACTTGATGGTGGCTGCATGCTGTGCTTTGCGCTCTTGCAGACCACCGACTTGAGCTTCGAGCGTGTTGACCTGGGCCTGGGTGCTGTCGAGCTTAGATTTGAGGCTGTTGACGGTCTCCTGGTCCGTCTTCAGCTGGCGCGTAAGCTGGTCGACCTGAATCTGATCTTGTCCCGATCGCTTGTACACCTCGCCACGAAGCTGTTGATACTCCTGCGTATCCTGATCGCTCAACTCCCGACCAGCCTGTTGCTGCTGCGCCTTGAACTGATCATCCCAATGCTTTTGTGCCTTCTTCGTCTTCTCCAAGTTGGTCTGCAGTTGCTTTGCCGTCTGCTCCTGCGACTCTTGCTCCTTGGTGAACTCGGCGATCTTGCGCTGGTGAGCTTTGAGGTTCTTGTTCGAGATCTGCAGCTTCTCGTCGATCGGCACGAGGGCGTTTTCTTTCTCTTGGATATCCTTCTCCTTGCGCTTGATGTCACGCTCGGCCCGACTCACATCGCGTCCAATCTCAGCATGCTGCTTCTGCGCCTCTGCAAGCTTGTCCTCGAACTTCTTGACATTGCGCTTGAACTCCTTCAGCTCTTCCTGATGCTTCTGGATCTCGGCGGTGCTGTCTTCGATCGTGCGTTGGAAGTGGTATAGCTTCCAGAGAACGTGGGTGACAACAGCCTGGTCCTTCTCCTCGCGCATACCTTCATACTTGTCCAGCTCATCTTTCTGCTCCCTGAACTGCTTGATCTCACCATTGATCGCGCGACGCTGCTTCAGGCGGTACTCCTGGTCCTCATCCGCGTTCTGCTTCTCCACCTTCAACCGCTCGTACTCCTCTTTGTGCTCCACCGAACCGCTGATCTGCTCGATAAGACGCGTCTTCTCGATTGGGTTTGAGTTTGCGATAGACTCCACGTCGCCTTGAAACACCAGGAAATTGCGCGCCTTGATGAGGATGTTCTCTGCCTCCAACGCGTCATTGTATTGCTTTGCCGTCACGACGCGGTTGTTGATGCGGTACTCGCTGGAGCCTGAAGATGTAATGCTCCGCTTCCATCGCTGCTCCTCGCCTGCGTCGTCCTCGTACACTGCCATGACCCATCCTGTGGTCGGGTCGTTGCGCTGCGTGGAAGTTTGCGTCTCCTCTTCATCCTCGTCTGACGCGCCTGCCTCAGCATCACCATTGGCATCGCCATTCACATCGTCGGTCGCAGTCCCATCCGCATTGATCTTGGCGTTCTTGAGAACACGGCCGCGGTAGACCAGCTCGCGCAAGTGGGTGGATCGCAGATGGGAGGATTTGATGCCGAGCACGAAGGAGATGGCGTCCATGGAGTTGGACTTGCCGGAGCCATTGGGGCCGATGATGGAGGTGAAGTAGCTGTCGCCGAAATTGAGCACATGGTCTGGTGGAGCTACGAGTTAGCAGGGTTGTAGTGTGATGACTGGAGGGTTCGTCGTACGGCCTTTGTAGGACTATTGAGCAGAAGGGTTAGCAATGTCGGAAACAAGTGAGATCCACACAGTTCATACCTTGAAGTTGTGAAGCTCGAGCTTCGACAATTTACCCATCTTGATGTGATGTGTTGTGTTGTAGGTTATATCAGCCGTGATTTGTTCTTTCGTGATGGAGTGTGAGGTGGAGGGACGCGCCCCGCGAGGTCGCGTCGTGAAAGACAGGCGGGGAAGGGAAGGTTCTGCCGAGCGAGAAGGCTTGGCAAACTCTTTGGTTACGTCAGTTATCTGCACAACCGGTATCATAGCACTCCGCCGTCCGCTGCCAGTGGCATGCATTCATTGCTGACGGAAGAAAACAAAGTTGGAAGAGTACTGGGTTTTCGCATGTAGAAACCACTTATTGCTACAACCACCATGACGTTTCACTCATGTTTGCACTCACATCCATCCACTGTCTCAAATCCAACCACCTCAGATCCAATCACAGCCGCATCCAAACACAGCAGTCTCCCATCTACCACAGTCCTCTCGCTCCACCAGGGCACCTCAATTCTTCGGTGTGCCGCGAGCTCCAGCTGGCGGATCAGGATTGAACCGCCGCGCTTGACGCTTCGCACTCTGAGCCTGTGTGTTCCTCATATAGCGCTCCCCTCTGGCCAGCACCTGGCGTCACTCCACCCATGCGCTTATTCTCGCTGCCTTTTTTGTCTTCTTCGTCGTCACCTTCACTCCGTGGGAACAGTTCCTCGACTTACTCGTGCGGGTCATCTTCTCCTCGCTGCTCGTGCGCGGTGCTGTTCTCGTCCAGCATCTCGTCGTCTAGCATCTCATCGTTGTTGTTGTTTGCTGGTAGACCACCACAAGCGGGGTCGCCGTCGTCTTCTGCCATGCTTGTGGACATCGACGGTTCGATGCGGAAGTGGCAGCAGTTGGTTTGGGATTGGAACGAACTGGGCGCGAAAAAGTCGCGATGTCGATGGGGTTTTTCCAGATGGTGACACTTGGTGGAAACGATATGAGGAAGGAAAAGCTTTGACCTACAGGCATGTGAATTTTTAGAAATGCAGACTGCCGTGAAGTTGTTTCTGAGTGTCGCACAAAGCGTCCCTTCAACTTCCAAATCTGTCACATCTTCTCAGTTCGACACTGCCTCTTTTTCATCTCAACATCATCGAGATCCATCCGCCGACAATGGATTCATCAGTAAACCAGTCAGCGTTCTTCCAGAACAAGAACGAGCGTGCTCTTGCAGCTTTCGAACATAACAACACCCACTTCGCCGACAATCTTTGCCAAGAGCTAACGGATGATTTTGTAAGTCAATGATGGAGATGGCACCTGTCTGCACCTCCGAAGCTGAGCATGTCGACGAGCACCGCATCGTGCTATATAGCTCCGGCTGCATCAGGGGGCGACGCGCTGTCGTTCATTCTCACGTACCTCTACCATATATACTGACACAGTAATAGGTGTGCCCTCGATTGATTCAAGTCCACGCCTTGCAGTTGCAGTCGTTCTGCACCCGCAACTACTGGCATGCACGGGCCTTCCTCCTGAGACGCTTCGCGGTCCTGGCGGAAGTCACGGAGCTGTACCCGGATATGGAGGCGACCGACGAGCCCATTACCACCCTCTCCGACAACACCGTAAGCGTGATGTCGACATGCAGTTTTGGATATTCAAGCCATACTAACTGACATGTCCAGCGCGTTATGCTCGACGACCTCGATGATAAGTGGCAGCAAATGTGGCAGGGTCGTGGAAAGCCTGCGCCGACCGAGGCCCCTTCCACCACGACGGCCAACGAAGGCGACGGTGATGAGCTTGAGCTTGGTGTTGGAGGGCTGGCGATTAACGCTGGTGAGAAGTAGGAGAAGCTCCAGCGCACTTCGAGCCAAGAGACGGTGCGACGATGAACACCACGACTCCTCGCCTATGCCATCGAGCCCGCCGACTGGAGCCTCATCCTCGCGGCTCTCGAACCAAACAACACCTTCATCTTCGCAAGTCGGTCAAGCTCTTGCTGGCGATCGTGGGGAGGATGACGTGTACTTCGACGCGATGGAAACTGACGACGAAGAACTGTAGTGCCGTGACGCCAGATGTCGTAAAGCTTGAGCTGGTTCAGTAGCTGGTGGAGCGTGTTGGTGGACTTTGTGGATCGAGGCGGCGGTGGGGGAGAGCATCCAAAGGCGCTGTCAATAATGAAGTGGACGTAAGGTACGG
>JAABUW010009104.1_pt1 | contig 11415 bp, 12 predicted proteins | sample 5560081 | NCBI WGS metagenome assembly JAABUW01 (sample SAMN10711882, study PRJNA513363) | rock metagenome | isolation source: Antarctica rocks | place: Antarctica: Victoria Land, Knobhead sud | reverse complement strand
TATAATGTTCAGAACAACAGTCCTCAAGATTGTATCATGGAGCGTTATTGAACTGTATGTCTTTCACATGTGCTTGTATATAGCATGAGTTTACTTGCACCCTTGACTTACACTTGAGATACGCAAAAAGTACATGAAGACGTTAAATTCGCAGCTTATTAAGACTTGTTATGCATTCAGCACCATCAGAAAACGTCAAAAACCATGTCTCTGAAGTTGTTCAGGGGTTGTTAAGGGTACCCTTAACAACTTAATAAGTTATTAATGTGCCGCCGATCTTGTTAAGGGTTAATAAGCCAACACTGGCTTCAGACACCTCTCAGACCGGGAGTTTACAAGTTTCTGGCATCATCATGCCCCAGAACTCGATGTCAAGATGACGCGATTATTACGACAACCATGCACGCTGTTGTTGATCAGTAGCAGCAAGACGAGCAGAAACACAAAGCTGCACAACTTCGCAGCGCCATTGTCGATAGGATACATTTCAGTTGAAGCCAGGCGCGGGAGAGGGCGTTGCATACGGATGTCCAATAGTGTAGTATCATGATTACCGTCCACCACTTGAGCAGTTCCAGATCCCAGAGAATTATCTGGCTTTTGGAAGAGCTCGGCCTCAAGTACCAAGTCAAGCGTTATGAAAGACTGCCGTCCATGCTGGCGCCTCCCGAGTTGAAACAGATCCATCCGCTGGGCAAGTCACCAGTTATCACTGATGGCGACATGACTGTGGCTGAGTCTGGTAAGCGGTGTGGCGTGTAACCTTAGAGCGCGTCAGCTGAGGATTTATTGGTCGTATCCTGATATGTGATGTGCATGTAGGTGCGATTGTGGAGTACTTGGTCAATGAATATGGCAACGGTCGCTTGATTCCTCCACCAAGCGCAAAGCAAGATCGTCTGAAATATACTTACTGGATGCACTTTTCAGAAGGATCAGCCATGCTGCCAGTGGTCATGTACCTGCTGTTCACAAAGGCACCTGATTCAGCACCCTTCTTCATCAGACCACTTGTTAGATACATCTTTGGGACAGTGCTGAACAGCTTTGTCAAGCCCAGCCTTAAGAGGCAAGCTCAGTACATGGAAGGAGAGTTGAACAAGACCCAGTGGTTTGCTGGCAATGAGTTCACAGCAGCAGATGTTGAGATGAGCTTCCCAATAGAGGCAATGGCAGAGCGCCCAGGGCTGAGTCAGTACCCCAAGCTGCTGGCATATCTTGATGCCATTCATGCAAGGCCAGCATACAAGAGAGCCCTGGAATCAGGTGGCGAGTACCACTTGCTGAGTTAGGTCAGAATGTCTGGGCAGAAGTGAGCCACACTGAACTTGTGAAACACCTGTCTTGAGTACATTTCATTTATTTTTCATGTTGGCCACAATACACCGTCTGTATATGTCAAGTTCGATCACCATTTTGCTCAATGCTTGTTTGCCCACTGCCATCAGTGGTCAATAAGCTTAGGAGTAAGCAGGAGCGGCTCCTCATGTTTTGTCCCATGGCATGCAAAGTTTGTGCAGCAAGCTTGAGTTTTTTTGCTGTCTGAACAATGACATGGTGGCATGCTGTAATGAAGGTGGCTTGTTGCGCTGGCTGCACAGTGTGTCATCAGAGTCAGCTTGTAGCGCGTTTTCTAAGAACATGACTGCCAGAAATGCTGTGTCATGTCTGCGGCGAGAGCTGCTTGTAATTGCACAGAAGCATTGCAGTGTTTGCAGTATAGCACCCAATTTGCATGATGCTTGTGGCACGCTTAACTGTACCTGCCAGCTGTACAATGTACAAATCAAACAGAAAACCTGCCAATTTATGGTCCACAAATTTGCTTTAAAGCAGACAGGCTGACCCAGGGCACACAGCAAGCGGTATTTAGGCTTTCAGCAGGCTTTATTTGAGCAGGCAATACATGTTTTGGTGATGCCCAAAGTTCCTGTAGGACTTGCAACTGACTTGAAACACTGCATGCAAGTGTTTGAACGGCTTCTCTATTTCAGTCTACCACACATGTGTCAGAAAGCAGACCAAAACTCCCTATAACCCTTGCAAAACAACATCCTCTCTCCACTCCATGATCTGTTCCACTCTCAATTCTACCAAGAACCATCACATATCCTGTTCTTGGTAAACTCGCCATAGCCTTGTAGACACTGTTCCCAAGTGCCTGAAGCTTGATTCATACCAGCAGCCGATGCTGTGAAGCCGACATTGTTCACGATGCCGACTCGCGAGCTGTTCAGCGTCCGGTCATCTACAAAATCGTCTGTAAATAAAGCAAACGTGACCATGCCTCCAGGCAAAGTTCGGTCGTTGGATGACGTGCTGTTGAGCTGAGCTATGCCACATGTGGCAGGGGACGCTGGGCAGGCTGCTTCCTTGTCCTGCACACAAACCAGACCTTGAATGCTTGCGTGTTCTGATTTGACAACATACCAACAGATCAAAAAGGCTGTGCAGTAAGCGTGAGTACAGCAAGCATGCCATTTACTGCCAGACTGTGCAAACCTAAAGGCACAAACGCAGATCAGGCTGAGGACAGTGTTGCAGCACTCCACAGGTATTGCTGTCTATAAGGCACTCATCCAGTAGACAGTACACCAGTGCTGCTGCATTACCTGGACATGGGTGGGGGGCTTCTTTCCCCAGCCAGAGACTAGGGAGCGCCCAGAATCACCAAGAACATATCGCAGTTGACTTCGAGCAAAGCACGTCAGCCTAAAGGCAATGGCTGAGCTAATCTGGGTGCTTTGAATGTTGGCATACACAGCACTGATGAAAGCTGTGTTGAGGGAATCCCCTAAGGTGGGTGCACTGGGGTTGTACGCCCTACCCTTGTTGGTATACCTGCAGCAGCAGATGCACACTCTGTCAGCAGATGCATCAGCAACACTGCATCACTACCTGACTACCATAGCAGATGTAGTCACAACAGGCCTTGCTGCAGCAGGTTATCCACACAGTCCAAAAGTAGTGTAGCCCCATGTTTGTAATGAGACTATGTATTGAGACTAATGTGTTTGCAACCCACACAGTCCAAAAGTGGTGTAGCCCCATGTTTGTAATGAGACTATTGTAATGAGACTGATGTGTTTGCAAACGTCATATGACAATGGGGAACTTAAGCTGGACATGCTGGGCATAGAGGAAGTGGGAGATGAAACAAGCAGGTATCCATAAAAAAGGAAAAGGGCAAGAAAGCAGCCAGCAAAACAACAGTATGCATTTGCTGCATGCAGCAAACAGCACCTGTGTTGGCATCTTGACAGCCTAGAATGCAAACAGCGTATGCAAGCTGAACTGCACAGCAATATGGTTACAGACACTTCTTCACAGTGAATCGGCAATGCCTTGCTGCAAAGGCCACAATGAATGCAAATAACGTGATGTATCATAATATAGCATGCATGCAGCATGCAAACAAGGCAAGCATCATGGAAAGGGCAGGCATGCATGGAAGCAGCTGTGCACATTTCATGAGGCTACAGAAACATCACTAATTCTGGAGAACAGCCTGTTTTACGGCATGTCTCTGAGAGCACATGTATGTCATGTTAGGCGGTAAGACGTATCAGCTGCATGCAAAGTATGACTTAGTCAGTACTCACTTTACGACGCCACCAGACCCACAGACCCACTGCTTCAGGAACGCTTGAGTAGCTTGGTGGAATGAGCCCGAAGAGGCCGAGTCGCCAGTGATGTTGGCCAGCAAAACATTGCTGGCCCAGAACAGGTTGTCCCAATCTGTGATCAACTCAGCATCCAAGGTATCTTCGTTCGCCAGATGGGCGGAGTAATAGGTATTGACATCCGTCATGTAGGTGTCTTCGCCTGCAGTAAAAGACTCAGTGTAGTATTCATGCGCAAATAGCACTTGGTTGTAAACAAGCAGATGAGCTGCAGTAACACAAAACATATAACCTGCAGACGAGAGTGTCGAGCCACTGTAAAACAGATGCAGTATACTGGGGTCATCTACACAAAACATCTTTTGGCTAGATCTGTCCAAGCACTGTTAAGTGTCCAGTAGTACACACCTCACTTTAGACAGTGCACACCTGTCAGAAGATACAGCCATGCGAAGCTCCACAGCAGATCATCATGAAAGCTGGTGCTGTTGTATGCCACTAAAGTAACCATGTGATACACACACACCTCACTTCAGATGGTGCCATACCTGTTAGGAGGTACAGCCATGCAGAGCCCCACAGCAGGTCATCATAGAAGCTGGTGCTGTTGTACGCCACCAATGCACTGCCCTCGTCGTAGTCTTGAGGAGTGACACACAGATCAGCTGTGGACACATTGCTGCTGGCCCCCACTAGGCTCTTGGCAAAGACTGAGGTGCAAGTGTAGGTGAATGTGGCTGTGTATGAAGCCAGCGGTGCTGTTGCCTGTAACCAAACGAACAATGTATTGTTGAAATTACTACATTTTGTTACAAAAAGTAAACAGACTCAATTCAAATCAAAACTTCCAAATCTTGCAGCAGCTCAAGCGGTCTGAGCCTGACTTCTGGCTTCAGCACATGTAGACGCCGCAGTGTGTGTGACACAACAGAGAGCACAGCTGGGGCGCATTCATGCAGCGTGCAGCATGCTTGCGGCGGTTTGCATTCACCATATGCTTAGCTGGCGAGGTTGACTGGAAGCTGACCAACAGCAGCAGCTGTCACATGGCAGAATTCAAGTGCAATATGTGACACACATGCAAAGCAAATCTTCCAAACAAACTCAAGAGCAAGACGCAAAGCCTGCTTGCCATCCTGGCATAACCACAGGTGTGTGGGAAGCTTTCTACACACACAGGTTCCACTACTGTCAGATCATGCGTGCAATTGCCTTCTTCACATAAATTCCACTACTGACGGTATGTGTGCAGCTGCAGATTGATGTGATGTTCATATGCTCACCGTGCCATACAAGTCTGTAGCTGCAGTTGTGAGCTGGGTAGCAAAGGTTGGATCGGAATCTTGGAAGACTAGAGCACTGGCAGCAAAGGCTGCAGCCATGGATCCCGCCAGGTCTGAGGCGCCCACAGCTGTGGTGATGTTGTAAGCAGGCCGGGGCATGGTGGTTGCTGTCAGGGGCTCGTAAGTGCCCCAATACTGTGACTCCAAGCTCCAGTTACCAACCTGTATGTACACAGATACATGAGCTTACATGCAGCATGAACACAAATTATACAAATCTGTCGCTACTGTTCAGCACTGTTAAGCAACTGCCCATGCCATAGTGCAAATGTACACACAAAAATGCTGAGAGACTGATAGTGCCTGCACTCTAACAGCATACGCGGGCGTAGCTACATATACTGAGGCTCATCTGGTATATGATGGTTGCAAATGTACACTGAGAAATGTTGACAGCCTAACAGTGTATGCACTTGAACAGCAACTGCGCGCGTAGCTACAAACACTGAGACTCATCTGGTATATGATGCTTGCGAATGTACACTCAGAAATGCTGAGAGGCTAACAGTGTTTGCCCCATATCAGCAGATACGCATGTAGCTACAAACACTGAGGCTCATCTGGTATATGATGGTTGCGAAGGTACACTCAGAAATGCTGAGAGGCTAACAGTGTTTGCACTCCAACAGCATATGCGCGTGTAGCTACAAACACTGAGGCTCACCTGATGTATGATGGTTGCGAATGTACCCTGAGAAATGCTGAAAGCCCAACAGCATTTGCAGCAGAGTGACATATACACACTGAGGTTCACCTGGTATATGATGGTTGCGCCTCCATCATATGTTGAGCCAACAGTAGGCTGGAATAGCTTCAACAGGTATGTAGCTCCCCACCGCACAGCCTGCTCAGCCTCGGCTGTGTTGTCGCTCTTGCTGTAGCCAGTAGGGAAGGCCAGAAGGGACCAGGCTAGGAAGGCTGTCACCATGGCTGTTGGCTGAGTCATCTTCACACAGCCTGCATAACCACATGAAGGTCAGTATACAGTGGACAGAAGGGACCAGGCTAGGAATGGCTGTTGGCTGAGTCATCTTCACACAGCCTGTGTAACTACTTCAGCATTGACAGGTACAGACTGTGATCCAGTACATACAGTACATTTCACGCATCAGCACTGTCTTATCAACCGCAGAAAGCTAAGCTTGATGATGGCTGCAACAAGTCTTCTGCACTGGTATGGGTTGTATAGACACAGGTTATGCTGACAGCAGCTTACCAACTTCGTTGCCAGTGCACCAGCCTCCGCTGAGATCCGCGAAGCCCAGCTGCGCGGTGTCCTCATACACGAAGGCATTGCCACGGTAGGAGACATCGCTGCTGAGGTTGGTTGGCAAAGTGCCGACCATCTGCGACTCATAGAAGTCCAACCCCGCCTACATCAAAGCACATGTTTAGTGTGTTTCGGACAGTTGCTGATACATATGGCGCATCTTGTGTTTTCATGTGTGGCGGTGTGCTGCCATGTACTGACTAGTCTGCCTTTTGCCACATACAAAGCTCTTGCACACTACAACCTGCACCTAGCATGCATTCCTTGCCCTTTCAGGCTGCCTTTCACTCCTTTGAGACTGCAGTCCTAATCAGCCTGCACTGCTCACATGCATAACAAAGAACATGTGCAGCCTTGTGGTTTGCATCAGCTGTTAAATCCCCAGTGTATCAGCCAGCGTCTACATCCATCCAGTGCAGACAAAGCTCTCAAACAAGCTGGCACAGCCGAGTCTTCCACAATGTACAAACACGTTTTTACTGTCCCCAGAAGATTCTGAGTGTGGATTTCCAGTATAGGATGACCTTTCTTTAGAACAGGCGGTTTGGTATTAACAGAGGTACCTTTGTCGCAGAGCCGAAGTCGTAATCCTTGAGATATACAGCCCACAGCAGCAGCATACAGACAAAGCTCTCAAACACGCTGGCACTGCTGAGTCTTACCTTTGTGGCTGAGCCAAAGTCGTAGTCCTTGGGATACACAGCCCACAGCAGCAGCATCGCACAGATGCTGGTCACAAAGGACAGCACAAAGGCCACCCGACACATGAACTGCAGGGTTGTGCCACGCCCTATCCAGGTGTAGTGGATCAGCAGGTAGGGTGGGATCATGGAGTAGATGATCCAGACCACTGAGATGGTGAGGGTTGTCACCACGGTGGCTCCGTCCACCTGCAGGAGGCAGCGGTGAGGGGTTAGGTGAGGTTTGGGCACCAGGTGAGGACCACAGGAGGCAGAAGTTAAGTGGGTAAGTTGCGGTTTGGGCACCAGGTAAGGGCCACAGGATGCAGCATGTACAGGGGTGAGGAGAGGTTTGGGCACCACGTGAGGGCCACAGGATGCAGCAGTTACAGCAGTTAGTCAAGGTTTGGGTATCATGACACAGGGTACAGCAGTTACCAGGGTCGCTTAGGGCTTGTGCAGCAGGCAAGCTGACAAGCTGAAAGCACAATACAGGTGTTCACACTAATGCCAACAGGGCAGCCATTGCAGTGCTTACCAGCTTGTGGATACCGACTCCCAAGGAGATAGCTGATAAGATGAAGCAAAGCAGGGGCATCCATAGATCTCCAAGCACGCTGTCCAGCAGCTTCCCAGCTCCCTTGATGGTGGTCTTGAAAGTGATGCCAGCACCAAATTTCCCAGTAAGGGCACGGACGGCTCCCTTGACGTAGGTGAACCACAGAATCATGTTGGAGATGTTGGCAAACCACAGGGCCTCAGGATGCCACCACTGCACAGACAGACAGACAGACGCTGTCAGAATCGCTGCTTTGGTGTGGTCTGTTTTGAGACCTTCTGATGTTCAGACACGACAGATACCCTTTGCATGCAAACATGCACAGACACATGCGATGAGTCAAGGTCAGCAGCGTTAGGCAAACGATGACAGGGTATGCATTGTGTCAGAGCGCAAGAATGTGCTGTGATATACACAGCATACATTTCTTACAAACAGTCACAGACCAAGAGAGCGATGGCACTTACAATTTTACTGCAGTCCCACCGAGGACTATGCAAGCTCACATGTTACGTTCATGTGTGCATGTTGTGATGCACCAGCAAACACTGTCAACAGTTGCAATCAGAAGGAGTATGAGGGTCATTACCTTCTTGCTGTAATTGAGCACCATGGACTGAGCAATGTAGTAGATGGTCAACGCCAAAGCTGCCCACCAGGAGATGACAATGGGGAAGATTCCCGCCCAAATGGTCAGCAGGGGAATGATGATGAAGAGGGGGGTGGTGATGGCGCCAACGATGTAAGACCAGACTCCCGAGCAGTACATTATGCGCATGAAGGGGGATAAGCCGCGGATCATCAGGGGGCTGTAGTGGCGGGAAAGCACAATCTGGAAGTGACCCTGTATGAAGCAAAGAGAGTCATTACTACAAGGTTTGCAAAGGTCATGATCCATTTCCACCTGACTGTCTGTAGTCAGTCCCAACAGGTGGGCATGAGCAGGATGAGTCATGACCTACCTGTCTTGCTTTGTGGACGCTACAGCTGCTAACCATGCGCAAAGCTGGCTGGGCTGCGTGAGTCTCAGACTTGATGCAGACCAAAGCAACATGGGCACTGGAATACCTTGCTTGGGAGAGCGAACACCAGTGAGCAAAGCAATCAAGCGCAGTTTCCAAAACTGGTCATAACATCAATACCACTAAGGAGAAGCCTTTCATGCTACAGCCTCCCCTCTCAGGATCATTGCATCCTTGCAAGGCTGTTGAAGAACAAACCCACCTTACACCAACGAGACCGCTGCTGGAAGCAATTCCTGACTTGCTCTGGAGCTTCACCAACAGCCAGGTATTCCTCCACGTATCTGCAGTGCCACTTCTGCTGCTTGAGCACCATCCCCAGCATGTAATCCTCTGTCAGAGTGTACTCTGGGGACCAGCCGGCTTGCTTGAAGGCATTGGCTCTGATCAAAAAGTTGGTACCTGCAACAGCCATTGCAGTCAGCTGGAAAGCTTTAGCTCTGATAAGATACTTAGTAGCTGTGACAGTCAGTGCACTCAGTCAACACAAGGCAAGCCCACCACATGCTGTCATGCAAATTTGTGCTTCATGTGTGTCAAAACGCACAGGCAACACATGTGTCGGGTGAATGGTAGAATGATCTTTTGTCACACCCGCAAGCAATCACATGCCTGGTGCATGCTGTTTAGGCACTCTGACCTGTGCATGAGATGAAATGCTGTCTAGGCAAGTCTGACCTGTGCATGAGATGAATGCTGTTTAGGCAAGTCTGACCTGTGCATGAGATGAAGCCTATGGCATCATAGCCGTGCTGAGCGTACTCCCAGAAGTGAATGTTGGAGTGGTTGAAGATGTCAGCCCTCTGGTTGAGGTTGTAGAAGGCCTGAGGGGACAACACCATCCCCACATCATCCCCAGCATCAAACAGAGGCAGCGTCTTGAGGTAGAAGTCCTTGTTAGCGACCTGATCGGCATCAAAGATGGCGACCATTTCATTAGGGGGGATTGCCCTGTCACCCGGGTAGATCATCTTCAGGCAGTTGTTGAGGTTAGCTGACTTTCCATTCATCTCCCCAGGTGCGCGCTTACGCCCTGAGACGTAGAAGATGCTGCAACCCTTCTCAGCCGCTTTGCTTTGCACCCACTTGCGTTTGGTAGCGTCGCCGCCATCATCACACAAGTACACTGATCTGGTGCAGCCCTCTGGTAGGACTGCATCCAGGGCTGCTGAGCAGGTCCTAGCTAGGATCTCCAGTGACTCCTTGTAACAGGGTACAAGTACGCGTACGTGGTAGGTAAGCGTAACCATAGGCTTGCCAGACTCGTCCTTGGGCAGTGGTTGGTACACAGGGTGTAGTATTAGGTTCACGCCGTACAGCAGGGTTGTGCTGGCTCCCATAATCTCTACCACCAGGACGATGATGCCGTACCATAAGTACTGGCCCAAGTCCATGGTTTTGGACACTCTGATGTACAGATAGAAGCAGAGCACGCAGAAGTAGACGAACATTGTGATTGCTCCTGTCCAGTTCATGCGCGTCTGTCTCTTGAACCGCTTGATCTCACCGTTTTCACCGGTGCCAATGACGCCGGGCGCTGGGGCATCTTCAGATTCCCAGAAGGGGTCGTGACCACCTGCGTCATGACTCAGCTGTCAGAAACCCAGTGCAGTGCAAACAGGCATGAGCACAGAGTGCAGAGAGGTTGAAGTTTGTCCTGAATGCACACAGCGCAAAGCAGACCATGCAGAATCACTAGTGCCTTTTGACAGCATAGTATCATGATAGGGCAGCAGCATCCTGCCATACGTAGACATTGCTTATCTGTGGGTCTCACACAATGCCATCACAACTGACAACACACAAGGAGTGCAATCAAAACTATAACAACACCTTCTGGGTCTACCAAACATTGTCTTGTCTGATTACATACAAGGAAGGCAACCATGACGGTATCATTGCCCTTCAAATGTAGACTCTACCAAAACAGAACCGCATCTGAGAAAAGGAAAAGAAAAGAAAAGACTATACCTTGTGGCATCAATATAATGAGAAGGTGTCATTACCTTCTAGGTCTGAATTCCATGGCAGAGCTTCATAGGACAGCATGGCATCCTCCTCATCAACGAGGGACTCAGACCTTGAGTAGCGAGCTGCATAGTTGAGGTGGCGCTTGGGGTTGGAGTCAAAGGAGTTGAGCAGGTCTGGGTCATACTGCAATACGCACACACAACAGATCAGACACAGTCCTCATAGCACGCCTGTCTTATGACATGTCTGTAATGTTGGTCATACTGCTGGATTGTACCAGTCCACCAACAGCACGCTATTGACTGAGATGATGTCAATGCCAAACCATTACCTGTCTCATCTTCTCATCCCCATAGTGATCATCTGCATAGTAGGAGTCTAGTGCACCCCCTGCCTCAGCTGCCCCTGCTCCTCCTTCATCCATTTCCAAGGCTTCAGCTAACCTGCATATGCGCACTCAGGATGGTTGCATAAGCCCTTCTGCATCGCCACGCCAGAGATGTGTTCTGCTCAAGCTGATGTTGCTGCTGTGCCTATTTGAGCCAGCCTGGTGCAGCAAAGATGTCTGGGGTGTTTGCAACCTGCACAGCCCAGGTGCTCTGCAGGTGCCCAGTTTTAAAAATCGAACAAAAATCTCACCTGAGCAGTATGCCAAGAGCATCTCGTCTGCCTCCCTTGTCTGTAGGATGACTGGGAGCTCTGCCATGCATGTACCGCCGAGAGTCCTGAAAACAAGGGAGGCATGTAACAAAAGGAGGTAGTGGCGAAATAGGCAGCTGACGGCGTGGTTTCCTTGGAGGAGCTTGCCAGGCGCCAGTAAGGTACTAAGTCAGGAGACTTGCAACGGTAATTCAGAAGACAAGGCAATTGGGGTCCGAAGAAACAGGGCTGCCATACGTTGTTATGCTATGTCACGCGAGCTGACCTAAGCATGACAACATACAAGC
>JAABUW010009101.1_pt1 | contig 11418 bp, 11 predicted proteins | sample 5560081 | NCBI WGS metagenome assembly JAABUW01 (sample SAMN10711882, study PRJNA513363) | rock metagenome | isolation source: Antarctica rocks | place: Antarctica: Victoria Land, Knobhead sud | reverse complement strand
TGCATTGCTCACCTTGCTGACTGCTGCAGGGGAAGAGACTGCCAGTGAGAAGAACACCTTTGTGCTGAGGCTGAAAATTATGTGCACACGGCAGGGTGCTCAGATGGTCAATGATCGAGGTCAGCATCCATCCAAAGCCTGCAGCACTTTGCTTTGCCTGTGCTGCTGACTTCTGACCACTATTGTCACTACTGCTTAGTTCTCTGGAAGACTGCACTGACAGTGCATGGCGCTGGAAACATCTTGACGCAGTGGTGACATGTCACTAGGATCTCAAGGGGTCAAGCCAGCATTGATGGCCTACAGCGGGAGATGAGTGTAGTGAACCTGTATGTGATTGTATTAGAAACTCAGCTAGTGGATTGTGTCTTGCAGTGCTGGCAAAAGATCTCAACTTTCTGCCCATGGGCAGCCAGATGCCTGATGAAACTGGCTGCAGATTTGCTGTGGGTCAGCAGCAAATGCTTCCACAGGGAGTGCAGGCTGTCAACCATGACATCCTGTTAGCAAAGCTACGACCTGGCCAGGTCATTGACCTAGAAGCACATTGCATCAAAGGTACATGGGCCCAAACATACCTTGCTGCGCTTCACACTGCCCAGCAGCCTTACTCACAGCTGCTGATGTGGCTTTGCCCAATGCACCCCGTCCATGTATCAGACACATTTACCTGCAGCTTTTGTGAAGTATGCATAGTAAGGGGGCAAGTGAGTTGCAGGGCAGGGCAAGGAGCATGCCAAGTGGTCTCCTGTGGCCACTGCCTGGTACAAGCTTCTGCCAGAGATTGTCATCACTAAGGTGCAGCCCTGCTCGCCTAGCCACTTGTCTGTTTGTCCCACTCTTCATCTTGCAGCATGCCATGAATGTTGCAGCAGCCCTGATCAGTGCAACTGCTTTGGCTCAAGCTTTCTATGTACAGCTAGCATGCATGTTTTGCTTGAAGATCTAATGAGCATGCCATGCATGCATTTTGACAATGCCCCCTGCTCAGTGAGTGCAAGGTAGTGCTGAGCATGCTGGGCCGTACTCCCAAAACATGTGTGAGTTGCCAAAAAGGACAAAATTGCAATTTGCACACAGCCGCTGCTGACAAAGCTGATGGGGTATGTGATGTTTTACAGCCAATTACTGGCGAGAGTGCTGATGCCATTGCAAAAGAGTGTCCTGGCCTGTTTGAAGTGGAGGGCAAAGGCAGAAACAAGAAAGCTAGCGTGAAACCTGCAAGGGAACACACTCGGCTGCTAGAGAAGGTACTGCTTCACATGACCAGCACATGCTGGCAAGCTGTCACATAGGCACACCTGTTTACATGTTGCTAGATGTTGGTGGCTGTCTTCTCTGGGTGTGCTGTTGTTTTGGACCAGTTTGCTTGCATTTAGGCCCAATCTTTTCGCATTTGCAGGAAGAGCTGCTGCTGCTATTTATGCTGCTGCTGTCAGAATGGGGCTGCCTAGCATTTAGCCTGCATTGCAGATTCAATCAAGCAATGCTGAGCTCTTCTTGTGTCCACAGGCTCGGCGGCTGTCTGGTGAGGAGCCCTGGCAGAAACATTTCAGGCTGCAGAAGCGCAAGGACCATTTTCTTTGGACAATTGAGTCAACAGGTATTGCTACTGAAGCAAGTACTGTGCCTTGTGTGCGTCATCTGGAGTTGTGTATGTCTTCTGGCATGTGCGATTTTGCCGGATTTAGACTGACAGAAGGTGCGTTGTTTGCAGGTCAGCGACCAGAGGAGCTATTCCTGACAGCGATAGACATACTGGAGGCCAAGTGTGACAAACTGCTGGAGTCTTTGTGAAGGATGTCGTATTCTGTGGAATAGCAAGGAAGTAACATACTTTCCATAATTGTATTGTAATTGCGACAGTACAAGTACCATACAAGAAGCAGTCCATCTGTTGGCATCATGCTGGTATACTGACTGCAGTGACCAGCTAGTTCCTTGGGCTGCTATGTCAGTTCAGCTGCTTGCAAGACTCATGCTGTGACCACGTCACCGCAGCAATCGTGACAGCATCGTCTTTCAACAACCAGGTTGTCTGGCGCGTCAAGCTGCAGTATGCTAGACTATGCACCATCATGGCATGAGAACTAAAACACACAAAGCAACTGTTTTGCAGCCAAGAATGAATCATGATACCAGTGTTACATTGTAGCAAGTCTGCCGGCAGTCACTGCAAAAAGCATCACGAATGCTACCTCTGATACACCTGATATCAGCTAGACTGCAAAATGATGTCATCTGCTAGGCCCCAGACAAGGAGAGAAGAAGATGTATGCCAAACAGCACAAAATTTGTATTTGTGCACCCGTCAACAGCTGTAGCAGCTTCGACTGAAATGCTGTGGCTGTGCACAAGATGCGATCGGGCCCCAAAGACAGCTACTGTCACTCTCGTCGAAAGCCTCCAGTGGGTTCAAGGGTTCATGAGTTGCTAGTTCTGTGCCAGTCAAAAACGGCCGTACAAGGGCTGGTGCGTAAAGATCGCACCACGGTGACCCCTGGCCCGAGGGCTGATGCCGGCAGATAATGACTTGCAGCCCCCGTTCTTCGCCGCAGTCACCACACTAGCCACGTGAGCATCGTATACAGCGTTGTGCAGTCCTGTGTTCTGACTGAGTTCCCTCTTCTTCTCTGCAACTCACTGCAAGCGCCCGAGCAGCTTTGTCAATCTGCAAAACATGTCTGGCTCCCGTGTGCATGAGTGCATTCATTCAAACGCAAGAGCATCTTTATTTTCACATTCCGGTACAGGTGGACCATCCTTTTCTTGTTTGGACACTTGAGAGATCTTATCAGAAAGCGTGTGTATTCCAAGAGGGCACAGGTATGTTTACTGCGGCCTTCCAACTCACCTCAAAGTGCTGGATGATCAGCAAGCCAGATAGGACAGCTGCACAGCCTGCTAACCTTGATAATTGAGTGGCTGCTGTTTCATGCACAGGGATATGCCCCCATACGGCAGGACTATGAGGACTTCTACACCAGGAGAATGTACTATAGAATACATGTAATCACGACTTCAATTCATTATTGAACGCTGCTGAGCAAGGCTGCATCACAGCCGATGTTTTGCTACTTGCGGGCTGCTCTTGACGCTCTTGCAATTTGCAGGACTGCTGGAACAGGCCTATTGCCAGCGCGCCAGACGCATGGATTGATGTCTTGGAGCGCACGGCAGTCTGTGGCCAAGAGTAAGCGTACAATCTGCGCGGTTGTAAGAACAAACCCTACATGGCATATTGATATCACAAGAGGGAGAACAGAAGTTGGTGTTCTATTGCAGGGCACTCAACCTTACAGGCAAGACAAGGCGATGTCTCAATCTGGGCTCATACAACTACTTGGGATTTGCAGCAGCAGACGAGTACTGCACGCCGCGTGTCAGGAATGTGTTGAGTGAGTATGGCTGTGGCATGTGCAGCAGCCGCATAGCAGCAGGTATGCGTGCATCATGGCTTGCCACCAAGTCGTACATCATCAGCCCAGCTTGGCTGCAACGTTGCACGTACAATCTGGTCAGAGCATTGGCTTGCTGCATCACAATCACACAAAACATTACATGCATATGCAGTCAATCTTTGCCGCTTTGAGTCCCATGACTCATCTTAGCACCATCATGCAGCAATGCAAAGCTTCACTTCACAACCTGCAAGTAACCCAAATGCTTTGCCTGCTTTAAGCAGCTTCATTCATTACACATCTTCTGCTGCTTTGGCTATAGAGCCATTGTCTATTCGTGCCACAGAATGTGCTTTGTGAACCATGCACACCAAGTGCAGAACAGGCTATGCCTTTGCAGTGCAGCCTTGTTGGGTGGCGTGCAGGCACCACTCAGCTGCATGTGGATCTGGAGCGCATGGTTGCCGACTTTGTTGGGCAGGAGGATGCCATCACCTTCGGCATGGGCTTTGCCACCAACAGTATCATCATCCCTGCCCTAGTTGGCAAAGAGTGCCTAGTACTCAGTGACTCCTTGAATCATGCTTCCATTGTAACGGGTGTGCGAGGCTCAGGAGCCAAAGTGAAGGTGATGTGGCACCGATTACTGTGTATGCATTGCACCCTGTCAGCAGATTTGCAGGTACCAAGCATCAGGCTGTTTGTATGCCACCAACGACATGTCCACATCCTTTTTTATAGTCTCTTGCGTAGCACGCCAGCGTCATCTGTGAATGACATGCTCCATACAGCCATATGCCTGATGCGAGTCTTGCTATGCCTCCCACACATGTTTCACAGGGCACTCAGGAGCTATAAACCAATACAGCCAAGTGCAACCATTGATTGGTCACAGATGAAGCTTCATGGTGACACTGTGCTTGTCATCATCAAGCACATTTAGCAAAGCCTGTGGGCACTGCATGTCTTTGTCTGCACCAGCCTTTCTATCAGCACGCCATCAGGACCATGTGATGTACAGCTCTGGCTGCTCATGCAGGTGTTTGGGCATAATGATGTGATACATTTAGAGCAGCTGCTGCAAGAGAGCATAGCGTACGGGCAGCCCAGGACGCGCAAGCCCTGGAAGAAGGTGCTAATCATCATAGAGGGCATCTACAGCATGGAGGGGGAGATGTGTCCCCTCAGAGAAGTGGTTGCCATCAAGAAGAAGTACAAGGTGCTGTGCTCAAGCTGCAGTCTCTGCATACAAGCTTCTCACTATCCCAGCCAAGATCTGGTTGTTGTCCTTCCAGACACAGGGCAATTTACCAGTTGTGCAAAAGCGCAATGCTCTGCAGCAATGTGGGTAGCATCACGCAAGGGCAGAAAATTGGTGGGCTTGCCACATGCATATAAAGACAGATGCTCATGAAGGATAGCACACTGTACACACAATCAAGAGCTGCACATATCTTATGGTACTGACGGTTTTGATTTGCTGCCCAGCATTGAGCTGCCTCACTATGACCCTGTTCTGTGTGCCACAATTTGCACCTGGCACTTCATAGCAGCATGAGTAGAAGCCCAGCAACACAGCTGGCAAATGGATGAGCCTGCTGATAATACCTGGCAGTAATCAGCTAAAAACAATTGGAATATGCATATGTACATGAAATTTGCACGAAGTCACGCTCTACACGCAGGGGGGCGGGGTGAGCATGAACAGCAATGATTGGCATGTAAATTTGGGCAGTTTCTTTTTTGCATCTTAGTGCATTGAAATCATGTCCCTTGCAGGCATACCTTTTTCTAGATGAGGCCCATAGCATAGGAGCAATGGGCATGAGGGGCGGTGGGGTGTGTGAACACTTTGGCGTGTCCCCTGCTGATGTGGACGTCATGATGGGCACTTTTACTAAATCTTTCGGGTCTTGTGGGGGCTACATAGCAGGGCCCAGGTCAGCAACCACACTCTTTCTGTCAATGCAAGGCTTACACGTATGAGTTGACGCCTCTATTGCATGTCTTCACCTGCGCAGCATCGTTGCACAGCCAGCAAATCTGTACGGCTTTGTGCCATGCACAGTGTACGCTGCTTCAGAGCACAGGAACTTGCCATTGCAGCAAACAGGCTTGCGCCACATGTCATGACTGCCCAAGCGCATGCAAGCTTGCTGCAATCATTGTAGACCCATCTTCAGATGTGTCATTAGGGATGGGTTAGCTTGTCCATACACCGGTTGCGACATGCGCAGAGTTTATGTCCAAGCAGCATTTAGCTCCTCTGCCATGCATTCTTGATATTTGTCAGATCAGTAGAAACAGCTGTGTTTTATTGCGGTTTCTGGCTTCGACCAGGCCCTCCCTAGCAACAGTCATTCTGCAGCGACGTCGTCAACTGTCCAGATCCAGTCGGCAGCCACAGAGTGAGCCAGTGTTTGAAGTAGCTTTGACAGAGGCTGAGCATCAGCAGTTGCAGCAGGACAACACCACAGCTGCTGAAGATCAAGATCGGGACACAGCAGAGCCTGTCCCTGCCGAGTTGTGCTATGATGTACCCACAACTGCACAACAAGGGCTTGCACAGAGCACAGACATTGGGATGAGCATCTCTGCAGGGGCTAGCATCTGATGCAAGCGGTCTTGTATGTGATGCCTGCCAGGCGAAATCACAGCCTAGTCAGCTTGCATGATGGGAGTGATGGTGAGTGCAGGGCGTTGATACAGTGCATGCGGAGGATAGGGCCGGGCCATTGTTATGCCAGCAGCATGTCTCCCCCAGCTGTTGAGCAGGTCATGAGTGCCATGAGGGTGCTCAGGGGCCAGGATGGCTCTGACAGGGGGGTCAAGAAGATTCAGCAGCTGCGAGACAATGCCAACTACTTCAGGCAGCGACTGACGGACATGGGCTGTTCTGTGCTGGGCTCTCAAGATTCACCTGTCATGGTCAGTCAAAAGCAACTGAGCAGCCTTGTGTTTTCATCAAAAACTCTAAGCATGTCCAGTTTTGCTGCTGACTCATCCTTTTCTGGCATTTGACGGTGGGGATCCAAAAATTGGGGAGCTGGTTGTGAATCACGACGCTCTGTTGTGTGCGGCTTGCTTGAAGATGAAGCAACTTTGAGGCATGCTTGTGGTCACAGCCTGCAAACTGTATGCACCGGATCCACACTGACCAAGAACGTGTGTGCTTGCAGCCCATCATGCTGTTCAATCCTGGCAAAATGACATCAACATCACGGATTCTGTTTGAGCAAAACATTGCCATGACCATTGTGGGCTTCCCAGCAACAGCCCTACTGTCTGCCCGGGCACGGGTCTGCATATCTGCCAGCCATACAAGGGAGGACCTTGACTGGGCCCTACAGGTCACCCCTCAACTTCTCTTCACATTGTGCAGAAGACGTGAGCTGCATACCTGTGTGACAACATATGCATCTCATGCAGCAGCAGCCTCACATGCAAACACTCCTAGTTATGATGCACAACATATAAAGGTGACTTCACACCATGTTGGTCCCAGATAACAGTAATGTATCTTGTCAAGTGCCGAGGATTCTGGCAATTCAGCATGCTTGTCATCACAAGGGCACACAGCTACACTCTGTGCATTGTCAGGGGATCAACAATATCTATGTACTGCATCATGCAGGTGCTTGATGAGCTGTCTGAGCGCTGTCTGATCAGGTATAACAAGTCAAGCAGAGAACAATACAATAAAGATAAAGGACTCAGGGCAACAGCGGTCATGTCTGAAGTACCCCTGAAGAGTCGCAATCTGCTGCAAATACTTGCAAGATCTGAAGTGTGTGTACAGCCAACAGTGCCAAACTGAACTGATGATCAAGGGCTTGGGGACCTATATGTACAATAACAAAGTTGAGACTACGGTTGCTGTGGTGTGTGTTGCTTTGTACATACTCATGCTTACCTTCTGACTGACCAATACCTGCAGTATAGCCACTGCAACTTGTTTGATGCTCACACAGATTTTAGCTGCAAAGTGCTAATGCTGCTTTCGCTGCCTGCAATAAACATTTTGATCCTAGAGGGTGGAGCAGGGCATGATCCTGCCTTGCAATCTATATTTTTCACATGTGCACACAAGACCTGCTCACCATCATGATGCAGTAATGTCATTGCACAAGCACTTTCTGTAGCCTGCGCTCTTGCAACTAGGGTTCAGAGCTGTGAAATGCCTGCACAGTAAGACACCAGAATAAATGTTGCTGATCAGAGAGGGACCCTGTCTCAGGTGGCAGACTCACTGCTGGGATGACATTGCATTGCACATTTACATTTCATCAATCAACGAGGAATGCATGGATGCACAGTGTGCTGTTGTCAAAGGTATAGTCATCAAACAATCGATATCTCGGTCAACTCAATGGCACATCGTCCTCCCTCACAAGCTTGCGCAAATGGAGATCCCACGCGATGTGACTGTTCTGGCGTTGCTTGGGTTTGCCCCTTGCGCTATAGCGTTTTGTCGCATCGATGACCCACGAACTTGGTGGTCGATTGTTGTTTCAGCCTTTGTGAGTCTGGCTGGCTTCCACATCACCAAGCGCGTCATTCCTCTGCTGAAGGTCTACACATTGAGGCGAGGTCTGTTTGGAAAGGACATCAACAAGCGAGGAACCGAAGCGGGCGAGAAACAAATTCCGGAAGCGCTAGGGCTTGCACCAGGCATCGTTTTTCTCGTATGCATCATCCTGTTCCAGCAGCTACACTATTACGATGCAGCTTCTGTGCTACATCGCATCGGCAATGGGGGGGGCCAAAAGATCTTCAGGAAGCAGCCAATCACGGAAGCGTGGCTGGTGGACTACAACGCAGCTTTGGCAACAATTTGTTTCATGCTTTTTTTGGGCTTTGCGGATGATGTGCTAGACATTCCCTGGCGGGTGAAGTTGCTGCTGCCTTCATTGGCGTCCTTGCCACTTCTGGTAGCCTACTCTGGAGGCACCAGCATTGTCATTCCAAAGCCTTTGAGGGGTGTGGCAGGCCTTCCTGACCTACTCAACCTTGGACCAATTTACCAACTTTACATGGTCATGCTCACGATATTTTCCACAAACTCCATCAACATATTGGCTGGAGTCAACGGTTTGGAAGCTGGACAAACATTCATCATAGCTTGTGCAGTACTGTGTCACAACTTGACTGAGCTGGCCAGGCTAGGCTTTGATCAAGCTGCAGTACGAGATGGCCACCTTTTTTCAGCATACCTCATGCTGCCCCTTGCAATGACAACTCTAGGGTTGTTAGTGTTCAACTGGTATCCTTCCCAAGTGTTTGTGGGAGACACGTTCACATACTTTGCAGGCATGTCTATTGCTGTAGCTGGCATCCTTGGTCATCAGGGTGAAACATTACTGCTTTTCCTTGTCCCACAGATATTCAACTTTATATATTCAATCCCTCAGCTGTTCAAGTTTGTGCCCTGCCCTAGGCATAGACTGCCAACGTATGAGCCTTCCACTGGTCTTTTGCATGCTACTCCAAACTGGAATTTAGTCAATTTGATGTTGCAGGTGTTTGGTCCATGTACAGAAAAGCAGTTGTGCATTAGAATATTGGTATTGCAAGCATTGTCGTGTATTGTGGCCTTTGTGTTCAGGCACATGTTGACTGGCATTTACAAGTAGTCAAGGGCAAAACAATCAAAGTGGCAAAACTAAGACGACTGTGATGGTCACACTCTGAGACTCATTAAGCCTGTGTCATAATGAGTGGAGACATTGCCAAGATAGCATGCCTGCTGCATGATGCTTCCCAGAGCAGATGGCCTTCTTCCGTGTCAACCTGTTGCATGAACTCATTGAACGTCATGCTTGCTCCTTGTCTGGAATTCAACACGTCCTGCAAAAGGGCAGCATATGTTGATGTCGCTATACACAAGCTGTTTGCATCCACAGAAGAGATTGCTACGTCTCAGCGCACCTTGACGACAGCTACACTCGAAGCATCGGCGGCTGCAAGCAGCCTGTTGAGCTGCGCCTCATTCGCCTGCACAATAGTATAGCCAGATGAGACCCCACAACACCAAGCTGCATGTAATATAGCTCATGCATGTGACAACAAGCTAGCTGTGCAGTAACAGCATTGTCAATCAGATTGAGCTTGATGACTACCTGACCGTCAGCCACATTGTCTGACACCACAGCAAAGGCCTTGCTGAGGCCACTTGCACCATCACTGTTGCTGCACAGATACAGCAGGATATCCTCAATGCTCGCAGCTGCGTTGGCAACCTCATTGTTCCCAAACATCCTGAACAGCAGCTGGTTCAGCTGTCCTGCTGTCTGTTGCCCATTCATCTCTGCAGAGGAAGTCTGATTGCCACCAACATCACCAGCCAAGTCTTCCTGTTCCAATGACTGTTCGTCTTTCTCAGCGCTGTTGCTCACAGCAGCAGCTGCAGCACTGCCATCTACTGCATTCCCTGCAGAGTTGCTAGTCATGTTCTCATCAGCCTCGACTTCAACTTCTTCGACAGCCAGTTTGCTGCTGAGGAAAGCTCCCATGTCTATCGACATCAACTCAGGCTCTGTCAGAAGCCCATCTGCATTGCTGTCAGCCTGCTGCAGACGCTGCTTGAGCTGCAGCAGCTGTTCAGAGGTGGCTGAAGAGAGTGATGGCACAGCCTGGGCTATGAAGTTGCGCACCAGGAGGTGCCAATCCAGGTAGGCTGTGTGCAGAGGGTCCATGTTTTGAAGCGCTCCTGTCACACTGCTCAAGCTGCTACCCTGCAAGGCATCCAACAGCACATGCGTTTTTGCATTCTTTCTCACCTGTCGTAGCACTTTGATATGACAAAGGGCTACAGTGCGCATGGCATGACATGATCAGCACTGACATGCTGTGCCGCATTGAATGTCAGTGAGCTCAGGAGTTGCTCAAATAATGCCGGCTCTATGCAAGCCAGATGTGCAGCAGCAGCATGGGCAGATTGTGAGCTGACCTGCCAGGGGAAGCATGCATCTTGGGATGTGGTGCCAGCCTTGAGCATGAGCTCTGCTGCCTCTGACACCAGAATCTGGCTGCTGCTGCTGGCTGCCTTGAAGGCAGTCACCAGCAGAGCCAACTGCTGCCAGCTCAAGGCTCCTGCACATGAACACCTATCAAGCCCTATTGGCTATGCAAGTAGCTCAGCTGAAGTAGCCACCAGAATGCAGAACGCCGATTTGGCCTGTTTGAAGCAGTGCTGAAGCACTGGCTACGCTGACTCATGTGAGACCAAACATAGCACAGCATGACCACATGGACGTTCTGAAAAATTTGTGAGGGGAAGCAAACCTGGGGCAGCAGGCGGTTGAGGGAGAGGTGCCAGCTGGCGGGGGGGCTCAGCCTCAATGGCTGCCGCATCTTCATCAACCACCAGCTCTTCGCCCTGTGCATTGTGCCATATGTCAACAGTGCCCTTGCTTAGAGCAGCTCCTCAACAGACTGCGCTACTGTCTATCTTGAGCTTGATGCAAAAGCGCTCTGACACGTCTTTTTAAAAATTCATAGCAAATGGATAGGGTGCAGCGGACCTGGCTGCAGCCAACAGGAGCAAGCAGTTGGTGAGGAGGACAGACCTGGAGGTCCAGCTGGAAGGGCAGAGGCTGGCCAGCAAAAGCCGCCTGAGATGCCAGCCTGTGCATAGCTGACACAGCACTGCACTCAGCATGGTACCGCTGCTTCATCCATTCCGCCAGGCGCTCCCAGCTACGCTGCTCCACCTCGCTCATGTCGCTCACCATCTCCTGCAAGTCATGATACCCACCACTTTTCTGGCCATGGTCTTGCAAAATGCAGTGACGCATGCATGTGTGAAAGCTACAACCTGCACCTACCAGGTGTTGCACAGCTATTGCAACCTGCCTGTCAAACTTGCTTCACTAAGGCAGCACAGTCAGATGCAAGCATTGCAAAGCTGACAGCAATGCATGGTAGCAAAAGCAGTCAGCAAGAGGGGCTGGGAGGGTGAGGGAGCAGGTCTGACCAGGGCATGGTGAGCTAGGAGGCGCAGGCGGGTGTGCAGCAG
>JAABUW010009097.1_pt1 | contig 11420 bp, 13 predicted proteins | sample 5560081 | NCBI WGS metagenome assembly JAABUW01 (sample SAMN10711882, study PRJNA513363) | rock metagenome | isolation source: Antarctica rocks | place: Antarctica: Victoria Land, Knobhead sud | reverse complement strand
CTCAGATCCCTGATATCCTGCTGCTCCCGCATCTGCATCTGCCTTGCTACCCCTCCCCGTGCCCTGCGTATCCCGTGTCCCCCGTCCCCTTTATCCTACTCCTCCTCACGTCTCGTTGTAATACTAGGCGGTGTACATTCGTATTCGTACGTTTGGCAGGAGCCGATGCGCGCGGCGTTCAACGCCGTATCGGTCGCGCATGCCGCCACCAAACCGACGGCCTGTAGCTGGCTACCCGCGTAGCGACCACTCGCCCCTGACTATCCGTGATATACAATACGGACATAGAACATACCAACACCAACAGCGTCTGGAGGGGAGAGGCATGGACACGACCGCGCACAATGAGGACCTTTCCTATGAGGAAGACCGCAACCGCGAACCGGCGCGCCAACTCGCGCCGCGCATTGAGAGCAGCCCCCATATCTTGCATGGGAAGCCTGTGATTGCAGGAACGCGCATGAGCGTTGAGGTCGTGCTTGAAAAACTTGCGAGTGGCTACACCTTTGATGACCTGCTGTACTCATTCCCCCTTCTCTCGCCAGAAGACATTTACGCGACGCTCGCCTATGCCGCCCAGCGCACAAAAACGCCCGAGAGCGACAAGGAGCGAGCGGCGTCGTGAAGTTGCTCGCCGATGTCAACGTTGATCGGGGCATCGTGGAAGGCTTGCGCGAAGACGGGCACGACGTTGAATGGCTAACCCAGACCGGGCCGAGGCTTGAAGACGTATCCCTTATGGAGCGCGCTTACACAAATGGGCAAATCATTATCACCAACGATACTGATTTTCCTGGCTACGTCTTTGTGGAGAAGCGCCCGACGCATGGCGTCATCTTGCTGCGTGTCGGCATCGTGCGTATGTCCATGCCACGCCAAGTAGAGCGCAGCCTACGAGCCATGCGCGCCTACCTCACGCGGGCGCCGGGCCACTTTACGACGATCTACCCTGAACACATTGACCATGAGGCGCTTCCAGAGCGACGAGAGCCACCCGAACGAGAGCGTCCCCCCCAGCGGCGCCGCTAGCCCACCAGCGAACGCCGTTGGCGCGACCGCGCGCCGCCGGGCAGCGCGGCGAGCGGCGGCGGTCCCAGTAGACACGGCCAGCCACCCAATCGCGCCAGTAGACGCGCAAAAGTGGCGCGCATCCGTGGGGCAGCAACGCACCGTCCTTAATGGAGCGGGACAACGAAAGCTGTTGAGACCGAAACATAGAAGCGTTACGCAAAACTGGAGGGTCCCAGTCATGTCGTTAGTGGCGACGTATCGCGATCTCGTACACATCTTGATGTAGAATAAGTTAGAGCGATAAAGGAGATGACTATGGCTACTGAACGGGCGCCGCAGTCCGACAGCGCGCAAGATGAGGACGCCTACTACGACTCACCTGAGTTTCGGGCGCGCCTGGCGCGCGCGGACACCGATATCGCGTCTGGTCGCGTCTATCGGCTTGGCCCTGAGGATTTAGAGGAATATATCAACCTGTCGCCGGAGGAACGCTCTCGCTTGCATGAATCGCGCGCGACCCTTGACGTATGGCTTGCCGACCACGCGGCCAAATACGATTAGTATGCCGGCCTATCAAACGATCGTATTCACAACCGAATTCGTCGACAGTCTTGATCGCTTTTCTCCGGTGGATCTACGGCGCATCGCCACAGCGCTTCGGCAACTCGACGCCGACGAGACATACCCCTCTCTGCAAGTCCATCCACTGAAGGGACAGCAGGCCGGTTTATGGTCGGCGTATGTATCCAAGAGCCTGCGTATCACCTTCCGTCGTCTTGGGACCGGGCGCAAAGAGCTTGTCGAGGCAAGCCGCCACTACGGCGGCTAACAGCCTCATACCCAGTTGCAAACGAGGGGAGGTGAGCGCGGGCTTACCCAGCCTCGTACGCCAGGCGCGCGAGTTCGAGCGCGCCCATGACGCCGGAGCGGCCGCCAAGGCCGGGCGGGACGATGTAATCCGCCATGCCGTCCATGAGTTCCGGCCGCGCGATGTAGCCGTTGTTCAGGCGGACAAGCTGCCGCCGCACCCGGTCGAGCAAGCCCGGCGCGCTGGCGACGCCACCGCCCACGATGATGCGTTGCGGTGCCAGGATCTCGACGATGGAGAGCAGTCCCGCGGCGAGGTATTGCGCCTCTAGCTCCCACACTGGGTCGTCGGGACCAACCTCCTGCGCCGGACGCCCCAGGCGCGCCCGCAATGCCGGGCCGCTGGCGATCCCTTCCAGGCAACGTCCGTGGTAGGGGCAGACGCCCGCGAAGGTGTCGCCGTCGAACGCGGGGAGGAGCAGGTGGCCCATCTCTGGATGCATCAAGCCGTGCAATAACCGGCCGTTGACCAGCCCGCCGCCGCCGATGCCTGTGCCTACAGTGATGTAGTAGAGCGGATCGGCGTCGCGGCCCGCGCCCCAGCGATGCTCGCCCAGGGCGGCGCCATTCGTGTCGGTATCCCAGCCGACCGGCACGCCGAGCGTCTCGCCCAGTAAACCCACGACATCGGTGTGCGCCCAGCCTGGCTTGGGCGTCGTCGTGATATAGCCGTAGGTCGGCGACAGCGGGTCGGGGTCGATGGGGCCGAACGAGGACACGCCGATGGCGGCCAGGCGCACCCCCTCACGCGGGCGCGCGAAGAATTCTACGACGCGGCCCAGCGTTTCCACGGGCGTTGTCGTGGGGAACTGCGCCTCGTCGACGATATCGTCGGGTCCTGTACCGATCAAGAGGACAAACTTGGTGCCGCCGCCCTCGACCCCGCCGAACACATGTCTCATCAGCATATCCTCCGTCCCTCACCCCACCCCATGCTGATTGGGCTCTCTCCGCTGCGCTCCGACAGCCCAATCAGCATGGGGGCGCGCCCTACGATGGTGAGACGCGACCGGCCGTGCGCCCGTGGCGCTAGACGCGCGCCGCACGGGCGGTCCGCACGGGCCACGCGCCCGTGCACCGCGTTCAACCCGCCGACCATTTCTCGTGCAACGCCGTGCGTCCGCGCCGCCCACCCCGGCGCCCCGCCTGCGGAGGACGCGCGTCCTCCTACCAGGACCATTGTCGCATGGATTGCGAGGTTGTCAAGGAACACGCGCGCCGCCCACCCCGCACGCCATCACCCGCATCGGCCGCGCGGCGACACGGACAGGACCCTGGGGCGCCGGGGCGGGCCAGCGGCCGCGCCTGGCCCCCTCACCATCGTGGGGCGCGCCCTCCGCATGGGCCGGGGTGAGGGGGAAAACTGTCTACGTGGTAAAATTATGAAAGTACCCCGCGCCTACGATAACTATAACCGTATAGCGCCACAACTAACACTAATAAGGATAAGCCACCCATGCCCTGGTTGAGTAAACTATTCGGCGACGCGAACGAGAAGGAACTGCGCAAGCTGCAACCCACCGTCGACCGGATCAACGAGTTGGAACCCGATTTCGAGGCTCTCAGCGACGACGCATTACGCGATAAGACGACCGAGTTCCGGGGACGCTTCCTCGCCGGCGAGAGCCTCGACGACCTCCTGCCCGAAGCCTACGCCGCCGTCCGCGAGGCGGGCCGGCGCACCCTTGGCCAGCGGCACTTCGACGTGCAGTTGATGGGCGGCATCGCGATGCACCAGGGTAAGATCGCCGAGATGAAGACCGGCGAGGGCAAGACGTTCGTCGCCACCCTGCCCTCCTACCTCAACGCGATCCCCGGCAAAGGCGTCCACCTCGTCACCGTCAACGACTATCTCGCCAAGCGCGACGCCGGCTGGAACGGCCGCGTCTTCAACGCGCTTGGCATGACCACGGCGGCAATCGTCGGCGGCGATGTCGTCGGCGGCGCCTCCTTCCTCTACGACAGCGGCTTCACGGATGAACGCGTAACCGACGCGCGCCTGGAGCACCTGCGCGCGATCGACCGCCATACTGCCTACGCGGCGGACATCACCTACGGCACCAACAATGAGTTTGGCTTCGACTACCTGCGCGACAACCTCGCCACCGACCTGTCGCACTGCGTGCAGAAGACGCTCAACTACGCCATCGTCGACGAGGTCGACAACATCCTGATCGACGAAGCGCGCACCCCGCTCATTATCTCGGGGGCGGCCGAGGAATCGCCCGAGATGTACTACCGCTTCGCCAAGGTCGTGCGCGTGCTCAAGGAGGAAGAGGACTACGCGGTCGACGAGAAGATGCGCGCCATCTCGCTCACCGACGACGGCATCCACAAGATCGAGCGGCTGCTCGGCGTCGAGAATATGTACGCCGAGGGCAACTTTCTGCTGGCGCACCACCTCGAGCAGGCCGCCAAGGCGCAGGTGCTCTTCAAGCGCGACAAGGACTACATCGTCGAGGACGGACAGGTCGTGATCATCGACGAGTTCACCGGGCGCAAGATGGTCGGCCGCCGCTTCAGCGAGGGCCTGCACCAGGCGCTGGAGGCCAAAGAAGGCGTCAAGATCGAGCGTGAGAACGTCACCCAGGCTACCATCACCTTCCAGAACTACTTCCGCCTCTACAAAAAGCTCGCTGGCATGACCGGCACGGCCGAGACCGAGGCGGAGGAGATGCACAAGATCTACAAGCTCGACGTGGTGGTCGTCCCCACCAATGAGGACATGATCCGCGACGACGAAGGCGATCTCGTCTACCTGAGTGAAGACGCCAAGTTCCGCGCCGTGGTCGAGGAGGTCAAGGAACTGCACGAGATCGGGCAACCGGTGCTGGTGGGCACGATCTCCATCGAGAAGAGCGAGGAGTTCTCGAGGATGCTGACGCGCGACGGCGTCCCGCACGAGGTCTTGAACGCCAAGAACCACGAGCGTGAGGCGCACATCATCGAGAAGGCGGGCCAACGGGGCGCCGTGACGATCTCGACCAACATGGCCGGACGCGGCACCGACATCAAGCTCGGCGAGGGCGTGATCGACCTCGGCGGCCTGCGTGTGATCGGGACCGAGCGGCACGAGTCGCGCCGCATCGACAACCAGTTGCGTGGCCGTTCGGGGCGTCAGGGCGACCCCGGCTCGTCGCGCTTCTACGTCTCGCTCGACGACGACCTGATGCGCCGCGTTGGCTCGGACCGTGTCAAGGGTATGCTCGACCGCCTGGGCATGGGCGAGGACGAGGCCATCGAGAACCGCATGGTCTCGCGCTCGATTGAGGGCGCACAGACCAAGGTGGAGGGTTGGAACTTTGATGTACGCAAGCACGTCGTGGAATATGACGACGTCATCAACAGCCAGCGCACCGTCATCTACGCCGACCGTCGTCGCGTGCTCGAAGGCCAGGATGTCCACGACGTGATCATGGAGATGGTCGACGGCGAGGTCGACTTGCTCTGCCAGCAGTTCCTCACCGGCGAACATGGCGAGCAGTGGGACCTGGACGGCTTGCTGCACGCCCTCGCCGCCATCTTCCCCGTCGAGGACGTCGACGTCGACGCCCTGCGCGCCCTCGCGCGCGACGAGGTGATCGAGGCGATCAGGGACGAAGCCCACGGCGTCTACGAGACCAAGGAGGAGGAGTTCGGCCTCGTGCCGGAAGGCGCGCCAAACGCCGGGATGCCGGTCATGCGCGATGTCGAGCGCCAAGTCATGCTGATGGTGATCGACAACTCCTGGATTCACCACATCGACGCCATCGACGAGTTGCGCGAGGGCGCCTGGCTCTCCGGCATTGCCCAGCGCGACCCACTGGTCGAGTTCCGGCAGCGCGCCTTTGAGATGTTCAGCCAATTGCAGGCGACGATCCAGCACGACATCGTACGCTTCATCTACGGTGTACAGATCGAACAGCAAGGTCCTGGCTCCGCACAGCAGCAGGGTCCCGGCCCTGTCGCGTCGGCCATGCGCTCGGCGCCTGTGCTCGACACCGCGCCAGCCGCAGCGCCCGTCCTGGCGCCGGAGCCCTCAGCCGCGGCAGTAGCCAGCGGCCCGGCCGAACTGCCCGCGCCGACGCAGGCGCCGATCCAGGAGAGTCACCCCCTGGGTGACCGGGAGGCCGTCGCGGCGGGCGCGACTGGCCGCGCTATGGGAGCAAGCGCGGCAGGCGCGGGTGTGCTGCCCACGGCGCACGCCGGACCGCTCGGCCCTCAGAAAACCGCTACACTGCCCCCGCCGGCCAAGATACCTGGCCGCAACGACCCCTGCTACTGTGGCAGCGGGCTCAAGTACAAGAAGTGCCACGGAAAATAGCCATCAGCCGTCAGCAATCAGCAATCAGCTTTTTGCTGGCGGCCAACACATGGGCACACTCACACCCATTAACACCGGAGTAGGAGAAAGCTGACAGCTGATTGCTGATAGCTGAGGGCTAAAAATGGACGACACCCAAGCCGAGTTGGCGCGCCTGCGCGAGGGCGTGGAACAGTTGCAGGTGCGACTTTGACGTCGCTACAAAACGGCGCGAAATCGCGACACTAGAAGAGCAGACCAATATACCCGACCTGTGGGATGATCCCGCGCACGCCTCCGGACTGCTGCAACGTATGAACGGGCTACGCGAGGCTATCCGCATCCCTGAAGAGATCCTGACGGCCATCGGCGATCTACAGGATCTCTACGAGCTTGCCCTGGCCGAGGATGATGCAGTGGTGCAGGCCGAGGTGGTGGCCGACGTGGCGCAACTGACGCGGCGCGTCGAAAAGCTGGAGAGCGAGGCCATGCTCGACGGTCCCTACGACGACCACGGCGCCGTCCTGGCTATCCATGCGCGCGAGGGCGGGACCGACGCGCAGGACTGGACGGAGATGGTGCTGCGCATGTACTTGCGCTGGGCCGAGCGCCGTGGCTACAAGACCGACGTGCTCGACAGCACGCCGGGCGAGGAAGCCGGCTTGAAAAGCGTCACGGTCGAGATCAGCGGGCGCAACGCCTTCGGCTACCTGCGCGGGGAACGCGGGCAGCACCGCCTGGTGCGCCTCTCGCCGTTCGACGCCGCGCACCGGCGTCAGACCTCGTTCGCACTGGTGGAAGTGCTGCCGGCCATCGAATCGAGCGCGCCCGAGGTCACCATCGACCCCAAGGACATCGAGATCGACATGTACCGCTCGGGCGGCGCCGGCGGCCAGAACGTCAACAAAGTCAGCACGGCCATCCGCATCACGCACCTACCCACGGGCATCGTCGTGACCTGTCAGAACGAGCGCTCACAGCTACAGAACCGTGAGACGGCCATGCGCATCCTACAGGCCCGTTTGTTAGAGCGCGAGGAAGAGGCGCGCGTGCGTGAGCAAGCCGCGCTCAAGGGCGAGCACGTCAGCGCGGGCTGGGGCAGCCAGATCAGGAACTACGTGCTGCACCCCTACAACCTCGTCAAAGACCTGCGCACGGGCTATGAGACCGGCAACACCGGGGCCGTCCTCGACGGCGACCTCGACCCCTTCATGGAAGCGTACCTGCGCCAGGCGCCGGTCACCGTCGCGTAGCCGGAGAGGGCATATGTCTACCGAAACCGTTTCAACCACGTTCAGCGTACCGACCGGTCTCTTAGAAGCCACCGACAGAGTCGTGCGTGAAGGCAAGGCGGGCAGCCGCGACCAACTCGTCGCGGCTGCCCTACGCCACGAGCTTGAAGCGATCCAACGCGCCGAGATCGACGCGGCGTTCGCGACACTAGCCGAAGACCCCGACCATCAAGCCGAGACACGCATGCTCGACGCGGAATTTGCCGTGGCGAGTTGGGAAGCTCTACAGCACGATGGCCGGAATGCTTTATCACATTAGCGATGAGCCGAATATCGAACGCTTCGAGCCGCGCTCGCCACCATGCTCCGGTGTTGGTCCTGTTGAGTCGGTTGTGTGGGCGATCGACGAGGAGCATGTACACAACTACCTGCTCCCGCGCGACTGTCCGCGCGTCACATTTTATGCCCTGCCGTCCAGCGCGCCGGTCGACGTCGAGCGCCTCCTGACAGGGACATCGGCACGCTTCGTCGTAGCTATCGAAGCGCGCTGGTTGCCGGTCGTGCAACAGACACAGTTTACCTGTACGATCTGCCGTCCGATACCTTCGAGGTGCATGACGCGGGCGCGGGCTACTACGTCTCTCGTGAGGCGGTGTCGCCACAGGGCGTGACACCGATCACAGACCTGCTGGCGGAATTGACCCGCCGCGATGTTGAACTGCGCGTGACTCCATCGCTGTGGCCCCTGCGCGACGCGGTGGCCGCGTCGACGCTACAATTCTCAATCATCCGGATGCGCAATGCCGCGCCACGGCCCAACGTGATTAGGAGCTCGTCAGCATTGTGAGCTAAAGCTCGACGACCTGTTGATACGCCACGATCAGGCGATTCAAGGCAGTGAGTGTTTCGATACGCTCCGTTGGGCTCAAGCGCAAGGTGGCCCGGAGCAGCCGGTCGTTAACCGGCACGGGAGTGGCCGGCGGATCAATCGGCCGACCATGCGCCATGCAATCCATAACCCATGCCCACGGCACACCGTCAAGGGCGGCAAGGATCTCTCTGTCCCGATCATTTTGGTCTCTCTTGTCCACGATTCCCTCCCTCCCTCTCAACTAGCTCGTCTACCGGCCCAGCGACGCATAGCCTCCATATGCGCCCTATTTGAAGCGATCCAGATCGGCATCAACCATCAGCTTGATCAAGTCCTCGAAGCTAGTAGTCCGTCATCCGTCTTGTTGACAGTTGATCGTTGCATGGGGCATCCTCTTAACAAGGGTTGTGCGTGGACACAGGCGAGGAGGATGCGCCATGAATAAGAAGTATATCGTGACCCTGACCGCCGAGGAGCGGACCATGCTAGAGGAGATGACCCGCAACGGGAAAGCGGCGGCGCGCAAGATCGCGCACGCGCGCATCCTGCTCAAAGCCGACGTTGCGGCGGGTGGTCCCGGCTGGCCGGACGAGCAGATCGCTGCGGCGCTGGATGTGAGCGCGAGTACGGTGCGCCGCCTCCGCCTGCTCTTCGTGGAGGAAGGGCTCGACCTAGCGCTCAATCCGCGCCCCGCGCAGCGGGTGTACCCGACCAAGCTCGATGGGGCGGGCGAGGCGCACCTGATCGCGTTGACCTGCGGTGCACCGCCGGAGGGACACGCTCGCTGGAGCACACGCCTGCTGGCCGACCGTTTCGTCGCGCTCGGGCACGTCGAGGCGCTCTCCCACGAGACCGTGCGCCAAACGCTCAAAAAAACGAATTGCAGCCGTGGCTGAAGGACTGTTGGTGCATCCCGCCGCAGGCGAGCGGGGCCTTCGTGGCCCAGATGGAGGAGGTCTTAGACGTGTACATGCTGCCGGAGGATCCCGACGTTCCCTTGGTCTGCATGGACGAGGCCAGCAAGCAGTTGGTCGGCGAGACGCGCGCGCCCCTGCCCGCGCGACCGGGCGACAACGCCCACGAGGACTATGAGTACGTCCGTAACGGGGTCGCCAACCTGTTCATGTTCTTCGCGCCCCTGCAGGGCTGGCGCCACGTTGAGGTGACGGAGCGCCGCACCAAGGTAGACTGCGCCTATGCCCTGCGTGACCTGGTCGATGTCTACTTCCCCACGGCGCGCACGATCCGCGTGGTGTTCGACAACCTGAACACGCACGCGGCCGGCTCCTTGTACGAGGCGTTCCCGCCCGAGGAGGCGCGCCGCATCCTGGACCGGCTGGAGTTGCACCACACGCCCAAGCACGGCAGTTGGCTCAACATGGCCGAGATCGAACGAGAGCGTGCTCGCCCGGCAATGCCTGGACCGGCGCATCCCCGACCGGGAACTGCTCAGGCGCGAGATCGCGGCGTGGGAGGCGCCGCGCAACAGCGACCACGCCACCATGGAGTGGCGCTTCACGACGGCCGACGCGCGCATCAAACTCAAGCATCTCTACCCTGTGCCCACCGTGCGGGAGGCGCACGCCGCGACAACACCGCCGCCAGCCCGCGCCATCGCCCAGGTCGCCTAACGAGGCTATCTCCATGATGCACCAACTGTTCATAATTCGCTTGACGGACTACTAGTCTTGGGCTCCCACCCAAGTTCGGCCTTGGCCAGCGCGTAGTCACCCTTCAGTTCGGTGATCTCGGTGGGTCGGAGGAGCGCCTGATCGCTCACCACGTACTCTTCCCAATTGAGCCCTACGTGGCTGAACGCGATGCGGCAAAGCTCCCGCACCGTGTGAGCCGTGTTCGTGCCGATGACGTAGTCCTTGGGCGTGGGGTTCTGCAGCATGAGCCACATCGCCTCGACGTACTCTTTCGCATAGCCCCAATCCCTCGTGGCATCCAATAACCCGAGGCGCAGCTTGTGATCGTCGCTGATGAGCGGACGGCCCAGCTCATCGAGAGGAGGGGCCGCGACTCTATTCTTTATACAGGCCACGCCTGCGGTGACCTTCCGCGTGACGAAGTGCAAGCTCCTTCGCTCACTCTCGTGATTGAACAGGATGCCGGAGCACGCGAACAGGCCGTATGATTCACGGTAGCACCGCGTCATCATGTGCGCATACGCCTTGGCGATGCCATAGGGGTTGTTGGCGTCGATGAGCGTCCGTTCGTTCGCGGACTCGGCCTCGATACCGCCGAAGATCTCACGACTGGTCGCCTGATACACTCTGGCCTCCGGCGCATGGCGCCGCACGGTCTCCAGCACGCGGACCACGCCCAGCCCTGTGACCTCGCCGGTGTAGTACGGGTGCGTCCAGCTATCGGCGGGAATCGACTGAGCCGCGATGTTGTAGACCTCGTTGGGTCGGTATTTCGTGACGACATGAACGAGGCTCTCCGCGTCCGTCAGGTCCGCCGCCTCGATGCCGATGCGCCCGACCAAGTGTTGTATATTCTCTTTTACATAGCTCGTGCTGTGCCGGATCGTCCCGATGACGCTATACCCCTTCTCCAGAAGCAAGTCCGCCAGATAGGAACCATCTTGGGAGCTGACGCCGATGATGAGAGCGGATTTACCCAATGGATACTCCTTTTATATTCTCCGCACTATACTCTGCCTTCATCATATCCGCTCCTCCACAAGGGTATAGCCATAGACTGGGCTGGACTATATCCGGTAAGATGAGTATATGCGTACCGAGAGCGACCCTATGCAGACGCGGCTGGAGATGCGGCGCGCCATCCTCGCCCTCTCCGCTCGACGCCAGCGCGCGGGCAGTGGCAGCGATCTGTGGGGACTATTGGGGAAGAGAGCGACGCGGATGGAGTGGTGGCAGCAAGCTGAAAACGCGCTCAGTCCGATCCCACATGCCGTCGTGGGAGCCGTCGCCGCCGCGGCCTACATGCCCGCACGGGCCACCGCCGACATCGATCTGGCCGTGGCGGAGGCCGTGGCGACCCGCCTGGAGGACCACCTACTGGGTCACGCCGCAAACAACTAGAATTGAAGGAGTCGATCTGAGAGACTGGGGGGAGGAGGGCAGCAAAGATAGCTATGGCACGAGCACAGAAAGAGCCGTTGCGCCCGCTTACGCCAGAGGAGTAC
>JAABUW010009092.1_pt1 | contig 11425 bp, 11 predicted proteins | sample 5560081 | NCBI WGS metagenome assembly JAABUW01 (sample SAMN10711882, study PRJNA513363) | rock metagenome | isolation source: Antarctica rocks | place: Antarctica: Victoria Land, Knobhead sud | reverse complement strand
GGCCGCGGTGCCCAGCGGCGCCTCGACCGGCGCCTTCGAAGCGGTCGAATTGCGCGACGGTGGCGACCGTTACGGCGGCAAGGGCGTGCAGCAGGCGGTGACCGCCGTGCTGGACACGATCGGCCCGAAGCTGATCGGGATCGACGCCACCGAGCAGCGCATCATCGACGCCCGCCTGACCGACCTCGACGGCACGGCCGACAAAAGCCGGCTCGGCGCCAACGCCATTCTCGGTGTCTCGCTCGCGGTGGCCCGGGCCGCGGCTGATTCCGCGCAACTGCCGCTGTTCCGCTACCTGGGCGGGCCCAATGCGCACCTGCTGCCCGTGCCGATGATGAACATCGTCAATGGCGGAGCGCATGCCGACAGCAACGTCGACGTGCAGGAATTCATGATCGCGCCGATCGGCGCCCCCACCTTCGCCGAGGCGTTGCGGTGGGGCGCCGAGACCTACCATTCCCTCAAGGGCGTTCTGCAGGGCCGTGGGCTGGCTACCGGTCTCGGCGACGAGGGCGGCTTCGCGCCGAACCTGGCCGGGACGCACGAGGCGCTCGACCTCATCGCGGAGGCGATCGATAAGGCCGGCTATCGCCTGGGAGAGGACATCGCACTCGCGCTCGACGTTGCCGCTTCCGAATTCTTCTCCGACGGCGCCTATCGGTTCGAGGGCGCCCAGCGCAGCGCCGAGGAGATGACGGCGTTCTACGACGAGCTGATCGGGGCCTATCCAATCGTCTCGCTCGAAGACCCGCTGGCCGAGGACGACTGGGCCGGCTGGACCCGGCTGACCGAGCTGCTCGGCGGCCGTACGCAGATCGTCGGCGACGATCTCTTCGTCACCAACCCCGAGCGGATCGCCACCGGCATCAAGATGGGCGCTGCGAATGCCCTGCTGGTCAAGGTGAATCAGATCGGCACCCTGACCGAGACGCTCGACGCGGTCGACCTGGCACACCGGGCCGGCTTCCGGACCATGATGAGCCACCGGTCGGGGGAGACGGAGGACACCACCATCGCCGACCTCGCGGTGGCTGCCGGCTGCGGCCAAATCAAGAGCGGCGCGCCGGCCCGGTCCGAGCGGGTCGCCAAATACAACCAGCTGCTGCGGATCGAAGAAGAGCTCGACGACGGAGCGAGGTACGGCGGCGCCGCCCAGTTCCCCCGGTATTCAGCCGCCCGGACGGCCTGAGCAATGCCCCTGCGTCGCCGACCGGCCCGGACCGACCGGATCACCGACCGGCGCCCAGCCGGTGCCGACCGCCGGGCCGGTCGCTCGGTCACCGGCCCGCGGCTGAGCCGTCGGCCTCCCGAGCCTCCGGCCGTCGCGGGCGACCGCCCCGACAAGCGACGGCCGGGACGGCTGACGGGCCGGGCCGCGGTGCTCGGCCTGGCGCTCTGCGCCGTCCTGCTGACGCTGGCCTATCCGATGCGGGCCTACCTCACCCAGCGCCATCAGATCGCCGCCCTCCAGCAGCACCAGAGCGCGCAGCGGCGCGAGATCGCGGCGCTGCAGGCGCGGCAGCAGGTGTGGCGCGACCCGGCCTACGTCAAGGCCCAGGCGCGCAAGCGCCTGCAGTACGTGATGCCGGGAGAGATCGGCTACGTCGTCCTGACGGGTCCGACCGCGCCGTCGGCCCCGGCGGCTCGGCCGGGGACGGTCGTGCGCCCCGGGGCGACCAAGCGCACAGCCTGGTATGCGGAGCTGTGGAGCACCGTCGCGGCAGCCGACTCGGCCCGGTGACCCCGGCGGCCATCAGCGACGCCGACCGCCTCGCGGTGGCGGCCCAGCTCGGTCGTCAGCCCCGGGGGCTGGACCAGGTCGGGCACCGCTGTCGGTGTGGCCGACCCGACGTCGTGGTGACGGCACCGCGCCTCGACGACGGCACGCCCTTTCCCACGACGTTCTATCTGACCTGCCCGCGGGCGTCCGCGGCGGTGTCCACGCTGGAGGCCGGCGGGCTGATGCGGGACATGACCGCCCGGCTGGCCGGCGAGCCCGAGCTGGCCGCCGCCCACCGGGCCGCCCACACCGACTACCTGTCCCGACGCGCCTCCCTCGGGGAGGTGCCGGAGATCGACGGCATCTCCGCGGGCGGCATGCCCGACCGGGTCAAGTGCCTGCACGCGCTGCTGGCCCACGCGCTGGCTGCCGGTCCGGGTGTCAATCCACTGGGCGACGAGACGCTGGCGGCGGTGCGCCCGTGGTGGCCGGGCGGGCCCTGCGTACCGGCCGAACCGTCATGAGCCGCGTCATGAGCACGGGCACTCGGGTCGCCGCGATCGACTGCGGTACGAACTCGATTCGGCTGCTGGTCGCCGATGCCACTGCGACCGGCCTTCGCGACGTCGCCCGTCGGATGCAGATCGTGCGCCTCGGCGAGGGGGTCGACGCCACCGGCGCCTTCACCGCCGCCGCGATCGAACGCACCCGCCGGGTGCTGGCGGCCTACGCCGCCGAGGTGGCCGAGTCCGGGGCCGAGCGGGTCCGGATGGTGGCCACCTCGGCCAGCCGGGACGTGAGCAACCGGGCCGACTTCGCGGCGATGGTGCGCGCCACCGTGCACCTCGACGCCGAGGTGATCAGCGGCGAGGAGGAGGCCCGCCTCTCCTTTGCCGGCGCGACCCGGGACCTGCCCGGCTTCGCCGCGCCCTGGCTGGTGCTCGACATCGGCGGCGGATCGACCGAGTTCGTCCTGGGTCACCACGCGGTGCTGGGCGCCGCCTCGATCAACATCGGCTGCGTACGACTGACCGAGCGGCACCTACGCGGCGACCCCCCGGCGGCCGGTGAGATCGCCGCCGCCCTCGCCGACATCCGGGCCGGGATCGCGCTGGCCGCGGAGTCAGCGCCGCTGGGTCAGGCGAAAACGCTGATCGGCCTGGCCGGATCGGTCACCACGGTCGCGGCACTCGCAATGGGCCTGCCGGCCTATGACAGCGAGCGCATCCACCACAGCCGGATCGGCTACGACCAGGTCGATGCGGTGACGACCATGCTGCTCGCGGCGACCAGGGACGAACGCGCGCGGCTGCCGATGATGCATCCCGGTCGGGTCGACGTGATCGGCGCCGGCGCGCTGATCCTGCGTACGGTGATGGAGGAAGCGCAGCTGGACTCGGTCGTGGCCAGCGAGCACGACATCCTCGACGGCATCGCGTATTCACTGACGGAAGGGTTTTGAGCATGGGCGACAAGGTGAGCTTCCCGAGCAACGGTGACACCGCCGAGGGATATCTGACCGTCCCGGACTCCGGCACCGGCCCCGCGGTCATCGTGATCCAGGAGTGGTGGGGGCTGGTCGGGCATGTGACCGACGTGGCCGACCGCTTCGCCGCCGAAGGATTCATCGCTCTGGCGCCGGACCTCTACCGGGGGAAGACGGCCGCCGAGCCCGACGAGGCGCAGAAGCTGATGATGGGGCTGGCGATGGATCGGGCCGGCCGCGACATCGCCGGCGCCGCGGCCTATCTGGCTGGCCGGCCGGAGAATTCCGGCCGGGGGGTCGGCTGCGTCGGCTTCTGCCTGGGCGGCAGCCTGGCGCTGTGGTCGGCGACCCTGTCGGCCGACATCATCGCCGCGGTCGGCTTCTATCCCGCCGTGCCGTGGGAGAAGATGAGCCCGATCTGGACGGCGTACGACGGCAAGCACGCCATGATTCACACCGACGAACACGAAGGCGGCAGCGCCGCCGAGGGCATCCAGCTCGCCAAGAATGCGATCGAGCAGGCCGGCGGCGACGTGGTGCTCTTCGACTACCCCGGGACCGACCACGCGTTCTTCAACGACCAGCGGCCGGAGGTCTACGACGAGACCGCGTCGGCCGAGGCGTGGTCGCGCACCCTGAACCTGTTCCGGGCCCAGCTGTCCTGAGCTGCGGTCGCGTTGCGTGGCCCCCAGTCGCTGTCGCGCTGTTCGAGCCGAGCCGCCGCAGCCCAGCCGCTCGAAGAAGGTGAGATGAGCCAGATGCCGGTGCGCCGGCTCCCGGGAGCGTGGCCGCTGATGGCCGCCGGCCTGTTGCTGGCCGTCGTCGCGGTGGCGTCGCTGGGCGGTACCGGCACCCGCCTCGGCAGCCGATCACTCGGCATCCACGCCCGCTTCGGTGCCGCAGGCCCGTGCCCGGACCCGACCGGCAGTCCGGCCGCAGGTAGTCCGGCACGGGGCAGCGCGGCGGCGGGCGGAGCGCTGGTGCCGGTCAGTCCTGTCGCAGGCGCAGCCGCCGGCCCAGCCGGCCCCCCCGCGCCGGCCGCCAGTGCCTCAGCCTGCGTCCCCCCCGAGCGCAAGATCGCCTACGGCAGCGGCGGGGACTACAAGCTGATCCAGGTGCTCTTCAGCGGCGTCGGCATCCTCGGCGCGCTGGTGCTGGTCGCGCTGGTGGTCGCCCTGTTCGTCGGCCTCGGCTCGGCCGCCGGCTCGATCCGGGTGCGGCGCCGCCCGCGGGCCAGAGCGGTGGCCGTGCTCGACGATTCCCTCGGTGACGCCCGCGCCACCTCGTCGGCCGCCCGGCTCGGCGAGGCCGTCGAGGCCGGCCTGGTCGATCTGGAGGAGGGCGACCCGCGGCGCGCCGTGATCGCCGCCTGGCGGCGCCTCGAGATCGCGGCCGCCGACGCCGGCACTGCGCGATCTCCGGCCGAGACGCCGGCCGAGCTGACGACCCGGGTACTCAGCGCGCATGCGGTGTCGCCGGTCACCCTGACCCGGCTGGCCGATCTCTACCGGGAGGCGCGGTACTCCCGGCACCAGGTGGACGAGCGGCACCGGGTCGAGGCCCGGCGGGCACTGGAGCGGCTGCGCACCGAGCTGACTGCAGCCGTGACCACCTGATGCGGCCCACCTGATGCGGCCCACCTGATGGGAGCCGGCTGATGTGGCAGCCGGAGCCGGGGCGCCGCGACGAGTCCCGCCGGCCCTACGCCCCGACCACGATCACCGCCCGCGACGTCACCACCATCGTCTGGCGAGCCGTCCTCATCACGGCGGTGAACGAGGGTCTTCTGCTCGTGGCCGGCATCGGCGTACCCGTCGCCCTGGTCGGGCTGCTGGCCCTGTCCGCGCTGGTCGGGGCCCGGATCGTCCGGGCGGCCAAACCCCCGCCGACGGACCCGCCGCTGCCCCGGGCACAGGCCGATCCGCGGCCGGCAGGGCGCCCCTTCGCCGACGTTTCGCGGATGGAGGACCGGCTGGCCTGGGGCGGAGTTGACCTCGAGCACTTCGACCGCGCCGTCCGGCCGGTCCTGATCCGGCTGGCCGACGAGCGGCTGCAACGCCACGGCATCACCCGCGCGGCGCAGCCCGAGCAGGCCCGCCAACTCCTGGGAGAGCAGTTGTGGACACTGGTCACCGGCCCGAGCGTGGCGGCCAAGGCTCCCGGCCCGACGCCGGCGCAGCTGACCCCGCTGGTCGAGCGCCTGGAGGCACTGTGAATCCCCGCGCCATGAGCTTGGACGCGGTCGCGCTCGCCGCCGGCCGGGTGCTCGACGAGGTGGAACGCGCCGTGGTCGGAAAGCGCGAGGCCCTCGAGCTGGTCCTGGTCGGCGTCCTCGCCGGCGGGCATGTGCTGCTGGAGGACTTCCCCGGCCTGGCCAAGACGCTGGCCGCGCGCTCTTTCGCCCAGGCCCTGGGGATCGGCTTTCGCCGGGTGCAGTTCACCCCCGACATGTTGCCGGCCGACATCACCGGCTCCTTCCTGTACGACCAGCGCACGGCCGAATTCACCTTCCGCCCGGGCCCTGTCTTCGCCAACCTCGTCCTCGCCGACGAGGTCAACCGCACGCCCCCCAAGACCCAGGCGGCACTGCTGGAGGCCATGCAGGAGAAGCAGGTGAGCGTGGAGGGCACGACGTACGACCTGGAGCGCCCCTTCCATGTGCTCGCCACCGCCAACCCGATCGAGTACGAAGGCACCTATCCGCTGCCCGAGGCGCAGCTCGACCGCTTCCTGCTGCGCGTCTCCTTCGGTTATCCCGACGCCGACCAGGAGTGGGAAGTGCTGGCGCGCCGGATGGCCCGCCGTCAGGAGGAGCAGACCCTTGCGGCGGTCGTCGACGGCGACCGGCTGCTGGCGATGCAGGCCGCCGTCGAGGAGGTCACCGTCGAGGAGAGCGTCGGGCGTTACGTGGTCGAGCTGGTCGGTGCCACCCGCCGGCACCCCCAGGTGCTGGTCGGTGCCTCTCCGCGCGGCGCCCTGGCGCTGCTGCTGTGCGGGCGGGCCCGCGCGGTGGTCGCCGGCCGCGATTTCGTCACCCCGGAGGACATCAAGGCCCTCGCCGTCCCGGCGCTGGCCCATCGGCTCACCCTCAAGCCTGAGATGTGGCTGCGCCGGGTGGAGCCGGCGGATGTGGTCCGTACCGTCCTGGGCGAGGTGCCCGCCCCCGCCACCGCCGCGTTGCCGTCCTATCCGCCGGCGCCGGCAGGGTCGGCGGGTTCGGCCGGTGCGGCGGGCTCGCGCTGAGCGCCAGCCCGCTGCCGGTCTGGCGGCCGACCCGGGCGCTGCCCCGGGCGGTCGCGATGACCTGCCTGCTGCTGGTGGCGGGCGCGGCGTTCGGCCGCCGGGACCTGGTGGCGCTGGCGGTGCCGTTCGTCCTCGGCACCGCCGTATCGCTGCTGCGCCGGCCGGTCACCCCGCCGCGCGCGCGGCTGGAGGTGCCGACCTACGTGTTGCCCGAGGGCCAGGCGATGGACGTCACCATCGTGGTCGAGTCCGACGAGACCCTCGACGTCGTCGCCGTGACCACGAGGGCCGACCGCTGGCTCGGGGTGGTCGACGGGCAGATCAGCCGGGCGACCCGCCTGGCGGCCGGCGACGAGGCGTCGTTCCCGGTCCGGGTCCGCGCGCTGCGGTGGGGCCGGCACGTGCTCGGCCCGGTGACCGTACGGGCCACCGCTTGCGACGGCCTGCTCGCCTGCCTGCCGCAGACCGCTCCGGCCGAGGGGATCAGCGTGCTGCCGGTCGGCGAGCCGTTCTCGGCGGTCGACGCGGTTCCACGGGCGGCCGGCATCGTCGGGGCGCATCGCTCCCGGCGTCCCGGCGAGGGCGGCGAGCTGGCCGGCGTACGGCAGTTCTCGACCGGCGACCGGCTGCGGCGCATCGACTGGCGGGTCAGCCTCCGTAGCCGGGAGATGTACGTCACCTCCACCCTCTCCGAGCGCGACACCGACGTCGTCGTCCTGCTTGACGTGCTGCACGAGGTCGGCCCCTCGGGCGGGGTCGACGGGGCCGCCAGCAGCCTCGACACCTCCGTCCGCGCGGCCGGCGCGCTGACCGAGCACTATCTCGGCACGGGCGACCGGGTGGGGCTGGTCGAGTACGGCGCCCGGCTGCGCTACCTGCCGCCCCGGGCCGGCCGCCCACAGGTGCGCCGGGCGCTGACCTGGCTGCGCGATGTGGCCGTCCTGCCCGAGGGAAACGACTCGTCGGTCCGGCTGCTCGGCCCGCGGGTGCTGCCGCCGCAGGCGCTGCTGATCGTGCTGACTCCGCTGGTCGACCAGCGGACAGCCACCATCCTTGCCAGCCTGGCCCGGCGCGCCCAGTCGATCGTCTGCGTCGACACCCTGCCGCCGGGCGTACGGCCGGCGGGCGTGGGGGAGTGGTCGGACCTGGCGTGGCGGCTGTGGCAGCTCGATCGGGCCGCGGTGATCGCCCGGCTGCGTGAGGTGGGGGTGCCGGTCGTGGCGTGGGAGGGCACCGGCAGCCTGGACCTCGTGCTCCGGGACGCGAGCCGGATGCCGGCGGCCGCTCACTCGCTGGGGGCGTCCCGATGAGGCTTGGCGCTCTCAAACCGCCCCGGCCCAAGCTCAGCGCCGGCGTGCTCGTCGTCGCGGCCGCCCGCCTCGCCGTCGCGCTGCTGGGGTTGGCCGCGCTGGACGTCTCGCTGCCGTCGTACACCGGCCTGCCGGCCGTGCTGGCCCTGATCGCGCTGCCGGTGCCGTTGCTCGTCGCGCGCTGGCCGGGCAGCGGCTGGGCGACCTGCCTGCTGGTGGTGTCGCTGGCCGAGTGGGTGCTCACCTCGCTGATCGACGGGCCGGCGCCGGTCGCCCTGACTGTGGGCTTCGGCTGCCTGCTCTACCTGCTGCACACCACGACCGCTTTCGCGGCGTCGCTGCCGGTCACCCGGCGAGTGGAGCCGGCAGTGCTCCGGCGCCTGCTGCTGCGACTGGCCGGCGTCCTCGCCGCCTCGGTCGCCCTGATGCTGGCCGTCCTGCTCGCCCCGAGGCTGGCGGGCTCCCCCCTGCTCGGCATCGCCGGCATCGTCGCTGCGCTCGGGGTTACCTTGCTGCTCGTCGTGGCGCTGCACCGGCGGCCCGTACCCTGATTGCCATGCCGCAGCCTCACATCCTGGTGATCGGCGGCGGCTACGTCGGCATGTACTCGGCCCTGCGGCTCCAGCGCAAGCTGCGTCGCGGCGAGGCCAAGATCACGGTGATCGACCCGCAGTCGTACATGACCTATCAGCCGTTCCTGCCCGAGGCGGCCGCGGGCAGCCTGGAGCCGCGCCACGTCGTGGTGCCACTGCGCCGCGTGCTCCGGCACTGCGAGGTGCTGACCGGCACTGTCACCCGGATCGACCACGCGCGGCGCCAGGTCACCGTCGCCCCGATGGAGGGGCCGCCGCGCGAGGTGACCTACGACCAGCTGGTCGTCGCTCCGGGCTCCGTCGCCCGGACGCTGCCCATCCCCGGGCTGGCTGAGACGGCCGTGGGGTTCAAGACCATCGAGGAAGCCATCTACCTGCGCAACACCGTCCTGGGCCGTCTCGACGTGGCGGCGACGACCAGCGACCCGGCCATCCGCAGCCGGGCGCTGGCCTTTGTCTTCATCGGTGGCGGCTACGCCGGCATCGAGGCCTTCGCCGAGCTGCAGGACATGGCCCGCGGCGCCCTGCGCTTCTATCCCGGGATCGCCGTCACCGACATGCGCTGGGTCCTGATCGAGTCCACCGGCCGGATCCTGCCGGAGGTGAGCACCAAGCTCAGCGCCTACACCGCCGAGCGGCTCACCGAGCGCGGCATGCAGGTGCACCTCAACACCCGGCTCGTCTCCTGCGTCGACGGCCATGTTGTGCTCGACGACGGTACGCAATTCGAAGCCGACACCATCGTCTGGACCGCCGGGGTCAAGGCCAGCCCACTGCTGGGCAAGACCGATCTCCCCCTGGACGACAAGGGCCGCCTGGTCTGCAGTGCGGAGCTACAGGTGACCGGCGTTGACGGGGTGTGGAGCGCCGGGGACTGCGCGGCCGTGCCCGATCTCACCTCGCCGGAAGAGCTGTGCGCCCCGAGCGCGCAGCACGCGGTCCGCCAGGCCCGCAGGCTCGGTGACAATCTGGTGGCGGTGCTGCGCGGGGAGCAGCCCGCGCCGTACAGGCACGCGTACGCCGGGTCCGTGGCGAGCCTGGGCCTGCACAAGGGCGTGGCCGAGATCTACGGGATCAAGCTGCGCGGCTACCCCGCCTGGTTCATGCACCGGACCTATCACCTGAGCCGGGTGCCGACCCTCAACCGCAAGTTCCGGGTCGCCCTGGACTGGACGCTAGCGCTGTTCTTCCACCGCGAGTTCGTCGCCCTGGGCCAGCTGCAGAACCCCCGGGTCCCCTTCCGCAGCGTCGCCGGGCCGCCGACCCCTGGCCCTCCCTCCGAGACGCCGGCGGCGCCGACGTCTTAGGCTGGCCGGTGCCCCCGTAGCCCAAAGGCAGAGGCCATCGCCTTAAAAGTGATGTCAGTGTCGGTTCGACCCCGACCGGGGGCACACCGAAACCCCGGCGGGAGGCCGATCGTGGGTGACGTCGAGCCGTACGGGCTGCTCATCCTCATCGTCGCCGCGGTCGGACTGCTGGCGGTGCTGTCCAACCGGCTCAGCGAGCGCGTCCGCATCCCGGCCCCGATGCTGTTCCTGGCCGGCGCCGCCGGGGCGGCGAAGTTCTTCCCCACCCTGCACACGGTGCCGCACCGCACCGTCGAACGTCTCGTGACGGTCGCCCTCGCCGTCATCCTGTTCGACGGCGGCCTGCAGCTTGGCTGGCGGCGGTTGCGCGAATCCGCCGCGCCGGTCGCGCTGGTCGGCGTGCTCGGCACGTTCCTGACCGCCGCCGCTGTTGCTCTGCTGGCCCACCTCGCGTTCGGGCTCAGCTGGTACGTCGCGCTGCTGGTGGGCACCGCGGTCGCCCCGACCGACCCGGCGGTGGTCTTCTCGATCCTGGGCCCGCGCGAGGTGTCCGGCCGGAGCGGGACGATCCTGGAGGGCGAATCCGGCGCCAACGACCCGGTCGGCATCGCGTTGATGGCCGGCCTACTCGGCGCCGGCGGCGTCACCGCCGGCTCCCTGGCCTCGGTGGCCGGAGGCTTCGCCGGGCAGATGGCCGTCGGAGGTGTCCTCGGCGTGGCGGGGGGCCGGGCGCTGCGATGGGCCATGCACCGGGTGGCATTGCCCAGCGAAGGCCTCTACCCGCTGGCCACCCTGGCCGCCGTCATGGTGATCTTCGGCGGGACGACGGTGCTGCACGGGTCGGGCTTCCTGGCCGTCTACCTGGCCGGGATCGCACTCGGCGACGCGCGCGCGCCGTACAAACGGGAGATTGAGCGCTTCCACTCCGCGCTCGCCAGCCTGGGCGAGATCGTGGCCTTCCTGACCTTGGGACTGACCGTGGATCTGGCCGTGCTGGGCCACTCCGACGTCTGGGTGCCCGGCGTGGTGATCGGAGCCGCCCTGGCCGTGGTCGTCCGGCCGATCGTGGTGGGCGGATGCCTGCTGCCCTTCACGCTGGCGGCCGGCGAGCGCGGGTTCATCGCGTGGGCCGGGCTCAAGGGGGCGGTGCCGATCCTGCTCGGCGGCTACTTGCTCGGGGCCTCGGTGCCGGGGCCGCAGCGCCTGTACGGGATCGTCGTCGTGGTCGTGGCCTTCTCCGTGCTGGTCCAGGGCAGCACGGTCCCGCTGGCCGCCCGCCTGTTCGGCATCTCGATGCGCAGCGTCGGTCCGGAGCCGTGGGCGCTGGGCGTACGGCTGCGCGACGAGCCGCAGGGCGTGCACCGCCTCACCGTCGCCGCCGCGTCCCCGGCCGACGGCAGCACGCTCCGGGAGCTCAGCGCGCTCACCGAGGACGTGTGGGTCAGTTTCGTCATCCGCGACGGTGAGCTGCTCCGCGTCGACGGCGACACCCCGCTGCGGGCCGGCGACGAGGTGCTCGCGCTGGCGCCGGCCGATCTGCGCGCGAAGCTGCGCGCTACCTTCTCCGAGCCCCGGCCCTAGTCGGCGGCCGCGCCCGGCAGCTGATCCCGCACTCAACCGGTCCGCCGGCCCACTCGGGCGCGGAAGGCGGCCACGTTAGTCCGGTTGGCGCACGAGGTGCCGCAGAAGCGGCGCGAGCGGTTCTTCGACAAGTCCACCAGTACGTCAGCGCAACCGTTGGCGGCGCACACCTGCAGCCGGCCGAA
>JAABUW010009089.1_pt1 | contig 11428 bp, 9 predicted proteins | sample 5560081 | NCBI WGS metagenome assembly JAABUW01 (sample SAMN10711882, study PRJNA513363) | rock metagenome | isolation source: Antarctica rocks | place: Antarctica: Victoria Land, Knobhead sud | reverse complement strand
GATCTTCGCTTCTGCGTTGACTATCAAAAGCTCAATGTCATTATCAAAAGAAATCGCTACTCTCTATTGCTCATAGATGAGATGATTGACAAAATCGTTGACTGCAAGCATTTGACTCGATTGAATATAATTTTCGCTTTCAATAAACTTTGTATGCATCTCAATAGTGAGAACTATACGATCTTCATTATCGCTCTAGAAGCGTACAAATCAAAGATTTTATCATTTGAATTAACAAATGATTCAATCTCGTTTCAGCAATATATGAACGATATTCTATGAGACTTTCTAAATGACTTCTGTCAAGCTTATTTAGACGACATTCTCATATACAGCAAGACTCAAAAGAAGCATAAACAACATGTCAAGATGATACTAGATCGTTTACAAGATGCTGATCTGCAGATAGATATTTGAAAGTGCGAATTCAACATAGAAGAAACAGTCTTCTTAAAGATCATAATATCAAAACAAGATCTTTGCATGAACTTTATCAAAGTGAAAGCTATAGTCAATTGAGCTACATCTACTAATCTAAAAGAGATACAAGACTTCGTCAACTTCGTCAATTTCTATTGATGCTTCATCAAGAACTTTTTGAAACTAGTCAAGTCATTCACTCAGCTGATTTGAAAAGACACGTCTTTTGTTTGAAACGAAGTCTGCATAGAAGTCTTTGACAATCTAAAGAAGCAGATCAGCTCGATCTCAGTTTTGCGTCATTTCAATGTCAAACGTCAAGCTATTTTGAAAATCGATGCATTCAACTATGTAAAAGACGACATACTATCTCAGTACGATGACGAAAGTGTGCTTCATTCGATAGTCTTCTATAGCAAGAGCATGATTTCAGCTGAATGCAATTATCACATCTATGACAAGAAATTGCTAACTATCATTCAATGTTTCGAACACTGATGATTCAAACTAAAAGATACTGAGCTATCTATTCAGATGTTTACTGATCATCAGACTTTGAAGATCTTCATGAAAAACAAACAGCTGACTTGACAACAAGCGAACTATCTGAATATTCTATCGAAGTTTAACTTTCAGATTATCTTTCAATCAGGTAAAATAAACATCAAAGTCGATGTTTTAACTAGAATGTTGATGATCAATAGTTCTGAATCAGTTAAAGACATGAATGATCATTTTAAAACTATACTGATCTTGAATTGAATAAACGTTCTATCGATCGAGTTCGAAATCGAATCTGAATACAAGATTAATCTCTATCAACGCGTACATTTAGTCAATTAAAAGAATGAACTATGCAATGAGTATTGATAAGCTATGAACAAAGATGAACTGAAGCTTCATGACATGAAGCTAAAGAACTGTCAAATCATTGACAACGTTCTATTCAAAAAGAGTTTACTATGAATGTTGAAACAAATGCATACGAAATTGCTTTGAAAGATTCACGATCAATCATCAATCTTGCATTCTGACATTAGATGAACGATTGATCTAGTTCAACGCTTCTACTATTGATCAGATCATCAAGCAACTATTTGACAATACATTCGAAACTGTCATGTCTGTTAGCGAAGCAAAGCATCTCGAGATGATACAAATGATTTGCTTCAGCCTCTATTGATTTCTCAGCAGCGTTGACAAGATATAGCTATGAACTTCATCACTGAGCTATCTCTATCGAAAAACTATAACGTCATTTGCATGATCATATGTCATCTCTTCAAAGAACGTCACTATGTTTTCTGTCATTGAGAAGATGATGACATCTCAATTAAAGAAACAGTATGAATCATGCTATGAAATGTCTATCGACTTCATGATTTACTCAGTTCTATCGTTTTGAATAGAGACTTTCAGTTTATATTAATTATGTGACAAAGTCTTTGTAAATAACTAAAGATCAAAGTCAATTTATTAACAGTTTATCATTCAGAGATTGATGATTAGTTGAAACGAGCTAATCAAGATGTTGAACGTGAACTTTGAATCTACTGCAATTACATGCAAAATGACTGAGTTAAATGACTTTCAATGATGAAATTCAGTGATAATTTCAATACATTCTCAACTATCTTGATGATTTCTTTCTACTTCAATAAAGACTTTCACTCTTGAATGAGTTTTAATTCAGATACGACTGATTATAAAATGACTTGTCAACGTATTGAGACTAGAAAGATTGATGACATTGTCATTCAAATGAGTGAACTTCTTATCTTCAATCATCAACAATTGAAAAAGATCAAGCAGATCATCAAAGCTCAGATGAACAAGCATAGATGAGACGTCATCTATGAAGTAAATGATCAAGTTTGATTAGTCTTTGAAAACATCAAAATCACTAGATCATGCAAAGATTTGAAAGATAAGCAGCTCAATCTCTATTCAATCACAGTCAAAGTTAAGATCTTCTATCATCTTCAGCTATCTAAAAGCATGAAGCATATACATTCAGTGTTCAGCTTGAAGTATCTACGATCTTCATTCAACAATCTTCTATCAAAACAACATTCTGAGTTCTTTAAATTAATGATCATTGAAGAGAATGAAGAGCATTGAAAAGTAAACAATATATTGAACTTCAGACAATATAGAGAAAGACTACAATACAAGATCAAATGAATTGAGATAGATCGTGATGATGAATGATACTATGTTGATGAAGAAAAATTCAATGACTCGAAGAAAGTTCTGAATGAATTTCACAAGCTATATTCAAATAAGTTGCACTAAATTGAAAACATGATGAATTTTTTTGCTTTTATTTCTTTTCTATTCATGCAAACATGAATGTTCAAAGAAAAAGATAATGTTATGAACATGTCTGAATCAATCAGAGTTCAGATTTAACTCTAATTAATTTGATTAAAGCAAGTCATGACGCTATGTCTAGTTTGAATCTAGCGCACTTCTTCAAGTCATTCTCAGCACTTCTTCTCATTGTTCAGCACTTTCTTCATTCATCTCTTTCATCATTCTTTTAAACAAACACATCTGACATATTACATCACATCTGTATTGAGTCTAACGCAGTCTCAAGTCATTATTTATAAAAGAGCTTGCACTCTTTCTCTTCTGTATTCTTAATGTCTTGTTATAGCTATCTTTAAAGAGCAATACATACATATCAGTCTTGAGTTTCTTTGATTGAATGATCTAGGCACGATTTCAACAATTTGTTCTATTCATGCAAACATGAATTTTCAAAGAAGAGAGTAATGTTACAAGCATATCAAGACTAAACAAGACTGAAGCTTTAATCAATTTGCAATGCACGCTAGCGAGTATTCTGTGTAATGATTAGAACTAGTCAACAATTTAGTCAAGATCTGATCTAAATCTGACTCAGATTTAACTCAGATATGATTCAGCATCTTTTTTCTTTTCTAGCATCTTCTAATCAGTTTCTATTGTCTTCTAAATAAATACACTTCTTTGTGTTACAAGTGATCAACAGATTTCTATGATAAACATATTTCTTTGTGTTGCAAACATCTTTTAAATCAACATCTTTCTTGTGTTTCAACACGTCTTCTTTAAGACTAGCGTCGATCTGAGTAACTACTATATAGAGCATGTTCTTCTTATCTTTTGTATCTTCTTTCTTCTATATTCTTAAAGTCTTAGTTATAACTATTTCTATCAATCAAACATTCTAGTCACGCACGCACTTTAATTAGTTTCTAGACATGATTTCAACAAAGAAATTCATTCATGATAATTTCATTAATTTTCATTTACAAGTACATTATGCAAGTTTTGTTGAATATGTGATAATTTAAATTTATATACAATTTGATAAAATATTGCTTGAAATTTATAATGTTTTAATCAACTTGCTGCTTTGCAATCTTAAATTAATATTTTGTTTAAAAGTTGTGAATTTCAAAATTGTTAAGTTTAACATGCAAATATTCAATGTAGTACTTTCAATTAAGTATTTCATCATGATTATACATACTCATCAAATGATTTCATCATTGATTGTAAAACTTTTCTAACAAGTATGATGCAAATTATTGCAACTTTTCTTCTTTCATAATGAAGTTAATTAACATTATGATCATGAAATCTTTACAGTTTCACAGTCAAAACATCAAGAAATCATAGTTCATAATGCTTTACTTTTTAAGCTTGTAAAATCAATTAACATGCTTGCATGCATTACTTTAATAGTGATCATTATTATGTTGACATTGATGATCAGAAATTAATTAAGTCTTTTGCTTAAGTTTTAATATGTAAAGTTACAAAACAAGCAGTAAATTCTGTGTCTTCAGATTTTTTAACTATTTGCATACTTCGCTTGTTAATTGACAAGAAGTATAATTTGTCTGTTCAGTAAATTCTTGCAGCTTGAACTTCTCATTTGCATGTTCAAATGCGTGATTCTCAGATTTGTTTTGATGAAATGATGAATTCTCAGTGTGAGAAAAGTTGTCACTTCTTTTGATCATGCAACTTCTAATGAATTGCTGCGTGTTCAACATCTTTTACTGAACAGCTTTGTGTGAATGAAGTAATTAGAATTGTGAGATGCACGAGATCTCTTTGTGTGAAACTGCATAGTAAAAGATAATAAGATAGCACTCTATTGATGATAGAACTAATTGCTAAGGAATAAATGCAAGGGCTGACAGAGTTTTCATCTTCTGCCAAGTCGCTATCTCTATTCACTCGTTAGCCCCTTTCGAGCTAACCTTGCGGGCTAGCCTCGCAGGCACGCATCGTTCATAGCCGGTGAGGTGCGTCCTCACAATAAATCGCGATTGCGACCGTAATATTCGAGCTGAAGTAGTTGAAGCCGTAGGCACTAGTACTACTAGCACTACTAGCATTAATCTACAGGTCGAATCAAATCAATGAAAACTACGTATTTAAAGAGTGAAGAGTCTCGCAGAGCCTTCGGAGGAGCCGCCTCGGCTAGGGCGACAAGGCTCGAAGATCGAGAGACGAGCGAGAAAAGTAGCCTACAGCTGCTTCGCGCTTGCGGAGAATAAGCCTGTTCAACTAAGTTGTCTATCAAATGATATTTCAGGATATGCATGCTCTGAGTCCATGCATTATACTCTCCTCTTGTCTCCCTTGAAAAATCCTTCGAATGCATCTTCCTGGCCTTCACCTGCTTCAAGCTCCTCCTGCACTCCGTGAATACTGGTCAAGTTATTCGCAATACTTAGTTCCTTCTTCTCCCCTTCTACGAAGCCAGGGTCGACTGCCAAGCCCAGCACAGTTCTCAAGATTTCTCTGACACGGTCTTTGTTCAAGTCGCACCTTCTGTCCCTAGCTCCTTCTTTCCCTCCACGCCACGCAACGTAGCCGTCAGGACGTATCAAGACAAAATCATAGTCTTGCCATACTATCTTCACATGCTCCTCCGCGGGATCGATGGAAACATGAGAAAGCGGCATATTCATATATGTCGCCACAACTTTGAATGCCGTCACCGCAGCATCGGCTCCTACACGGGCTGAGCCATTCGCTTGTTGGTGCTTGCTTTTAACTCTCGAGAAATCTATGAGCGTCCACTCTTGCCCATAGAGATCTATGATGCTCTTATTGGAGTGTCTCAAGAATACATGAGGAGCTCTGTGTCCCGGTCTTGTAGATGGGGTATATCTCAGGTTGTCGAAGGCTGGCTCTATCGACCCATCAGTGACAATGACCTCACTATTCAAATATCTCAAGTCCAATTCCACCCCACGGTCAATGTTTTCTGACCCAACGGAGTCCAGGTGCTTGGCAATTGCCGATCTTGCCTCCTCTCCATTTGCGCTATCCTCGAGGAAGATATCCTTTTCAGGTGCCTTCATCGTAGCCATAATCATCGGCGTAAATTTTCCAATGTGGACATCGCAACGTTCAAGACGCATCATCATGTTTGGTCGCCGCTCATTCGTGTAGGAGCTGAGAAGTTTCCTTCCACCGAAGCCTTTGTGAAGCGCTGAAAGGCGCCACGCGATAGATAGGGCATCCTCCACGCCACTATTCATGCCATAGCCGCCATGTGGAGGGTTACGATGAGCAGCGTCTCCGCCAAGAAGTACTCGACCCAGGCCACCACGACTCACATAAGAATCGGCGAGGGCGAAATTCGGGCGCCAAGCATTAGCCACCAGGACCTCGTCAATCTCAAATTTGTACGGCTGACCAAGACCGCCGAGGACGCGGTACGGGACCTGCTCGGGGTGTTCTTGGAGCTCTTTGATGGCTTCTGCGTCCGCAGCACAGGGTTCGTGACATGTGTAAGTGTCGTTGTCATCTTGGTCAATGATAAAGCCGCCATGGAGGCCGAAAGCATGCCACCACCTGCCGAATGGGGACAGTTTCCTCAGAGCTTTTGATCGGAAATGAACCATAAAGAAGGCACTTGGTCTTGAGAGGAATCAGGAGCATGTCAGCAAATGGCAGTTGAAATAAAAATCAATATGCGTACAATGGCTTTCCTTCAAGATTGATTCCGACACTTTTCCTCACCCGACTCTGGCCACCATCTGCGCCGACAAGGTAGGCTGCTCTGATCGTTTTCTTCTCATTTTTCAAATCTATGAATATTGCAGTCACGCCCGCATCGTCTTCTTCGAGCGAGACATATTTGTATCCATAGTGACATACAATCAGCGGGTGGGCGAGACACTTCTGCTTTAACAAAGTTTCCAGCACGATCTGTGAGCAGCGTTGACCGGGCTCAGCAGGATGTGAGCCATCATTTTCTGAGAGAATCTTGGCTCGGTACGATTCGTTGTTTGGGATATGCTGGAAGGAAACGTAAGCTTACATTACGTCGTGGAAGCAAGATATCCTCCTTAACTAGCATGATACCCAAACGTAAAACCTCCTTTTGAAGTATATCAGATAATCTTTGAATTTCATGCGAGCCAACGTACCCATCTCGATATAAGTTTTCCCTTCGGTCCACAAGTGGTAAAGAAGATGGTATCCCAGTCAGTGCACTGAGGCACCGCGCCAGGTTGTAGACGATATTCTTCGACGAGTCCCATTAAACGAAAGATCTCCATGGTATGGCAGCTATTATTATCCATTTTCGGCCACCGCGTTGTGTCCGTGTTCATTTCGCACAGTGTGGAAGGTACCCCCAGCTGTGCCAGCCTAAGAGCCGTCAACATGCCCACAGGACCACCTCCAACTATGAGCGGACCTGGGGAGAGTTCTGTGTCTTCGACTCGAATGGGTGCCATTGTGGTCGTGGTGAGAGCGCAGCGGTACTGAGAAAGTGATACCCGGATCAACTAACTTTAAATCGGAACATATTGGAACATAGCATTGAGGTGAGGACTCTCGATGCCAAAAATACGGTGTCAGATTGATGCAAAAGAACGGCCGAAATTGATGCATATCTTGCTTGGATCTTTTTTCTCAACGAGTTCACCGGAACTCCCAATGGAGGAGAGAAAGCGAGTGTCTAAAAAGAGGCAAAGCAACAGCCAATGCTTACTTTCCTATTGGACGCCCAAGCGGCATGCTGTATGTACCTACGCTAGTACAACTCAGGTTGACCACATGTGGTAAGGTCTGAACTGAGCCGCAGTCTAAGCTGTAAAACGAAATCGCAGAAAGGGTACACTTCAATACGGCAAATGGGCGGGGAGGATCATACCAATGGGGATTACATCCAAGAGGCCCCTGAAATCGTAAAGCTAGCCAACCCCATTTATCGGATTTGCGCCAAGTTGAGCCCATATGGGTCTATGGGTGGGTAGGCTTAGGTCTGTCATGTCAGTCGGAGGAAAGGCCGCTGAGAGGGGGTCCAGCTACCAGGAATTCATGTCGCTAATCTGTCGGACGACCAGGCGGGACTTCGATCAACCTCGCAGATGACATGGAGCTTGGAATGGTCAAAAGGCCCAGATGCGCCGCAAGGTGAGAAATTTAGGCCTTTCAATTCATAGCTCGTCGTTCACGATGCTTTACTTCCGTATTTTGGGCGGACGAAGAAGCCTTCGATCTTTGCTTGTCATTTCGTCGGTCCTCGAACTCGGCACATCCATCAGTTCCTTGAGAATAAATACTACTATCGGGACTGTCCATGGCTTCATCGACGATGCAACACCAAAGGTTGCTCAATTTCTCGGGATTCCCTTCGCGGAACCTCCCGTAGCTTCTCTTCGATTTGCAGCTCCGACAGCGAAAAGACCAGTGGCGAGTGTTAATGCCACCAAATTTGGTGCTTCGTGTCCCCAGACTCGAAGTTCAAGCCAGACTGTGTACACCGTTGATTCGCCGGATTTGCTGATCTCGGGACCTACTTCTGAGGACTGCTTGACATTGAACATCTGGGCGCCTGTGACTAGCCATGATGCGAGTCGTGCTGAAAAGCTCCCAGTCATCGTGTGGATCTACGGTGGAAATTTCCAAACAGGAGGAGGAGACACCGCTTATCAGATCCCCAGTCCATGGGTGGAGCGAAGTCAATCGCATATTGTAGTTGGAATAAAGTAAGCTTCGCAGACTCAAATGCGCCTCATGTACTTACTCCTCTAATAGTTACCGTGGAAACATCTTCGGTTTTCCCAATGCTGCCGGACTGGACCAGCGTTATCTGAACGTGGGTCTCCTTGACCAACGCCTCGCTCTCGAATTTGTGCGGTCCAATATTGCTGCTTTCGGTGGTGACCTTGCTCGGATCACTCTTTGGGGGCAGTCCGCGGGCGCCTTATCTGTAGATTACTACAACTTTGCTTATCCAGAAGATCCCATTGTCTCGGGGCTGATCATGGATTCGGGAACCGCTCTCTATCCATCAGTTACGCTTGATCCGACTCATAGCAACTTTACATTCGTAGCTGCTCAACTAGGTTGTAAAGACCTCTCTCCAACAGCAGAATTGGCATGCATGAGAAATGTTAGCAGCATTGCCATCGAGACCCTGATCCAAGCTTATGGGGATAATGGAACACAGCCTGTTCTTTCGTTCAATCCTATAACTGATAATCGTACCAAGTTCAGCAACTATACGGCAAGATATTTGGCCCGGAATTTTACAATGCTGGTATGTTTGTTTCTCTTGATACTCGACTGAACCACAGTGCTAATAAATGGAAAGCCCGCGATCATAGGGACGAACACCAACGAAGGAGCGGCTCTCCTTCCCTTCGACCCCAACAATCCCAACGGTCCCAACAAAACCGACGTGGATGACATAACCTTAGGAGGTTTTCTTTGCCCAGCAGTCCAATCCGCGGTGTAACCTCTCTCCCCTCCAATTCCTAGTTCCCAGCCACTAATCGACATGGCAGGAATCGCTACGCGGTCTCAGTCCCAACCTATCAATACCTCTACAATGGAAACTTCTCCAACATTTCACCACGTCCTTGGGAAGGTGCATATCACTCTTCGGAATTGCCTCTGATCTTCGGAACCTCGGGCATTTCCCACAGTGCAAGTACGGATCTTGAGGTGGCGCTTAGCCATTTGACGCAGGACCTTTACTTGGCCTTCATCAGCGACCCGTGGCGGGGACTACCTGCTCATGGCTGGGATGCTTATAAGCCTGATGGATCGGCCGTTCAATTTTCGAAGAATAGAAGTCTGGTAGGAAAGATCGAGTCGAGCAAGCTGGCGAGTGCGTGTAATGGTATTGCACCAGTTCCCGGCGCTGTCCCCCCTTCCTAAACGGAGGTCTTTCTTCCAAACAGCCTCAATAAGGATAGGTTGCTGGAGTATGCATATCAAGAAAAGGTTCCCGCTCGACCTGGTAGACTGTTTCAATCGCCTCTATTTTCTATGTAAGACATGATGTAAAATAACTGATGCACCCGTTTCACGGTATTATTACCAAGAACCTGCGCCTCGGTAAATCCTTTGTAAAGCAAAACAAAGAAAAGACTGTTCGTTCGAGGTCCTTTTAGCCTTTATTTAACCCAAGCTTGACGTGCGAAAATGCACCTATGATGAGGCCTTCCTGAGAGCCTAGCGCCCACTACAATACCATCCTTCCATCTTTACCAGGGAATTTATCAGCTCCATGACATTGATGCTAAGATGTTGGCAACCGTTGCCGTGTAGTTGCTAAAGCGATATATTAAAGAATAAAAGGATCTAGCTTAAATACTAACAGCATGACTACCAAAGAGAAGTAATTAACGAAAAAAATGCTGCAGCGAAAGGGCTTGTCTTACAGATCCTCTGTTTCCGAGCCGGAATCTCTGAGGGAGATGCGAGACTCCAGGGTGATCAAATTGTGTGACGAGATCGTTGTTGGTACCAAGCCTAGACAACCAAAGAGGAGGAATACAACAGTGAGACTGCGTCAAGGGCAGTGTCATCGTACATAAGCTCTATCTTCTCATTGAAATCTCGGGGGAAGCAGCGAGGAAGAACAAGGAGAAGGATGGGAAAGCAACGAAACTCGGGGCCGCATCATCAGAATATAACCATAATGTTGGTGTGGTGATACAGAAAACTCATTCCAAGCATGTGAGCGGGCGATGCTGTAGGAAAGCCTGCTTTAGCGATGACTTTTCAGAAGCCTGATTTGCAACCTGCATCTCCTTTGCTAACTGCGCTTCAGCTTGTTTAGCCTCCCTTGCAGCTACCTTTTCAGCCTTCTTTAATTTGTTCTCAGTGGCAGTAATAGCTCGTTGAATCTTTCGAGCCTCCTTTTCTTGCTCTTCCTCCCGTATAAGTATATCCTTCTCGTCGTGGTAGGCAACCGCCCTTGCCACCTTTGCAGGGGAGTATATCTCAACACCCTGAGTTGCTTCACCACAAAGATTAAGCCGGGCACCCTTCTTTCGCTTCTTCTTTTCAAGGATAATTGCCTCCTGCTCCTTTTCCTAAACCGAAACGGCAATCCCCAATCCTAAGTTCGGGGTGTATATAATATATATATATATATATTCATTTCTTGCAGTGCTTGGTGGACGAGCAGTGATTTCTTTAGTTCTACGATAGATGAGAATCTGGACCCGGTGATTTTCTTGAAGATAGCTACTACACACTCCGAACCCCTCACCCCTTCTTTTTCTTCTTTTTTCCCTCTTAAAAAATATGAGTCATACAGTACATACCTATACAACCAAACATCCCTCTCTCTCCCTGCTCTCACACCTTCAACACCTCACGAACGAACGAGCTGCGCAAAGCGATTCCAAGCTGCACAAGGGTTCCCCCCCTTTTTTTTTTTACCGGATTGAACGAGATGTTTTGAATATGGTCGGTATGGCGTTGTTTGTTGTAGGTGGTGAATTGCACGGTCTGGTAGGTGGGTGGGAGGATGGGGGTGGGAGGGAAAAGGTGGGTGTGTGGTGGTGGTGGGGGGGTTTCTTGAGCCAACTTGGGAGGAATGCTCGAGTTGGGTTATTGGGGAGGGAGTGTGTGTTAATGATCGGTTCTCTATTTTCGTCTGTCTTGACGGTTGGTCTTCTTGTCAGGTCCTGGTCCCCCAATCCCGGTTTCCCCCCTCCAAACCCCAACTGAAATCCTC
>JAABUW010009088.1_pt1 | contig 11429 bp, 16 predicted proteins | sample 5560081 | NCBI WGS metagenome assembly JAABUW01 (sample SAMN10711882, study PRJNA513363) | rock metagenome | isolation source: Antarctica rocks | place: Antarctica: Victoria Land, Knobhead sud | reverse complement strand
GTGTAGTGCTGGGAGGGGCCCAGTACAGTGTGGGCACTAGGAACACCAAAGACCTGATCTCCAAAGAACACCAGCGCGTACATCACTGCCAGCTGGAACACACTCTGCCCTACTATGTGCTTGGTGACCTGCACCATACCAGTTTGTCACTTTTAGCTGTCAGGGCCAAAAGTGCTGCCCAAGGCAAATCAGCTTGGGTGTGAGGCAGTTGAATAGTCTTCCAGACATTATGCATGGCAGCCACTTGCTGTTTGCAGTCACATGTGCTAGCAGCATGTTGAACAAGGCCATGACAGCAGCTTCTGTGACAACACATCAACAGTCAGCCAGACCAAGACACATCAATCATCAATGCTGAAACGCTTTTTCTAGTGAATCTGACATACCTCGAAATGAACGACAGCCTTTTAGCAGCATGTATGAGACAGACTGAGTGTACAATGCAAAAAGACTGTGACATATATGATTGTCATTGCAGTGCCAATAGCCATGCAGGCACAATAGGCAGCAAGGTGATCGAGAGGAATGATACCGTAGGAGTAAGCAGGGACTGGCGAGCTGAGTAGGGCGGCAGATCCAGCATGGCGTCTGTGGGAGGCTCTGTGGCCAAAGCCAGCGAGGCCAGCGAGTCCATGATGAGGTTGAGCCACAGCATCTGAACTGCTGTCAGCGGTGACTCTTGCACGGCAATAGCACCTATGCAGGCTGTGCTGACTGCCACCACATTCACGGTGAGCTGCAGCAACAAGCAGTGAGCATGTCAGCAAAACAGGAGGGCCAGAAAAAGAGGAGACACACCTCAGCAACAGAGCTTCCAGCCTGTTACCACTATGCTACTTGCCATGATAGACACACATAATGAGCACACTGACCTCACAAGTAAAGTAAGCATGTTCGCGTCAAATTTGAATGGCGGTGTGAGGGGTTGCCGACCTGGAATTGCAAAAACTTGGTGATGCCTACGTACACACTGCGGCCCCACTTGACTGCATCCACCACGCTGCTGAAGTTGTTGTCCAGCAGCAGGATGTCAGAGGCGTCCTTGGCGATGGAGGTGCCAGACATCATGGCAAAGCCCACATCTGCATTGCGCAGGGCCGGGGCGTCGTTGGTGCCATCCCCAGTCATGGCTACTATCTCCGCTGGGTCTGCCTTCAGCGCTGCAGCAAAACACAAGACTACATCAGTCGTGTCAGTGCAGGTTGTGCTTTGCACATAATTTCAAGCAATTCAAAGGGCAATTCTGCACACCAGGCAATGTCACCATGACCTCAAGCTCTGAATTCATATTGAAGCCACAAACCACACTGCTGTCCAGGATGTGGACAGCCAGTGGCTCTGCACTGCACATCTGACAAACTGCTTCAAAGTGCAATCCCTCCTGTGTGCATTGATCATTGAGGCTGATCACACCACGTAAGACAGCATGAGATGAAGTGCAGAATCTGACAATGATAGCTGTCAGCTCATGCCAGGCATGTTATGCACAGAGACTATGCACCATACAGCAGGCTGCTGCTGCCCTTTACTACAGTAGGGCACTCATAGAAACTACAACTGCACACCTCTTGGACTGTGTGGTGATATTGAGAGATGGCCGATTCCTGACGATGGTATATGCTGCTCTGGCTTCTGCCTTTGGGGTCTCTACATTATATGCTAACATTTGTGTATACAAGGGCCAGCTGTGGTTGGACTAACCTGAGACGATGGTGTATTTGTCCTGCGGTGAGCAGCGAGCCAGGACACGCAGGCGCGGCCAGATGGCGGTGAAGGCTGTCTTGTCAATGATGCCGTCGGGCCCCACCACAAAGTCACGGAACTGCTTGCCCTCTAGCACCAGTGTGGCATCTGCAGCAGCCTCATCCCCCCTACTGCTGCTGGCACCATCGCTGCCTGCACAGCCAGAATGCAAGAACGCTTGTGTCATGATGATACCTGTGAAGCACAATGCACTAAGAGATGGGGAAGGCCAGGGGATGCTGGGGGGTGGAGGGGAGGTAAAAGGTTCAATGCCCTAAGTTTTTTAGGTTGAACACCGTTACTTTAAATATGCAAAGCTTGCTGAGGCTGACATCAAAGGCCCAACATTGTGAGTTGGTATAGAAGCATTCATGGACTTTGCGTCTGGGTTGTGCAAAGAACTTGTTGAGTGAGACAGTCAAGATACGACAGAGTCAGCAGCAGCAGTATAGATACTGATGTATACCTGTGGGTGTTTGTGAAAACGAAGATGAGGGGGAGGAGGCCCCCTGGCTGCCAGCATGGCCACTCCCAACCACATCCTGGACAGGCGTACTCAGTGCGCTGCTAGCACTGTCCTGTGAATTGCTACTGGAGGATGTTGATGCATGACTGCCACTCATGGAGCGGTCATGGAAGTCCAGAGGTGATGGAGAGGTCTCGTCCATGCTGCTCCAGGTGGACTCCATTGTAGACTTGGTGGCTGACAGGGGCATCAAGCCATGTGGAAGGCCCAGGATGGTGTGCTCCTCTGCCGACAGAATGCCGCACTCACGTGCAATGGCACAGGCAGTTGTGCTGCTGTCACCTGCATTGCAGCGCCAATCAGGCTGAGTGGCAATATTGGTGGCAGCCCTGTGACACCTAGTGGCTGGGAGGGGGCAGTGTTGGATGGGGCACACTCAACATGAAGCACAGCTGCCTACTGAAGCAAGGGCACAAGCTGTCATACTGCTGATGCTTGTAGAAGTGATAGGTCAGCACTGCTCACCAGGGGCAAATCAAGGCTTCAGACTGCTCAGTGAAAGAAGAGACAGGGGTGGGTGTCAGAGAAGGGGGTGACAGCAGTGCAAAGCAGACAGAAGTGATGACAGGGATGGCAGTGTATGGTGCCAGAACCACCAAGGAGCCAGCATACAACAAAGCAGGTATGCAGCAGACAATGCTGGAGCATCCATGCAGTGCATGAATGAGTGCAGAAGGTATAGGGCAAAGCACCATACACAATGCAATGCATGGTGCAGCCCAGAAGGGAACCCACCCGTGAGCATGCGTACTGTGATACCGGCGCGGTGGCACTGGGCAATGGAGGCGGGGACTTGGGGTCTGAGGGGGTCCTGGATGCCCACCAGGGCTATGAGGGTGAGATCCTTCTCTACCTTCTGGGCTGCGTACTCCTCCCCACCCCACTGCTGACCCTCTGCATTGCTCTGGAAGGGCACGAAGATGTCCCTATATGCAATGGCAAGCGTCCTGCGACAGCACAAACAAAAGTCAGAATTGACAAGATTGCACAAGCCAATAGCAACTGGTACTAGGCTCATTATACTTGCACCATACTTGCGTGTGCTGCTGCAAACATCTTGCTCATGACACAATTTGCTTGCAAGCAGGAGAACTCATGAGCCCAGGCTTGCAAGCAAAACACAAAACGCGCAACATCAAAAGCAGGCTTGATGTACTTGTTGCCCACTGCGGAGGAGAGTCAGGTCATAATAGCAAGCTCAGAGACTCGCCATACTTGTGGCCAGCTCAGGCAGTGTTTTAACCAGAACAACTAAGGCCCTTTTGAACATGCATAGTCACCTACAACATGCTGTGTAGCAGATGATGCACAGTGTAGCTTCTCACCTGTTCCCATCCTGGCTGAAATCCTCCAGAAGCTGCTGCTTCTCTTCTTGAGTGATTCGAGCCACGCCACTGTCGTCCCTGATGCGCTTGGTGCACAGATCCAGGATGATCTCAGCCGCGCCCTTAGTGAACAGGCGTGCACACATCATCCCCTCAATCCTGCAGGCAAGGCACACATGCATTGAGGTTGAACATGCTGGGCCAAGCTTTAAAACATGGTTCAAGCTGGCCTGTCCTGCTTGCAAGCTCATGCTATTGGAAGGGCATGTGTGCTTGTGGCCGTGGGCAACAGAATGCCATGATCATGACCAAATCAAAAGCCATGTGTTGCGTCAATGATGAGCAAGGGTTGTCTGGCTCACGTCCATGGATCACAGCAGAGGTCAATGCACAGGCAAAGCAGCACAAGCCAACAGCAGAAAAACTCACGAGGCACCAGTCTGAAAAGTGATGGAAGTCATGCGTTTCCTATCAGAGGAGAAGGGATAGACTTGGACAATCTGGTAGGCCTGCTGCAGGGGCCCCAGCTCCACCCCCAGCTTGGAACACAACTCCAGCAAGGCGCACTCTGTGCGATTACCCACCCTCACAAAGGCATCTGCATTATGCCAAAGGCTTGAAGACACCACATATTTGGGTGGGTACTAAGGAAAGCACATCAATAAATTATGTGGCTTGTCATGAGCTTCAGAAAGACCATTTGCCGCTCAGCTGCTATATCATCTTGACATATACAATCTGCAGAATCATGCTTGACTGCTGTGTAAGATGTACTGGTCCATGCACATGCAGGAACAGAACAACTGCCTTTGTGTCAGCACAGCAGATTCTGGTGCAATGAGTCAGACCAAAGGGACACAAAACGTACCTGAGTCCTCTGCTTGTTTCACACTAGCAGTGGTGTTGAGGGCCACGCTGTTGCCCAGCAGGTCCCTGACTCTTGGGTCCAGCCCTAAGGGAATGTCCTGCCATGCTCCCTCCTCAACTGCATTCCCACTGTCAACTCAGAAACACAACATTTACAGGCAACATTGCAGTCAGTGGCAACATGCAATGTGGAACATAGTGCTGCTGCGCAATAAAGTTGCCCAGACTTTGACAGCCAACTTGAAAACAGCTCTCAGTGTTGCAGGCAACATGCAATGTGCAAGTTCAGAAGGCAAAAAAACATGAGCATGTTTCAGAGGATATGATACAGCAGACATTGTCAAGACTGCTTATATGTAGCAGCAGAGATTGGCAGCTAGGGGCCAGCCCCCCAGGAGACAAAGGGCCATGGAGAGGCAGCAAACAAAAGCGACATCAGAAAAAGAGCGCATGGCGAATACTGACCTGGCTGCACGGGCTGCAATGCATCTAGCTGCTGGAAGTCAGCACCACCAATCCACATGCGAACCACTTGCATGTCATTCTGTGTGAGTGTACCTGCATGCCCATTCACATTCTGGCACAATGCCTGCAACTGGAACGACCAGCTGCTACACAGGCACAGCTGCTGCAGGGATGCCAGGCTGTTAGCTCACTGAGTGGCTGTTGATGTGCATCATACAACTTTTGACAGCAAAACAAGCAAAGCAGGAATGCCCACCAGTCTTGTCCGTGCATATGGTGGTGGCAGTGCCCATAGTCTCAGCTGCACCCAGGTGACGCACAAGATTGTTGTCCTTCAGCATACGCTTCACACTGTAGGCAAGGGCAATGGTGACGGCCAACGGCAGGCCCTCAGGGATTGCAACCACCTGCACTCAACCCCTTCCTTCAAACTGAGGTCCATGGTATATTGCAGCAGAGCCTCATTGAATATGTACAACTGGAAAGCACATGCACGAAAATACTAAATGTGCTTGACTGTACTGTACAGTGGCCACACCTGAAACACTTCAGTCATGCACGCACATGCAAACAGTTGGAGCAATGTAACAGCATGCAAAGGCTGCGTATGATTTACTGGTCAAGGCAGGGCTTCCAACCATCCAGGCTTGGGCTATTGCTAAATAGAATGTATTCTCAGGTGAAGGCTGGCAGCGATGGTTGAGTCTCATGCACAGTTATAATGTTGACCAGCTAGCCCATGCGAGCATTGTGCATCCGCATCAGACTCCAGACTCCAGAGGAACCAGCTTGCCTTCAAGCAGCATGATGACAAGTGAAGACTGGCTGACATGCAGGCAGTGCTGCCACCAAGGACTGCAATGCATACCAGGATGGTGATGGCAGTGATGAGGAAGCGCAGGTAGTCAGGGGCAAAGGACCAGTCCCAAGATTGCCCTTCCACCACAAACTTTTGCCAGGAGTACTGGGAGGCCAGGGCCCCAAAGGCCAGCAGACCTGCCCCAAGCCCCAGCTGCCCAATGAAGGAAGCAAGCTCCTCCAACTTGGCCTCCAGCACTGTTGTTTCCCTGCATCGTCAATTACACTATGTGAATATACAACAAAACCAAGAAGCTCATGACCGTGACCAAATTGCAGGAGCTACAGAAGGGCTAGCAGGCCTGATGTGACGCAGGCAGGGCACAAAGAGCGCACTCCTGCAACTTGGACTTTAGCAGTGTGCAACAGGCAAAACACTGTCTGCATGCCCCAAAAGGCTAATGACAGGCAAGATGGGCACTCAGAGGATCTTCAGCCAAAGGCCTGCTTCGGTGAGCAAAGGCACACATTGTTCAGCACTGACCAGCAGAACAGGCCAGGCTTGAGCATCCAAACAGGTTGCATCATGCCAGCTGATGTCATGCCAGTGCAGGCAACTGCAAGCAGAGACCCTTAGGGAGAACATATGTGCTATGCACGGATTCACATGTGATATAGAGGGACATTAGGCACACCTGAGTCCTGGATTGTCGTCAGGTCCCCTTGCTAGGTTGGCAATGATGCCTGCCTGGGAGTTAGAGCCCACAGCAATGACCAAAGCTCGCCCATTACCCTCCAGCACCTTACTCCCACTCAGCAGCAAAGGATCCTCATTTGCATCCTTCAGAACATCATCAGCCTCACCAGTGAGCTGGCTCTCGTCCACCCTGCAGCCAAACATACTCAACATCAGCAACCTAGTGAGCCCACAACATCGCTGCTGCTGTCACAGACAAGCACACTGTCATTGATGCACTGGTTGACATCCATCATGATCCTCATCTTCACAACCATGAGTCAAACTTGTTGCTGCATCCAGATGCACACCAGCTTTGAACACTTGCGGTGACATGCATAGGCCCCAAGCACAGTCACTGAAGATAGTGCTGATTGTCACCATATGGCATGACCGCCAAATGGTGAGATTAGAAGACAAGCACTAGGGTGCTACATTGCGGTATACCTGATAGTGTTGCCTGTGATGATGACTGCATCTGCTGGCATGATGTCTCCAGTCTCAAACAGCATCACATCTCCTACTAAGAGGTCAAAGATGCTGATGTCTTGCACCTCAGCGTCCCGTAACACAGTGACCTGCGACAAGTACGCATACTCCTTCAAACAAATGATTTGTGGAAGGAAAAGCCTGCATGCACAAGATCTGCATGCAAGCTTGCAAAGATGCAGTATAAGCAAAACACCTTGCACCCAACAGGACAGAGATTGCAGCAATCATTGCTTTAAACTCTTTGGCACAAAGTGCACACGTACAGGCCAACAAAAACCTACACGAGAACTTCTGTGATGGAAATCTGGAAAGTATGTAACCCAATGCAAAGCAGATACCCATGCAGTGACCTAGCGAGGCCTTCTTTTGCCAACCACAAAAGCGCTTGACGCTGTGGTGCACCTGATATGCAGTTGCTGCCCATAGTGTTTTGTCAGTATGAAAACATATTTACCTGGCCCCCTTCTGAGGCCTTGTTCAGCTCCTTGAACTGCTTCTCCTTCTGGTAATCATTGGTGGCTGTTACCAGCACCACCACGGCCACAGCCATCAAGATAGCAGCACCCTCAATCCACCCGGCATCACTGGTGTCCACTGTCAATCCCAAAGCAAAGGAAACTACTCCAGAAGCAAGCAGGATCAGCACTGTAAAGTCTGAAAGAGCATCCTTCACCAGCTCCAAAAAGGATGTCTGCAGGGAGACTGCATGATCAGGTGCTGGCAAAACTGCACTTTATGCTAAAAGTTAATATGTGGTTTAGCTTACCTCCTGCTTTACTGGCAATGTATTGGACCCAAAGGAGGCAGCTCTCTTTTCCAAGTCTGAGGCATCAGTGACGAGGCCAAACTCCAGAGATGTCCTGAGTGCAGTTGCCAGCTGGAAGACGTTGGCAACAGTGGAGCCATCAAACAGGTGAGTCCCCCTGCTTTGCGCCACTTTTTGTAGCTGGGCCTGATCAATCAAGAAGTCAGCATCGCTTGAAGCATCAACGGGTGTTGAATGTGATGCTGGCGCCTCCTGCTGCTGTATGGCATGCAGTGCCTGACTTCTGGGCGTGGCCTGCTGGAGTTGCTGCAATCGTGTTGAACGAGTACAGGCTGGGCTTCGCTGGCGTGGAATTGCAAGGACAGGGGCACGAGCAGGACAACCAAATGGTGAACAGCAGTTTGCTGCGTGGAACTGCCGCCCTGCCGGCAACTTGGTCACGCACCCTCGTACGCATTTAAGCTTTGCCACTGGGTTCATTTTCGGCGCTCAGGCGTCCGTGACACCCTGAGATGCCTCAGTACACTTTGGTCTGATCAAAAAGCTTTCTAAGCGTCTCAAGCTGGCGATTGTACGTCGATTGCACAGCTCACGCAAGTCTAGTTTGACTTCAGCACACGAGAACCTGCGCAATCCGGCCAGGCTGCAACTCTACGATCATGTTGACGACACTCATAGCACGCCGAGAACCTTGTGCAGTTGCCACAATGCAACGAACAACGTATTGCTGCTGCAGATCCGTTTGCAAGGTATGCCAGGTCTTGTAGCCAAGCCAAGCTGTATGCTGAGCAGGAGAGGTCATCCCCGGGATTGTGATTTTGGGATCAGCAAGCAACAGGAATTCATACTGCAGACACACTCTACCTGTGGCTAACTGTCTTGCAACATAGCCGATAGGGCAGGGTATGACTATCAGATTAGTTCAGCCTTCAGCCTAGCAGGGGCCTGGCGGCCAGCCTGCAAGGGGCAGGCTGATGAGCCCTGGTCATGTCATTCTGGACATTGATGACTGCCAAACTTTGAAACTTATGGACAGACTTGAAAGCAAGTCTTGCTCTTGCAAGACAACCTGCAGGTGATGTCAAATTATGTCTATCTGCTCAGCGTATTCATGAGTGAATTGGCTGACAGCATATAGATGTGTGCTATGCAGTGCTTGACATGAGCATGATGCAAACTTTGATGAAGCACCTTTGTGCTGAAAAGCTGATGACAATTAGGCCAAAAATGATCATCAAATAATGGAGCTGCTGGTGCTCAAGCCATGCATGCTACCAATGTCAGACTGTAATAACGATTGCTTGCAAGATACAAGGAGTGTGACAGTTGGCAAGGAAAATAGCCAAGTAAGATATGTGCGGTATCAGCAGTTTGTGTCCACTGGCTGAACACACAAGCTCGCAGCTACCTGAACAGCATGAGCAGCGCTGTAGCTGGCAAAACACGCCGGCAAACAGAGGCACAACCTGGCTCCGGTGATTGCATACAGCTAGCAATTTGTTAGACCATGGTCTGTAGACGATGGCAGCGTGCAAGGCTGCTGTACAGAGCTAGGGCCACATGTCGGTGATCAAATGTCGCTTCTTGTGTCTATCAGGGCTGTTCAGGGTGCACTCAGCACATGAACGAGGAGCTTAGCACAAGAAGGCACAGCTACTGTATGTACCACTTGTGGTCGATCAATTACCACTAGCCTGAGTGTCAGGCTCTACTTGGGGAAATGCAGCATTGCTGTACGTCAATCAGCTTCCGGTGTGAAAATCAAAAAAGCCTTGCCCGCAGGATCTACTGTAACGTGTGCAATAGCGAGATGGCTTTGTAAAGAGTGTTTGAACGCGCATGGCCACTTGCTTGTTGAGGACACTATACTCGGGGGGCCGGGGAATGACTGGACAAGCACGTAAACATCAGCATCGCTTACAGTCACCGGCACAAGCATCAGCACTACAATATGCGCTGCTGGCAGACGACAATGTTGAGGAGAAGGAGAGGATACGGGACTCCGTTGACCCGTTTATCTTCACAAGAAATTGAGTCGCTGGCCTGCAGCATCTTGACAGCAGCAATATTCATGGCCACGTGGAGATTTACAGCACATGTTGTAACAGCACAGTTGTGTGGCCTCACTCGCTTCGGTGGATCACCAAGTCCAGACATGCCGTGCAAAGTTGATCACCCTCTGCAGCTTGATAACCGGAGTTGCAACAGATGCCCTTTTTGTAATGCGACGAATCAGCTCTCAGTGCTATGATTCCATTTTTGGGTTTGTTCCGGCACTCCACAAGTTTGCTGACATTCGCGCATATGGTGCTTGCTCCCAGCATTTTTGCACAGAATTATGTAGTTGAACGACACCTATCCACCAAGGTACGCATAGGCTACACATGTCATGTCTTGCGCAAGTAAGGCATTGATAGCCTGCAACATTGCAGACTCCCTATGAGCAAAGGCAAAGCTTGTCCAGAGGAAATAGCCCGGCATATTCACCCAAGCATGGGTCCAGTCAGCCGCTGTTCACTTACTGGCTGGCAAGGCATGGCACCAGATGGCCAACACAAAAACGCATGCAGCAAATACAAGAGCTCCAAAATGTCTTCAAGGTCTGTCTGGTATATGGTCGCTCCTTTGAGCCCTATGAAAATCATCGGCCTGATGTTTTGTGCTGCGTATTTCCTAAACATGGCTGTCTTGGCTCAGCTTGCAGGACAAGAAGCAGAGCAGGCTCATCCCTGGGTGAATAAATGGACCAATCCCTTCAAAGACAGCATTCACCTGGCAGGCCACCTGCATCCAAAAGGTAGTGATCAAAACTATATGACCATTGATCCCTGATCACTGCTGTCATAAAAGTGGCTCAGATCTACAATCAAAAGACAGGTGCAGCATGACTTATGGAACACAGGTGTCAAGGAAATGCAGCACATGGGCCAGGACTTCAAGAAGTATCTGTTGGCAGTCAAAGACCAAGAGCTGCTGGCGTCTGTGGAGGTCCATGCCACTGCGGTAAGATCAAGCTGCTTTTTTAAGCTCAGGACTGGGTTCAATGCAATGCCAGTGGTACTTCCTGACCTGTTATGATGCTTTGTGAACATGCAGAACTGCAACTTGTGCCCATGCCCTGCACAGTCACAAACTTGTAGTCAAAAATTTGGATTAGATGGCATGTTCTTCCATGAGCAGTGACCTTTCCATGACTGTGGTGCTTGCAAGCTTGTTGTGCACTTCTGGCTCGAGCACGGCTGCTGTTTGCTTGCTGCATACTTTCACATTAAAGGGACTAGGTTGCAGCACCAGTATTTCTTTGTGCAGAAAGCCAGAACGCAAGACAGTGCAAAAGCTTTCATGCAAGGCCTGTATGGCGGCACACACACTTACACAGATTGCCAAGGGAAGGGCGGCATTACAGGGCATGACAGGGTGGTGAATGTCACCAAGCATGGCTGCAACACTACATACACAATCCACGCCAGGCCCAAGCACCAAGACCCAGTGTTGCGTTTCTTTGACATGTGTCCAGCTTATGATGAGTATGTGGCCCAGACTGATGCTGACTTTCTGGTGAGAATTTGTTTCATGCGGCAACGCAGCCTCCCTGTTCTCATGGCAAGACCAAAGCACAATTTGATGGCTGCTTGCATTTTGACTGTTCAGCATTTGCAGGCACAGCTGCTTCGCAACTGCTCAGGTACATTGCCGTCGCTTGTGACTCAG
>JAABUW010009087.1_pt1 | contig 11429 bp, 13 predicted proteins | sample 5560081 | NCBI WGS metagenome assembly JAABUW01 (sample SAMN10711882, study PRJNA513363) | rock metagenome | isolation source: Antarctica rocks | place: Antarctica: Victoria Land, Knobhead sud | reverse complement strand
CGCCGAAGAAGGCTGGCGCCGCGTCAAAGGTGCTTCAGGTAGCGCTGAGCAGCACGAGCAAAGAGCAGGCCCGAAAGGGCACGACCGGAGCCTTGACGAGCGGCGAGTACGCCTTTGTGGTCGGCGCTAAGGGCGCTACCGGCGTCGCGGCCAACCGCGTGCTGTACTCGACCACGGCGTTCAACGCCAGGCGCCTCATCCAGCGCATCAGGACGCAGCGGCTGGCGAATCGCATCGCCCATCGCCTGCTTCGTCCTCATCTCGTGGTCGGCCTGGTAAACGGAGCCACCACGACCAGCACCAGCATCGCCATCACCACGGCTAAGGGGAAGACGCTGGTCTTCGCGATCACCCCGCAGACCAAGTACCGCGTCAACAAGGCGCTCACCACAACCGCCCCAACCTTTACCAACGGCGAGAAGGTTCGCGTGCGCTTCGCTCGCGCCGCCGCCACCAGGACCCTCACCGCGCGTCTGATCGCGGTGGTCCCCGCAGCCTAACCAGAACGCACGCATCGCGGGCGCTCCAGACGGGTCGTCCCCATAACCGTGGGGACGACCCGTTATTCTATGGAGGAACACTGCTTCGCCACGGAGAAGATCCGTTCCACTGCCTCGGTCCGAGCCTCGTACCCTCCCTTCGGAGGCCGGCCTACACGGGAACCAGTACCGCCTGCGCTTCGATGCGACAAGCCGGATCGGCTGCTACTTGGTCGTTTATCAACCGTGCGGGTGGACCGTGGATGATCCAGGAATGGGCCATGATCGACGCACTCGGTGTAGTGGAGACGTCCACAGGAACATCATGACGTTAATCACCAGAAACGCCTCCAGCGTAGCCACCACCCCCAAAGAGGTGCTAGCGGTCCAGGCGCGGATCATCGCATATGACCCGCCGCCGAGGAGCACGACGATGGTAATGGCCACGACGCGGCGAAATCGGGTTTTTGTGAGACTGTAGAGCACAAAGGTAGCCCAGAGGTTCGTCTTGGTCCACTTCCGGTCGAAGCGCTTGGTCAGCGCCAGATGGATTCCGCGCCAGGAGGCGCCGAGGACGAGCAGCATGTTGGCTGTAACCAACGTGTCCCATACAGTGGCTACGCTAACTCCGCCACTGTGTCAGTTGGATGCCGCAAGGCGCGCCCAATAGATCAGGATCGAGGTATACAGGAGCATCGCCAGGCACTGGACGCGGAAGCCGGGGGGCCTGAGAAGCCGCGTCAGCTGGCCAAGCCTCGCTCCCACCATCACTACTTCCCACCGTTATTGTGTGTGGTACACACGTATACGCCAATTGAACATTGTCATCCGACTCCCCTACTCTACCCTTTATGGGAAAGAACGGGCTGGCCGGCAAGCGAATCACCGCCAATACCCTCGTCTACGACCTGCCTGCTTGCGACTGGCGATGGCCTCAATCTCGGCGGCAAATCGTCCTCTGGGCCATGAACGGCGACGCCGGCTGCTCGTGTCCCTGCCCGCAGCAGCCACACCAACAGCGCGACCATGACCAGCACCGAGATCTGGACCGGGATCCAGTGGGAGAGTGCGATACCCGCCAGAGCCACGACATAGCCGGCGGCGAGCAGCAGCCAGAGGGTGGGTTCCTGTGCTCTGGCATGGCGAATGGTGATGGCGGCGGGAATCAGCAGCAGGGACAGGTCGTGTACCAGCACATGGGGATTGACCAGGAGGGCCGTCACCGTGGCGACCGCAAACGGCAGGTCCATCCGCCGGCGCCGATGGGCGATGACGGCCACCGCGGCGAGCGTCGCCACGCTAAAGGCCCATTGGAGTATGGTGGCGACCGGCGCCGCGAACAACAGCTGGAAGAATCCGGCCAGATTCTGGTTGGCTTGCGGCGAGAACCCGCCCGTGGTCGTATGCCAGCCGGCCGCCTGGCGGAGCACCTGGAGGTACCCTGGTTGATCGATGGCCCCAGAACGGCCATGGGAAGCAGCGCGAGCGCGGCCCCTGCGGCGCAGAAGCTGGCTAGCGCGCGCCAGCGGCCTTGCACCAGGAGCAGGAGCAGGAAGGGGAGGACGTAGGGCGGCTTGATCAGAGCGAGCGCCAGGAGCGCGCCGGCCCAACCGTCCCGCTGGGCGCGAAGCGCCAGGAACGAGGCGGTCAGGACGGCCAGCAGCAGCATGGACACCTGACCCTGTGCCAACGTGGCGAAGACCGGGAAGAACGAGGCGCCGGCCACGACCAGGAGCACCGAGCCCGAGCGGCGTAGCTGGAGGTAGCGCTGGAGCGCGACCAGCACGCCCACCAGGAGCAGGCAGTTCAGGATGAACCAGAGGAGATACGCCGAGCTGTAGCCGACGGCGGCCAGGGGGGCGAGGGCCAGCGCGACAAAGGGAGGATAGAGAAACGCCGCCTGATTGCGCACCGTGAGGCCTGAGTGCAGCGTGGACGACTCCACCGCCTTGAGCGCCGGGAAGCAATAGATGGCGCTGCCGTGGCCAGCGAGGACCAGGTGCGAGGCGCTGTAATAGACCAGCACGTCGGACTGCTGGATATGGACTGCACCGCTCCGCAAGAGCGTGATATAGCTGATGCAGAGCGCGAAGAGCACCGCCGCACAGACCGCGATTGGGGCACGACTCAGGAACCGTCTCCCTCTGCGGTGTCGTACCGGCTGAACCGGCAGCTCACTCCCTGCGGGGAGCTGTGCCTCACGGGGACTCGATGGCGGCTGATCGGTGACGGGAACCTGAACGCCGCGCATACCCTCATCCCTCGTTGCAGTTGACCCAAACAGGATACGACGGGACTGGCGAGTGTGCGAGGGCCGGAAGTCGTGCTGAGCTAGGGGCTTCGGGCCTGTTTCAAGAAGCACTTTCCCCTTCTATCCATCGGCTTCGGGGCAGATCTTGCGCTTGCCGGAACGGGAGACGAACTCATGAAAGGCAATAACTGCAAGACGACGTCCAGGGTCCAGTCTGGTCGCGTGTAAAAGAAAAACAATTGGGCCGAGGCCGGGAACTACTACAACACGTCGCAACCCTTCCCGGCGACCTATCGTAAGCGACCGGGCAAAGGGTTTCACCATGTCCTGCGACAGGAGGACATCGAGACCTTCCTGACGCTGCTGCCCGACTGGGCCGAACTGTCGCGAGGACTCGGCGCCATTGTCCTGGCGCCGGGAGACGGCGGAACCGATGGGTACTACATGTCAGGTGTGATCCATGTCCAGGCATGGTCACGAGACCTGTGGGATTGGTGGCACATCGAGGACTACGACGCAGAGCGCACAACGCTCCAGTGCCTCGGGGTCGAGCTAGTTGTGTGTCCAGAAAGCTTCGAGGAACCGGCCAGGGGCATAGCGTGAGCCGTGCAGTCCTGCCATCAGTGAGATCGGGACGGGTTGCTTACTGCGATCACGTTCGGCTCGAGAAACGGCGTCGATCGAGGCGAGCAGTAGAGCACTCCGTGGACCGCCACCCTGACGTGAGGCCGCATGATCCCGTCAATGCTTCCTGCAACCTTCCGTGTGTTACTCAAAAAGAACAGGATTCCGTGGTACTTGGCGATGTGGACCGCGGCATCACTCGGCACGCTGACGCTGTCGAAGAGCGCACCATGAATGAGGAAGGGGCCGTGAGTCACGGGGCCAGGCCGGAAGAAGGCGACCACTGCGATTCGGTACTGCCGGTCAACTCGCGCCCCTTGGCAGAGTTGAGCTGCAGTACGGACGGTCATGTGCCGGTACCGTGTCGCCGCGTGCGCGAGGCTGGAGCCACCGACAGCGAGCGCCAGCAAAGCGACAATGACAGGCCGACGAATCACGCGAGACCTCCTGTAGGAGGAACGCGCTGGTAGCCGAAATGTAACAGGGACTTGCTTGGCCACAACCCGGAACTTTTCACTTCCATACCCAGATCGCTACCCAAACCTTTCTGGACACACCACGAGTGGTCCGCCACGAAGGGTTTGAGGGCTGGCAAGCGAAGGAGGAGGTGCAACGTCACATTTGGGGGCAGCCATGCATCTGCACATCCTCCACGACACGGCGAACTGCGTCAACCACTACATCGGGACGATTCACATGGATGTAATGGTCGCTGTCCGGGACCAAAATATGGCGTCCTCGCGTCGACAGAGTGGAAAGCTGGCGGAGACGATCATCCCAGAGCTGGTAGAGGCTCGCGAGGACGCTCGGTGGCAGCTCCGGGGGATAGACGCGGTTGCCCGCAACGAGCACGGTCACGGGGATGGCACCGACAGATCCCAGTGACCGCATTTCACCGATGCTCGTCTCCAGGTCGATATTCTCGAGATTCGCCAATAGACCGGGGAAGACGTCTGCGGCGTAGGCCAGGCTATCGGGATGAGCGGGATCGACCAGCACGAGACCAGCGACGTTCTCTGGGTGGCGTTGCGCATAAAGGTGAACAATGGGACCACCGAAGGAGTGGCCGACGAGCACATAGGGAGCCGAAACCTGCGCGACGCGCAGCAGCCTTTCGAGGTCCTCAGCCATGTCCTCAAGGGTGCGCGGCTGCGTAGCGGGATCGCTCTCACCGAGGCCCGCCCGATCGTAGCGGTACACGCGAGTGAATGCTGCCAGGCCGGCAAAGACAGCCTCCCAGACATCGCCGGAGTCCCCTGCTCCGGCCTCCATGACCACCGCCGGACATCCCTCACCTGCGTGCCACACGGAGAGACGGCGGCCGGCGATGGGAACGAACCGACGGTTGCCTGCTCTCTGGTCCATTCGACGCGCTCCTAATTTCCCTTTCTATCCGACTCCAGTATCGCCCTCCATCCCGGACGTCGAACCTTTTGTGGTGAACTACTAGTGGGTCATTTGGGTCGAGGCTTGCCGGTAGGCGGCGCAAGCGGTAGGCTGGGTTCTGTACGCAGCGTCTTGCCTCCCCCCTGGAGTATGCCATGGCCGGTCATCAGAAGGATCCCCTCCGCCCGCTCACCGCTGACGAACGTACCGCCCTCGAATAGCTCAGTCGTTCCCGCACCGATCCAGCGGCGCAGGTCATCCGGGCGAAAGAACTGCTCGCGGTCGCGACTGGCCGCAGCTTTGAAACGGTGGCGCATGCTGCTGGTCGGCGGAGCGGTGACGCCGTTGCTCACCTCGTGGCTCGATTCAACCGCGACGGCGTCGCTGCTGTGGTGGAACGACACGGCGGAGGGCAGCCGAAGCGCTACCCGACACCAGAGCAGGAACGCAGCGTGGGCGAAGTGCGACGGACGCCGGATCGCGAGAAGGATGGAACAGCCACCTGATTACTCTCGACGCTCCAACGCGCGCTTCGTCGTGCCCTGGATGGCCTTCCTGGAATCAGCACCTACACCATCTGGTGCGTCCTGCATGCTGCGGGCTTCTAGTGGGGGAAGGATCGCACGTGGTGCGAAACCGGAACGGCGGTGCGCAAGCGGAAGACCGGGACGGTGACAGTCACGGATCCCGATGCCACCCCCAAAAAACCTTGATCGAGGCGGCCTACATGCAGGATGTCCTCCCGGTCTGGACCGAAGATGAGGCAGGGCCATATCAGACGGTGCCCTCACCTGGCTCCCATTGGCAGGCATCCGGCCAGCCGGTTCGCTATCCGCATGAGCACACGAGCGACGGCATGCCCTCGGCAGGTCAGGCGCCTACACCCGACGGCCTGTCCACCGACGACGGGCAGCGTGACGCACTGCGACGACGCATCCTTGGCCTCGATCGATTGTTACGCTGACACCGGATCGGGGGATGAGCAGTGTCTCTCCAATTGCTCTCGCATCCCCAACGCGTCCGATTCACTCCACGTTTCCGTGATCTTGCCCCCACGAGCCGCAGCATGTGGATCGCCGTCATTGCTACCTGCTTCTCGGTGGGCGCAAATCCCCAGTAGTCGCCTCGATGCGTCTCGCTGATGGCAAGCCGCAGCACCAACCGATCGCTTGCTGCCACCAGGTCCTCGATCTCATAATGCAGGTCAGGCAACCCCGTAAAGAGCGCTCGGTGATGCTGCTTGATCTCCTCGAGACGGGAGTGCCGGCACGGCCGGAGTGATGCAGCACGACGTCCGGCACCATGAACCCGTCCAGTGCCTCGGTCCGCTTCTGATTGAAGATGGTCCCCACAAACCGGCGGGCGACATCCCTCTTGATGCTAGCCCGTCCCGTCACCGTCCTGGTTTGCAGCTCTAGCGGTGGGACGGGAAATCGCACCCAATTGCAGTAGCAGATCGAAGTCGTCACGTACTGCCCAGTGCTCGGTTATCTTGCCGTCCACGACGCGAAAGATATGGACCTGATGCACGTTGCTGTACGGTTTCCCAGTTGGCGCAGTCTCCATCATCCAGGTGCTCTCCAAGCGGGTGGGAGGAATCTCTCCAAATGTCCCGCTCATCGTCATCCTGCAGCAGACCATGTCTCCCTCAGCAATAAGATCGTCGATCTGAACCCGCCTGTCAGGAAAGGCAATTCGCGAGCTTTCGAAGATGTTGATTACCCGCTCGCCTCCAGACGGTAGCACAGCGCGACCAGACGCGTGATTGGCTGCATCAGTCGCCCAATACGACATCAACTCTTCCACACTAGCTCCCCGCTCCCTTGCGGCGAAATGTTCTCGGATCACATTTTTGTTGTCCTCGGTTGACATGGGGACGCTCCTTTCACCTGATCGTAACCGGAATAGGAATACTCGTGATCACTATAGTACCACACTAGTCAATAGCGCGATCGTATAGAATCGATCGTGGCCGACGCACGCGAGCGCAGATACGAGTCCCCGCGGCGGCAGGAGCAGGCGCAAGAGACGCGCCGGCGGCTTCTCGACGCCGCCTACCGGCTCTTCTTGGCGCAGGGCTATGCAACGACCACCATCCCGGCCATTGCCGATGCAGCGGGCGTGGCGGTGCCGACTGTCTATTGGGCCTTCGGATCCAAACGCGCTCTGCTCACGGAACTGGCCTCCAGGAGGTTCGTGGGAGAGGATGAGCCGATCCCGCTGACCCAGCAGCCCTGGTGGCGAGAGCTGCTAGCTGAGTCCGATCCCGTTCGCCAGCTGGAGCACTTAGCTGCCCTTGACCGTCGGCTCCAGGAACGTATGGTGGGCGTGTTCGAGATCGTGCAGGGTGCCGCTGCTGCCGATCCGGAGATAGCCAGTGTACTGAAAGAGGCGAACGAGCGCCGCTATCAGGACATGACGCAGCTCGCTCGCGCGCTCGCCGGCAAGGGCGCGCTACGCGCCGGCGTGACGGAAGAGGAGGCGGCGGATCTGTTGTGGACGATGAGCGCTCCCAACTGGTATCGGATGCTGGTGGTAGAGCGCGGCTGGACCGCCGAGCAATACGAAGCCTGGTATGTGTCCTCCCTGGCGAGCTTTCTCCTCCCACGGGACGCACTGCGTCGTTGACCCCATACATGGTTCGCTGTGGAGTTCGGCACCTCAGCTAAGACCGACAGCCGAGCGAGAGTGGCCTGGGGCCAGGGTGATACTCGGCCCAACGGCCGTGAGCAGCAATCGGCATCCCGCAACACAAGTGACCCACTAGGGCGACTTGCGGGCGGCAACCTTCCAGGTGGTCCCGTTGTTCCAGTAGATGGTGTTTGCTCCTCCCAGGTTGCAGTCGACGATCAGGGAGGAGGTGAAGGTGTTGCGGGAGGACACCTTGACGTCGAAGTAGTTGCCTCCACCCGGCGGAGCAGCGGGCGTTGGATTGCCGGCATATTTGGTCACCGTGGCTGTGCCCGTCGAACCGAACGCGGTTGCCGTGTAGCTGCCGGGGGTGTTTGGTCCCGTTCCGCCCACCGATGCAGTTGCCTGCTGGCCATTGCTGGCGCCGGTCTGGCTTGCGGTTACGGCGGATGCGGGGACGAGAATCGCCAGGCTGTGATTGGCGAATGAACCGGGGCCAAGGGCCAGCGGCGCCGTCCCGCTCGGCAGACTCACCAGTGCCGGGGTGGGATTGGGGCTGGTGGTAAAGCTCCCGTTGCCCAGTTGACCGTATACGTTAAGTCCCCAGGCATAAAGCCCGCCATCCGCGCCAATCGCCAGACTGTGTTGGTATCCCGCGGCGATGGTCGTTGCCGTCACCCCAGTCGGTAGACTCACCGGCATCGGGGTAGAACTTTCGGTCAGACTCCCATTGCCCAGTTCCCCATCAGCGTTATAGCCCCAGGCATAGGCGGGACCACTGGTCCCGCTGGCATTGAGTGGTTGCGCTCGTCCCGCCGCCAGCGGGATCGCTCCGAGCACAATGACCACCATAAGAACCTGGATCATCCGTGCATTCCACATGCGTTACATCGCTCTTCTCCCCTCGTGTCCCACAACTCGTACCGCGGAACACCCTACTCTATCTCGATCCAACGTGGGTCGGACTCACCAGTCGCTCGGCACGGGACAGGTGACCAACAGACACTCCGTGCGTCGACGCATCCCACGGTTCGACTATCCTGTCAAGTCTCTTCGTTCCATTCATACAGTGCAGTTACGGTGAATAGTGGATAATTGTCAATCGTACTCATTGGGCGAGTTCGGAAGGCATGGTAACTGTTGCCAGACTGTTTTGCGCTGGAGCCGTGCCGCTGATCCAGGATCGAGCGGCACGGCCACGTCGAAAACGCGGTGGAGGCGTACCTCCTACGATCCAACGATGGCGATGCTCCCACCGCCCTGCAGAACAACGTGAAGAACATAGGAACCGGAACCACCCACCCGGCTGGTGTAGCGATAGCGCTGGCTGCCGGCATGCACCGCGATCAGGGTGCGATTCAGCTGTCGGGTTCCGCTGGTGAGCGAGAAGCCCAGGATGCCGGCGGTGGAGGCCACCCGCCAGTGGAAGACGACGCCATGGGCCAGGTGCGCGACGCGGAAGTGCGCCACGAGTGCCGCGGTGGGCGATGAGCTGAGAATCGCCAGGCTGTGGCTGGCAGCTGGACCAGTGCCGAGAGCCAGCGGTGTTGTCCCACTCGGCAGATGAACCAGCACCGGGACGTCGCCCTCGGCCTGACTCCCGTTGCCCAGTTGACCGTAGCCGTTAAATCCCCAGGCGTAGAGCTTTCCGTCGGAGCCAATCGCCAGACCATGATCGCTTCCCGCTGCAACGGCCCTTGCCGTTACCCCAGCCGGCAGGCTCACCGCCACTGGGATATAGCTATCGTTCGTGGTCCCGTCGCCTAGTTCGCCATAGAAGTTATTGCCCCAGGCATAGAGCTTGCCATCTGAACCAATGGCCAGACTGTGAAACGCTCCCGCCGCGATGGCCGATGCCGTCACTCCACTCGGCAGGCTCACCACCACCGGGGTGTAACTGTTAGTACCAGTTCCGTTGCCCAGTTCACCGTCGAAGTTCTGGCCCCAGGCGTAAAGCTTCCCATCTGAACCACTCGCCAAACTGTGCTCGTATCCCGCCGCGACGGCCCTTGCCGTCACCCCACTCGGCAGAAGAACCAGCACCGGCGTGTGGCTCTCGGTCGTACTCCCGTTGCCCAGTTGGCCATAGTTGTTATAGCCCCAGGCGTAGAGCTTGCCATTTGACCCACTCACCAGACTATGATATGTTCCCGTCGCGATAGCCGTTGGCGTCACTCCACTCGGTAGGGTTACGACCATCGGGATGGAACTGTCGGTCGTGCTCCCGTTGCCCAGTTGACCGTTGCCGTTACTGCCCCAGGCGTAGAGCTTGCCATCCGACCCTATCGCCAGGCTGTGAAATCCTCCCGCCGCGATGGCCGATGCCGTCACTCCAGGCGGTAGACTCACCAGCACCGGGATATCACTGCCGGCAGTACTCCCGTTACCCAGTTCACCGCGGGCGTTAGAACCCCAGGCATAGAGCTTGCCATCCGAACCGATCGCCAGACTGTGAGACGCTCCCGCCGCCATGGCCGTTGCCATCACGCCAGTCGGCAGACTTACCTGCACCGGGGTGGTGCTCTGGGTGGTATTCCCGTCGCCCAGTTCACCGTCGGCGTTATAGCCCCAGGCGTAGGCGGTTCCGCTGGTCCCACTGGCCTGCAGCGGTTGTGCTCCTCCCGTAGCCAGTGGGATCGCTCCCAGCATGAGGATCAGCATCAGAACTCGGGTCATCCACGGAAACGGATTGTGTTGCATTACTACTCTTCTCTCGGGTGCCCACAGCTCGTCCTGCGAAACACCCTCCCTTGGCACGATCCAACGTGGGCCGGACTCACCAGTCGCTCGGCACGGGACAGGTGACCAACATACACCCCGTGCGTCTCTGCATCCCACGGTTCGACCATTCTGTCAAGACTCTTCATTTTAATGACTTGTGCTTCTGGCCTGATACCAGGACTATACTGCACGGACCGTTACAAAACCGTTACAAAACCGTTACCAAATGCCGACTCGACCAGCGGGTCGCCGGCAATTAGGCTGGTTCCAACCACGTCCAGGCATGGGTGCTCTGCACGACGCTCTCAATCAGCTCGTCGGTCGATCCTGGATAGTCGTGATGGAGCGCCCGGGAGATTGCCGACGAGATCGTGAGCCGGGGCATCATCGATGCGATCTCCCCTCGCCATGCCGCGCGCCTGCTCAAAAGGGGGACCTCAAGCCCCACCGTATCCGCTACTGGTTGACGCCAGCCCACGAGGAGGACTTCGATCGGAAGGTGGAGGACATCTGCGACCTGTATCGGCGAGCACCAGAGCTGGCCGAGCAGGGGGAGCGCGTGCTGAGCACCGACGAGTTGACCGGCGTCCAGGCTCTGGAGCGCAAAGCGCCGAACCTGCCACTGACACCCGACAAGGTGGAGCGGCGTGAGTTCGAGTACATCCGCCATGGCACCCGCAGCTTCATCCTCAAGCGCGACGTGGTCACCGGCCAGATCATTGCTCTCTCGGATGGACCCACCCGCACCGAGCAGGACTTCCTGGCCCACATTCAGTGCACCATCGCGACCGATCCGGCCGCCACCCGCCGGCACGTGGTCGTCGATACTCTCGATATCCATCGCTCGGAGGCGCTGGTCCGCTTTGTCGCGGCGCACTCCGGCCTCGAGACTGACCTGGGCATCAAATACAAGAGCGGGATCTTACTGAACGGGAGGACGCGCGCTGCCTTCCTGAGCGATCCCAGCCATCGCATCGTCTTCCACTACACGCCCAAGCATGCCTCCTGGATGAACCAGATTGAACTGTGGCTGTCAATCCTCGTGCGGAAACTGCTTCGACGGGGCTCGTTCACCTCGGTCGATGACCTGGTTGCCAAGGTCAGGGATTTCATCACCTACTACAATCGCGCCATGGCCAAGCCCTTCAAGTGGACCTATCAGGGCACGGCTCTGGCGACCTAAAATGCCGAGTTATCTCTGCCAAGCTGTACTAGTGGGTCACTTGCGTTGCTCATAGGCAGTGCCTCATGCTGCCCGGGATCGGGCGAGTGGTCGTCGGGTCCAGGCGCCTGATCCACCGACCGTATGGCGTCGCGTACGTGCTCGCTCGCGTCGT
>JAABUW010009086.1_pt1 | contig 11430 bp, 9 predicted proteins | sample 5560081 | NCBI WGS metagenome assembly JAABUW01 (sample SAMN10711882, study PRJNA513363) | rock metagenome | isolation source: Antarctica rocks | place: Antarctica: Victoria Land, Knobhead sud | reverse complement strand
TTGCCTTTGCCTTTGCCTTTGCCTTTGCCTTTGCCTTTGCCTTTGCCTTTGCCTTTGCCTTTGCCTTTGCCTTTGCCTTTTATACGTATCCATACGAGTATCATAGCGCTTGAATCATCATGTATTGCACCAATACGCAACGCATCGTCATCATCAGCATAGCGAGAGTGCTAGCTTTCGTCGCCGCCGTCAACCCGCGACGCGCTCGAGCGCCCAGGACAATTTTGGGTTGCTCCTGCCCTTCAACGACCTTTTCACGGTCTTCAGCCTATTCAACACGTACCTTCATCACTCCGACTCCCGTCCCGAACCAGACTCGAGTATCTGCTTTCCTGCTCCTCGCGCAAAATTCGTTCCCGAGCCTAAACGTCCATACAGGTGTGCCGCCCACCGAAGAGGCTCGACGGAGGGAGAACGTATGCGAGTGTAGGAAGCTCTTGGTTGTGGGAACGGATGGGCGTAGGGTTGATTCAGGTCTGTTCGAACTCGCTGGGACCGTCGATGGCTGTTTTGGGTACGAAGGTCATAGATGTGTCGGCAAATGTCGAATACAGCAATATGGATTGCCACTGCTCACTTCAAGTCAAGCTAGTACTTGTACATCACTTTCCACCTAGTCTTGGGCGATTCTAATCAGGCTTTGCGGGATGATTTACGATGCAAGAAATGTTGCATTGACATCATCACTGTGGTACAGTTGGTTGCAGCAGTCAAATGCCGATGAAAGGCAAACCCCTGGAACAGATTGCTATAGCCTGAATCACGCGTTTCTCCCAAGCTGCTGTTCATCCAGCTAACCAAGACACAAACAAGCCGCAACCAAGAGAAGGTAGGAGGTCCCCAAAAAGTAATGCCTCCTAGCCGATTCGAACGGCTGACCTCGGCATGCATTCCAAGGTTACTAGTGCCGCGCAAAACTACCAACTGTGCTAAGGAGGCATGGTCATCCTGACGGATACAATATCAATATATAGAAAGACATGAATAATCATCAAAAAAGAGGCAGCCGGCAGAGCGCCGAAAGCAAACGCGAGCCGTAGGCACGGGGCCGCATGAGTATGCTTGCCGAAGTATGTAAGCAGATCACCCACCACAATAGCATACTCGCGGCAAGATCGACGCCGTGATCCCAAGCGAATGCGTTATCGACTAGAGATCCTGCGAGCATACGGAGGACTAGTCTTTGGACGAGTGCTTCACAAAACGATGAGCCGCTCAACACCATAGCACGGTAGTTGCAAAAGGCTCCTCAAATGATTCTTCGCACTGAGAAACTTTTGAATCGAAAGTACCAGGAGAGCTGCGGAAAATATTTTTTGTGTGATTCGTACGGGCGAGCTTGAGGAATCGGATGAACATACATACGCCATGCTAACGAAGACCACCCGGACCATCTCCCTACTCTCCCTCAGTTCTTCCTGCGAAACGAACAACCTGCGAATCGAGTCAGCTTAAACTATCAAAGACTAGATGTGACTCACCCTCGGTCAACTTGGCCTTACCGCCGGACGGCTGACAGAGGACGGTGGCGCAGTTGCCGCACTGGACGACCGTGGAGGCGTGGGAGAAGACGGTGCTGTGAGTTTGAGCGTCAGCTGCTGACCGGTACGAGAGGGCAGATCACCAGCGAAACGAAGGCGACTCACGTAATCTGGAAGCATCCCGGGCACTTGACGTCCATTAAGAAGGAGTTTGGTTCGGGGACGATCTTCTTGAGCTTGTGGGTGCGGGCTTGCCTCTCGGGCGGGGGATTGAGGATGTCGATGGCGAGGGCCTGGGTAAAGGCGTTAGCTTGGAGCGCGGAAGGAGAGCATGAGTGTGGGGAGAAAGACATGCTGAGAAGGTAGACCGCGAAGCGAAAGACGCCTCGATCAGACGGGTCGAAGACGAAGCATCTACCATCATCGCCCAGCGCATTCCTCCATCCGCTCGCCCGATCATCGTAATAAGCTAGTTAAGCCCCCAACCCCTCCCGATGTAATAAGCAGGAATGGGAGGTGAGAGGAAAGGGGTAATCGAGTCAGAAGGAGGTGGATCACGCACCATTTCGTTCCGATTCTACTTGTGATCGGTTGTTTCGCTTAATATTCGGGTGAATGTGCGAGTCGATGCCAGCGAGAACAGGAAATGTGGCAGCGAGTCGGTCGAAAGGATGAAGACGTGAGAGTGCAATGGTGGTGAGCGCGATTCACGGCGATGAGGAAAGCGAGGGGAGGGGTCGAAAAGAAAACGCCGAAAGCTAATTCCGAATGGCGGCCACGTTTCCATGGCGGAATCGGCCGGATTTATCTCCGAAGCTCTCGGTCGCGCATCGGCCAAATGGCATGATCAATGCATGCAGCTTCTCACACACAAAGAACCAGATATATTACTGTTTGGCTCGTACTTCACCCAGCTGCCTAGATTCATCCCGGATAATACATAACTCCCTCAGCATGGCCAAAACAGGGATCCAGACCTTGTCACCTTTGCTCCACTTGTAGGCGCCTGTCATGAAACCAACCCGCCCATGACTTTCCGAAACCGCCAGCGATGAGGATAACGCCAAATGTTACCAGTCGTTCTTCGGGCCCCCCCCCTCCCATTTTCGAATTGACTCTACCGTATTGGACGAAGGCTTGCGCACTTCGGACTAGAGAGGTTACTGGAGATGTATAAGTAGAGGGTCCCCGCTCATACCCAAAGTCCTTATCCATACTGTGAGTTGAGCCTCCACAGACAAATCTTATTATTGCGCTTCACCCACCAACGATCGGTCAAGCTACGGATACTCAGACCGTTCTTTGTGATCGATTCGAGTCATCGAGTTAACTAGATCTACTTCGAGATATCTCCTCTTTATGAGCGTAAGTGAGAAACACTTCATATAGTCGGCGGGTGCAAGCGCTAGACGGTCCGCCATCCATCTCTCCCAGCGACGCAGACCCTCCCGTCCCTCCCCTACGTCGCTTTCAAGGACCCCTGTCAGCCTTTACTTCCCCATGGGCGTCTACACCCGTGTCTAGCGGCTTACTCCGCTCAGATCCACGGATAGAGGGCATTTGCGAGGCTGGGCGGATGGGGGCAGGGATTCGGCCCGTAGGGAGGGAGGGAGACTAGGTAGGCTCGAAGCTTGGCTATCGGACAGGCGGCAACCAAGGGTGACACCGTGAGGATCGTCTCCATTGCCCCTCTGGGCCGTCGTTGTCGTCGCTGACGTTATTCTCGTCCGTCAAAGCCGCCAGAATAAGATCGATGATGCCTGTGCTTGAGGACGTTCTGAGAGATGGATCGCCCCATCCCTATCGCGGAAGATTGGATCTACAAGGTCCCACTCCTTGCATAGCCCACGTGTACCCTCTCGAGCACGCTTTAGTCTAGAGATGCAGCATGAAAGACGTACCCTCCAAATCAGCTTTGGCATCCAGCATGGGTAGTTCGTCGCCCTCGGTGACGGCTGCCCTTATGATCGTCGCGCCACCAGGTGTGCCATCAACGCCGTTGCCTGTCATGTTACGCAGTCTCGAGCCTTCCGCCATGATTGTTCGAGATCGCGGACCTACAAGCTGTCAGAAAGGGCGAGCCAAAGAAGGGGATGGTGCTGACTTCTTCTTGATTGACTCGCCGTCTCGCCTTGTAGGGTGTCCATGCTCCATCATCCACTTTACTACCTCTGGGGCTACCTGCTCCAGCTTCTTGCCGCCGCCACCGCCTTTGTAGCGCTTCCAATGATTGCATACAAGTCAGAAAAGTAGGCGAGCAAAAGGGGGTGTTACCGGTGCCAGCGGTGGGGTCAAATGGGGAAGTTGCGGGGGATCCATGGTACCCATAAAGTCCCGGTTAAATAGCCACTAGTTCTCTCAGCTTTGTTCTTGATGATGTCCTTATACCGGTGATCTTTCAGTACTGTATGTACAGTACTACAATATAGAGCTGGATCATTGAGTGTCTTACCTCCCTTGCAGCGTTACAAATCTGAGTCTTGCCAAGGCTTGTCGCTTTCAGCCACAAAATACTTGGTGGGCCAACCTGAGTGCCAGTAGGATGCAAGCGAAATGTAAGAGAAAGCCTGCATGTCCTAACCCATGTGTCACGATCGTGAATTGAAGCTCGGAGGCGGAGGGTCATCCGGCGGAGGGACCCTCCCACGGATGCGGTAGAGCTCGTCCTTCAGGGCGTCATCCAGGTCCCGCCATAACTCGCCGAACATCGCCGAAAACCGCCATAACATCGCCGAACACCGCCGAACATCACCGAAGATAGGCCTGGAAGACGGTGTATAAAAAGGACTTGAGAGTCGGGGAGAACCAGTGATTCGAGATTAAAAGTCACTAAAAGTCACTAAAAGTCATATAGCCTCTGCATTCTAGCCACGCTACTCGACCGGCATTTAACTCGGCTACCCACGCGTGTCCTCGAGTTAGTCCAGCCAAGTTCGACCACGGTAGTCCAACTTTGCCGAAGCTCAGACGACCGTCGCCGATTCTAGGAGCTGAGCGTCGGGCCTATTTGCTGGTGGACGTAGCACCGTGATAGTCAGGATCATTCACTGGTTGGCATAGCACTCTGACAATTTGTGCCTCGGGAGTCTTGGAAGCGCAACGCACCTCCCAGTCGAGCGTAGGGTGGCGGTTCAGGATACTCACCCTGATGCTTGATCCTTTTTCTGTCTTGACGAGGAGTCGCCACCGTGTCGACGTAGGCTGGCTGGATGTCAAGAGATTGTATTCGCGTAGGATGACTAGCAAAGCTTTCGCGGATGCTCCACTCCTGGTTCCTTAATTGTATAGAATCGTGAGTCTGGCGGACAAGCAGAGGACGCGGGTTGGTAAACCTCTAGAACGCCGTAGAAACAGGGAGAAGGATCATCAGGCCTCGGGCTTGGGAGTGGCAAGAGCGGAAGATGCTAGAGTTCTAGTATCGAGGTTCTTGTCGCTACTTTATGGAACGTCTTGTAACTAGCGGACCTACAATCCCGACCAAACTCTACAGTCCAGATGACTTGATGTATGGTGAACCCACTTGATCAGTCTGTAAGACTCATAACACACCGAAGATGAAAACAAGTTATGTGGAGCAGCTTCTCCGGGGCGCTGCTTACTAGTTTTGCGCTGGATTGTAATGTTAGCAAGGCCACAGCAAGATGTAGAGATCAGGCTCGCAATAGTGTCTTTGCCTAAATCACACAGAGATGTACAAAAGATCACGTATAAAGCTATATGCAAAGGACAACCCGCCATCAACAATGCTTCTCCATAAGATGATCCACCTTCTCCTGTACCCCGTTTTGCCAGTCATCCCAAAGCACTAATCCCTGTCACAGATCAACACCTCTTGAATCGACGACGAAGGCGGGTAAGACGTAGACTTACCAGTCTAGTCTTCCACAGCGCGAGAGATCACTCAACCTGAGGGTGGACACTTCCACAGACAGGCTGTTCGTCGGTAGGGTAACCAGCGAAAGCCTTTCAAAGTCGCTTCTGTGCCGCTTGTGACCTCACACCACGTTAGGTTCTTTTGTTATCACGGAACTCAGCCTCGATATTGACACTCCACAAATTTGATGTAGCGGAACGAGGACGGATCTGGGACGAATACTGCTTCCGGCTCCAGACTTGGAGTGGAAAGTGGTCGAGATTTTTTCCGCGCAATGATGATTTCATCGGGAGGACGGGATTTACGGTGAACGACTGGTTGTTTAAATGGTAATAACGCCTCGAATTGCAGGGTGTCAGCTTTGGATAGCTGTACACCTTGCTGGCGATCCTCAGTATCACAGACTCGTTGGGCCTGAATTCAAGCAGACACCGGCAAATCATGTCAAGCCTTGAGCGTGAATGATCATGCATATGGTGTACCGCAGATATCCTGAAACCATTCCATCAACCCTCGGACTTGCACAAGCGAGATCTCGACTAACCTCTCGTCTCCGTGCAAAATCTGTATACAGCTCCACCCAGACCTCTTGATTTCTACAGTCCTCCCTCTCGGGGTTCCCATGCCAGTGACACCGCGGTTTGAGCTCGTCCGTCATCTGTGTCCGCGCCTCGATCCATGGTTTGGGATACGGCCAATCGGAGAAATGCAGGAACTTGGCCTCCTTCAGCGCGGATATTGGGTCCCAAACTTCCTCATCGCTTCCGAGGTAAGCGGCGTGGGTGTCAGCGCGGAACTCGCCGGAGAGTAGGTCGTAGGGTCGATGTGGGATGATGATGCCGTTGTTACCATAGAGGTTGTTGACGATGTCCATGTCGAATTGATTGGCGTCGTGAGTGGTGATGATGCTCATCAGGCGGTCAAACTCGGTGGACGACGGGCGGACGACCATGAATTGGGAAGAGAGGGTGCGGGGGGCGAGCCAGTACGCGCGGGGCGTCACCATTGGGACGGGAGGGAGAAGGAAGAGCTCGTCCATGGGCTACGAACAATACCACTTCAGCTTAGAGTACACCTCATTAGCGCAGAGATGGAGAGTCGACGTACCTGGCGAACGGTGGCGTCCGAATCGAGGTGGATAAGCCGATCGTACTGCGTCTGGTTAAAGACCAACAACTTGGTAAAGCATTCCGCCCAAGTCGATTCCGGGTCTTCGGAGCGCAGCACTTCGATCGGAGCGAGCCCGACGCCATACTCGTCTCTTGCTTTCCGCAACATGCGACTCTCGAAGTTGTCGTTCTCGGGAGAAACGTCCCATTGGTGAGGGTACATCATGAGCTTGTCGGCCCTCGCGCCGAGACGGTGGAGGCTCTCGAAGATCATGACCGAGTTACAGAGGTAGGCGGGGGTGGTGACGTATTGCGCGTAGGCGAAGCGAGACCAGTCGATCTTGACGAGGTCGAGGTCGATCCCGTTGATGGCGGATCGAGCGAGACTCGGGAGCGAGACAGGTGAGGCGGAGAGGTTCCAGGATATGAGGGTATAGAAGTAGGATGCTACTATTATCAGTAAAAGAGCACGAGAGATGAGGACGATTGCGGTCGTGGGGAAGGTGGGGGATCGGGGATTTGGATTTTCGGAATCATCGAGGTCGGCCGTTGTTTGAGGGAGCAAGCGAGAAGCCCAGGATGATTTCGAACGCATCACCGGTACGAGACCTATTCGGGTAGGTGAGTCACTCACACAATGCAAACATTGAAGTTGGTTATTTCAGATGACACGAGTACAGTGAGAATCGAAAGAGAAAGGATGTGAGCGGGATTAGAGAAAGGACATTGATCAACAATGGAGCCAAGGCGGTTCAGAGGCACGCGTCGGCTTGAAAGGGTCGGTCAGACGGTGGATGATGACTGTGGGCGTGATGCAGGACGTGAGGATAGCTCTTCTCATCAAGCGATCATACGGTCAAGCCCTATCACGGCCCAGGAACGCGAGGATCAATCCTCAAGTCAGGCCTCGTCCTACAGCCGGACTGGGTCGTTTTCTAGGCCCTAAGCCGATCGATGCTGTGAAAGCTGGAATCTCTTGAGCTTCGGAGCGGTATTGGGCTTCCCCGTCTTCCATGTCTAGACCCGAAACTACATGTGAGACCTTGCCGAATCATTAAAATTGATGGGGAGGAAATCCAAACAGGGACACGAAAGTAGACCCTTCGCCACGTTGAATCTCCAGGATATTCCCGACAAATCCCGCGTCTGCCTCCGTCGAACTATCACGAGGTTTCTGCATTTATCAATTCCACTAGTCCGACCAGACGTTTCGCATATACCGACGCCGCGATGGCCAAATCAAAGAATCATACCGCGTTAGTCTCCTTCATTGTGCTGGTCGCCTTTGCTGATGAACATGATAGGCACAACCAGAACTCGAAGGGTATGACCGCTTTTCTTCCCCCCTTCCCCTCTACCTAGGCCGGCCCCCTCTAGAATCCCCTGCCCATGGCTGATTCTCGCTTTAGCTCATCGCAATGGGATCACGAAGGTGAAGTCGAACAAACGTAAGCAAGCGCACCGCCAGACAGAGCTCGCTGACGTCCGTAGACCATTCGATGAAGGGTGTCGACCCGAAGGTCTGTCGAGGCGCTACGCTCGAGTCGAATCAAGCTGACAGCCATGTCTCTCTCCTCGTCTGCCTCGACGCCTTACAGTTCCGCCGCAACCAGCGTTGGGCTCAGCTTGGGACGCAGAAGGCGGTAGCAGCGGCTCGGAAGGAGGCGAAGGAATGATACGCATGCAGGCGCGACACCCCACCACCCCAAATTCAACCCCAAAATCCACCAAGATGCAGACCTGAATACGCTGACATAATTACAACTTCTCTACCCGTCTATATTCGCCTTGACCCTCGCATAAGCCCTCCAATACCTCTTCGCGTCATCCCCCATCTTCCCCTCGTCCGTCTGCCCGGATTCAGTCGCGCTCAACCCCATTGCTCGCTGATAGCTATCCGCGACGACCTGTAATCCCGAGCCAGACCGCTCAAGCAGTGCGCCGCGAGTGTAAGCCGCTTCTGCGCCGAGGAGCAGGGCATCTCGGTGTAGTGCATTGGCTTGTTGGTTGTACGCAAAGTATTCTCGCGGGATGGGCGAGATTGCGGATATGACGGATTCGGCTAGTGAGGATGCAGTTTCTGCGCCTAAAAGAGCGGGTTCGTGTTGGCCCAGCGCGTGGAGGACGGAGGAGTGATGTAGCGTGAAGAGGGCGATGCGGTGTTGGAGCCATGTGTCGTGAAGTACTGCTGGAGCTGTTAATTCGGTCGGGGGAGGTAGAGGGTGCGCGGAGGGGAGGAGGGATAGTGCGAGGTTTTGTAGTGAAGACGCCGCAGGGAGTTGGGATGTCGTCGCGAGGTGGGCTGATGCGGAGGCGAGGAGGGTGATCGTCGCGCGACGCACTGCGGGTGCAAGGGCGTTCGTCTCTGATGTGCTCGGACCCGTTGGTTGAGTTGGCATCTGCACCCCCGCCCGACTCAATCCCCATCCCCACCATGCCATAGCCTCGTCCCCTCTCCCTATTCTCGCACACAGATCTCCCACCTTCCCAGCCGACCGCATGACCCTCGCCTCGCCTGAACTCGCCGCCCAAACCGTCTCGTAAATCTCCTTTGCCATACTCAACGTTTCTCCCGTCGACATCCTCTCTAGCACCCCCGCCTTGAGCAGCATTAGATCCACCGCGGTGCTATCCACCTCCACGGATGGTGTCCTCCGATACCCCGGCCCAGGTAGTCTCGTCTCCGAGAGGGTCGGCGGGAACGCTAAACCCCGTTGATTCGCATCCGCGATGGCGAGATCCAAACACCTCTCCGCCATCTCGTACCCCACATCCACCCCATTCGCCCTCACCTCCTCTCCCCCTTCCCTTCCCCGTCCAATCGTCCCACCGGTCAACCCGGCTCCCCACTCCTGACACACCCAAGCCCCACGGATAGCATGTCGCGCCTTACTCCCCAGTCTCCCATCCGTGCCCCCCTCTCCCCCGCCCGTCCAACTTATCACCTCCTCACCCCAGCCCCACTCATCTTGCGTGACAGGAGATAGACAGACTTTCTCAATATAGAAATGCATCCCCTCGAAAGCGACAAACGCGGCTGTACCGGTAGTGACGGCTGTGAGGACGAGATACTTGAAGATCCGCGAGATGTAGTTGATCGTGTACATGGCTGGGGTCGCGTAGTCTTCGCGAGGCATGTTGTCGGGCATCATCAAGGGGGTGTACGCACGGGGTTGGGGTTGGCGAGTGACTTGAGCGTGGGGGGAGGAGGTGGTGGAGAAGGGGCGGAGGGAGCAGGAGGGGATCAAAGGGAGGAGGCGGGGTACAAGATTTCGTGATCGAGCAATGCTCCGCAAGGGGACTAGTGATCGGACCTTCATCTTAGCTTTCGAGATGCAGAGGAGTCTACAGCAATGTCGAAGTGAGAGAGCGCAACACTCGATCAACCTCGACTTTTGGAGGGACGCTTGTGGCATCCTATCTCGCTTTTGTTTGACGATAACCCGGATGCTTTTCAGGCCCATGGCACATTACAGACTCATGGACAAATGATCCTATGCTGATACTACAGTAACTCATGCGTTGAGACACAGCTTCATACATTCAACCAGATCAAGCAACAAACCTCCGGCTATGCCGAGTCTAGACCAGATTCCCCTCGGAGATTACAGATAAAATTCCCGCTAGTTGTCGGGTGTAAGCACTCATACCAACGGCCCTCCACAGCTTCCCAGTCAATACTTGTCCCACCACTCAATCCAGTCTTCCCCTTCTTAAGCTTTGCTTTGTGTCTGCCTCGCATTACAAGTCCTATACAGATATTTCGAAGCATCAGCTGGCCCCGAATCTGTGGAGGTGCTGTTTGAAATGTGGAAACACTTTTATCAGTAGGCAGCTCAGCCTGCTTCAAGGAACAACTCCTTCAAGTGACCAGCATCACTGATGAACATGAATAGTCATGTTCATCGATACGCCTCTGTCTTTTGGGACGGAAGTCACAGTCGCAATGACTTGCTCAAGTGCAGACATGACTGTGCTGTCATGAACCAACACGACCGACATACCAGTCTCGTACCTTTGTTCCTGTGCACCCAACCTTCTTTTGTGTAATTCTTAATCTGGATCCATTCCTGTCGCTTGTTCAGCACAGGAATTGAGCGATTATTCTGATTGGTCGGAAAATCCCTCAACCTTCGTGTCACGGGCAGGTGGAGGTGGTCTGACAGAGCTAAAGCTGCATACAAGTCATGGCAAGACTACATAATAGCGGTCAAGGGGAAGATGCGTCTACGAGTTACATTAAGTACCCAGAGCGAGTCGCATTTCGGCGAATCTCGTTGATTTCGTCGAGTGGCGATTTGTGGTGTGGCTTGGTCCATGATGTCACTTTGCCACCCGTTCAATTTACAAACCGCCTGCACGGTATATAAGTCCACACAAAATATGACAGAGCCTCCAGCTCTGTGTCAACCATGGTTCTTGATACCGCACCTCTAGGCCTAGTCTAAAGTCCACCTCATTGGGTCACAGCCCCAATACCTCCAGTGACAAGTCAGAGATCCGTGTTCCAGTCTTAGTCTGTGGCACCCTGTCACGTGGCTGATATGAATAGTTGGTTTCATACCGCTACTAGCCAAGCTAAAAACACCAATGGGCCCGACCTCCGGGAAATCCACCAACTATATACGGGTCGAGGGCCCGACATGACACCCCCCGATCCGATCCGTCATCCGTGACAGGATCCGTGACATTTGCCTACCTCATCTGACACTGCCTTCACATGAGATTGATGTGCTTGATGTGTTGTCTTTGCTTGTGTAAGACTCGCAGCTCTGCCTGAACTGGTCAAAGCCTTGAGAGATGTCACGATCGCATATCGAACAACGACGGCAAAACCACGTTTTCGCCAACTATCGCCGAGAGTCGCACATCACAGGACGCCCAAAAACGGCAACGCGCGTTCTTTCGGCCTCATTGCGTTCCGAACCCCAAGATTGCCGAGATTCACCTTTTGCGCCACTGCAGA